>MWVY01000410.1_pt1 | contig 10200 bp, 18 predicted proteins | sample 1047251 | NCBI WGS metagenome assembly MWVY01 (sample SAMN06349983, study PRJNA376086) | soil metagenome | isolation source: MS7-5 sample Antarctic (ecotone) soil | place: Antarctica | collected 2015-01-13
GCAGACTTTCCGGGACGGGCTCGATTTGTTGGTGTTCCTGTAGGTGGGATCGATTGCGGAGAAGAAGAAGCGGATCCCGGTCCCGGACGGCGACCACGTCGTGTAGGTGTTGGCGATCCGAATGATCCGTCGTACATCCGGTGGGAGCGCCGCCTCATTGAACGCGTCCGCTTCAGGGATCACATGGTCGAGGTCGCCAGCGGTAACGCCCAGCGATTCGTGGATGAGGTAACAACGCCCGTCGTACTTCCCGGTGGTGAGGGCACGATCGACCTGGGCGCGAGTTCCAAAGGTGCTGGCGTCATTCGATTTGGCCCGCTGACCGGTGCTCGGGGTGTACGGAACCTTGGTGTTGTTCTCGCGTTTCCAGACCCCGCAATAGGGCATCTCGTCGATGCGCGTTGGTGGAGACTGTTGCGAAACCGGTTGATGCTGGTATCCTTGTGTTGACATTGAAGCATGTCCTCGAGAGAGGCGTCCCCGGCTGTGGCGGCCATATAGGGGGCGTCCTCTTTGTGTTAGGCAGCGGTTCTCGCGCGCTTTGCGACAGGTTCGATAGCGGTGAGCTTTGGCAGATCGCGGATGTCGATCAGTCGTTGTCGGCGGTCCTTGCCATCGACAAACGCTTGGATACCCGCTCGTTGGATCCGTCGGGTCAGCACATGGGGTCGGAGTCCGGTTGCACGCCTTACGTCGCTGAATCGAACCAAGTGATTGGTGTCCATGGCTATCCTTCCGGTCTTGGCACCGAACGTGTACGTTCGTTGCGTCAAGTATAACCTACCAACGTGTAACTATAGCCACTAACGCGAATCCGAGAACTTCAGTCGGAGAGTGGCGACCACTCGATCGTCGGCGTCGAGCAAGCGGATCTCGGAGGATTGGATCGGCGTTCCGGTGCGTTTTGCGTGTTGGTCGGCAAGTTTGCGTAATTGGTCGAGCAGTTTGTCTGAAAACACTTGCTCGGTATTTATCAGATGCGTGAAGATGGCTGTCTTGACGGCACCTCGAACATCCTCGAGGGCCTTGTCCAGGGGCCATTTCCCGCGGCGCCGTTCGTAGGCGCGAAGGGCAAGATCAACGACCCACGGTGCATACAGGGCGCGTACAGCTCCATCGTGCCAACGGCGAATAGGCCGGGGCACTAATCCCTGGTTCTCCAGGATCTGGAGTGTCCGCGGGTGAATATCCGCACCGAAGCCTTTGGCTTGGGTAAGGAGTTCGTCGCGGGTGATCAGTTCTTCATCAGATGGACCGATCCAGTCTGATGGCATCCAGTCCGCCCACGTCTCCGTGTGCTGATCGGTGGGCATCGATCGCCCTTTCGTTCGGTACAATGCGAATGACCTCCACCAGGTACGAACTGGTGTCAGGCTTCCGGCGCCGCCTGCTCGTTCAGGCGGCGCTTTTTAGTTCCTCAACCTCGAAATTGATCACGTCCATGCTGACACCGAAGAGCCGGGCCATCGTTCGTAACTGCGATGCCTTTGGCTCGTTGCGCCCTCGCTCCCAGTTGTAGACCGCACTCGGCGTCACCCCGATCTTGTTCGCGAGTTGAAGCTGAGTCAGCCCAGCATCCTCCCGCAGTTCCCGGATGGTCTTTGCCCTCGTCACCATGTGTCTGCTCCCTTGCTTCATGCCACCGTACTCATATGAGTTTATCACTAGTCATACTCTTGCACTATGATAGTACACATAGTAGAATATTCATATCAGGACGGAAGCCTGATACCAACGTATCGAGTCGGCCGGGATTCGTACTCCCGCCGGCAAGCCCAGGGAGGGCAATCATGATCACCATCGTCGAGACCCGCGAGGACGCACTGCGCCGGCTCCTGCAGATTGCCCGGGAGAGCGGGGTTCGTCTGCTTCGCGATGATTCCGGCGAGATGTGGGCAACGTCGGTGTCGGACCCGGACTGGCTGCACAAGGTTGAGCCGAACTTCTGCGGCTGCAGGGGATTCGCTCGGGTCGGTCGCTGCCGCCACATCGCCGCCCTGTGGTCGTATCTGGGGTACTTCGATCCGGAGCCGCCGACACCGATCTCGACGTGCAACGCGTGCGGCGAGTGTCAGGGCCAGGGCATGGTGTCGGGCACGATCAGCACCGGATCAACAACGTGGCGGTACGGATCGATCACCTGCCCCGACTGCGATGGTGCTGGCACCGTCGCCGCCTGAGGCTCCACGATCGCCGCTGACGGCCCGGAGCTCCACCGGGCCGTTTCAATTGAGGACACACAGTTCAAGCGTGGAGCGAGTTGTGGGCACAGTGCGGGTGGTGGGGCGATCCGTCACCCCCCAAGCTGTGAAGAGGAGCAGACCACACAAGGATCGCGACGATCACGGACCTGCTCAGGGACCGGACGAACCGCAGCGGACATGACCCCCGGATGGAGACGACGACGATGAGTATGGACGTGCATGCCATGGCAATCGCGGCTGATCGCAAGTTGCTCGTGTCCCAGAACGAGCGGGCACGGTGTGTGGCCGAAGGCTTCCCCAGTGACCGCCGGGGATCGTCCGGCCTGATGATGCGCATGCAGGTGGTGGCCAGCGCGCTGCAGCGGAGCGTCGGTCACCAGATCCAGGCGCTGCGGCAGGTACGTGCCGGGTCGGCCGCAGCGGTGATGCTGCCCGACGAAGGCCAGGCCTGACTCCGCGTCCGTCGGGAGGGGCCAGGTCCGTCGTGTCCTGACCCCTCCGCACACGATGCCTGGACCTGAGGCGGTACTCGCCGCCTCAGCTAATCCCTCCGACGCCGTGATCGTTGGTCACCAAAGTTCAGAGAGGTATTTCCATGGAACTGATCATTCTCGTGCTCCTCCTGATCGGACTCGGCATCCTGGCGTTCGGTGGCGGGCACGACAGCCGCGAAGGCTCTTACTCCAGGAATTGGTAGACGGTCCCGGCGTCGGACGCCCCAGGATCGCCCACACCGCCCGCACTCAACGACACCGGCCCGGGAGTCATTGCCCGGGCCGTGGGGCGTGGTTGACATCGCCCAGGATTGGCGTAGAGTAGGGCTACCTCAGACAGCACTCCTCCCGGTGCGGGACCATCCCCGGGGTCGCCGCAGCACCGGGCGACGGGCGTGGCGCGCCCGGCCTGAACGGGACCGACATCGTGCCCGGACCACGCAGTGCCCGGGCCCTGACCAGCATAGGGACTCAACCGATCCGGTCGCCTTCGATGATTCACCAGCACGAGGAGCGTCTCCATGACCGTACCGCATCATGACTCGTCCGTGTCCCGCCGGACCGCCCTCACCGGCTTGGGGGCCGTTGGCCTCAGTCTGGCTTTCGCGATCGGAAACCACGCCGTTGCCCAGGACGCCACCCCCGACGCCACCCCCGACGGGCGTCCTGAGGCGAGTGGGGAGCTGCCGGAGGGCGTAACCCTTACATCGCTGAGTGGTTTTCCGATCCGGGACTTACCAACTAAGCCATTCGCGCTCCGGGTATACCGGGTATCGTTGGAGCCGGGCGTTACCCTGCCGAACGCACAAGCCCCCTACGCGTCCTCGACCTATGTCGAGGAAGGGAACTTCGTATGTCCACCGGGGGGAGAAGGACGCTTTATCTACGATGCCGAGGGGAATATCGTTGATTCAGGTGCGCACGAGATGGCGTTTCCCCTGGGCACGTGGTGCTATACCGCACCCAATACCATGGATGGTCTCCGGAACGACACTACCGAGCGGGCTACTGTTCTCGCCATTGACCTTATACCGGTGGAGTAAAGGGACCCATCCCCTCATTTCTTGCACCAAGCGGCGTCAACATCTCAACCGCGTGTTGCTTCCCATGGCGAATAAAATCAACCACAACGGCCCGGGCGTGACGCCCGGGCCGTTGTCAGTGCGACTGCTTCCGGTTCCGGGTTCGAGTGATATGATGCAGGCGGGCCCTCAACCAATCGCCAGATCTCACCAAAGGAGCCATATGTGGCCAACTACGTGGTGCTTGCGAACTGGACCGATCAAGGGATTCGTACCGTCTCAGAAACGACGCAACGGGCCACCCAGGTGACGCAGATGGTCGAGAGTCTGGGTGGCCGGATGGTGACGCTCCTCTGGACGCTCGGCCGCTATGATCTGGTGGGCATCCTCGAAGCTCCGGATGACGAGACGGCGGCCACCATCGGGTTGCGGGTGGGGCTGGGGGGTTCGACACGGACCGAAATACTCCGTGCGTTCGATGCCGATGAAATGAAAGGCATTCTCGCCAATCTCGGCTGAGACCGGGGACATTTACCAACCCTCCCCACAACGAACGAGATCAACGACAACGGCCTGGGCGTGACGCCCAGGCCGTTGTCGTTGAACGACATACCCCTCAAGGGCTCTGGGGGATATGCTGCTCGACCATGAGCGACACGACACCAACTGACCAGGGGCAGACTCCCGACGCGACGAGCGTCACGACACCGACTGACCGTCGACAGACGGCCATGACGGTCGCCGACGCCGCCCAGGCGCTTGGTCTGACCTCGGATGCCATACGGGCCAGGATCAGACGCGGCACGATGTCGGGGTTCAAGGCTGACGATGATACCTGGCGCGTGATCGTGGATCAGCCGGTCGACGCGACACCGACTGACGCTGGACAGACCGATGGCACGACGCCGACCGGTCGGGGACAGACGGCGACTGACCTGCCGACTGATGCCGATCTGCGCCTGATCGAGCACATGCAGGAGGAGATCATGTACCTCCGAACGGAGCTCGCACAGCGCAGTCATGAACTGGCCACGGAGCGCGAGCGATCGGACATCCTGCAGCGGGAGGCCCTGGGGCGGATCGAGGCGTTGACTGCTGGCGAGACCGTGTCAGGTACCGCTCAGGAGGCCCCAGGATCGCCCCTGACGAACGACACCGGGCCACGAGGGGTATGGAATAGGCTCCGTCGATGGATGGGCGGTGATCGAGGAAGTCATGACGCTTGACCTTCCATCCTGGTGGCCGCCCCTAGGCTCCCACGAAATCACGGAGGCGGAGGTCCGGGAGCTGTTTGCGTTTCTGCGTACCGTCACCCAACCCGTGATGGCTGATGCCCGCCGGCGGATCCGGGAACGCGTCGGGAACGATCCGATCCGGGTCGACTACGTGACGGTCGAGCGCCTCGCTGGTAAACGCCTGGGCACGATTGACGTAGTGACGCTGATCTGGTTGTCGACACGAACGGGAGCGGACACGGTGTCGGTCACGATCGGACTGAGACAAGACGGTCGGCTCGTGACGACGATGGGCACGCCGGAGCGGCGACAGCAGGAGTGGACCACGTGGGGAGGCGTAAAGTCGCGTTAGGTGTAGAGGCTGGGAAGAGAAGGCGAGGAGGAACCAGATGAGCAAGAGCATTCAGCAATGGGAATACAAGGTCACGACCTGGAAACCTGATCCCAATCCAGTCCCAAGGTGGTCGGGAAAGAACCTTCAAGACAAGCTCAATGAGTTGGGGAAAGACAGTTGGGAATTGGTCTCGGTAGATTGGTGGGATAAGGAACCGGGCGCGACCGTCGTCCTCAAGCGCCACCAATAACCGCACACCGCACACAAGGAGAGATATCCATGCGAGGCATCGGGCAAGAATTCAAGGAATTCATCATGCGGGGCAACGTTGTCGAACTTGCTGTCGCGGTGGTGATCGCGGGTGCGTTTATCGCAGTCGTCAATTCGTTCGTCGATAGCGTGATTACGCCGTTGATTGCGTTGGTCGGTGGTCAGCCAGATTTCAGCGGGATCGGCTTCGACATCGGTGACACCCGGTTCCCAATCGGCGTCTTCCTCACGGCGTTGATCTCGTTCCTGATCATTGCGGCAGTCGTCTTCTTCTTCGTCGTGAAGCCGCTCAACTCCATGCTGGAGCGCACGAAGCGCGAGTCGCCGGCCGATCCGACCGATCGCAAGTGCCCCGCCTGCCTCTCTGAGGTGCCGATTGCAGCTACCCGTTGCGCATTCTGCACCTCAGACCTGCCGCCGGTCACGGCTCCAGGTTGAGAGGCCCTAACCAGACAGTCACATCCCCCTTCCTGAGATGCAGGTGTGGAAGGGGCATCACGGCGCATCATGACAGCGATGTTGTGCGTGCCGACATTGAGACTGAGTCCCGCTATCGCATAATCAACATTCTCCGCGAACGGTGGGATCCCGATTCTCCACAACGTGCATGGTGTGAGGCATGTCCGCCCGATCACGGCCGGAACCGACGGCCAGAACGGGCTATCGCCGATACGCTCTCGGCGTCATTCGGGACGGATCGCGACGGGTGTCGATCTGACGATTGTGAGGCAAGCGCCGAGGATCGGGATCGCGATGTCGGGGCTGAAGCAGTCCCCGAGTGTGACAGATGTCACGCTCGACAAGGCGACGAGCGGAGGAACCCGAAAGGACACAGGGGGGGCCTTAGTGACATCTGTCACTAAGGGTGGCGACCCACGCCCCTACGCGGCGAGACGGCCGGCAATCTGCCCCTCGAACTCGCCCCGGCTCCGCTGATCCCGCCAGGCCCGATCCTCCCCGAACCGTTCTCGGTCCCAATGGAAAAACGCGTGGACGATCATCCCGGCGATCGCGCTCGGGGTTGGCGCATGGTCCGGGTCGCCGCACGTGCTGATCGAGATCGCGAGATCGATCACGTCGAGCCGGTGCGCCGTGCGGATCTCGTCATAGGCAGCGATCACCCGCTCGACATCTTCAATGTCCTCCAGGACCACGGCGGGTGACTGATTGCCATAGTTTGCCCTTGCCTGAAACAGGTCTTGATAGAAGAAGTGCCGTGCGGGCACTTGCTCCGGTTGACGACTCCGTGCGATCACTTCAAGGTCGGCAAGCCGACGGGCTGGTGAGCTCATGCAACATCCTTTCTCAGGGGCGTCGGTGCGTTCGGCTCTCCGGCGAGGGCCGCCTCAAGCGCGTCCAAGCGTTCGTAGAGACTGGCGTCCTTGGCGAAGTCTTTCGGAAACCGGCGTTCCAAGATCCACGCCGCGGCGCGCCAATCGTCCTTCGCGGCGGTACTGATCAGGGCGGTCAACCGGAGGGCCGACTGCCCTTGCGCGCGCGTCAGTTGGTCGGAGAACTCGGTCCTCAACTGCCGATCAGCACCACGTGGGAAGCGCCCTTGCTTCCATTCGTTGAACGTGTCGTAGTGGATTCCGGCGGCTTCGGCGGCAAGGCGATAGGGCAAGCCGGCGCGGACTCCGGCCAACACGGCGTCCACGGTCGTGGCGGTGAACTTCGTTGGTCGGACCATCTCACCCCCCTATGGAAGAACCAGCGGATTGATCGTCATGCATCACCCTCCCCGCTGGTCAACGACCGCCAGGGATAGGTGCCCTCCGACTCCTCCTCGGCGTGTGGCTCACGTCCAGCGGCGCGGCGGAGCGCGTCGTTCAGGGCGTCCCGCGACATCGATGGAGAGACTCGAACACGACGAAGGTCTCGTTGATTCCGGATCAGTTGATTGAATGCGCCGATGACCTCTTTCTGGTCGGTCTTCGCGGTGTCAGTCATGAAGTGGCTCCGTTCACGAACCGGGTCCTGCGATCCGTAATCCGCTGCTCGGCGGCGCCCTGCAACTCGAGCGCGATGGTATCGATGATCGCGCCAACGTCCATGCCGAACCGGAAGCTCGGCGGATCGGTGGAGCGGACCGCCACGCCATGGAAGTCTCGAATCTGGGCGAGTTCGGAGCCGATTTCCCACACCAGGACACTGGCCTCGACCCACCGAAGGTACGCGCGAAAGACGCCAGCGTCACCATCGGCACGAACCGCGGATTCGAGCGCCGCCCGGCGCTCGCCGACTTCCGTGAGTGCCTGGCTGCGTTTCCCGGAAGCTTCGGCCTGGACCTTGTCGAGAAACGCGCGATAGGCGGCGGCGCGTTCTTCATCGGCTCGTTGGCGGGCATCTTCCGCCCTGGCCTGAGCGATCTGGGCGACGGCGGTTGCCTTCGCTGCCGCTTCGGCGGCGGATTCGCTTGCGAGAACGATGGTTGCGAGGCTTTCGGGTTTCGTCGTGATGGTCATCGGTCAAAATCCCTTCGATCTCCAATTGAATATCGGCTTGTCGTGCGCTGAGGCTCCAGGAGGCCCGTGGCGCGATTCTTTTCGCGCCAATGGCTCCGGATACCGTCGAGGGCCGTCTCGAGCGCGGGGTTCGCGGTGAATCAGCGGGCCGGGCGGGAGGGACCGGTAGTGCTCGAGACGTTGGGCCAGTTCGAGCAGATCGCGAACGGTGTCGTTCATCGCACACCTCGCAGTGCTTCGGCGGCGTCATTGATCGCCAGCATTGCGTCGTAATCTCCACCACGGTCGGGATGGTTGAGTTTCGCCAGGCAGCGATGGGCAGCTCGGACGAGCTCGGGCGGGGCGGTTGGTCGGAGATGAAGGATCACCCACGGATCCTCGCCGGCGTGACGGTCGCGATCAGCGGAGCCGGCGCTCGTCTGCTCCACGACATCGACATCCGGAAAGACGGCGGCCATCAAGCGAAATGCGACGGGAACGTACCGCCCTGTCACCGTCCAGGCTTTCGCAACCGGATCGTATGTCCGCGCATGAACCGGAATCCCCGCCTTCAGCGCGTCGATCAACCCGGCGTCGTAGGGAAACTGGAGGCGAACGCTGGAATCCCACAATCGGGTGATCGTCGGCTGAGTCATGCCGTCCTCCAGCCCGGATTCGTCCGTGGATCGTCACCCGCCACACCGAGGGGGGACCAGAAATCGGGTGGCTCGTTGTCGAAGAGTGGGGGGGGTGGAGATAATTTATCTACCGTAAGAAGTGTGGTTCCTACGGTAGATAAATTATCTCCGTGGTCTGTGGTGCAGACATCGGGGTCGATCGACACGATCGGGGTGACGGTGCGGGGCTTCGAGGGCGACTCGTCTCGGTGCACCTCACCACATGCGGGACAAACGCCCTCGATGATCGTCACGGTTTGGATCGTCACGCCCTGCAGATCGATATGGCAGGTCGGGCACTGCGGGGTGATCGTGCGCGGCTTCCGAGGCGTCGCTTCCGCCGGCGTGAACAGCGCGATCGGGGCCAGGAAGTCCGCGACCGAGTCCGGCGGTTTCACGAGCCAGACGGTCTCGTGATATGGCTCCTGGCCCTTCGGCTCCACCCTGCGCTTGTCCGGGCTCGCATTAATGAACCCGCGCATCGTGAGGCTGGTCATCGCGCGCTTGACGCTGTTCCGGTTCATGTGTGGCTTTGAACCGTCGCGGTTCAAGGGATCGGTGTTCTCTCCGGGTTTCGGCTTCGAGCGCCAGTCGTTGGCGATCTCGCCAGGCTTGAGCGTGACGAGTCCATCCTCCCCGGGTTGCTTCCGGGTCACCTTGTCGAGGGTCGCGGCGACGGCGGTTTTGTCGGCCGCGGCGACGTGGGGATTGAGAAGGAGCGCCATCAGCATGGACTTGTCGCGCCGCAGTTGCTTGATCGTCTCGCGGGCTTGGTCGCGTTCGGCGCGAACGTCGGCACACGTGTCGCCGGTGATGTCCTGCGGGGCAGAGGTTGCGGTCATGGGCGGTGGTGCATACCCGGGCGAGTAGGTGCCGGACTGACCCGCCCGCGCCTTCGTGATCGTCCTGTTGACGTAGTCGCTCCGGTCGAGTTTCGGGCGGTAGAGGCCGCTGCTTCGCCAGAGGTCGACGAGTTGCTCGTCGTCTACGTAGAACGAGAGCCGTGAGACAAGCGCGAGGTCGGCTTCGCTGGAGAATCCTGGATCGCTTTGTGATTCGGGATAGCCACTGATGTCGCCGTCATAGAGGCGCCGGATGGTGTCGCCGTTCTTCGCCCGGAACGCGAGCTCGAGGATGTCCGCGTTCGTCCGGGTTCCGGTGGTGTACGTCGATGCCGGCCGTATTGGTGTCGACGTGTCGATCTCCCGCTTCTCGAACCCAAGTGCCTCGTACCATGCAGTCAGGTCCCCGGAATCTCCATTGAACGTGTCCGGCGTGCCCGCGATGGGGATCCCGGTGTCGGTCATGAACCGGAGACAGAAGTACGCCTCCGCGGTGCAGACTTTCCGGGACGGGCTCGATTTGTTGGTGTTCCTGTAGGTGGGATCGATTGCGGAGAAGAAGAAGCGGATCCCGGTCCCGGACGGCGACCACGTCGTGTAGGTGTTGGCGATCCGAATGATCCGTCGTACATCCGGTGGGAGCGCCGCCTCATTGAACGCGTCCGCTTCAGGGATCAC
>MWVY01000411.1_pt1 | contig 10197 bp, 8 predicted proteins | sample 1047251 | NCBI WGS metagenome assembly MWVY01 (sample SAMN06349983, study PRJNA376086) | soil metagenome | isolation source: MS7-5 sample Antarctic (ecotone) soil | place: Antarctica | collected 2015-01-13
TCAGGAAATGGCTTCAAAAGGCACTAAAATTCCCATTTCTGACGCTGAAGTTCAAAGGAAGGCTGCCGACCTCGATAAATTGGGTCGTGATATAAAATTCAAACAAGAAGATGCCAAAGCACAATATCAGCGACGTTATCAAGCGGTCGTCGGTCCGATTTATCAGGATATTATGAAAGCCTTGCAAGACTTCACCATCCAAAAAGGATATGCCGTTATTTTAGACGGAGCTAAATTGGAAGAAGCCGGAATCTTGATGGGATTTAATGGTAAATTTGATATAACCAAAGAATTTATCACTTTTTATAATGCGCGTCCGGCAAGCACGGCAACGGTTGTCAAACCTAAATAAAGCAAGTATTCAGTCAATAGTCAGCAGTCGGCGGAAGAAATTTTTCCGGCTTCTGACTTTCTGTCATTTGTATCCCAAATTTTATGACCCTGCTTGATTCACGCGCCATTCAAGAAATTTTGCCGCATCGTTATCCGTTTTTGCTGGTTGATAAAATTATCGAACTCGTGCCGCGTCAAAAAATTGTCGGAATCAAGCAGGTAACAATCAACGAATACTTTTTTCAAGGACATTTTCCTGACGCGCCCGTAATGCCGGGCGTTTTGATTATTGAAGCGTTAGCGCAAGTCGGCGCGATTCTCGCGCTTCGGGAGTTTGAAGACCGCACCGACAAAATCCCTTTTTTCAGCGGCATTGACAAAGCCAGATTTCGCCGTCCGGTTGTGCCGGGCGACACGCTTGTTTTGGAAGTTACGGCTTTGAGAGTCGGAACTAAAGTGCAGAAAATGCGTGGGCTTGCACGAGTTGACGGACAAATTACCGCCGAAGCCGAAATAATGTGCATCATCGGCAAACGCGAATCAAAAAAGCAAAATAATATAGAACAATAATATGGAAAGAATAAGATTATCCTATTCCGAAGCGATTCTTTACATTACTCTTTTTAATATGGGTTTAGGCATTTTGTTTGGCTTAATTCCTTTAATTTTAGGTTTTTATAAAAATAATCGTAAATACGGCGTTTTCGGTTTTTTCTGTTCAATTGTCGGAGGCGCGATATTAGGTGTCATTTTATCAATTCCGGCTGCCGCCATCTTCTCTTGGTTGATATTGAGAAGTTCTAAGCCGGTTGAAGCCGCTGTTGTAGATGAAAAGCCCGTTGATGTTTCAATTAAAAATTCTGAAAATCCTTAAATTCTGCCTTCCTTTATGTCTTCTTTCATCCACGAGAGCGCAATTGTCAGCCCGAAAGCCAAAATCGGTGCGGATTGCTGCATCGGCGCATACTCAACCGTCGGCGATGAAGTAATTTTAGGCGACAGAGTGCATCTGGAATCGCACGTCGTCATCGGCGGCAAAACTTCAATCGGCGACGAAACGCGCATTTTTCCGTTTGTTTCAATCGGACTTGCGCCGCAGGATTTGAAATACGCGGGCGAACCAACCGCGACGGAAATCGGCAAACGCAATCACATCCGCGAATTCGTAACCGTTCATCGCGGCACCAGCGGCGGCGGCGATTTGACAAAAATCGGCGACGATAATTTGCTGATGGCGCAAGCGCACATTGCACACGATTGTATAATCGGAAACGAAGTGATAATGGCAAACGCGGCAACACTGGCAGGTCATGTTGAAATTGCTGACCGTGCAAATATCGGCGCGTATTCCGGCATTCATCAATATTGCCGTATCGGAGTTGAAGCATTTGTCGGCGGTTATTCGGTTGTTGTCAAAGACGCGATGCCGTTTGCGACGATTCAGGGAAATCACGCCAAATGTTACGGTTTGAACCGTGTCGGAATGAAACGTCGCGGCTATTCAAAAGACACAATTTCAAAACTGCATCACGCCTTTCACCTTTTGCTTTCCTCAAAACTCAATACGCAGCAAGCCGTCGAAAGAATCAAACAAGAAATCAAAGACTGTGCGGAAGTTGATTTGCTGGTTGATTTTATAGAAACCACTAAACGCGGCGTTGTAAAATAATCAACCATTAAACCGGAACAGCTTCATCAAAGCGGTTTCTTCGGGTTCAAATCCAGTTTTAATTTTTTCGATTTGGCGCGTTCTTTTCGGCTTAAATTCCTCAATTGTTACGCCTTCTTTATAAGATTCAATAACCTTCGGGTGGATGTAGGACGCGCGGCAAATCGTCGGCGTGTTGCCGAGTTGTGCGGCAACATTTTTAACGGCTTTACAGATATTTTTTTTCAAAACTTTTTCTTCTTCAGCCGTGCCGATTTCCGCAAGTTCCAACGCGGCGAGCAAAGTTCCGCCCCACGTGCGAAAATCCTTTGCGGAAAACTCCGGCGTAGTTACCGTTTTTAGGTATTCGTTAATTTCTTTAGATTTAATCGGATGCGGTTTTCCGTCTTCGTCCAAATAATTAAAGAGTTTTCGTGCGCCGCCAATTGCTTTTAAATCCTGCATAACGGCGGCAAGTTCTTTGTCAACCAAAATTTTCCGTTGTTTGATGTGATGTTTTCCGACAAAACTAAAAACGAGCTTGCCACCGCGTTTTATTTCAAGATGCCGATTTTGCAAGGTTGTGATGCCGTAAGTTTTGTGTTGTTTGACGCTTTTCGGCGAACCGATGCGCATATAAAGCGAGTTTATCAAGCGCGTCATCAAAGCAAGAACCTTCTCACGCGGAAAGCCGTCGAGTTCGAGATGTTCATTCGTTATCCGTCTCAGTTTCGGCAGATATTCACCGAATTTTTCTATTTTCTCAAACTTCTCCCTTTCCTGTTTTTTTCTGAAATTTTGGTGATAAAGATACTGCACACGCCCGCTTGTGTCCATTCCGACGGCTTGCAGTTTGTTGCTTTCCGAAGGCGAAATTCGCACATATTTCCACGCGGGCGGAATTGCCAGTGATTTTATTCTTTCAAGATGGTTTTCGTCTTTTATTTGTTTTGCGTCAACATCAACATATCGAAAACCGCTTTTCTTTCCGCCTTTCCTCCGCCACCATTTGGCGCGTCTTCCTTTTGTGATAGTTTCCTTTGCTTTCTTCTCGTCAAAATCCTGATTCTTTTTCGGCATAATTTCTTCCCTTTTTCGCTCTTTTATCAAAATATAACTTCTGATTTTTAATTACAAGCAAAAAGTTTTAAGATTTACGTAAATCGTTATAAAGACAGAGCTTAGTTGTCGCAAACCATCTTATTTTTTTGTTAATAAAAGCAACTTGTTTCATTGATGAAACATCAAAATAGATGTATAATAAAGATGTAGGAGATGATAAAAATATGAATAAAACTTTATTTGAAATGGAAGAACACGAAACGATTCAGAGCAAAAAAGATATGATTTTGTCGCTGTTTAATTCTGGCACGAAGGAAATCGAAACGATTGCGGCAATTTCCGGCGCAAAACCGAGTTATGTCGGTTCTGTTCTGCAAAAAGAAGGTTTAATAGATAATTATTTTGACCTTTACACTTCGACGGCGCATCCGATGAATATTTATTCAAAACATTTTCAGGGCAAACTTGGATTTAAGGATGTTTTCACGGCACGTCAAAGTATGCGGAATTTGGAACAATCTTATAATTATTTTGCCACCCAGCAAGACCGTGCCGGACAGCATCACACGCTTGAAATGGCTTTGACGATGCTTGACCGCGCACGATGGACGGGAAAACTCGAAGAAGCGGAAATTTATCGTCGCTGGTTGGTCGGCAAATTGAGCAAGTCTTTTGTTGACAACATAAGACCGATGGAAATCAGGCAGGAAAAAGAAGAAAGAACCGATGAAATTAAGTTGAAACTTGCCGCATAAAATTTTTTGCCAAACTTGTTTCACAGTTGAAACAAGTTTCTGTAAATAGTAAAATATTATTTCAGCAAAAAACAAAAAAGGGATTTATAAATGGCTTTAGAATTAGTGGAAAGTCCCGTCCGGCAAAATGGTTTAATTGTCGGGCAAGCAATGCTTGAAGATGTTTCGGCGGAGTTGAGTCTGCGTCCGAAATGTTTGTCTGAATATATCGGGCAAACAAAGATTGTCAACAATTTAAAGATTTTCTTGAAAGCGGCTTTGCTGCGCAGCGAAGCACTCGACCACGTTTTGTTGTTTGGTCCGCCCGGACTTGGCAAAACGAGTTTGGCGGTGATTATTGCCAACGAACTCGGTGCAAGTTTGAAAACGGTTCACGCGCCTTCGGTAGAAAAGTCCGGTGATTTGGCGGCGATTTTGACAAATCTGGAAGAAGGCGACGTGCTTTTTATTGACGAAATTCACCGTTTAAAGCCGCAGATTGAGGAAATTCTTTATCCAGCGATGGAAGATTACAATTTGGATTTGATGATTGGTGAAGGCACGGCGGCGCGTTCAATTAGAATTGAACTGCCCAAATTTACGCTCGCCGGCGCGACCAAGCGCGCCGGAATGATTTCCGCGCCGTTGCGCGGGCGTTTCGGAATCGTTAATCATTTGGATTTTTATCCGAAAAAGGATTTGGAAGTTATTATCCATCGCTCGGCGGAAATTCTAAAATTAGAAATTGAAGCCACCGGCGCGGACGAACTCGCCAAACGCGCCCGTGGAACGCCGCGAATTGCTAATCGTTTGCTTCGTCGCGTGCGCGATTACGCCGAAGTTTTGGGCGACGGACGAATTACCGGCAAACTCACGCAACGCGCTCTTGATGAAATGGAAGTAGATCGTTTCGGGCTTGACGAGGTTGACCGCAAACTGCTGTTGAGTATTATCGAAAAATTTGACGGCGGACCGGTCGGAGTCGGGACAATTTCTGCATCAATCAGCGAAGACCGCGAATCAATCGAAGAAGTTATCGAACCTTATTTAATTCAGGTCGGCTTTTTAAATCGCACGCCGCGCGGACGGATTGTAACGAATGCGGCTTACCGGCATTTCGGTTTTGAGTTGCCGGTGTTTGAGCAAGTTCAAGCGAAAGCAAGTTAAGATTTAATTATTAACAGGGACAGACAGTATTGACAGGGATAAATTTATTTAATCAATAAACTTTTATCCTGTTTATCCTGTCCATCCCTGTTAATGTTATTTAACTGGATTTCCTTCCGCGTCAAGATAAACAATCGAATCGCCCAAACCTTTAATTGATTTGAGTTTTGGCTCAATCACTTTTCTATCGCCGACAATCAAAATCGCCATTTTATCGGGCGTTAAGTATTTATTGGCAACACGATTCACGTCATCAAGTGCTACGGCTTTGATGCGCGTGATGTAATCGTTGAAATAGGTATCCGGCAAATCGTACGTAACGACGTTTCCAAGTTGTGAAGCGATTTGGTCAACCGTTTCAAAGCCGCGCGGAAAACCTCGAATCAGACTTTCCTTATTGTATTCGAGTTCCTGCTGCGTAACCGGCATTTCGCCGCGCACACCTTTAATTTCCTTCAAAAACTCGATAACGGATTCTGTTGTAACGGCAGTTTGCACGGGCGCAGATGCAGTAAAAGGTCCCGCGCCGCGCCGGAAGGCAAAGCCGGAACGCGCTCCGTAAGTGTAGCCTTTGTCTTCGCGTAGATTCATATTGATGCGCGAAGTAAATTGTCCGCCGAGCAGAGAATTCATCACAACCAGCGGAAAATAATCGGGCGATTCACGCGAAACGCCGATTTGTCCGATGTTAATGATGGATTGCGCCGCGCCGGGTTTGTCGACCACATAAATCAACGCTTTTTCGGGCATCGGCACATCGGGAAGCGTAACTTGCGAAACGTCGCCCGTCTTCCAATCCTTAAAGTTTGCTTCGAGTTTCGGCTTCAGAGTTTTCATCTCCGCGTCGCCGACGACAATCAAAACCGCATTATTCGGGCGATAAATACCGGCGTGATATTTTTTGAGGTCGTCGCGGGTAATCGCTTTCGCGGATTTTTCGCTCAGAGTTACGCCATACGGATGATTTTCGCCATACAATATTTTGTTGTAGACAAGGTTGGCGATAGCATTCGGATTGTCCTGCCGCTGCAAAAGCGAAACCAACACGCGCTTGCGATAAGTTTCGACTTCCGTTTCGGGAAATTCGGCGTTTTGAATCACGTCCGCGAAAATATCCAACGCTTTATCAAAGTTTTTCGTCAGCGTAATTATTCTCACGGTTGAGTTATCATCACTAGCCGTAGTGAAAAGCTGCGCTCCGATTGATTGAACTTCGTTGGCGATTTCCACCGCCGATCTATTTCGCGTTCCTTCGTCGAGCAAGCCGGAAGTCATATCGTTAAGCCCACTGCGGTCTTTCGGGTCAGCCGTCGAGCCGGTTTTGAAAACCATATTCATCGAAACAATCGGAAGTTCGTTTTGTTTGACCAGCCAAACTTCCAAACCGTTTGATAACTTGCTTTTTTCGATGGTCGGCAAAGTAAATTTCGGATTGGCTTTCGGCGCGGGCTGCCGGTAAAGTGGGTCGTTCTGCGCCATTTTATCCGCTTTCATTTCGTCCGTTTTTTCCGTTTTTTCCGAAGCCGGTTTGGAAGTCGGACGATTTGACGGATTCGACGCAACCGATTTTGCATCTTTTGTTCGCGGAAGAATCGTCATTACAAGACGCTTTTCGGTCAAATAATTTTTCGCAGCTCTCTGAACATCGGCGGGCGTAACCTTGCGATAGCGGTCAAGGTCAGCCTGAAAATAATCGGGTTTGCCCAAAAAAGTCGCGTAGGAATTCAACTGGTCGGCTTTGCCAAGAACAGTTTGCAGACCAAAAATGCTCGATGCCTCAAAACCGTTTAAGGCTCGCGTCATTTCTTCGGCAGTCGGCGGTTCTTGTTTGATTTTTTCAATTTGCGCCAAAATTTCCCTTTCGATTTCATCGGTTGATTTGTCCGGTTTGGCGGTTGATTGAATTTGAAAAGTTCCGGCGATTTCTCGCGTCGAGTTAAACGCGCCGACATCTTGCGAAATTTGCTTGTCATAAACAAGACTGCCTTGCAAGCGCGAACCTCTGCCCGACGAGAGAATCCGCGCTAACATATCGAGTGTGGCTTCGTCCGGCGTGTATTGCGGAACGCTGTGCCAAACCATATAAAGACGCGGCAGCTGCACCGAATCTTCCGTCGAAAAACGAATTTCTTTGGCGAGTTTCGGCATCGGCGGATTCGGACGTTTGATGTCGCCGCCTCTGGCAATCGGTTCAAAGTATTTTTTTACCAACGCTTCGGCTTCCTTCGGGTCGAAATCGCCCGCGATGACCAGCGAAGTATTGTTCGGCACATAATATTGGCGGAAAAACGCTTTGACATCTTCCATCGAAGCGGCGGATAAATCTTCGAGAGAACCGATAGTCGTCCAATGATACGGATGCTCTTTCGGATACATCAACCCGGAAATTTTCTCAAACGCCGTTCCGTAAGGAACATTATCATAGCGTTGACGACGCTCATTTTTGACGACATCGCGCTGATTGTTGAGCTTTTCCATCGTCATCGCGTCGAGCAGATAACCCATTCTGTCCGATTCAAGCCACAGAGCAAGTTCTAAAAAGTTGGACGGCACGACTTCAAAATAATTCGTTCTGTCGGAATTGGTCGAACCATTAATGTTCGCGCCAGCTTCTTGAAGCGGTCCGAAATAATCCTTGTCGTAATGTTTCGAGCCTTGAAACATCATATGTTCAAATAAATGTGCAAATCCGGTTTTTCCGACGACTTCGTTTTTCGAGCCGACGTGATACCAAAGATTAACGGCGACAATCGGCGTGGATTTATCAACGTGCATCAGCACGCGCAGACCGTTTTTCAGCGTTATTTCTTTATATTTTATCGGCGGCAATTTTTCAGCTTTTTGTGCGGAAACAATTGATGTCATAAGTAAAACGAAGGCGAACAGAAAAACAAAGGTTCTCTTAAAATTCATCGCTAACTCCTTTTTTGTTGGGTAATATAAATGCAAACTTTCGTTTGGCTTTTATTTAATTGTAGATTTTGTTGATACGCAAGGCAAACGCAAAAGGTTTTAGTCAAGACTTTTTCTCAAAACCAAAGCCGAATTTTTCGAGCCGAAACCGATGCAGTTACACAACGAGAAATTTACTCTGGCGTTTTCCTTTGCTTTGTTCGGCGTGTAATTTAAATCGCAGTTCTCGTCCGCGACATCTAAATTTATTGTCGGCGCGATGATGTTTTTATTCAATGCGAGAAGCGTTGCGCCAATTCCAGCCGCACCGCTTGCGCCTTGCGGATGTCCGATTTGCGATTTCGTCGCCGCCATCGGAATATTGTAAGCGTGTGTGCCAAAAGCGTTTTTGACGGCTTGCGTTTCAATTTTGTCGTTTAACTGCGTCGAGGTTCCGTGCAGATTTATGTAATCAATCCTTTCGGGCGAAATTCCCGCGTCTTCCATTGCCAGCGACATTGCCCGCGCCGGTTCAACGCCGTTTTCTTCCAGACGAACGCGGTGATATGCGTCGCAGGTCGAGCCGTAACCGGAAATCTCAGCGTAAATTTCTGCGCCGCGCTCAACCGCGCTTTCCAAAGTTTCCAAAACAAAAATCCACGCGCCTTCGCCTAAAACAATGCCGGAACGATTCTTGGAAAACGGGCGCGAGGCGCGGCGCGGTTCATCATTCCACTCGTCGGTCAAAACCGTCATCAAGTTAAAACCTTCCAAAATTCCACGCGCCATCGGCGCGTCAACTCCGCCGGTCAGCATAAAATCTTGCCGTCCGAGCGCAATGTGTTGCGCGGCATAAAAAATCGCGTCGGTGGAACTCGTGCAGCCGGTTGAAACGATGTGCGAAAGACCGTGCAAACCGAAAAGCATTGAAAGTTCGCTCGAAAGTCCGCCGTGCGTCGAGGCGGGAATCGTATAAACACTTGCTTTGTTTTCTTCGCCCGTGAACCAGTATTTATATTGCTTCTCGGTGAACGCCAAACCGCCGCCGCCCGTTCCTAAAATCACGCCGAAGTTTTGGCTTTCCTGTAATGTAAAATTTTCCGCTTCTATTCCTGCGTCCTTCATTGCCTCACGCGCTGCCCGAAGCGCAAGCGGAACGGTGCGCGGAACGTGCTTTCTATCTTTATAATTTAATTCGGCTTCCCAATCAAAATCCGGCACTTCCGCCGCAATTTTTACTTTTAAATCGGAAACGTCAAAATTTTCAATCTTCCGAACACCGCTTGCGCCGCTGCGTAAAGATTCCCAAAACTTCTCACGCCCGATGCCAATTGGCGTAACGCAGCCAAAACCCGTGATAACAACGCGGCGCGGTTTAATTTTATTTTGAAACATACTTTAGTTTTCGAGAATAACATTTTTTATAAAGCTATTGCCGAAATAATTTTTTGAAAGTTTGATGCGAATTGCTGCGAGAAAGTGTTAAAAAAGAAAAAGGCGACTTTTCAGCCGCCGCTCCAACTTTCGTAACTAATTAACCAATCGTAAAATTTTTTTAACCGCGAAACACGCGAAAGGACGCGAAAAATAATCTGTTTTTTTCTTCGTGTGTTTCGCGTGTTTCGCGGTTAAAAATTCTTTGAAATCAATTAAATAACTTGGTTAATATAAAATTTTCCTGAGTTTTTCTTCATGCTCCTTTGTGTAAATTCGTGGTTTCAGTTTCATCACGCCCGTTCAAACAACACATCTTCCAATTCCGGCAATGAAATCGGGCGAAACGCCAGTTTGTCATTTTCCGCAAAAACTTCAACCAGATTTTCTTCGCTCAATTCGCCTTGAATCAAGGCTTCGGAAAGTTCGTCTTCAACATTTTTCTGCAAAGCGCGGCGAAGCGGTCTTGCGCCGTAACTTCTGTCAATACAGGATTTTGCAATCAGCCAGCGTTTCGCGTCCTCGGTCAGACGAATCTGCAAAGCACGGTTCGCCAGCATTTCGTTCAATTTTCCGATTTGCAAATCAATAATCTGCATCAAATCTTCGTCAGCGAGTTCATCAAAAATAATGATTTCATCTAAGCGATTAACAAACTCCGGCGCGAAAGTTTTCTTGACTTCGCTCATCACCTGCTTTTCCATTTTTTGACGCGAAGAATCTGCGCCGGTTTGAAAGCCCATTGTTGCGCGTTTTTGGATAAATCGTGCGCCGATGTTCGATGTCATTATAAAGATCGCGTTTTTGCAGTCAATCGTATTGCCCTGCGCGTCGGTCAAAATTCCGTCCTCAAAAACTTGCAGCAGAATATTAAACAAATCGGGATGCGCTTTTTCGATTTCATCAAACAGCACTACAGAATAAGGC
>MWVY01000412.1_pt1 | contig 10183 bp, 10 predicted proteins | sample 1047251 | NCBI WGS metagenome assembly MWVY01 (sample SAMN06349983, study PRJNA376086) | soil metagenome | isolation source: MS7-5 sample Antarctic (ecotone) soil | place: Antarctica | collected 2015-01-13
AGTCTTTTTATGAGACAACAATTTCTCAATCTCAATGCGTTCATTAAAGGTTAAACGAACATAGTTTTTTGTCATCATACAAGCTAAGTTTTTAAGGCTTAGCGTTGCGTTAGATTATTGAACCGGCGATATGCTTGCCGCTAACGGAAAAGCATTACTGAAGTGCCGGACGTCTGTGTTACGTCTGCTTGGAACTGAAGTTGATTAAATGTACTACTGTTTCATAGATTTTTCTATTGCCAAATTTATGATTTCACGCGGGGACTTGTGATGATTTGAAAACAAATGCCGACTGATGGTTCAGCCGGCATTTTAGCAATGCAATGTGTGTGCCCTGAATGGTAAATATAGTTCTTAGAAATAAGAAAGCCAGAGAGTGAAAGTCTCTTATGTGCGGGATTAGTTACCCGAAGCATTAGCAAGCCGCAATGCCTGCCCCGCACACTTGCGGGGTGGTTTGGAGCGATCCATGCACTGAAGTAAGCGGGACCCGATAGCTATCGGGTGCAAATACCTGTACCGGCGAACCCTGCACGTGCGGGGCATATGAGGCATAGCCAGCGGGATGAGTAAGCACGACCTGTCCCGCTCGGCGGGATCATTACAAAGTCCAAAATGATTGTAGTTGGTTATGTAGATGCAGCAGCGATACAGTGAAGGCTATTCATCTTGCCGGGGGAGGTCTCCTTGTTTTTTTTAAACCAAAAGGAGAAGTCAGTCCCGATGGGTATCGGGATCATAGTAGTTGTTGGTAACGAGCCTTGTCTTTAAGGAACAACACGGAGGTCTCACAATGAGCGAAGGACCGAACGGATTACCGTTTCCAATTCGATAGGGAGCTTCAAATAAAACTTGGCAGCCCTACCTTAAACGAGAAGCAGACTGCAGTTGGTGTAAAGATCGACTGTAGTTATGGTATTCCGAACCGCCGTATACGCGACCCGCCTGGCCTGTCCCGTACTGGATACGGGATACAGTGGTGTGAGAGGCGTACCTCATCGCTTACAAGCGGTGAGGCCGTCTACTCGATTGACTGCGGTTTTATCTGTCATCAGAGTTTGATTGATAATTGTACTCTGCCGCCTAAACCTACTTCAACAATTTTTTGAAGTGTTGAAATACGAACTTCTTTTACGTCATTTTCAATTTTTGAAATGTATGATTTTGTCGTACCAACTTTTTCTGCAAGTTCTTCCTGTGTCAGCCCTTTTTCAAGTCTGGCTTCATGAAGTAAAGCCCCAATTTTAAAGTTCTCGTAACCTGCTTCCAATTCTTCACGCTTTGCAGTCCCACGTTTGCCATAGTGTTTGTCCTTGAACTGCTCAAGGGTCATGATGTTATTTTTTTTCGCTTTCATACTCTTGCTTAATTTTTAGTGCTTTATCAATTTCCTGCTTTGGTGTCTTTTGGGTTTTCTTTTGAAAACCGTTTGCAAGCACCACAAGCTGTCCCTGGTCAAAAAAGCAGAAGATTCGAAATATGTCGCTGCTTGCTGCACCCGAATTTCATAAAGACCTTCCGTGTTCTCAATATGTTTGAGATAGGTTTCTGGAACTTTATCAATTTCTTCGATAAGGTCAAACGTCCAGATGATTTTTTCTTTCACCTTGTCACGCTGCTTTATAAAAAAGTCTTCGAAGTACTTATTGTAAAAAATAATGTTTCGGCGCTTCTGCTTTTTTGACCACTAAGCAAAGCTACAACAAGTTGTCCGAAAGTGAAACTTAAATTTGTCTCGGTGAAGTTGTTGGGTGTTACGCAAAAATCGCTACCAACGGTTTGCAGCTACCCGAAGGTGGCGGTTTGAAACACTAAACTGTCTATACGCCAAACTTTATTAGATGCACAAATGTTTGTATTCGCACTTCACCCACAATACGGTATCCGTTAATCATCGAGCCTTTAATAAGGTTGCCGTCAGAAACCTTATTAAAAGTCCGCAGTCGTCCAAAACTGGAAACTTCAAGACGAAAGTCATTGGTAAATTCAAAATCGAACCAAACGGTCTTCCATTGTTCGCCTGGAAAGTCTTTTTTATCATTTGTCAAAAATAGCTCTTTGAATTTTTAGTGTGTGTCCAAATAGCATTGCCACTAAAACGTAAATTTATGTATTAACTGCAACTGTTTATTTTGTTTAGGTATTAAGAACCAAGGAGTTAGAATTATACTTTTTCAATTGTTATTGCGTCAATACAACTACCATTCAGTTCTCTTTTAAACTTCAGAGGAGATCATCATTGACCACCAAATATTGAAAAAATAAACAATAACATTCTTCCTTCTGTTAGCAACACAAGATCTACTTCCGTCAAAAATCAAACTCTCTGCGGTGCATGTTCCATCGAATTCCTGCCGAGATAATACTTGTATTTTTTGGATTTCGATTGATAACGGTACTGTTTTGTTTTCTGAACGTTGTATTTAAATCAAGGAAAAGATTTTGGCGCAGCTCATAAGAAAGAAGCATAGATGCATACGCTGTTTTTGTTGCTACACCTGAGCCAATCTCATATCCATATTCTCCTCGCCGATATGGTGGTTTATTTGGAAGAAAAATATTACTTCCATAACTAATGCTATCCCTGTCTCTTCCCTGCAAGTAATAAATTCCTTTTGCAATAAACATCCATTTCGGCGCCGGTTGAAAACGTGCAATCCCTATCCACTCCCTGAAATTTGCACCCAAAGGATGAGCTAACGGCTGGTTATAATGAGTGTAATTAGCTACAGAATCGCCATGTGAATAGGTAAATGGACGCACCATATTAGTTTCCAGCTGCAGATCAAGATTATTAATGTTGAAGGCATCTATGTATTTAACCCCTGCCTGTAGTCCCCATTTATTTCCCCACCAGCCACGGTTTTGCCGTGCTTCTGAAAGTAAAAATTCATCAAGACTAAACTGTGTATAAAATTGAAAGTGCTTTGCTACGTTTGCTTTTGCATCTAATCCTATTATAGAATTGTCAAAACTTCCGCTCTGCTGTTCAACTGACCTGTAAAAGATCACAGGATTCAAATAACCAAAAGCAAATCGATTTTCCCGGCCAAAAACTACGCCTTCAAATACTCCTATATTCAACCACCTGGTTACACCAAGATCTAAATGGTGCATAGCTGCATACTTTTTTGGAAGTAATTTATCACCCTCTCTTCTGTGGGATGCTTCCAGTTCCATGAACAGGTTTTGATAGTTCAGTTTCCAAACCCTTGTATTTAATTTTAAGAATAATGCACTGTTTGAAAAATCGCTGAGAAATAAACTCCTGTGACCGTTACCGATAAAGTGCCTGTCATAACCAAAAGAGATATCTATGAATTTTGCTACATTGAAAGAAAAATACCCACGGGCATCGAAATAATCATATGCTTGCTGTTTAAATTCCTTATAAAAACCTACTCCTGGAACTGCTTGCCGCTCTCTTTCAAATCTCTGTACATACAAAGGATCTCTCTCCTGGTTTTCTGTCATGTAAGCCGCAAATCCAACTTTTTTTGCAATACGTCCACGCACAGACAGTCCTCTTGAATTTAGAAAAAGATGTTGTCCATAATCATTCTCTTTACCCACAACATATTGAAATACCGGGTTGACAGCAAGAAAAAAATCTTCAGTGTTTACTTCAAAAAAGTTACCCGGTGTTTGATAGAAATGTTTACCCCAGGGTCTTTTACTTTCAAATTCTGTTCTATTACCTGTTGCCCATTCAATGTTATTCAACAACATGCTATGCCTGTTATATTCATCAACACGTGATGTGAAAACAGTAGAATCTAATTGTCCTATTTGAGTAACAAAATGTTTTCTGCTAAGTGGTTTTGTTTTAGAGAAATTTAGAACAGAATCTGTTTGTAATTTGATCTCCAATCTTTCAGTTAAAACATTTTCTTTAGCACCCTGTTGGAAAAAAGTAGTTTGCGCTACAAGATCAGTTGAAAGAAACAAGAATAAAATAATCAAACACGAACTCGCCTTTTTAGCATGGGAACAAAGTCTTACAAGGGTTTCTTTAAATTGCATACAGCCGGTCTTTTATAGGATTCAAATTATGCAAAAATACCTGATTAGGAATATTAATGTGGTGAATGAAGGAGAAATTAAATGTGCTGATGTTTTGGTTGGCGAAAGAATAGAAAAAATTACTTCAAATATATCAGTTGATTTTGCTGTTGAAGAAATTAATGGTGAAGGAAAATATTTATTGCCCGGAGTTATTGATGACCAGGTACACTTCCGCGAACCTGGTTTAACGCATAAGGCTACTATTTACTCAGAATCAAAAGCGGCGGTTGCAGGTGGTGTAACATCTTTTATGGAAATGCCAAACACACAACCGCCAGTATTTACACAAGAGTTACTGGAACAGAAATATCAAATTGCCATGCAAAATTCATTGGCAAATTATTCATTCTTCATGGGCACCAGTAACGATAACCTTGATGAAGTGTTAAGAACGAATGATAAGAAAAATGAAGTGTGCGGAATAAAAATTTTCATGGGGTCCTCAACAGGTAATTTATTGGTAGATGATAGATTAACCTTGGAAAATATATTTAGTGAAAGCGAATTGCTTATAGCCACCCATTGCGAGGATGAGCATATCATCAGGCAAAATATTGAAAAGTTGAAAAAACAGAAAGGTGCTTTAACTGTTGCAGATCATCCATTCATCCGCAGTGAAGAAGCATGCTATCAATCCAGTTGCAGGGCGATTGAACTGGCAAAAAAGTATAATTCAAGGCTGCACATTTTGCATATTTCAACAGAAAAAGAATTGTCGCTGTTCACTAATGATGTACCGTTACATGAAAAACTTATCACTGCTGAAGTTTGTGTGCATCATCTGCATTTTACAAGTATGGATTATGTCGAACTCGGTAATCTAATTAAATGTAACCCGGCTATAAAACATCCATTTCATAAACAAGCCTTATGGAGTGCTTTGCTGGATGATCGGCTGGATATAATTGCTTCCGACCATGCACCACATTTATTAGAAGAGAAAGGAGGCTTCCCTTCAACACCCTCTGGTACAGCGGGAGAAGAAAATTTAAGTTATGAGAAAATCCCTTCGGGAATTCCTTTGGTACAACATTCGTTATTATTAATGCTGCACTATTGTAAATGCGGGAAAATCACTCTTGAAAAAGTTGTAGTAAAGATGAGCCATGCGGTGGCAGATTGTTTTAAGATTGCTGAAAGAGGGTACATCAGGGAAGGTTATTTTGCTGATCTTGTAATTGTTGATATGAGTAAAAGCACAAGTGTCACTAAAGAAAACGTTTATTATAAGTGTAGGTGGAGTCCTTTTGAAAAATGGCAGACAAAAGAGGAGTTCACTTTTCCAGCAACAATTACACATACGTTTGTGAACGGGAATTTAGTGTTTGAAAATGGCAACTTCAATGAATCAGTAAAAGGGCAAAGACTTAAATTTAGAAGATAACAAAACTCCCCTTTAGGGGGATGGGTGTATGCAAATAGATAAAATAACCTTTAATGACCTTTCAGTTTTTCAAGCGGAAGAAGAATTTTCCATATTTCACAAGCTGAATTTTACAAAAACCGCCGGCGGAAAGGAATGGCTTAGAAGATTTTTTTCTGAACCACATCATGACCTGAATCGGATTTTAGGAACTCAGGATATTATAAAGGCATTAATCGCTCATATCGATGACTGGCCACCTGATATTACCAATGGAACTGTGCTGATGATAGAAAAGTTTTTTGAATATCCTTTAGATCCCGTAAGTCAAAGTCATAATGTATTGGGTACATATACCTATCGCTTTTTACATTCGCATGATTATTCAATGATCAAATTTTCTATCAGGCATTTTGCAGATTTTTATCGCGGATTAAAAAAATTGTCTGCACTTTTTTCTACTATAGAGCTTCCTCGCCAGGTCGGGTTTTATATTGAAAGGATCAACAAAGTTTTATTGGAAGAACCATTGAGTAAATTGGCGGCAACGAATTTAGGAGACACATTCACAGCACAAGAATACTTGTATTTCACTCATCATGTACGTACACGATACAGAAGCGACACGATGGAAATGATTGATATTTTCAGCAGGTTGGATGCGTGGTACTCGATGGCAACTGCTGTAAAAACTTTTAACCTGCAGTTTCCTGTTTTCAAAGATGATGAGCAACCCTTTTTAAAAGCAGAAGGGTTGTATCATATATTATTACAACAACCTGTTGCTTATGACATGGTTATGCGCCCTGAGGAGAACTTTTTATTTTTGACCGGTGCAAACATGGCAGGTAAAAGCACCCTTATAAAAGCAGTTGGCTCTTCTGTTTTTCTTGCACATATAGGTATGGGTGTGCCGGCTAAAGAAATGGAGTTAACGCTATTTGATGGCTTATTGACGAATATAAATGTGGTAGATAATATCTCTAAAGGAGAGAGTTATTTTTTTAATGAAGTACAGCGAATTAAGAATACCATTTATAAAATTAATGATGGTAAAAAATGGTTGGTACTTATAGATGAGTTATTCAAGGGTACCAATGTACAGGATGCCATGAAGTGTTCTTATGCCGTTATCAAAGGATTGATAAAGATCAAAAATTCAGTATTTATTCTTTCTACTCATTTATATGAACTGGGGGAGGAGCTTAAAGAGTTTCCGAATATTTGTTTTAAGTATTTCGAAACAACTGTTACTGAAGATCAGCTTGAGTTTAGCTACCAATTAAAGAATGGAATAAGCAACGACCGAATAGGTTATGTGATATTAAAAAGAGAAAAGGTGGTAGAGATGCTGGAGAAATTGTAATTCCTGACGATTTATGTTAGTTGAATAATGTACATGTGTTTGCAATGTTTAAAACACATGTGCTACTTAGGACATTTACTCAGTTAGATTAGCTTCTTCGGTTGTTATAATTTGTTGAAAACTGTTTGTTATGGAGTCTATAGCTTTAAAAGTGAGAAAGATCGGGAACTCAGAAGGTATCCTTATTCCACAGAAATACATGCAAATTGTAAAAGCAGCAGATGGGACAGTGAATGTTGACATTGATGAAAAAGGCATTCTGATAAAAACGGCAAAAGAAAATCCCCGGAAGGGATGGAGTAAAGCTTTTAAAAGAATGCGGTCACAAAAAGATGATGCGCTCCTGATGCCCGATGTTTTTGAGGATGAAAAATGGGATGAATGGAAGTGAAGCAGTATGAATTTTATTGGGTAAACCTCGATCCAACAATAGGCCGTGAAATGAAGAAAACACGATCTTGCCTGGTTTTGTCTCCTAATAAAATGAATGATAATATAGGTACTGTTATCGTTGCTCCTTTAAGTTATCAAACGCGGTCATATCCATCAAGAGTTAAATGCAGTTTAGAAGGAAAAAATGGTATGATAGCCATTGACCAGTTAAAAACGATAGATAAAAAAAGACTTCAAAAGAGAATTGCCACTGCCAATGAAAAAGTTATACAACAAGTTAAGCAAGTGATTAGTGAAATGCTCGTTCAATAGATTAATTTTTATGATACTAGCATTCACCAGCGCAAGGTTGCATTGGGGCATCCAAAGTGTCACTAAATTATACCAGCAGCAAAAAAAGGTTAACCATGAAACGGTTCTTATTACTAATTGTTTTATTCTCTGCCATACTCTCTGACGATTGTTTTGGACAGCAGAACACTGACGTACAGCATTACAAATTCGCCATTTTGCTGAATGATGAAAATGACAGGATCAAAGGAGAGGCTACAGTGTCAATAAAGTTTGCTGAGAATACTCCTTTTTTTTCACTACACCTTGTGCAACAAAAAGCCAATGGTAAAGGAATGAAAGTAGAAAAGGTAGTGGGAGAGAATGTTCAAAGTTACAAGCAGGAAAGTGACAGGCTGATCATAAACTTAAAGGCCAATAAAGTTGATCAACAGGTTCAAACGTTTACTATTCACTACTCGGGCATACCTGCAGACGGCCTGATCGTCTCAAAAAATAAATATGGTGACCGCACTTTCTTTTCAGACAACTGGCCTGACCGTGCAAGACATTGGATTCCGACTAATGATGTTCCAAACGATAAAGCATCTGTAGAATTTATGGTAACTGCACCAGTTCATTACCAGGTAATATCTAACGGCATCCAGCTACAGGAAATAAATATTAATAACAAAACTAAACTCACTCACTGGAAGGAAACTACACCCATTCCGACAAAAGTAATGGCAATAGGTGCTGCACAATTTGCAGTGGCAAGAGTGGATAGCTCTGCATGTGTTCCGGTAACAGCATGGGTGTATCCGAAGGATAAAGAAAAAGGGTATTATGATTACAGTTTAGCGCCAGGAATTTTAAATTTTTTTTCTGATTACATCGGTCCTTATCCATTTCAGAAGTTAGCCAACGTACAATCAAAAACAATTTTTGGTGGCATGGAGAATGCAAGCGCTATTTTTTATTCTGAGAAATCGGTAACAGGCGATCGTACTTCAGAAGCTCTGGTGGCACATGAAATCGCTCACCAGTGGTTTGGTAATATGGCAACTGAAAAAGACTTTAGTCACCTGTGGTTGAGTGAAGGTTTTGCTTTGAAATGATCGCTAATCATCTGCCGGAGGTTCAACGAATTCAATTCCGTATTGAGCTGCCACATTCATAACCTTCCCGTAATCGATCTCTATTGTAAAAATCATGATCAGGCAAAGAGAAACAGAATTTGATTTTCAAACTTCCTCTAAACCTGTCAAATTTATTTTAGACCCTAATGTTACGCTTCTTTTTGAAGAATGGAAGTGATAATGACTTGAAATGAACGCTATTCATCTGCCGGAGGTTCAACAAATTCAATTCCGTATTGAGCTGCCACATTTATAACTTTCTCGTAATCGATCTCTATTGTTTCTGGATCAGGAGGCACTAGCGATGTAGTGGGTGTACTCATGGCACGAACACATTCTTCAAAGCCTGCAGGCGAACAAATCATTAGAATTCTTGCATGCCCTGGAGAATCCACTGTGTACATGTGCGGAACATCCTTAGGTGCTAAAAGATAATCACCACTCTTTGCCTTGTAGGTTTTGTCGCCTACAGAAATTGTCAACTCACCATCGATAACATAAAAGCCTTCATCCTCACGATGATGAACATGCCATGGGGGACTACCTTCTTTTGTAGCGTAAAGTTCTACAATGCAAAAATTACCACCAGTTTCTTTTCCGGTAGTGTGAATAATAGCTAACTCTCCCATCCAGTTAAGTGCTTCTTTTTCCATAGAACTTATCTTTTGATTTAGAATTGTTTTCAGATATTCTGAACTAAAGATAAACCTACAAGGGATTGAAATTATGGGGAAAGAACTGTTTTAGATTTTCTGAAGTTCAAAAATGGTGATCTCAGGACGTACGTTGAATCTTACCTGCCACAAGTGACCCAAAGCCCTGTTGATGTATAAAATTCTGCCATCATCTAAGAGAATTTTTCCTGCAGAATACCTTTTGTTTTTTACAGGTAACATAGGTGGATCCAGGAAGGGTGGTTTTACTTGCCCGCCATGAGTGTGACCTGACAGGATCCAACCTGCATAATTGTTCCAAATTGGTAGATCACAAACATCCGGATTGTGACATAAAACAACATTTGCCCTGGAACTATCATACTCTTTCATTACGGTTTCCGCTCCAAAGTTCAATCCCCAATAATCATCGAACCCAATTACATTTAAACCTTCTGCCTCTACAGAGCTATTTCGTAATACGTGAACGCCATTAACTATAAGCAGAAGATTAATTTTTTCTGCTACCTTATGCTGTGACCAATTAACACCGTAATCATGATTTCCCAAAATACCAATAGTGGCGATCCTCCCTTTTACACATGACGCCAGCACTTTTTTAAGCTTTTCATATTCTATTTTATCATCATTAAGAGTTACATAGTCTCCTGTGTATACTACAATATCAGGAAACTATCACTCAACAGGACTTTACCGTTTAATTTCTTGATTATAAAATTGTGTAGTGATGAAGATTATTTGAATGACTGATTTGCTGATACTTTGTCTGCAACCCTAGAGTGCTAACAATCTATTACTGTCCGATAAAAATTTTGTTGGTAATGAAAAAGGAGGCTATTTAACCTCCTGATTATTGATAGTTTTGAGTTACCACACTTAAAACTTTTCAATATGAACAAAAGTACTTTTTTTA
>MWVY01000413.1_pt1 | contig 10178 bp, 9 predicted proteins | sample 1047251 | NCBI WGS metagenome assembly MWVY01 (sample SAMN06349983, study PRJNA376086) | soil metagenome | isolation source: MS7-5 sample Antarctic (ecotone) soil | place: Antarctica | collected 2015-01-13
TGCACACGTTCAAGAACGTGGGAACCTCGCCCGGCAGGCTTTTGGGGGTCCTCGCGCCGGGGGGCTTCGAGAAGTTCTTCCTCGAAGCGGGCGAGCCGGCAACGGAGGGGTCCTCTGCGCCCGAGGGTGAGCCGGACGTGGGAAGGATAGTGGAGATCGGCCAGAAGTATGGCCTGGAGATACCGCCACCCCCGGGGCAGTAGGCAGGTTTTCGGAAACACCCGCCATAGGCGAACTTCGAAGAATGGTCCTTCCACGCAACCGGGTGAATAGAGGCAAAGATCACCCATTTGGGGGATGCATACCGACTTGCCGGGGGGCAAAGTTCCTCCGTCAGAAAGCCAGACGGGGCGATGAGCCAGACCGTGGCCGTTCACCGGAGGGAGACTTTTATGGAGAAGACGATCAGCGGGTCGGCGCTGGAAGTTCTAAAGGGCGGACTGAAGGGGGACGCTTACGCCCCGGGCGACGAGGGTTACGATGAGGCTTGCGCCGCCTGGAACCTCAACGCCCACCAGCATCCCGCACTCGTGGTCGTGGCCGAGGGCGCGGCGGACGTGCTTGCTGCGGTGCGCCTGGCGCGCGACGAAGGTCTTGGCATCGGGGTGATGGCAACAGGCCACGGCGTCGCCGCCCCCTGCGACGGGGGAGTCCTCATCAACACCTCGCGCATGAAGGGCGTACATGTGGACCCCGAGACGAGTGCCGCACGGGTCGAGGCCGGCGCAAAGTGGGCCGACCTCGTCCCGGAGGCCGCGGCGCATGGGCTGGCAGGCCTGCAGGGCTCGACCTCCCAGGTCGGAATAGTCGGCTACACCATGGGCGGGGGCTTCGGCTGGCTCGGGCGCAAGTACGGCTTCGCCGCCGACTCCGTCAAGGAGGCTGACGTGGTGACCGCCGAAGGCGAGCTCGTCAAGGCGAACGCCCACGAGAACGCCGACCTCTTCTGGGCTCTGAAGGGGGGCGGAGGAAACTTTGGCAACGTCACATCCCTGGAGTTCGCCCTCTACCCCATAACCCACGTCTACGGCGGGAACCTCTTCTACCCCGTCGAGAAGGCCGAGGAAGTCCTGGAGCTCTATAGCCGGTGGGCCCGGGACCTCCCGGACGAGGTGAGCTCTGCGGTGACTTTCCTCAACGTCCCGCCGATCCCGGATGTCCCGGAGCCGCTGCGCGGGAAGTCCGTCATCACGGTGAGGTCCTGTTACACGGGCGAGGACCTCGCGGAGAAGGGCGAGGAGATGCTCGGCCCATGGCGCGAGTTCGGCGAGCCTATCATGGACACCTTCGGGGTCATGCCGTACGAGGCTATGGACATGATCAGCATGGACCCGGTGGACCCGATAGGGGCCTACGGCCACTCCGAGATGCTGCTCGACCTTTCCCCGGAGACCCGCAAGACGCTCGTGGATCTGGCGGGCGCGGACTCCGATACGCCCCTGCTATTGCTGGAGATGCGACAGCTCGGCGGCGCCCTCTCGCGCCCGCCCGCGGACCTCAACCCCATGGGCCGCAGCGACGCCGCGTACATCATGAACGGGATCGGGGCCACCTTCACCCCGGAGATGGCCCAGGCAGTGCAGGCTTACCTCGCCTATGTCGCCGAGACCGCCAAGCCCCATGCGACCGGCGCGACCTACGTGAACTTCATGGACCTCGACGGCGCGAGCCCCGAGCGCGTGAAGGCCGCCTATTCCCCGGAGGACTGGAAACGGCTGGTGGAACTCAAGGACCGCCGTGACCCGGACAACCTCTTCCGCTACAACCGCAACGTCCCGCCGTCCTCGGCTGAGGTCGCGAGTGGTACGCGATCTACAAGCCGTGCGACGTGACCCTGGGCGTGCCGTCAGCCCGATAAGGAGTACGAGAACCTTGCGGGCCCGAACTTCTTAGAACCCCCTCAGCGCGAAGTTCGATGCTAGCCGGCGTCGCGTCGACGGCGGGCCTCCCTGGAGGCCGTTTCCGTCGCGTCCAGCGCCTCCGACAAACGCGCCGCCAGCCGCAGGTATCGGGATTCATCCATCATCGCGTGCTCCAGCAACAGGCGGCGGGACGCCCGGATACGCCCGGAGGCCTCCCCGAGGTGCCCCATCAGCTCTTCGAGCACGGCATCTTCGTCGGGCATGTCCCAACTGTACACTCGGCAAGCCGTTCGGTGCCTGGCCGTCCGACCACCGTAGGGGACCGGGGCTATGCGGACTTCCGAGAAATCAGCGGCCCCAGTTCGGAACCGTACCGGAACATACCGGCCCCCGTACCGCCCCAACTTCGCCTAACCGGGACTATGCGAAGTTCGCCCTACCCCGCCCCGCTGGTCCATGCCCGCAAGGGGGCGTAATACTCGCTGCGGGTATTATCTGTTTCTTATGTAAGGCGCCCGCGAAGATGCCCCCGTTTCGTACATAAGAAGCCCGGCGCGCTTGACCCTGCCCGCCGCGATCTCCTTGCGCGCCTTCTCGAACCAGTAGGCGACGAGGTCCGCCTCGCGTGCCACCCGCCCGCGGTAGAGAGCGAACAGGTCGTCCACGTAGGCGTCGTGGAGCTCAGCCCGCAGACGCTTCCCGCCCAGGAACGGCGGGTTGCCCACGATCACGTCCGCCTCGGGCCAGACGGGTTCTCGGATGGGCCCGTCCTCGCCGCGGGCCAGGATGGCGTCCATCCGCGTGACCGTCTCCAGGGGCTTGAGGATCGGCTCCGCGGGCTGCCCGAAGCCGTTGTCCCGCAGCCACTGGATGTAGCCGATCCAGACGGTCGTCGCGGCCAGGTCGTGGGCGTACTCGTTGAGCTCGATCCCGTGCACCTGCTCCGGGCCCACCTTCGGGAAGGGCTTGGGCAGGCCCGCCTCGTCCGCGAAGGTGATGACCGCCTTCTCGAGGTCCAGCAGCTGCTTGAGCGAGACGTACAGGAAGTTGCCAGAGCCGCACGCGGGGTCGAGCACGCTCGTCTCCGCGATCTCGTCCGAGAAGCCCACCAGAAGCCGGGTTAGGTCGTTCTGCCGCTGCGTGCGAGTTCCTGCGCTGGAAGCGGCGTCTCGGCGCTCGATGAGGCTGATGGCCCGTTCCTGCACCTCCGCCCACCTGCGCCGCAGCGGGGCCATCAGGACCGGCTCGACCACGACCAGGATGTCCTCGCGGCTCGTGTAGTGCGCCCCCAGCTGCGCCCGCTTGCTCGGGTCCAGCGACCTCTCGAACAGCGTGCCGAGGATCGCGGGCTCTATGCTGGCCCAGTCCCGCCCGGTCAGCCGGCCGAGTACGCGAAGGCCCTCGGCTTCGAGGTCGAGCACCTCGTCGTCTTCGAACAGCCCGCCGTCGAAGTGGGGTATCCGGTCCACCCCGAAGTAACCCCCGGTGCTCATGGCCGCGAACAGCTGCCGCAGCTGCACGGCGAACACCGCCGGGTTGGTGCGCGTCGCTGAGACGAGCTTGCTGAAAAGGTCGTTGGGCAGCAGCCTCACGTCTTCGGCGAACAGGCAGAACAGGAGGCGGATCAGGAAGTGCGCGGCGCGGTCGGGGTCCTCGCCCCTCAAGCGGAGATGCTCAGCCAGCCTGGCGAACTCCCGGGCCGCCTTCTCCGTGACCTGCTCGGGCGTCTCCACGGAGCGGAAGGCGTCTGGGTCGGTCCACACCAGCCTGAGCCGGTCGAGCTTCCCGGGGTCCAGGAGGTCCTCCAGCTCGAAGGTGGTGACCTGCTTGACCGAGTTGGTGAAGTTGGTGTGCACCTGGATCGTCCGTATGTCCGACACCACCAAGAGCGGGGGGTTCTCCAGGGACTCCCGGTACTGCTGCAGCTGCTGGAAGGCCTTCTCGAGGTTGGCGTGCGGCCCCTTGTACTCCCAGGCGAAGTGGCCCTTCTTCCACACGTCGGCCCAGCCCCGCTTGCCCTTGGTAGGCCCCGCCGCCTTGGTAGCACCCCTCTCGAAGGTGTAGAAGTCGCCCGTGGGGTCCGCCTCGGTCGGGGTCGGCTGATCCAGCAGCCGGCACAGGTCGATGAAGTGGGGCTGGGAGGAGGCGCGTTCGGTTAGATCGACGCCGCCCCATCTAGCGACGAACTCCTGGGGAGTGGTCCCTACCACGCCTTTTTTCTCCTATCCACCGAACACCCTACGCCACCACGGCCTCTGTGCGCCCGCCTTCGCCCCTCCCGCGTCGGACCGGGGCTCTACCACTTCCGGCTCCTCCTCCTCGACCGTCTCGGCGTCCTCTGGAGGCTCCTGAGCGGCTGCTGGGGCCTCTATCGCCCGGATGGTGCGGGCCTGCTCCGCGTTCGCCGCGGAGAGCTGCGCGAGGATCGTGTCCGCCCGCCTCCTGGCCTCCCGCTCTTCGTCCAGTTGCCGGCGGAGGTAGGCGACCTGCTCCCGGAGGTCCTCGACACGCCCCGATTGGCCGGGCGGTGCATCGTCCGGTTCGTCGCGGTTAGGCGTCGGTTCGTCGCCCGCCAGGACCACGTACACCGACCCCGCGTCCCTGTGAGATCGCAGCGTCCCGCGCTTGATGCGTCCCCGGACGGCGGCCTCCGTCATGCCGAGCCGGGCCGCCGCCTGTGGCACGGTTAGACGGTGGTTAGACGGCGATGCATCGTCGGTTAGGCGCCCATCTCCCACACGGGCACCCTACACCCCTCGGGCGGCCCGCGCAGGGCCCCAGCGGCGATCCTCGCGCCGCAGAAACCTGCTCGTGAACCCCGCGGAGCGTGGCCGTCGCGCTCTAGTCCCTCGCGCCCGACCTATCCCCCCCCCTTGTTGGCCCTTCGAGCGACCATCCAGCCGACGGCGAGCTCGGCGTCCCGCTCCTGCTATGCCGAGAGCAGCATCCCGCGCAGCGAGGCCGACACCTCCGGTGAAGCGACCGCCGTCTCGCTCAACCCTTGCTCCTCTCAGGATCGTCTCTGTGCCGGCGTAGCGCCCCGCCCGGCCCCGACACACCCGGTGCGGGGACCACAGGACGTCAGCGGTCCCCTCAGCGCCCCTCATGCGGCACCTGGCCCGCGTTCGTGCAGGTGGCGGACTAGGGCGCGCTCGACGGCGGCCTCCGTGGCGGCGTCCCCGATCTCGCGGCGGACGGAGTGGACCGTCGGGCCGAACAGGCGCTCCGGCTCCCGGTACAGGCGCCCCAGCTGGTCGGCCAGCCATCCGGGCGGGTCCGCCAGGAGGACGTCCGCGTCCCCTGCACGCGGCGTGTGGCCGTTTTTGCCCCGGTCCGTAAGGTCCGTAAGGTCGATAAGATTCCGCGTTTCCCCTTTACCTACGCGGGGTTCTTCCTTATCGGCGTCCTTATCGCCGCCGTCCCACGATAAGGATCGGGCGTCCTTATCGTCCTTACTATCCTTATCGTCCTTACTATCCTTAGCGTCCTTATCGATTGTGTAGAGTCCCCTGTCGGGAGAGATCACCTGCCCGGCCTGGCGCATCTGGTAGAGGCGCTGGCCGACGTTCTCCGGCTTCTTGCCGATGGCGGTGGCGACCTCCTTCGGGGTCATGGGCTTCGGCCAGGAGGCGCGCAAGACCTCGACGATCTCCGCCCGGTCCTGGGTCATGCGGTACTCCTCGGCGTCCCCGACCAGCGCCCAGGCGGCGAGGTTCTTGTCCCAGGTGAGGGCGAGCTCGGCGGCCTCCTCCACGTCGCGCCCGTCGACGTGGAGGGTGGCGTCGTGGCGGCCCCGGTCGCGCTTGAGGATCAGGAACCCGTCCACGCCCCCCGACAGCCCGGTAGACCCGCTGATCTCGTCCATAGGGTCGGCGGCGCTCATCTTGCGCAGGTGGTGGACGACCAGGATTGCCACGCCGAGCTCGGCGGCGAGGGGCAGCAGTTGCTCCAGGGCCTCGTAATCCTCGCGGTAGACGTTCTGCCCCCTGGCGGGCGTTCGGATCTTCGCCAGCGTGTCTATGACGACGAGCCGCGCGTCCGGGTGGTCCTCCAGCCACGCCCTAAGCTCCTCGGCCCCGCCTTCGTTCAGGCGCGGCCACCCGGTAGCGTAGTGCAGGCGTGTCGGGGCTGGCTCGTCCTGGAGGAGCTTGCGGAGCCGCTTCTGTAGCCGCCGCTCGTTGTCTTCGAGCGCGAGGTAAAGGGCCTCGCCCTGCTCGACCGGCTTCTTGCCCAGGGCATATCCCCCGGAAGCCGTGGCGAGGCAGAGGCCCAGCGCAAGCCACGACTTGCCGAGCTTGGGCTTCCCGGCCAGCAGCGCCACCCCCTCGGGGAGGATGTCGGGGACGGCCCAACGGGCGGGCGGCAGCTCCGTGGCCAGAAGGTCGGCGGCGGTCCTGACGCTGACGCGCCCGGCGTCGGTGCCGGCGCCGCCCGTCCGCACCCGCTCCTCCACGTCGCGGGGCATCCTCGCGCCCCTCACGCCTGCCTCCTGCGGTCCTCGACGAGCCGGGCGGCCAACGGGAGGACGTCGCGCCACAGATCGGCGGCCATCTCCGCCCGCTCGTCCGGACCCTCGACGGCGGAGATCATCGGCTCAAAGACGAGCCGGAACAGGCGGCGCATCAGAACCTCCGTCCGCACGTCCGCGGTCTTGGCGCGGATCGGTGCCTGCCGCTCCTGGCGGGCGAACCACGCCGGCGGGCGCTGCGGTATCGGGTGGTCGAACTCCAGAAGCAGGAACGCGGCGGCCTCGTCGGCCCGCTCGATCTTCCACGCCCGCTGGGCGAGACTCACCACGTCCCCGCCCACGCCGCACGGGAAGCAGTACCAGAGGCCCTTATCGGGGGTTACCGTCATGCTCGGGTCGTGGTCGTCGTGGAGCGGGCAGATAAAGGCGCTCTCCCGCCCTCGCCTCGTCCCCGGCCCGGATAGCCGCTCGGCCAGGTCCTCGACCGGGACAGCTTCTTTGGCCGCCTCGATTACGGAAGCCCTGCCGACGCGCGGTTCTTGGGTGTACACTTCGCTCACAGGAACCTCTTTTCCTGGTTACGCCCCTCCGGTCCACAATCGGTTCGGGGCTGCTTTACAGCGTCGTCTCGCATGGTCCTAGACGGCCCCCGCGCGGGCCTCGGCGCGTGCCGCCTCGACCTCCTGGGCCGCGTCCTCTGCCGCCCCCACGTACTCCGTCACGGTGTCGTAGACGGGCCTGTCGCGCCCGAAGTCGGCGTTCAACCCCAGGTCCGTGGCGCGCATCGTCGCCGCGTAGGTGCGCCGCTTGGCCTCCCTCCTCCTCGACCGCGCCGACCGGCGGCGGAGATCGTCGCGGCCTATGCTCAGGACGTCCAGGGCCGCGAGGTGTTCGCCCAGAACGTCGTACTCCTGGCCGACCGCGTCGGCCAGCGTCTCCGCTCCCTTCAAGTCGGTGGCACTGAAGCGCGCGTCGAAGTCCGCCTCCGGCTCGTCCGTCAGCGGGGTCGGGGGCTGCGGCGGAACGGGCGTCTCCTCCAAGGTCTCAACGGGCACGCCCAACGCGTCCGCCAACTTGCCTAGCGTCACCGGCCTTGCCTTCCTTGATCCGTGCTCCAGGTCGCTGATCGTGTTCTTGTTGACCCCGCTTGCCTGCGCCAACTCGCGCACGGTCATTCGCCTCTCTGCTCGGAGCCGTCGTATCGTGTTCACGTCCCTCCTTTCGTCCGTTTGTACCTGAACGATAACACGGAACGGCGGGAGTAATCAATACAAATATGGTAAAATGGTGCCAGACACAGAAACGGCCCCACGGGTGAGCCGGCAAGCTAACACCCGAAGGGCCTTGACCACGGGGGTGACCGTGATCCACGAAGAGTCTAGCGCGGCGGGGACCGGCCGGTCCGTCCCGACACAAGAGCGGCTCGACGACGCCCACCCGACGAGGAGGGCGCGGACGTGCCGCGAGTGCGGCGGGTACGGCCGCTTCTGGTGGGGCGCCCAGGACCACGGGGAGTGCCGGGCGTGCCGGGGATCGGGGAGGCAGCACCCGGGCGCCAGGAGGTCCGGGCGGTGATCGGCCGGTAGAATCCGTCAATAAGGGCCGCGTTCTCCCATCCTCCCCGCGGCCCTTTTCTATGCGCCCCCACGCATATCTATCCAGCACCCCAACATGTAGATCCCGGCCTCCGCGGAGGATCGCCCAACAGGCCATCCACGCCCCCCCTACGGGCCGGATCTATGCGCGATCCTGGATGCGGACTTCGGAGAATGATCCTTCTACGAGGTTGGGTGCATAGAGAAGCGGGGCCGGTCCTTGGGAGGGGGCCTAAGCGAGGGTTTCTGGCCCGTTTGGACCGGGGCAGAGCGGGGTTTCGGGCGCCCGTACGGCCCGCCCCAGCTTCGTAGAATCTTATTTTCTAGGACGTACGGTGAATAGGGGCAGGAAGAAGGCCGGAGCGTCATGCCCCGGCCCTGCGGTTCGATGATCTGTGGCTCTGGGCTACTTGGAGAGCTGGCCCCTGAGCGCTCCGCCGGGGAACTCGGCGTTGTGGACGTTGACGTAGTAGTCGGCGGGGTCCTGCAGGATCTCCTTGGCCAAGTCGCGTCCTACCTCTATGCAGCCGCCGGAGGAGCCGTCCGTGGGCGCCGCGAGCGTAACCACCACGGGACCGACTACGCCGACAGGTGCCTCGTGGATGTGGGCCGCCGTGGCCGGGGCGATGCCCGAGACGCTCAGCTCGTAGCAGAGCACCCCTTGGCCGGGGTTGACCGTGACGGTGGCGAAGCCGATGCCGTCGGGATCGCCCGGTACTGGCACTTCCTGCTCTCCCGTAAGGGTGGTGGTGAGTTGCCGGCCTCCCTGGTCCGCGCCGCCCAGCTTGGCCGCCGAGGCGGGGCCCGCGATCGCCAAGGCCACGATCGCCGCCAGGAGCAGCGTCGCGAACAGTCGTCTTTGCTTCATAAGCATAACCTCCATAGGTACCTTTCCTTAACAGACCAGTATACGTGGCCCGGGATGTTGGCGGATTACCATCCCGAGAACGGCAAGGTTCCCCCGGGGAACTTCGGAGAATGATCCTTCCACGCACTCGGGCGAATAGGAGCAAAAAGGAGGGGGAGACTGGCTCCCCCTCGACAGATACCCGATGTTGGTCAGCTGCGCCGTATGATCCCGAAAGCCACGACGCCTGCGCCCACCAGCAAGGCCAGCGGGGCCAGCGGCGTCAATGAGAAGGCGCCGCCGGTCTGGGCGAGCGCCGAGGCGCTGCTGCTCGCGGTGGCGGTCGCGGTGGCCGTCGCGCTCGCGGTGGCGCTGGCCGTGGCGCTGGCCGTGGCGGGCGCCTCCGGGCAGGCCCCTTCGGGATCGAACGCGGTCTGCGGATCCGCGCCGAAGAGCACCTTGCCGTCCGGCTTGAAGTAGATGTGCAGCATGTAGTGGGGCTCCTCTACCCCCGGATGCGCCGGCTGGATCTCGATGGTTTGCCCGAACATCTCCATCGGTCCCTGCCCCACGTCGGCGGCCTCCCACTCTACCCCCATCACCTCTTCGTTCTCGTCCAGCAAGAGCGCGGGTGGGTTCGCGGGGTCCATCGTCCCTTTGGGGAACTGGGCTTCGAGGAGCTCGGGGTTCAGGGCGTGGATGCCCATGGCCCCCACCCCCGAAGGGCTGGCAACGCACGGGCCCTCGGGCATGTACCCCTCGGCCGCTATCTGCTCCGCGGTGAGCCCTTCGAACTGCTGGCGCAGCTGGTCAACCTGCTCGGGCGGGTCCACCGTCTGGGGGGTGCCCTGCGCCGAAGCCGCCCCCGCGAGGGCGAGTGTCGCTGCCGTCAGCGCCGCTACCGTGACCAACGTGATGATGCGCCTCATAAGCGCCTCCCTTTCTGTAGCGGGGCGGAGGAAGGAAGGTATTAGACCCCCGCCCCTGCTTGCTAGCCCCCCAAGTGTCCGGGAGGCGGGGGCATCGGCGTATCCCCCGTATGGGCTATCTTTGGTGTTGCTTGGGCGTTGCTTAGGGTAGCGAGCTTCCGAGAACAGCCCTTCCACGAGGTTGGGTGAATAAACCTTTGGCAGGTGCGCGAAGCGTCGCTATGTGCCACCATCATTCGGTAGAGAGAAGCTCTTTGGCAAGGAGGAAATTGAATGTCGGAAGGCAAGAGCGGAACCCACACCGCCCCGGGCGAAGGCGAGTCGGTGTGGGTAGTAGGCGACTTGATCAAGCTGAAGCTGACGAGCGAGGACACCGGAGGGGCTTTCTCGCTCTTTGAGGGCACCATCCCGCCCGGCGGTGGGCCGCCGCCCCACGTCCAGCACCGCGAGGACGAGTCCTTCTACGTGATGGAGGGG
>MWVY01000414.1_pt1 | contig 10169 bp, 7 predicted proteins | sample 1047251 | NCBI WGS metagenome assembly MWVY01 (sample SAMN06349983, study PRJNA376086) | soil metagenome | isolation source: MS7-5 sample Antarctic (ecotone) soil | place: Antarctica | collected 2015-01-13
GTCTGTATGAAGTCAGCGGCGCGACGCGCCCGGCAAACGTCAACCGTCTGCTCAAGATGATGGAGCCGAATTTATCGCTCCAGCAAGCGCAGCTTTTCAATAACGAAAAACTGCTCGCGCAGGAAAAAGCGGAAAGCGTCAATTCGAGCTGGGAATTGCAGGACGTTACTTTCGACGAGCGCGACCCGTATATCGTCCGCGCTCTCGGCAAAAGAATCGTGCGGCGCGTGGGTAAAGACGGCGCAGGAACGGTGGAAGAGGAAACGCAAATCAAAGTGAAGTTTCTGCTAATGGACTCGCCGACCGCACCAGCGCGAAACGATAACAATTATCGCACCGGATTTTACGTTTTGAAATATCGCGCCGAATCTGTTGACGGCACGAAAAAATCTCCGCTCGTGCTGCTTTCCGACGAACGCACAGCGGGCGACAACCTTTCCGTCGCGGTCAGTCAAAATCGCTCTGAAACAGACACCGACAAACAATAAATTCTCCGAGCGGAGAATTTTGAAGCGCGGCATTGGCAAATGATTACCGAGTGATTGAAGGGTCTGGCATAACACTCGCTTCTGACACATTTTGAAAATTTAGAAAATTCAAAATAAATCGGCGCGACTATCCCAAATGCGCCTTTTTTCCAAGTTAAAACAATGATGAAAACAAATTCAATTTTTAAGAGAAATTTCTGCGGGCGGAGCGGAGCCAAAATTTTTTGCCTGAGCCTGTCCGTTTTTTGTGGTCTTTTCTTCACAGATAACATTTCGGCGCAAAAAAACAATTCCAAACGACGGACAAATACCAAAGTCAGCCAAGTGCAGCCGAAGGTTGTAATTTCGACAAGCGATAAAACTGCCAATGCCGTCACGCTCGTCAATCGCGTCGAGGCTGATTACATATCGGGCGAGGCAAGCGTTTCCGTTAATCCGAAGCAGCCGACCGTCATCCGACTTGGCTTGGCGCAAAACGCCACTTCGGTCGTCGAGTTTCCTTCGATTGACCAGATTTATTATATCCACGAGGGAAACCCGAAACTTGTGACGATTTTCCAGTCGCCGACCAAAGAAACCGACCGCTCGATTACGCTTTATCCGGGCGAAGGCTTTCTGCCGACTTCAGTCGCCGGACAAAAGGAGTTGTCGGTAACGATTACGATGCAGATGAAATCCGGTTTGGTAATCGTGCTGGAAATCGTTCCCGCGCCTGACATTCGGCAGAACGCGCACCGCTGCGTTTTAAATTACAATCTCGCGGAAGTCGTCGCCGCCCGCCGCGCCGCCGGGCTGAAAGTTAATCTCGGCGATGAAGTCGCGCCCAAACAAATCAAACAAACTCGCGCCGTTTCCAGCCTGATGACCGTGGGTGTTACAAAAGAGTCTAATTCATCGGACGCGGACAATTCCGAAAATAATTCGTCATTACCGGCTTTCGTCGAAATTGCCGGGGGCGCGGCGAATAAAAACGAATCCGATTCCAAACAGCGCAAAATGAAATCCGGAGTTCAATTAACGCGCTTCGTCAATAAAAAGTTGGCGGAAGCTATCAAGTCGCCGAAGGAGAAATTCACCGTTTGGTCGCCCGCAAACAAAGGATTGAGTCTTTCGACCGGGAAAGTTATCGAGATTGACGACTGGCAAAGACTTTTAATCGTCGCGGTGAAAAATGAAACGACCGACGCTCTGCGGCTGCTCGACGAAATGCCGGAACTGCAAATTCAAACCGTTGACAAAACGGGAAACAGTTTGCAGATTGAACGGTTGACGAGAAAATATACGGAAACAACCGCGCTTGCCGGCGCGATTCCCGCCGGCGCAACCGTGTATTACGCCGTCGTTTATGAAAATCCGGTGTTGGGTGCGAATCAAAAACTGCTGGTGTCTGCCGCGCACGACCGCGCCGCCGATGCGCCGGTGATCGCTTCAACAAATCAGCTCGACAAAAAGGAGGAGGGCAAAAAATGATTCGCAAAAAGACAAGCGTTCCCGTCGTCATCCCGCCCGCGCTCGACGTGGAAGAAGCGGAACTCGCGGCGCGTAACGAATTTCTCGCCGAAAAAGATTTATTGGGCGCAGACAATTTTGACGGTTTCGGAAGCGCGGATGAAACAGCGGATGAAATTATTTTGGACGAAAATGATGCCGCGCCCGGCGGAAGCGTTGAAGAGCGCGAAGCCAAAAAACTTCGACGCGCCAAACGCCGTAAATCGCTGCTTTTTCTGCTCGTCTTCGGCGCGGGATTCGGCGTGTTCGTCATTTTTATAAGCTGGGCTTTCGGCTTCGGTTTCTTCGCGCCGCCTTCGCGCGTCGCGGTTGATCGCAACCAAAAAACGAACGGGCTAAGCTCGTCGCCAAGCGCGACCAACGGCGACGAAAAACTAAAAACCGCTCTGGCTCTGGTGGCAAACGATACCGGCAACACTCAAACCGCGCCGCTCGTTTCTGATGCTTCGACCAATCCAAATGCCGCATCAGAGCAGGATTTAAAACTGTCTTCTGGAGATAAAACGCTTGAACAATCCAATCAAAATAATCAACCGTCGGGAAATATGATTGTTTTGCCGGATGAAAATCCAAGCGTCAAATCAAATCAGGCGCAAAATCAAATTCGCGTCCCCCAGCCGCTTTCTCAAAGGGTTATGAATGACGGCGCACAGAGTTCACTCACCAACGAATTTTCACCGACGAATTCGCTTCTTCAGCCGAAGTCAAATAATAACGGCGGCGGAAGCGTTACGGACAAATCGGACGGCGCGATTGCGCGTTCGATATTTTTCGGGAGCGTTCTCGATAAAAACGATTCCGTATCTCAAAAGTCTATAAACAATTCGAGTAATGCTTCTTTGCGAAATTCGGGCTCTACGGGCGATGTCGCTAATGTTCCGGCTTTCGGCAATTTGCTGCCGGTGCGCTTTCTAGGCGCGATTTATACTCTGCGCGGCGCGGGCGGTCTCGTGCGAATGGAACTCTCGCGCAGCGTCAAAAAAGGCGGATTTTCGTATCCAGCCGGAACGGTTCTGGTCGGAAGATTACGCGGCAGCGAATTTAACCGCGCTTTTATTTCGGCAATCGGCGCGGTTGATCCGAAATCCGGCAAGCTCGTCAAATTTGAAGGCGAGGTTTTAGGGGTTGACGGCGCATCAGGCGTTTCCGGGACTCGAAAATCCGTTAAAAGTTGGGGGGCGCGGTTTCTGTCTGGCTTGCGCGAAGCTGGCGGGCAAGCAGTCAATGTGTTGGCAACTCGCGGCGGACGCGGCGGCACAATTGTCTTTGGTGGCACAGGCAGTCTAAGCGGTGAAATGTCATCAATAATTCGCGGAAATTCACAGGAAAACAGTTTCGTCGTCGTCCGTGCCGGAACGGAAGCCTACGTTTTAATCACGGATTTGCCCGGCGAACAGCGTGAGGGTGATGCGAATGAAATTGAACGACTCGCCGGTAATGACAGCCAACTGTCGGGAATAAACTTGACAGAGCCTGAAATGGCGGAAATTCTAATCTCAGATGACCCGAACAAAATACGCGCGGCATTGCTGAAGATGTCGCCGCAAGTCCGCGCTCTGGCAATCAAAGCGATTGAGGAAGGTGGTAAATAAGCGATGATGCCGAGCAAACCGGACAAACCGAAAATCAATCCGCGTCAAATAGTGAAAGACGGGCGACAAGACGAGCTTTATCAATTGATCTGCGCCACCGGCTATATTCCCGACGAAGGAAATTTCAGCGATTTTTGCCAATCTCTGCTTTCGGGCTTTGCCCTGCTCGCCTGCGGAAATCCCGGTTCCGGGAAAACCGTTTTCTCTGACGCGCTTTATGAAGCGTGCAATCTTGATTATTACACAGTGACGGGACGCGACGAACTAAGGCAGGAAGAACTACTTTGCTCTTGGGACGGGCGCGAGCAGGAATCGTTTATGCAGGAAGTCCGCACGCTCGTCGAAGCGCGTCCCGAAACGGAACGCGCCCGCGCACTCGAATCGGCGCGAGAGCAGCGATGGACCGGGCGATATTTAATTTTAGGCGAAGTCGCCGCCGCTTATGCGAAGGCTGAGAGCGGCGAATTTCCAACTTTGCTCAGGCTCGACGAAGCCGATAAATTCGGCGCGGCGATTGAAGACGCGCTGCTCTCGCCGCTCGCCACGGGCAAAATCTACGTCGAACGACTCTCCGAAGGCTTTGTCGGCTGCATCAACGCGGACGTTTTGCCGATTGTTATTTCAACGTCGAACGACTCCCGTCATGAGCTATCTTTGCCGTTCAGAGATCGGCATCTGCACACCTATTTTGCCACACCAACTTTGGCGAAAGAACTCGAAATTTTGCGGGCGCGGTGTCCCGAAATCGGCTCGGCAAATTTGTCGCAAGCCTTAAAGCTGCTCGACGCAATTCGCAGCGTCGCCGGACTTTCACATTACCCGTCAGTGAGAACCGGCATTCAGCTTGCCCGCGCTTTTGAACGCGACAACGTAACCGAAATTACCGAGCGCAATGCTTCCGTTTATTTTACCTACTTCGCCAAAAACCGCCGCGACGCGGAATACTTGAAAAAGCAGTTGCCTTATCTGCTCTCGTGCGTCGGCACGTTTCACCCGGAGATTGACGGTTGGCTTTCTGAACGAGATACGGAATGGGCAAAGTATTGGGCGAAGCAACGAGGTTTGGTTGATATTTTCCCGAACGAACAATTTGCCGGTGTGCCGTTGGCGGATTCATCACTTTTTGGAGAGACGGGAGTTGTCTTTCAAAACGATTCTTTTAGTCAGGCGGCGATGTAATTCGTTCCTACTATATTTTTATTAACGGAGTAATTCACGATGCTTTCTGTTTTATCCTTTTTTAAGCGTTCGGGGGTAACGCGCTCAACCGAGGCGAAAAGTTCAAGGAAATCTTATACCGAAAAGTCGAAGTTTACGGGGTCGCCGCTTTTTAATGTGATGCTGATGCTCGCCTTAATGCTTGGTGTTTCAGCATTTTTTCGAGTTTTAGAATGGCGCAGGATGAACGCCCAAACGCAGATTCAATTTAATGACTCCGAAAATCTTGCTGGCGACGAAAAAGCGAAAAACAAAGACACTCGGCAATCGGCGGACATTTTCGGCGGCGAGGTTTTTAACACGAGCCGACGCTTGCGCGAAACCGGCGCGTTCGGCTTCGCCGTTTGTTTGAGCATCTTGGACGAAGCGCGTGTGCGGCGACAGATTCCGGGTTCGATAAACGGCTTGATAAACGCGGTAGTTTCGCGCGAACTTTTGCCGCCCGGCTTAATAATCGAAAACGGCGAGATTCGCTCGCAAACCAGCAAAATTTATATTCGTTACCAGTCTGAACCGATGCAGCTCGAATTCGTTTCACTGCCACAGGATTCGCGTTTCGGTCCGGCGTTGATGCTGCGCTTTCCGCTAACAACGGCAGATGGAAAAAACATCGCTTATTTCCAATCTTCGTCGGTCGGCAACATCAGTCTACCGCCGCCGTTCGCTCCGGCGCACGAAGTAATCCGCAACGGTTGGACACAGGAGGCGTGGCGAGGAATGGAAATCGGCGGCGGCAACAATCAAGACTTTGCCCGAATGCTCGCCGAGGAACAGGAAAATTTGAAAAGTAACGCGCCTGCGGGCGACGGCACGAGCGGCGCGGCACTGCGTTAATAAAAATCGTTTTGCTGATTTAGCCAATAATCACTGCCCCGAAATTTTATGTTGAGCCGCAAATGGATTGAAGAACTTGACGCGAGCGGAAGAATCTACCGCAAAGCCAACGAGCAATATCTGCCCGCTTATCAAGCGTTCTGGCTGCTAACGCGCGATGTCAGCACCGGACTTTTGCTGTTCGTTTTCGGCTGCCTTAACGCCGCCCTAGTTTTGCTCGCCGGATATTTGCTTGGAATTTCGAGTTTTCTGTGGCTTGCCGCGCTTGCCTTCGCCGCGCTCGCCGTTTCCGCATCTTTGTTCGACGCTTACTCGCTTGTTTTTCCTTACTACCAATTCTGGGCGCGGACTTCATACGGTTCGGCGCGATGGGCGGGTCTTGAAGATTTACGCTCGCACAGTCTTTTGCGGAAAATCGGCGAACCCGTGCCAAACGGAGCTTTGAGAATCGGGCGTGTTTTCTCTGATTACGATTTGATTCTGCCGAAAGAGTTATGGCTCCTGCACCTCGTCTTTTTCGGACCGACGGGCGCGGGCAAGACCAAGACGTTTTTTATGAGTATGCTCAGGTATCTCGCCGCGCACGGCTCTTGTATCGCCTTTGACCCGAAGGGCGAACTTTACGAGCAGACGGCGATGGATTACCGCATTTTTTATCGGCTCGATTTGATTAACCCGGCGCAATCCGACCGCTGGAATTTTATGCCGCTCTGCCAGGGAAACTCATTTTTCGCTAATTCCTTAGCGGGAATGATGCTTTCTTTGGAAGCAAGAGCGAAAACCAATCAAGACCCGTTTTGGGGCAACGCCGAACAGGTTTTATTGACTGCCGTGCTGCTGCATCTGGCGGAATGTTATCCGTCAGCGACACCGGCTTTCGCTTACGATTTCGTCGCCGAATTCGATTCGCTAAAGGAAAGCAAGCGCATCGCTGAACTTGTAGATTCTCCGAGTCCTTTGGCGCGACAAGCGATGCAGGTCGTCTGCAACAGCGCGCCGGAAAATACTTTGGGTTCGGTTCTTCTTGGGTTGGCGAACAAACTGCGCCCGTTCACTTTGGACGAAGCCAGACAAATCACGGCGTTGCCGACGCACGAGGAATTGCAGGAAGGCGTGAAACTTGTTGATTTTGCCCAATTAAGACAACCGGGAACTGCCGTTTTTATCGTCGTGCCGGAAGGCGCGACCGAAGTTTATAAAGAATTTCTGGCGACCTTTTTCGGGCAGGCGATTTTTGAACTCAGACTCGACAACACGCGCGAACCGGAACATCCGTGCCTGGTTCTGATTGACGAAGCCCGCGAGCTTGATGTCGCCGAAGTGCGGCGCATCGCCGGCATCGGGCGCGGGCGCGGAATCGGGATGGCGTTAGGTTATCAGGATTACCCGCAGGTTCTTGACCAATACGGCGATAAAGGCGCGAAGGCGATTTTGGAAACTTGTATGACGAAATTGTTTCTGCCCGGATGCAATGGCGAGACGGCTTCCTACGCTTCGGACCTGTTGGGCAAAACGACTGTTCACACGGAGACTTCGGTCGACTACCAGGGAACTGATAAAGATAACACGCGCTATTCCGAAGCCGGACGCGCTTTGATGTTACCGGATGAAATTCGTCAAATGCCGAAATTCCGGCAACTGCTCGTCGTCACTGACACCGCGCCGCCCGTCAAAGCCGCCTTCCCGCCGGTTTATCTTCGCCGCGACATTCAAAAACCCGTCGTTTACCGCAAACCGGAAGTATTGCGTTTTTCGGACGCGCAAATTTTCGGCGGCGGAAATTTCGGTTTGCCGAGTAGTAGTAGCCGCACGTCCGGTTCGCCTTTGAATTCGACCGCCACGAAGAAAACAGTTAAGAGCAAACGAACTAAAAATCAATCTGCCCCCGCTGTTTCGAGCGGCAGCGGCGTTGTCGTTTCAGAGCCGAACACGCCCGAAAACAAAGCTAAAATTGAGTCAAGTTCGCAGCAAACGACATCGTTTGAATCAGAATTATATTCCACCGTTTCGGAGGTAACTAACCGCACACTCGGCGAAATCGGCGACAAAATAGCGGATTTTGAGGCGACCGGCGCGAGCGAAAGCGTCTTAGCTTTAACTGCCGATGATGATTCGCAAGAGCTTTCGGAGGATTTTATGGAGCAAGAGTTAAAAACGATTTTGTTTGACAAAATTCATCCGCTGACGGCTGTTCAAATTGAAGACGAATCGGGCGATGGAGAAATTGTTGACTGCTTCGACTCCGAAACCGTTCTTCGCGCCGCGTCAGCCGAAAATTCCGCCGCCGGGGTTGAAATGAAACGGAAAACATTATTGTCCGGCACTTATGTTTTAACGGACGACGAAGCCGTGCGTGAGCGGGAAAGTGAACGCGACCGTTTAGAAACCGAGAATGCGCTTTATCAGGCAATCGCACAGCGCGTTCTCTGATTTTGTAAGTTTATGAAAAACAGTTCAATGAAATTGACGTTCATCATTACGCCGCTGATGGTCGTGCTGGTGCTTGGTTCATATTTTTACTCGCTTTGGGCAGCAGAAGTAAAACGCCGTGATGAACTCCCGCAAGACGGCGCGGCGGCATTAACCAGAGATTTACTGAAATATCACGAGCAGACCGGAACTTTCCCGGAAGAACTGCGCCCGCTTGTCGGAAAGATTTGGGACGCTAAAAAGGAACGAAAATTCGACCAGACCGGCAAAGTCTTTCAACACAGCAGAGTTTTTTATCTTTACGCGCGGCGCACGCCGCATTTATTTTCGCTCTGGGCAGTGCCGTCAGGCGAGCGGCGCGAAGAAGGCGTGTCGTGGTTTATTCTAGCTTCGCCTGACGCAATCCGGCGTTGGAAAGGTCCGGCGATTCCCGACAATCAGGTTGAAAAACTCGCGCCCGCGCCGAGCGTTCAACTTCTCGCTTTACTCGGATTGACCGAGCAACCGCCAACCGATTTAAAGAAAACGATTAGCGCAACCAACAATCAGCCGACAAAACTTTTTCAATCAAATGTTTTGTCGGCAAATTCCAATAAATGACGCGAGTTAATTATTTGCCGAAAAGGTAGGCGTATAATTGGAAGGCAGAATAGACGATCAGAATTGCCGCGACCAGATAAAACCACACTTTCAAACTCTGATATTGAATTTCCGACATTCTTTCGGTGTAACTTGTTTTCGCAACCTTCATCGGGCGACCGCAGTTAACGCACAAAGTCGCCGTTTCGGAAACTTTGTAATGACAATCTGGGCAAGCGATGAGCGGCATAAAATATTTACGAATCGTTTCCTTTATCGTAATAAAAAATCGCCGCATTATCCAACTCGCAAACGGTAACAAAAGGTCTCTCCCGAGTGTTTATCTGGCGCGTTCAAATTGTTTCGGTTTAGCTTGAACGTGCTGTTTTTCCTGTTCGGTTTGCCGGTGAGCAAAATTTTCATTTTTGGCAAATTCGCCCGTTTGCGATTTTCGGTTCACGTCAAAATTTTTGCCCGCAAATGGCTCGCGTTTTTTGTCGCCCGTCATCGCCAATGTAATAGTCATACTGATTTCGCTAAGTTTTTCACCGCCGATGCCGATTTTTTCGGGCTGAATGTTTTGTTTTTCGAGTCCGTCAATCAGCAAACCTTTGGTCATCGCCGCCAGCATTCGGGGGTTTTCAATTGATTGCCCGCGCTCGAACATCTGCGCTAAATCGCGCTTGAAATCGGTTTTGAAATTTATAAACTTGGCGGCGGCTCGCGTCATCCGTCGCTCGCTTTTGAGTGTGATAATGCCGGCATCAAGCGCGAAAAACGCCCGCGCAACTTTCGCTCTGTCCGCGCCCGCTTCGTGGTAAATTTCGTGCGCCCGTTCCAAAATCTCGCTCGCGCCGAGTGCGGCTTGTTGCAGTTTTTCGGAAACGTCGCCGTGCCGCGCCCACAATTCTTTTGGTTCGAGATTCTCGCGGGTGCGTTCGCCCGCTTCGAGCTTTATTTCGGCGCGTTCTTTCGGCGAAAGAATCTCGCCCGCTTTTTTCGTTTCAAGATCGGCGAGCGACAATTTTCCGGTTTCAATCATCCGGGCGATTTTCGCCTGCGTTATCGCACGTTCGTTTCGCGTCAGTTCTCGCTCGTAGATTAAGAGCGTCACGGGTTTGTTTTCGCGCAAAAGCTGCGATTCATTTTCAATTTTCAAAAATTCGCGGAATTGTTCCCGCTTCATTTCGGCGGCGGTGAAAGCGTCTGCAATTTCGGATTCCGATTGTTTCCGCAAAATTGCCTGATGCGCGTTTTCGAGCGCGTCGGCGAATTCCAAGGCTTTGCCTTGGAATTCGGAACTGTGCTGAGGTTCGTTCAACTCGGCTGGTTCTAAAGCGATTCGCGCCCGCCGGTGTGATTCAATTCGCGCTTGCTGCCGATCCTCGCTCGTAACGTAACGGGCGAGCATTGGAGCGTTGCTATCGTCAATTGTTTTTTCGGCGTATCTTTCACGCGCGACGGCGGTAATCTGTGCGGCTTCCGCCTGTTGCTGCGTCGTTTCGTATTGTTTTTGCAG
>MWVY01000415.1_pt1 | contig 10168 bp, 14 predicted proteins | sample 1047251 | NCBI WGS metagenome assembly MWVY01 (sample SAMN06349983, study PRJNA376086) | soil metagenome | isolation source: MS7-5 sample Antarctic (ecotone) soil | place: Antarctica | collected 2015-01-13
CGATCTCACCATCGGCGGCGAATCGTGGCAGTACAACACCGAAACCCCCGCCATTGCCGACCAGCTCCGGGACGTGCCGCTAAACGTGCCGCTCCGGATCACCGCGGCCGGCAGCAAGGAAGCCGCGCACCTGGAGGTCTTGTCTACAGATGTAGACACACCCGCGCAAAAGCCCGTACAAGCGCCCGCAGCCGCGCCCGCGGCCCCTACGTGCTCCCGTGGCTATTGGGAGGCCCTGAGCGCGGCCGCGGCGATCGTGGAGGCATTCAAGCAGGCCCACGGGGGGCGCGAGCCCAGCGAAGCCGAGCGCACCATTGCGGCGTGTCTATACATCGAGTTCAACCGGAGCGGCAAGCCCCTTACCCGCGGTGCACAGTGAGGGCCCGCACCCATGCCCGCCGCTGCTTTGCGGCGGGCATCATCCCCAGCCTACGCCAGCAAGCGGAATTCACGTCTGGCTTCGACCGCTACATCGAAGAGCGGCGCACCCTGCTTGCGCCCGAAGATGTCGAAATTCTTTGCATCGGGTGTCAGTGGACCCCGGTGCGTAACCCCGGGGCTCAGTGCTCCGACTGCCAGGAGGTCTCCCCATGCTGACGCACAATTCTAACGGCGAGCCGTACGATGTCGATTGCCTTCTCGCCAACTTCGAGGCCCAGCTGAAGCCGCTCGAGGTGCTTGCCGAGCTGGTGATCATGGAAGGTCCCACCAAGGCAGGGTCGTTCGTGGTGGAAGGGCTCGCTCACGCTGCTGACAACATCATCGACGAATTTACGGTGCTTCGGCAGGCGCTCAACAATCGGCTCGAGCAAGGGGAGATCACCGGTTCACGTCGACCTGAGCGGAAGGCGGGTGCCCGATGAAGCCCGAAGAGCACGTTGCGCTGTATTCCTACGTTGACGGAATGCGGCGGCTCGCGGGCGAGCTGCGCGGGATGGAATCGGATCTACGCCGAATCCCTGAAGCACCCGCCGACCACCCGACTGTTGGTCTGCTTTGCAGTGTGCTGGACGCGACGGTCGAGGAGGTCGTGACACTTGCAGCGCGGGCCATGGTGCCGCTGCTGCTGCGGACGGAATCAGACCAGACCGCGCATGCTGTTTGGCAATACGCTGCACGGGTTCAAGAATTCCGCACGTCGGCGCGGTGGCTTTCCTACGTGCCCGGCAGTGGAAAGCCCGAAGACCCGTATGATTTCGGATTCAAGACCCGGGCGGAAATTGTCGAGGCGGTATACACCGACCTGGGGCGGCACGCTGAGGATGCCACGGAGCTGGCGCACCAGGTGGAACGAGTGGCGAATCTTGAACCGAGGACAGAAGAAACAGTCGCGCTCATTCGAGCGGCCCGAAGCCCGGCGGACCTCCAACACTCACCCTAATTCGTGGAGGTGCGGACCAGTGAGTAACAAGCCGAACCGGAAGCGGAAGAAACCAAAGGTGCGCACCTTCCGCCATCTGCCGGATGCAATGGCGTACCTCCCGGAAGTTACGGGTGCCAAGCCGGGGCAGGTGCTGAGCCTGTCCCCGGGCGACCCGGATGATCCGGAGCGTGCAGGCGAGCGCCGCAGCGTAGACAACGCATACGGGCACCACGAGCAGCAAGAGCGAAAAGCCCGGCGGCGCGTGGGCAAGCAAGACCGGAGCGGCGCGCGGGTGGCCGACGTGAAGGTCGAAGATGACGCCTAACGTTGACTTTCACGCCGCGTGAAGGTAGCTTGCGGAAGGTACATCTGCGAGGCGCTTCGAGCGCCGAACGCTGCCTAGATGCGAGAAGCCCGCATCTAACCCGCGTCTGAGTCTGACACTTCCGAGCAATCGGCGGTGCGGATCCGGACGCGGGTTTTTGTTTTCCCCATGCCCAGGAGCGGCGAATGAGCGTGGATTTGAGGAAGCCGGCCAAGCGGGTGCTGTTCATCAACACCCGGTACAAGGCGGAAGAATTGCGGCTGGTGGATACCGCGGCCTCCATCACTGAGCTATCCCGCTCCGACTTCATGCGGCGGGTAGTGGTGGACCAGGCGCGGAAGGTAGTTCTAGGCGCGTCCGAGCTGGACGCAGCATAACGAGGAACCCCCACCGGCGGACATCCGGTAGGGGTTCAGCCCACACCATTCATGGAGGCAACATGAACAGAGCGGACACACCAAGAATACCAACAAAAAAGCTCCGGCGCAACGTATGTGCTCCGAGCGCGGCGCTGTGCCTCCAGCTGGCCAAGAGCAAGATCGAGGCGGCGATTGTGGCCCTGCAGCGCGCCGAAGAGGGGGACCGCAGCCTCGTGTATGCACTGAACGCGACCCGCTCCGAGGCGGAAAACGTGGTTCACCACATCAATCTATTGCTACGGACGGTGGCCCGATGACCCGACATTGTGACGGCTGCGGGCGGCCGCTCGAGCTGGCCCGGGTGCTATCCCGCCGGTACCGGAAGCTGCGCAGCGGAACGCAGATCGGGGCCCGTGCCGAGCTGATCACCTACCTGTGCCCATGCGGGGCAAAGCTCACCAAGCACGGCGCGCTCATGCCGGTGCAATGGCGGGCAGCATGAGCACGCAAGCAAGGCCGATGCTCCGAGTGGTCGGTGATCCTGCCGACGACATCCGGCGGGCCATGGCGGACGTGGGGATCCGGACACCCGACCCGATTGTGGTAAATGGGGAGATGTGCCGGTTTTACATCCAGGGGCACAAGCGCGGCAGCAAAAACGGCTGGTGCGTGGCATATGGAGACTACCCCGCCAACGCCACCTTCGGGGATTGGACGAACCCGGACGAAGCGCACAAGTGGTCGGCGGTCGGCGAGGAAGCCATGACCCCGGCGGAGCGGCAGGAGTTCGCCCGGCGCATGGAAGAAACCCAAAGGCAGCGGAAGGAGCAGCGGAAGGAGGCCCGCGAAAAGGCGGCCAAAGAAGCGCGGCGGGTGTGGCTCGAAAGCGATCGGGCGGACCCGGAGCACCAATACCTCCAGGACAAAGGGGTCGGCGCGCACGGGCTCAAGCAGGACGGGGACGCACTGGTCGTTCCGGCGCGGGATGCGACCACCACCACCCTGCACACCATTCAGCGCATCTATCCCAACGGAACCAAGCTGTTCCTGCCAGGCGGCGCGGTGCGGGGCCACTTCCACCGAATCGGCACCATCGAGGACGTGGTCGTGATCGGGGAAGGCTACGCAACGGTCGCGACGGTTCACGAGGCCACCGGCTACCCCGCTGTGGTGGCGTTCGACTGCAGCAACCTGCCGCGGGTGGCTGCGGCGATCCGCGAGTATCACCCGGAGGCCCGCATCCTCATTGCCGGCGACAACGACACCGAAACCACGGGTAACCCGGGGCGAGCGGCGGCGGAAAAGGCGGCGGCGGCCGTGGACGGTGTGGCACTCCTCCCGGACGGCGGCGGCGATTGGAACGACTACGCAGCCAAGCACGGGCTCGAGGCCGTGGCGGAAGCGTTCCGCTATAACGAACCAAGCAACGCCCGCCGGTGGGAGGAACCCCAAGCCGAGCCCGTGGCGGAAGCGTTCGCCGGCGGGGTTCAAGTTGACAATGTCAACTTTACAGACCGGGGATCAGAGAAGGAAGAGCCGCTTGAGTGGCGAAATGGTGACGCCACTCAACCCAAGGCGGCCACGTCTACAGATGTAGACACCGGCGCGGAAGCGGGGACCACGACAGACAACGTGCTGATCCTGGACTCCGCGGACCCGCTGCCGGCTGCAAAGGTGTTCCAGGGGAAGTACTTCAAGAGCGCGGACGGACTGCGCACGCTGCAGCACCAGGGCGGGGTATTCTTCGCGCACAATGGCGGGCACTACGTCGAGGTAGACGAACCCGCGATTCGGGCAATGCTGTGGCGATTCGCTGCAGGAGCTCGGCAGGAATTCAAGGGCGAGCAGGTGCCATTCAAGCCCACGACGGCAAAGGTGGCGAACATCCTGGACGCTACCCGGGCGGTGGCGAACCTGCCGCAAAAGCACCAGGCACCGTGCTGGCTAGGCGCCCGGAAGGATGACCCGGACCCGCGGGAGCTGGCACCGATGGTGAACGGCATCCTGCACGTTCCGACGCGGCAAATGCTCCCGGCAACGTCACGGCTCTTTACGCATCATTCGTTCAGTTTCCCGTATGACGTGAAGCGATCGGGGGCGCCCGTCGAGTGGCTGGCGTTCCTGGAAACGCTGTGGCCGGGCGACCCGGAATCAATTCAGGTGCTCCGGGAAATCTTCGGCTATCTGATCCTGCCGGACACCCGGCAACAAAAAACCTTCCTCCTGGTGGGACCCAAGCGCAGCGGCAAGGGAACGATCGGGCGCGTGCTGACGGCGATGCTCGGACAGCACAACGTCTGCGCTCCGACGCTGGGCAGCCTATCGGGACAGTTCGGGCTGCAACCCCTGATCGGCAAGCTGCTGGCACTGGTGAGTGACGCACGGCTTGGCGCCAAAGCGGACCAGTCTGCAATTGCGGAACGACTCCTGACCGTCAGTGGTGAGGACTCTGTTACCATCGACCGCAAGTACCTTCCGCCGTGGAACGGGCGCCTGGCTACGCGCTTCATGATGCTGACCAACGAGCTGCCGCGCATTGCCGACACCAGCGGCGCGCTCGCATCCCGCTTTGTGGTGCTCACGCTCGAGCGATCCTTTTATGGGCATGAGGACCCGGGGCTGACAAACCGACTGCTGAAGGAGCTCCCGGAAATCTTCGCGTGGGCCCTGGACGGATGGGAGCGGCTGACCGAGCGCGGGCACTTCCAGCAGCCTGCCGCGTCTGCTGATGCAATCCAGGAGCTCGAGGACCTGGGCTCGCCTATCTCTGCATTCCTTCGGGACCGGTGCCGCGTCGAGGCCGGTGCCACCATTGCGGCGGCACAGCTTTACGATGCCTGGAAAAGCTGGTGCGCAACGGAAGGGCGCGACCACCCGGGTACGGCTCAGACGTTCGGGCGGGACCTGCGTGCCGCGGTGCCGGGGCTGAAGAACACGAATAACCGTGTAGGTGATTCCCGCATGCGCTTTTACGAAGGGGTGAATCTCACATGATGTCCACAAGTGGAACGCAGTGGAACGCGTACCATACCATTGTACGCGTAGGTAGAAATAGGAAGGTAGGTAGGAAAAGTAAGATATATGCTACCGAGGTATACAATGCTTCGGTACGCGTTCCAACGCGTTCCAGTGACCCTACCTCCCAAACGGCTGCACCCGTCACATCTGTCACACCTGGGGGAAAACCTGAGGGAAAACCCGAAAGAAACTTCCGGTGGAACCTCCGGTGGAAACCACGGTGGAAACCCCGGTGCGCCGGAGTATCGGCACCTAAAAAACAACGGTAAAAACTGCGGCGAAAACTGGCGGCAGCCGGTATTTTGTCCGCCTATGCGCGCGCGAGAGGTGTAGCGTTTTTGCGGCCTATAAAAAGGAGGAAGCATAATGGCAACGAACCAAGGTGGGATTAAACGCTTTATCCAACTCCTGGTGGACAAGGGCATTGCGGCACGGACGGAGAAGGAGCTCCAGCAGGTAGTGAAGCAGGGCACGGACCCTAGGGTCGCCAAGCAGAACATTGATCAGATCGGCAAGCGCCTGGACGGCCTGGCAGGCATCGCCAAGAAGGTCGGGCTTGCTTTTGGCGGCCTGTTCGCCGGGCGGGCGCTGCTCGGCCTCGCGCGGGAGATGTTCCAGCTGGGCACCGCGGCTGAGGAGACGGGCAGCAAGTTCACCACTACGTTCGGCGCCGCATCCAAGCAGGTGCAGTCGTTCATTGATGACTGGGCACGGCTGGCGGGGCTGAACCAGACGGTCGGGCAGGAGATGACCGCCACCGCCGGTGCGATCGTGCAGGGCATGGGGATGAGCCAGGAGGCGTCCGCGGGCTTCTCCGAACGGATGCTCCGCCTTGCCGGTGACATGCAGAGCTTCCACAACGTACCCATCGGCGAGACCTTCACGGCCATCAAGGCCGGGCTGGTGGGCAGCTGGGAGCCGCTGGACCGCTTCGGCATCGTGCTCCGGCAGACGGATGTTGACACCCGCGCACTGGCGGAGACGGGCAAGAGCAGCGCAGCGGCCCTGACGCAGCAGGAAAAGGCCGTCGCCGCTCTCAGTCTTATGTACGAGCGGGCCGGTCCCGCCCTCGGAGACCTGGAGCGCACCCAGGACAGCACGGCGAACCGGGCGCGGGCGCTGCAGGCCGACTTTGAGAACCTCAAGATTCAGGTCGCGACCGAGCTGATGCCCGCCTTTGAGCGGCTGGTCGGCTATGTGAGCGACAACCGGGACCAGTTCGGCAAGCTAGGCGAAGCGGCCGTTTCCTTTATCACCATCGCCGGCCCCCACGTCGCCAAGTTTTTCAATGACCTGGGGACCGAGATCAAGCTCGTTAACGATGAGATCGCCCGCCTGGTCCGCAGCTGGGAAGCGTGGCAGAACATCACCCGGAAGTTCTACGGCAACGAAAAGACGCTGAACGAGCGGGAGCGCATCGGCTACATGCGGCCCACCGGGCGCAATGAGGACATGCGCTCCGACAATGAGCGGCAGCGGGATCTGGAGCGTGGTGTACGCGGCACCGCTTCCCCGTCTCCCACCGCCAGCCTCCCGGCACCCGGCGGCGAGAACGCAGCCCAGCGCAAAGCACGGCTCGCCGCAGACAAGAAGGCGACACGCGAGCGGGCGGCCGCAGCAAAGAAAGCGGCAAAAGAGGACGCCAAGGACGCCAAGGAAGAACAGCTGCGCGCCTGGCGTGTGCAGGCCGACTTCCAGAACGAGCTTGCCGGGCGGGGCATGGACCGGATGGGCTCACCGGGGATCAGTGCTCGCCCGAAGGCAATGGCGATCGTGGCCAGCTATGAGAAGGAACAAGCGGCGATCCTCCAGACGGCCGAGGTGTGGAGGGATGCCCACGCGGACATGGAGAACGCCGCCCAAAACGTGGCCGCCGGGATCATGGACTCGTTCGGGTCCGCCATTGAAATGATGGTCACCGGCGCCGGCACCATCGGGGATGCCTTCGCCGGACTTGGTGCCGGAATCGCGGCGGACATCCTGGGCGGGATCAAGCAACTCGCCATGGGGAAGGTCGCGGAAGAGATCGCGTGGGCCTTCAGCTCTTTTGCACGGGGCGACGTTCCCAGCGGAACGGCAGCGCTGCTTGCAGCCGGCAAGTGGTCCGCGGCTGGCGGTGTGGCGGCTGGGCTCGGCGGTGCCATGGGAAGTGTCGGCCGGGGCGGTGACGTGCACCGGGGCGCCGGAGCCTATGGCCGTCAGGCTGCCGACCGCGTGGAACCACGGCCGCCCGAGGTGCACGTCTACAACAACTTCACCCTGGACCCGCGCAACCCGAATACGTCCACGTTCATCTACAAGGCGATGAACAACGGCGTCGAGCTCGCAGGCCGCCCCGAATGGGCACGCAGAGGGCCGAACCCATGAGCACGGTAACGCTAGACAGTGCCGCCATGGCGTGGCTCACCACGAAGGGTGCAGCCGACCGGGTCCGCGGGGCGGTGCAGCACTTCGTCCAGCAGTCGGACGTTATGGCCCAGCTGGGCGCGGAAGGGGTGGAGATGCGCCAGCACATGGTGAACGCCCTGGTCGCGGGCGGGGTGCTCATGGAGCTGGCGCGGGAGCTTTCCGAAGGCAAGCGCATGGACACGGCGGGCCTCCGGATCGCCAGCCGCTTCCTCCGTGACTATCCGACCATGCTGCCGAACATGCAGCAGCAGGCGGCACGGCTCACGGATCCCAACGCCCGTGACATCTTCAACACCCTGCTCGCACGTGCGCAGACCGTAAACACCCAACCCACGAGGAAACGATGAGCACGCTGCATAGGTATGCAGCTTTAATGCTGGATTGTGTACCAGGGTACACAAAGAAAGGAGGCGGAGCGGAGTGCATAACCATGCAGCTTTTGAGGAAACATTCAGCAACGGAGAACCCATGTTGACCGAGATCAAGAACACACTGAACGTCCCGCGGACCCGGCGCCTGGAGGCATGGCGGGAGGGCGTGGAAGCACTCACCCCCCGGCGGGAGCAGGCCGTTACCCGCATCCTGGACGGGATCCGGGACCTGGACGCAGCCTACACCGCACACCGCACGTTGGAGGAGGAGCACGCCGGCGCACTGGAGGCGCTGGAGGCCATGCGGAACGCCGAGCGGCTGACCGAGGAGGAGCACCATAGCCTGCAGGCCGTGGGGGAGCTGCGCGGGTGCCGCGGGTTGACCGTGCCCACGCTGTCGGGTGTGCCGACCCGCATCCTGGGGGCGGTGGCCGAGCTGGTGCACGTCAGGAACCAGGTTGCCACGCTCCGGGGCCACATGGACCGGATCCGGCAGGCGGACCGGGAGCAGCCGGCGCAGCAGACAAGCACCCGGCTCCCCAGTGGAGATGAAGAAGTGACTATCGACCTGGACACCACCCCGCATGTGATCAGGCCCGCCGGGCACTCCGAGCGCGTGGTCGCGGCGGGCTTTTACGGACCCGAACCCCTGGGGGCGGCATGAGCCGCGGGGTAGCGTGGGCATGGGATCGGCACCGGCGCAAGCAGGAAGAGCGGCGGGAGAAAGCAACCGAGCGGAAAGCGTGGATTGCCTCCCTGCCGCACGAAACCAAGAGCGTGGCTCTTGAGCTCAAGAGCGTGTCCCCGCGGCGCCTGACGGGCTACGCAACCGTATTCAATGACCCGGACGGCTCGCCCCACATCGATCTTCATGGGGACATCATCGTGCCGGGGGCTTACCGTGAAACGCTCGCCTGGTGGAAGAACGCGGGCGAATGGCCGGCGCTGCTGGACCACCACCAGGGGAATAAAACGTCGGCCGTGATCGGGGAAGGCGTCAACATGCGGGAGGACCCCCACGGCTTGCTTTGTGACTTCGAGCTGATCCACGGCGAAGAGGGCGAAAAGATTGCCGCACGCATCCGCCAGGGGCTCGTTACGGGCCTGTCCATCGGGTACAAAACGATCCGGGCCAAGGCACCGAACGCAGCGCAGCGGGCGCTCGGAGCACGCCGGGTGCTCGAATCGCTCTGGCTTGACGAGGTGAGTCTAGTGCGGAGCCCCTCCAACCGGCTGGCGAGGGTCGCCGGGCTCAAGATGCGGGAGGCTGAAGAGCGCTTTCTTGATGAAGCCATTGAGATCGCCAGCTCGCAATACTGGAACGCCACCACGGCCGGCCTGGAGCCCCACGAACGCGACGAAATGGCACTGGGCATCATTCAGCGTCTCGCCTCCCGCGGGAGAGGGTAAGGCGACCGCTTACTGCGGCGAACCTGGTTCCCGCTTCCCAGGCCGTACGCAGGAGGGCCCGCTAGGACAGGGGCCCGTTTTCGTGCCCGTTGCAAATGCAACAGACGAACCCGAGGAAGGTGCGTATCCAGACGGTTTTTTCCCCGCTCCTGTTGCAGATGCAACAGACGAAGAGCCAGAACAATCCGAACCGGAACCGGACGTGTGGGAAGATGGGCCCACCGGCTGGCCTATGATAAGGGGCATTATCACAGTTAGGAACGGTCGCTATTGACTTCCGTTTGCGCGGTCCCTATCTTGCTTAGTAACAGCCTAGCCGACACCCATACCCATGGGAACCGATGACCAAAGTACATGAAATCACACTCCGCCGAATGGCCCAGCGGCAGGGCTTACGGCTGAGCAAGATTCGCCGGATGGACCGGCGGGCGATTGACTTTGGCCGCTATCGGCTAATGGCGGAGCACCCAGAGGCACCCGTGCCACCCGGGGGCGAGCTCACCGCCGAAGAAGTGGAGCAGTACTTGACTAGGTAGCAAAAAAACACCGTGGTTGCGATCCCCGGCAAGAGATCACGCGACCACGGTGCCCACGAACCCGAAAGCCCGTCCTACCAACATAGTGGTCGGCGGCTCCGGGTTCAAGCCTGGAGGCCCGTACCATGCCCGAAACCACCGCACGAACCCGCACGCTGTATCACTCGGCACTAAGATCTATGGGCGAAGTATCCGCCGTGCTCACAGCCCGGCCGCGTCCGAGCAAATACCCCGGCAAGCCGGAATACTGCGATCTCACCATCGGCGGCGAATCGTGGCAGTACAACACCGAAACCCCCGCCATTGCCGACCAGCTCCGGGACGTGCCGCTAAACGTGCCGCTCCGGATCACCGCGGCCGGCAGCAAGGAAGCCGCG
>MWVY01000416.1_pt1 | contig 10160 bp, 15 predicted proteins | sample 1047251 | NCBI WGS metagenome assembly MWVY01 (sample SAMN06349983, study PRJNA376086) | soil metagenome | isolation source: MS7-5 sample Antarctic (ecotone) soil | place: Antarctica | collected 2015-01-13
CAATTCGCACGTCTTTAGCTAACGGCGACGAAAAAATAAAAGCGTCGGACTTGATGACGGCGAGAAACGAATTGGAATTTCAACTTCTTCGGCAGCAAGCGGCTGAGATTTCAAAACAAAAAGCCGCCGAAGCCGAACGCCGAACAACTTTGCTCAATTTGCAAAAGGAACTTCGCGCCGTTAGCGATTCACGAAAATCAGTTGACGCGAAATTTACGGCGTTCGAGAAATCTTTGGCGGACTATTTAGCAGCCGCAACGAATTATCAAAATTCTTTGGACGCGGTTAGAAACTCATTGAGAGGCAACGGACTTCATCCGGGCGAACAAACCGCAATCATCAATGGAGTCGCGCCGGGTCAAAGTTACTTCGGCATCCAGATAACGGACATTCGGCGAAAACTTGAAATCGGCGAAGTTTCAGCCGAAAACATATTGCCAAACGACGTGGTAAAACCAATTGTCGAACAGGCTTTGGGCGAATATGCCCGAAATTTTTAGTGGTAAATAAATATGGCAAACTCAAAAAAAACAAGCGGACAACAAGCGGCGGACGGTAGATTTATGCCCGGCAACAAGATCGGCGGACGCTTTTCCAAAGGCGCGAGCGGAAACACTGCCGGGCGTCCGCGCCTTACAAAATTAACCGATTCATTGAGGCAACAAATTGCCGAAACTTCACCAGATGCGCCCGAAGAAACGATTGCCGAAAAGATTGCTGAAACCTTAATCACGCTGGCACTTTCGGGCGATGTGCAGGCGATTAAAGAAGTTTTTGACAGATGCGAAGGGCGACCAAAGCAAGCGATTGACTTGGACGTTCAAGCCACCAATTGGCGCGATGAAGCACAAAAATATGGAATTACAGAATCAGAAGTTGCCGCCGAAGCACGATTACTACTCGCAGAATTTGATGCTGGCGGCGGCGACGAAGCGCGTAATTGAACGTCGTGAAGCTAACCAGGGTTTTCGTTCGTTCATCGGCAAGGTTAAACACGATTTTATATTTTATCCGCACTGCATTTTGTTGGCGGATGTGTTGGAGCGTGTCGCAAATGGCGAGATTAAACGCTTGCTTGTTCAATTGCCGCCGCGTCATTCAAAATCTGAAATGGTAAGCCGTCTATTCTCGGCTTACTATCTCAAAAAGAATCCTTCTCACTTTGTCGGCATTAGTTCGTATTCCGCCGAACTTAGTTACACATTGAGCCGCGCTTCACGTGAAAACTTTCTGGAGGCGGGCGGAACGGTAAAAGATGACGTTGCATCCGTTAAGCACTGGGAAACGCCTCAGGGCGGCGGCGTGTGGTCTGCCGGTGTCGGTGGTTCGATAACAGGCAAAGGCTTTCATCTTGGAATTATTGATGATCCGATAAAAAACGCAGAAGAAGCGGCATCCGATTTAATCCGCGAAAAACAACGAGAATGGTATTCATCAACTTTTTACACACGGGCAGAACCAAACGCGGCGATTATCCTAATTTCAATGAGATGGCACGAAGACGACTTAACAGGATGGCTTCTATCTGAAGAAACGGGAGAAACGCCTGAAGGATGGCATATTGTTTGTTTGCCCGCGCTATCGGATGAGTTGCCGCTTTTCCCTAGTTCCTGCGAGATTGTAGAAGACTTTCGAAAAACTCACGGCTTGGCTTTATGCCCGGAACGCTATGACGAAACGAAACTTGCTCAAATTCGTTCACGCATCGGCGCATATCATTTCGAATCGCTTTACCAGCAAACGCCGACCAGCAAACAAGGTTTGTTCTTCGATATTTCAAAACTAGAAATTGTTGATGTCGCCCCTGTTGATGCGGTCCGTTGGCGCGGCTGGGACAAAGCCGCAACCGAATCGGGCGGAGATTTTACGGCTGGTGTAAAGATAGCCAAAACGCCGGACGGCTTGATTTACATTGAGGATGTTGTGCGCGGGCAGTTCGGAACGTCTCGCCGGGACGCAACGATTCGCCACACAGCTCTTCAGGACGGGCTGCGAGTAAAAGTTATCGGTGAACAAGAGCCGGGAAGCGGCGGAAAAGAATCGGCGGAAAACTTTATCCGGTTGTTGAGCGGCTTTTCAGTCCGAACGGAACGAGCAACCGGCAGTAAGGAACTTCGCGCCGATCCTTTTTCAAGTCAGCTCAATGCCGGGAACGTCAAACTTGTCAGAGGCGAATGGAACAAAGCATTTATTGACGAATTGAGAACGTTTCCCAAAGGAAGACACGATGATCAGATTGATGCCGTGTCCTTAGCATTTAACGCAGCAAATCAACCGAGTAAGGCTTGGTCATCAATGAGATTTCGCCTTGTCTAATATCCAATTACCGCACGCGGTGCGTTGCGGTTGCGGACGGGACGCGGAGTCGGTTGACGACTGGTGCCACCGCGCCCCGTTCTACACACGCGGACAAACAAAAAAGCCGTAAACTCAGATTTGCGGCTTTGTCTCACGTCACCAATGATTAGACACCTTTTCAAGATTTTCTTTTCGCACACGAGTTTTGAAACACGAAATCAGCTCATTTCGAGACATTTCGAGACACGCTTATCCGTCTCATTTGACAATCCTATTTGAGACCAAACCGCTTGGTTTTATATGGATTATGCGGAGCAGGTTAAGACAAGGTCACACGGACCTGATTTCACATACTACAAATACCGCAAGCTAAAACGTAAACCACCAAAGGTTGAAACTAAGCCGGAAACAAAACCTGAAACGGACGCGGACAAACAGCCACGACAAACTATTTTTATCACTTAAATGATATTTCACCCACGCGCGCGCGGAGACTGCTCACCGCCCGGATAAGAGTGCAAATTTGCACTCATTTCACCCACGCGCGCGCGGAGACTGCAAGAGCGGAAACCTAGTTTCCTCTCTCACATACATTTCACCCACGCGCGCGCGGAGACTGCGCAAATGTGAAATCAAACCCATTGGGTTTGCTCATTTCACCCACGCGCGCGCGGAGACTGCTTACTTCATTTGTTTTTTTTACATTTGGCACACTTAAGTGTTCCAAATGTGAGCGGGGCAGACTCAAGTTTCACCCACGCGCGCGCGGAGACTGCGCCATTTAAGTGGCACAAATAATTTTCCGATGCCTTGCACCCACGCGCGCGCGGACAACCTCATATGGAGCACTTAAATGCTCCATAAAATTTACTTGCACCCACGCGCGCGCGGAGACAACATCAAGCATGGTTGATAAATGATTATCTGCCGCATTTCACCCACGCGCGCGCGGACAACCTTTAGAGGCGTTTTTATCTATGAAGGCTTGTGCTGGTATGTCTTAAACCCAAACAGAAGCCGCAAGGTTTGACGCTCACGGCTTTCAAGATGCAAATTCGCACTTTGATTTAATTTATAAATTCATTCACCTTGCGAGTTTTCAAGCCTTCAACGTAATTTGTTCGCGCTTCATCGCAATCCATTGTCCATTCAAAAAGATGCTGAATAACATTGTCACAATAGTCTATCGCGTCAATGTGGTTACGTCTGTTTTCAACTTCTTTGAGCAGTAAAACCAAACCGGCAATGATAATTTGATTATTTGAAGTTGCCGCCTGTAAATAATCAATAAAATCTTTAATGTGTTTTTCGTCGTTCATCTTCCAAAGTGGATTGTTATTAGTGTTCATTTAACCCTCCATAATTTTCTAAGTCCATCGCGTCGCTAAGGCGCGAGTATTTCAAGCATTGTTTATAAAATGCAGGTGTATCCGCCGGAATGTTCGCGTTATCGCTTAAAGTGTTCCAAATCAGCACCTTTAGCCAATTCGGACAATCTTCGTGACTGCAAGCCGCCGAAAGTAGGTGCGGCACTGTGTTTTTTACTTTAATGTTCTTCTTTTTTTCTGTATTCTTTTTCATTTTTTATCCTTCCTTTTTGTAAATTCTAATCACGGATGATTAGTTCAAGATTGTTTTGACCAGTGCCGCAGATTCACTCATTGCGACGTAATACCCCGCGCTGAAAGAGGCAAGTATCACAAAGGCTGCCATTAAGATTTTTATAAGCGTGGCTAACGATTTATATTGTTGTTCGGCTGCCGTTTGTGTTAGATTATTTTCGTTCATATTTTTCTCCATTTGAATTGTAAATTGTGAATGAGTAGAAGGGGCTTAGGATTGTTTTCGGCAAACCTAAGCCTTTCCTGTTTACTGCTGGCTGATTACTTCTCTAGCTCGTTCAATCGGATTACCCGAAACACGGTGCGCGTAGATTTGAACGCCGTTTTTATCAGTGATAAAAAGCTGTGTTCCGTTGTAGCCTTTGAAGATTGTTACTTTGTAACCGTTGATATTTGTTGTTTGCATTGTTATTTGCTCCTTTTTTTTATTAAGTTAATTGCTTAACTTGAATACAAGTTTACTATACCTAAGATTGAATGTCAATCTTAAAAGATGAATTATTATACTAAATAATAAAAACTATTTCTTTTAGTTGACTTACTCCACAAATGCGTGTATCTTTCTTTTATGACAGGAAAACAATTCAGAATAAGACGCGCGGTAATGGATTTGACGCAAGCACAGCTGGCTTCAGAGCTAGGCGTTCAGCCAAACACAATCAGCCGATATGAAAACGAAGACTTAAAAATACCGAAGGCTGTGGAACTGGCATTAAAAACGATTGAACAGCAAGTGAGCCTGCGTGATGAGGAATTTAATGAGCAAGGCGAAGAAAACAAAGGAGGAGAAAACGACAATGGAACTTAAAACCGAAGATTTTTTAAGAGACCGAAACACAGTAGCAGTCGGACGACTGAGTAGGAGGCTTGATAATCATTATGACGACCTAGACCGACGTAATATGTCTTCCCGCAAAGAACGAAAACGTGGGGAAAAATTTCTGATAGCAGAGGCGGTAAGGATGTTACATGACGCGGAATCAACGCGACGCGAGCAGGTATTCGCAAGGGCTGTTCACACACTTCTTACGAAGTGGTAACAAAATGAATAAAAAAGAAGCTGCCGAATATTTAGGAGTGTCAACGCGCCTTGTTGAAAAGTATGCGTCCGAAGGGCGGATGGGAGAGGTTACCTACGTTCGCGGGCGGACAGGCAAGCAAGCGGAATATGACCGTCAAGCCGTCGAAAAACTCAAGGTTGATCTTGACACTCCCAACACGGCAATAGCCGCGCGAACGCCCGATGCGCGTCTGTTCGCGGCTCACCTTGTCGAGATTCTCGAAAGGCGCGAACAGGCTAACATCGAAGCTCTTCGCGGGCTTCTGAACGACGGCAGCGACAAGCCGCGAAGCGCGTCTATTCGGGTCTCTGAAAAAATCCTGCTAACGATTAACGATTGCATGTTGCTCACAGGGCTTTCACGCGATATTCTGCGAGAAGCGATCAAGACATCGGAACTGAAAGGAAAAATGATTGGGAAGGCTTACAGGATAAAGCGCGACGATCTAGACAAGTATATTAAAAATCTTTGATTAGCTGTTTTTCTTGACGCGCAGAAATTAAAGATTTAAGTTTGATTCAGATTTTTTGATATTTAAAGAACGAAACGCCGTAAAGCTGCAAACTCTACGACGTTTCTAAAAATCCTAAAACCGTTAGTGGCGGTTAGGTTCTAAACTCAATTTAAGGTGTTTTCCTAAAATTGTCAATTTTTGCCTAATCCCAAACAAAGGCTAAATTGACAAATAACCACTTAAAACTAAAAACAACCGGCAGTTTCAAAATAAAACTTGACGCGCCGTGCGAAACGAGGTTACACTATTCGAAGTTTATTGCGAAAGACGCAGCGGCGCTGTATTTTTCTCAATTGTTTGAATTTAGAATTGTCCGATTCTTTTACACGGCGGCGCTTTGTAAAAGATTGACGCGTCCGCGATGCGCTAAAGTTGGACTAATTCACAAAGCATTTCGTCAAATAATCGCCGGCGGCGTTTGTTTGAAAGGTTGCACGACGGTGTCGTGCTTCGGAAGGCTTATCCGATTTCTTAAAGAACTTTTTTTGTTTTTGAGAAATCCGATAAGCCTTTTTCGTTTTTAAATCAAAAATTAAGGAGTAAAAAAAATATGGAACAGCTATTAACGGCGGAAGATATCGCGGTTTTATTGAATACCAAGCTTCAGCGGGTTTGGACATTGGCTCGGGAAAATGATTTGCCCTGCATCCGGCTCGGCAAGCGGCAAATGCGCTTTGATCGGCAAGCCGTTGAGCAATTTATACGGTCAGGCGGCTCAAAAGACGGCGCGGATCAAAAGACGGAGGGAAAATGACAACTACAAAAGAGAAACGCGCCAATCCCGGCAAGGACGGCGCGCAATTTAATCCAACAAATAAAGCAATGAACCAAAAACACTGTACACCAAAACAAATTAATTTTCAATACAAATGCTCATTCTGCTGGCGCGAGCTTCCGAACGGAGGTGTGCGGTTCGCCGGTTTTGGCGTTTGTCCGCCGCATTTGAAGCTGGCGGAAACCATTGTTGACCTGTTACGCGGACATCGGGCGCGATATTTCAATTCTGATTTTACGGAGGCGAAATAAATGGACTATCAAACCGCGACCGCAAAAATTGATGCCGATGCGATTCGCCGCGAATTTGAAACGCTAACCAAACAAAACCCTGCCGATTTTCTAGAAGAAAACACGGAAGTGGTTGAAGATTTTTTAGCAACGGCGAAACTTACCGACACCGGAAACGCCGAATGTTTTGCAGCCGAATTCGGAAATCTTTATCGCCATAATAAAACCAATGATACTTGGCTACGCTGGAACGACGTTATTTGGGAAGCTGATAAAGCCGGGCAAATTGATGATGATATTTTGTCGAGTATCAGGCACAGGCAAATTGTTGCGCTTCACGCCGAGAACGTCCAGCATACGGAAAAGGCGAAAAATCTTAATTATTTAATACGGTGTGAAGATGTGAGAGGCAGAAAAAACGTCAAGCAAGCGGCTCAGTGGTTGCCGAAGTTTGCGACTCATATAGACCAATACGACTCGAAAGAATATTTAGCCTCTACCTTGAATGGCACAATTGATTTACGAGACGGCAAGTTTTATGAAGCAAAGCGCAGCGATTATATAACGCTACAGCTCGGCGCGAATTACGACCCAACAGCAACCTGTCCGCGATGGGAACAATTTCTAAAAGAAATCTTTGGCGGCGATGATGATTTAATCCGATTTATGCAGAAGGTTGTCGGATATTCGCTGACTGGCGAGATGTCAGAGCAAAAAATGTTCATCGCGTTTGGTTTTGGCAAAAACGGAAAAAGCGAATTCGTAAATGTAATTCAAGCCTTACTAGGCGATTACGGCGCACGCGCAAGTTTTAAGACCTTTGATGCGGACAAGCAATCCGAACAAACAAACGACCTAGCAGCACTCAAAGGTAAACGCTTTGTTTCGATGATTGAAACGGGCGGCGACAAAAAACTAAATGAGCCGCTCGTTAAAGAAATAACAGGCGGCGACAAAATAACGTGCCGATTTCTGCACAAAGAATTTTTCGAGTATTTCCCGCAATTCAAATTGTTTCTAGCGACCAATCACAAACCAGTTATAACGCACAGCGATTTCGCAATTTGGCGGCGAATTGTTTTGATACCGTTCACGCAAAATTTTGAAGGACGTGAAGAAAAAGGACTCAAGGAAAAATTGAAGTCGGAACTTTCAGGCGTTTTGAACTGGTCATTAGATGGTTTGAAATTATGGCAATCCGAAGAACTCAAACCTTTGCCAAAAGCTGTCAGCGAAGCTACAGAAAAATATAAAAAAGACAGCGATTCGATTGGACAATGGTTTGAGCTGCGAGCGACAGCGATAACAGGCGCGTCCGTTCAATCATCCGTTGCTTACAATGACTACAAAGATTGGACACTCGGAAACGGTTTGTTTCCGCTCGGCAATCGGACATTTAAGGCATCGCTCGAAGAACGCGGATATTTTACAGCTCATAAAATGGATGGCAATTTTTGGTTCGGTTTTGAATTAAAAAGTAGATTTTAGACAATGAAGGCAAGGATTTTATTAAGTTGTTGATAACAAAGGATATATTCTAATCCATGAAAGCAATGAAGGCAAAAAGGTAAAGTATAAATATATCACTCCTATAGGGATTTAATGTTTTTGCCTTCATTGCCTTCATTGCCTTCATTAAAAAAAAGCTAATTTGTTGATAACAAACAACTTGTCACATGAAGGCAAATGAAGGCAAAAAATTATGATTCAGCTTGAAAAATATCACGGCACAAAATCACGGCACACTTGTCCGGGTTGTAATTCTCGAAATTGCTTTGTCCGCTATGTTGACGAAAACGGCGAATATATTTCTGACGATTGCGGACGCTGCAACCGTGAATCGAAATGCGGTTATGAATACAAACCGAAACAATTTTTTGCTGATAATCCTAGTTTGAAATCCGCCAAAACGAAGAAACGAGGCACGCCTAACTATGCCTTTGTCGTGAAAAACGGCTCACAAGTCGAATATAAACGAGCTGCGGCGACTAAACCGGATTACATCGCGCCGGAACATCTCGCGCCGACAATCGGACATTACGACCGAAACGCCTTTGTGCAATTTCTTTTTGACCTTTTTCCGGATTGCTCCGAAGAAATTCAAGCCGTTTTGAAAATGTATTTTGTCGGCACATACGAAGATTACACTTGCTTTCCAAGCATTGACCGATTAAACCGCATTTGTCGCGCAAAGCTCATCAAATTCAACCCGGCGACCGGCAAACGGCTCAAAGGCGATTACGATACATCGTCTTTGGTTAGAAAGCTAAAACTCAAAGAAGATTTTAACTATAAACAAATCTTTTTCGGTGAACATCTTTTGCGGCGTGAAGCCGTGAAACCGGTTGCCATTGTCGAATCTGAAAAAACGGCAATCATCGCAAGTCTTTGTATGCCTCAATTCGTTTGGCTGGCGACCGGCTCAAAGCAATGGTTGAAAGTCGAAAGACTTCAAAGATTTGATAACCGGCAAATTATTCTTTACCCGGACGCGGACGGCTTCGACCAGTGGCAAGCCGTCGCACTGGACGCGCAACGGCAAGGATTGAATGTTAAAACATCGCGTTTAATAGAAAGCTTTGCGACCGACCAGCAAAAGCGTAATCAATACGACCTTGCTGATTATTTAATCGAGCAGCAAACCGAAATAAACGAAATAAATGAATTTATTGACCGATACAATTTTGCAGTTGATAAAACTCAAGCCTGTACCACTTTGCCGCGCGAACTTAAAACGATTTTAGAAGAAACAATTTCGATCATTGAGATCAACGGCAATCTGTCGCGGACAGAAGCCGAAAGAGTAGCAACCGCGCCGGAAAGTATGCGGCGGATAATTCCAAGCTTATAAACCAAAAGGAGAAATAAAATTATGAATGAATTTAACCAAAACGAACAAATGGAGCAATTAGCGCGATTATCCGAAAAACAACCAAACGCGATTTCAGCGGAGCAACGAATCTCGCTTGGACTTTACCAAATCGCAAAACAACACGCCACAACCAACGGATTGACGGCGGATGAACGCCTGCGACTAGCCGGATTAAAGCAGCGCATCGCGTCGGACGTTTTATCACCGAGTGAAAGGATAACCAAATCACTCGAAATCCAAAACTTGGAAAAAAACACAGGAGAAAAATAAAATGAAAATACTTGAATTACAACCACGAACAACAAGCGGCAGCTCAAACATTGTAAAGGCGGACGGCGGCGAATCCGCCCGCATTCAATTGAATATAACCGCCGCATCAGGCACAACACCAGCGTTGAACGTCTTGCTCGAAGACTCGGTTGACTCCGGCGCAACCTGGAATACAATCTCAACCTTCGCGCAAAAAACGGCGGCGTCCCGCGAAGTAATAAGCGTTTCACAACCGTTTGCCGAAATCCTCAGGGTTTCATGGACAATCACGGGAGCTAGTGCAAATTTTACGTTCGGCGTCGATTTGTCCCTCGCGACACGGAGGGGAAACTGATGACACAAACAACCGAAACAACTAACGCCGTCGAAACGGCACAAAATAAAATTGAATCAATTCGCACGTCTTTAGCTAACGGCGACGAAAAAATAAAAGCGTCGGACTTGATGACGGCGAGAAACGAATTGGAATTTCAACTTCTTCGGCAGCAAGCGGCTGAGATTTCAAAACAAAAAGCCGC
>MWVY01000417.1_pt1 | contig 10139 bp, 14 predicted proteins | sample 1047251 | NCBI WGS metagenome assembly MWVY01 (sample SAMN06349983, study PRJNA376086) | soil metagenome | isolation source: MS7-5 sample Antarctic (ecotone) soil | place: Antarctica | collected 2015-01-13
GGCGGAAGCCCTGACGGTTTTTGGTTGTGGGACACCTGGTCGAAAGGGAGCGACAAGTATGACCCGGACGTGACCGGGCTTAAGTGGGACACCTTCACCCCCGGGGCCGGCGTTACGCTGAACAGCATCTTCCGCGATGCGATCGACGCGGGGTGGACACCTCCACGGAACCGCGAGCCGAAGCAAGCCGGCACGTCTACATCTGTAGACACCGGCGCGGGCGGTACGATTGAAATGTCGTATCGAAACGACAATCTACCCGCGCGGGTAGATTCTGAGCCGGTGGCCCTGCCGACCATCAAGGTGCGGCCGGAGCTGAACGCGGTGACGGATGAGGCGCTGCAGGCGATCGGGGCGGCGAAGCTGGGCGTGTACGTGCGCGGGCGGCAGCTGGTGGAAGTGGTGCGGGACGGGACCGAGGCGCCGGCGTGGATCAAGCGGCCACCCGGGGCGCCGTCCATATCCCGAATCGACAAGGCGCGGGTATCCGGCCTGCTGGACACCTCGGGCCGATATACCAAGCACGTACGGCGGGAAAAGATCGATGTGCCCATCACGCCGCCGGCATGGATAGCGGAGCAGATATTGTCCCGCCCATCGTGGCCCCTGCCGTACCTGGAGGGCATCATTGAGGCGCCCACCCTGCGGCCTGACGGCTCCATCCTGTGCACCCCCGGCCACGACGAAGCTACCGGCCTGCTGTACATCCCACCCCCGGGTGCGGACGCATGGCCCGCAATCCCGGAAGACCCGGATGAACGCCAGCTGCGCGAAGCGGTGGCGGCGCTGATGGAGCCGTTTGCGGACTTCCCGTTTGTATCAGGCACCGACAAGAGCGCGTGCCTTGCAGCGGTGTTGACCATCATCGGGCGCCCGATGATCCGCGGGCCCGTGCCCATGTTCGTTGTTGAGGCGCCGACACCGGCCACCGGCAAGAGCCTTTGCGCGGAAGCCGTCATTGCACTTGCCACCGGGCTCGAGCCGAGTACCACCAGTCTGCCGCATAGTGAAGCCGAGCTGCAAAAGCGGGTGCTCGCAATTGCGGAGGGCGGCTACCCCGTGGTGCTGCTGGACAACATCTCAGGCACGGTCGGCTCCGACACCCTGGCGGCGGCGCTGACCACAACCACATGGCAGGGACGGCGGCTTGGGGCCACGGAGGAAGTGGTCGTTCCGTTGCGGGCGGTGTGGATTGCTACCGGCAACAACCCGCATTACAAGGCGACGTTAGGGCGGCGCGTGGTGCCGATCCGACTGGATGCCAAGCAAGAGCACCCGGAGGACCGCGGCGGCTTCCGGCACCCTGACCTACTCGCATTCGTTCGCAAGGAGCGCCCGCGGCTCGTGGCGGCGGCGCTGACCATCCTGCGGGCATTCCATGTGGCAGGGCGTCCGCACCACGGCAAACCTCGCATGGGCAGTTATAACGCATGGGATGACCTGGTGCGCTCTGCACTGGTGATGGCAGGGCAGGATGACCCCGCGGCGACGGACAACCCCCAGAGCGGACGCGGGCGCATTCGCGCGCAATCGGATGATGACCTGAATACGCTGGCTGTGGCGCTTGCCGAGATGCACCGCGTCATCGGCGACGAAAAGGTGACCAGCAGCGCAATCCTGAAAGCTGCGTCCGACCAGTCTGTTGCAGGGGATGACCGGCTGCGGGATGCACTCGAGGCATGGGCAACCGATCGGGCTGGACGGCTCACGCCGAAGTCTTTGGGCATGAAGGCGAGCACTGTTGACGGGCGCCAAGTTGGCGGGCTGGTGCTGCGCTCCGTCAAAGACCTCGGCTACCCGACGCGAATCAGCATCGAAGTCAGAGCACCCGCGGGGGAAGAATGACGATACTACACCTACTACACCTACTACACCTATCTGTACCCCATACGGAAATATGGCAGGTAAAGAAGAAGTATAGAGCGTATGCCAAAAAAGTATATAGAGTGAAGGTAGGTGTAGCGCGTGTAGTAGGTGTAGTGCCAGAGAATGGACAAAATCTTGTCCATAAAACGGACGTGTCACACCTGGTGGAATGGGGGAAGCAAGTGCTCATAATGAGTACTTGATTACGATGCAAACGAAACCGTTTCGTTTGCATGCACTCCCGAGGAGGAGCGACGGTCGCAAAATTTTGCGACCGTGAGGAAGTGCGCTAAGTCGTTGGTACGGGGGTAGGCATCGGAAGCGTTCGAACATTTATGGCACCGCTGCCTAGTTGGTTTTGTATCGCCGCAGGTTTTGGTAGGGGGGGTGGGCACACGGATGGACCCCAACCAGGAGGCAAAAGCAATGAGCAACGACCAACGAGCGACGTGGCTGGAATCCCTAGGCAAACACACCTTCATCGAGGAGACAAAAGCAATGAGCAATGAACGAAAAGCGGCATGGGTGGCGGCGCTGGAGCGCTACCAGGACGGCTACGGCTCGCCGTTCGAGTGCGAAACGGACTCCATTTCAAGTTTCCTGGAGATTCTTGAGGGCGAAGTACGCACCCGCATCGAGGGAGACCTTGAGGAATCGTTCCGCGACGCTACGGCGCGGCTGCGCAGCATCAACGTGGGAGGCTGAACATGGCAACAGAAAAGCTATCCGAGGCCGCGGCTTACTACGGCTTTCAGGAATATCTCCTGGCCAAGGCCGAAGTGCTTATTGCCCGTCGGGAGGGACGACTCCCGAACGTCCGGCTTGCCGACCTGGCAGACCTATGCGCCCGCGTGGAGAAGATCTACGGCTTCAAGGGCCTGGCGGCGTGGGATAATGTGATTGTCGAGCGCGTGTCTCGTGCCTACGGAGGAACAACCCGGGGCGGTGAAGATCTCAAACCCGAGCTGCGCAAGCGGTTCGGCGACGAGCTGCTCGACAACGTAACTAGGTGGCTTGACGTGAACCTTGAGCTTCAGAAGGTGCGCTCGGAGAAGCGCACCGGCGAAAGCGAGCGTATCCGCTACGTAACGGTTCCCGCCGACGTGCAAGCGGTTGAAACACGCGGCGCGGCCGTAGAGGAGGACTCCATCCCATTGAGGGCGTTCCGTTTCGGATGGAAGGAGGGCACGGCCTACCACGCCGGCGACCTCGTCCAGCATGCTGGAGCCCCGTGGATTTGCCTGCAGCCGTCCAAGGACAAGCCCGGCACTAGTTCAAACTGGCGACTGCTGGCAAAGGTGGACATTGCGAAGGGCCAGACCGGAAACCCCGTCAGGAAAGCCGGAAGGGTGGCAGCATGAACACACGCACACTGGAGCAGATTAACCGCGAGCTCGAGGAGGTCGGCGCAGAGATTGCGCGGACGTGCGCGTTCGCTGAAGCGCCGAACGGACCCCAGTTGCGCGCCCGAAAGGAAGAGCTGCGCGCGGAATATCTGGCGGTGCTCGACGATGGGCCGAGGGCAGCGTGAAACTATCCCAAATCTGGAGAAAGGCCGTGGAAACTGTGACGCTGAAAACAGAGCAGGACTTGGGGCTGCGGCTCCTGGAGGTGGAAGGGGCAATTGCAGCCGGCACCGGCGACGTGGCGGCGCTGCTGCAGGAGGGGCGCGAGCTCAAGGACCGGATGACGGCACTTCGGCTGCGCACCCAGGGGGAAGAGCAAGCAGCGTACACGGCACGCGTTCAAGCGGAAGCGGAAGCGATACGCGCCGAATATGAGCCGGAGTTTGCGAAGCTGTTCAAGCTGATCGGGGAATTGCTCCTGGTACACGGTGGCTTGAGCGTGTTGCACCAGAGGTACCCGGAAGCATGGGGCCTGCATTCCAAGGGATTGCCTCCGCATTTCACGGGCGAGCTGGTGCGGGGGATCAACGCGCTAACCGGGCCTGGATTGGAATGGGATTTGGACGGCGCCGGACCCGTGCCGCGCGGGATGCGGATAGTAGCGCCCATGCGTGACGTGCGCGGCAACTTCGTCCACGACGGCCCCGAGCTGGCGGTACTGCAATGAGCACCGAAACCGAAGCGCTGGTCGCAGAGGCGCGCGTAATTCTGGCGCCCTACGTGACCCCCGAAGTAATCGAGGCAAACGAGGTAGAGATGCGGGAACGGCTCCGGGAGGTTGCCGTCTTCCGAGCCAAGATGCGCCGGATTCACCAAGAGCGGGACGACCAGTTGGCACCCCTACGGGAGCAGGCGGCAAAGCTACCCCGCCGCGAGGACCGGCGCCGGTGGGAGCGCTTCATAGGGCGCTACGCGGCCGCACTTAAACTGGAGGGCTGACGCCATGAACATAGGTGCTTTATCGGTATCGCTGCAGGCCGATGCACGCGGGGTAAAGACCGGCGCGAAAGAGGCTGTCGGCGCCATGGAAGGCATCGGAAGCGCAGCCAAGAAGCTAGGAGGCATCCTGGCGGCCACGTTTGCCGCGCAAAAGGTGATTGGGTTCGGTGCCGATTCGATCCGCGTCTTTTCCGAGGCCGACCAGGTCTGGAACCGGCTGGGCGGCACACTCCGAACGGTTGGTGTGGAGCTCGCCGGGGTGCGTGGGGAGATCGACAAAGCCGCGCGTGCAATGCAGGACGTTACCACGGTGGGTGATGAGGACTTCGCCCAAAGCCTTGCAACCCTGGTGCGTATTTCCGGCGACTATCAGGGATCCATGGCGAACGTAAAGGTCGCCGCGGACCTGGCAGCCGGCGCGCAAATCGACCTGGGCACGGCATCCGAGCTGGTGGGCAAAGCGATGATCGGCAACACGACGGCGCTCCGGCGGATGGGAATCGAAGTGAAGGAGGGCGAAAACGCGGTGGATGCCATTGCGAAGCGATTCCAGTCCATGGCGGAAAACGAGGCTCGGAGCTTCGCCGGGCAGCTCACGCAGATCAACAAAGAGTGGGGCGACTTCCAGGAAGCGATCGGCAGCGCCCTGGTGGGGCTCGGAGGCATGGACGGCGTGCTGGTCCAGGTACGGGACAAGCTCAAGTCCATGGCGGAATGGGTAGCCGAAAACAGGGAGCTGGTCGAGGGGTTGGGTCGGTCTGTGGTTGCCTTTGCGGAGTGGGTCGCGCGCGACATCGGCGCCACCGTTAAGCAATTCCTCGCGCTGCGCTCCACCATCCGGGACATCAAGCGCGATCTGGGCTTTGGCGAAAAGATGGACCTGCGTCTCGAGGCGGACCCCCGCGACCTGGTGCTCGGACCCCTCAAGGGAATGCAGCCGCTGGTGCTGGAGCAAATCACCGTTATAGGCAAAGCGGCGGACACCACGAGCAAGGCAATCCGGGCCGGCGTCAAGGCAACCACGGAGCAGGTAAAAACCTGGTTCGATGAACAGCGCGAAATCCTGAAGCGCCCCCTTACAACACCGCAGGACCGGCTTGACCGGGAGATCCGCGACGATCCCATGGTCGGGAACCTGATCGTGTTCCCGGCACTCCTTACGCAGGCGATGCAGGGCTTCGGACGGCTTACCGTGGCAATGAGCGGCACGGAGGCGGCAATGATCCAGGCGCGCGGTATCTGGAGCGATGCCAGCGCAGTGGCGGGCGACAACCTGCAATACCTCGGCTACAGCGCGCAAAACCTTCTCGCCAACTTTACCCCGCTGGGCATCCTGACCACCGTGCTATCGGGTGCGTTCTCGGCAATAGCACCGGTGCTGGAGGCGCTTACCATTCCGATGCGAGTGCTGGGAGAGATCATCGGAAGCGTGGTCATCAAGCCGCTGCAACTGCTCGCGCGTGCGCTCGGCTTCCTGATCCGCGGCATCGGCAAGCTCGTCGACCGTATTCCAGGCGTTTCCGGCGGTCCGCTGATTCGTGCGGGGCAGGAGATGATCGACGCAAGTCACGGCATGGCAGGCGCGGCGAACCAGACCACACAGGCGCTCGAAAAGATGAAGGGCAGTCTAACAAACGTGCCGCCCATCTTTGACTACCTGCTGCGTCGCCGTCAGGCTGCGGTAGGGGGTGGTGGTCTGCCGGGCGGGGATGGCGGGCGGGGTGCGGTGCCGCGCGGACCGATTCAGATTGCCAAGGTGGAGATTCACGCGGCGCCGGGGCAGAGTGCTTCGGATCTGTGGGATGCTTTGGAGCGGGAGGCGGAGCTACGCGCCCGTAGGGGTGGAGTGGGCGCGTTCGAGCTGGCGATGGGATACTGATGCGCTTGCCTGCATAGGTATGCAGGACCAGGAAACATTCAGCAACGGGCCCGCTAGTTTAGGGGCCCGTTTTTGTGCAACGTTGCACACTACCGAAAAAACCTCCCGCACACGCCCTCATCAAACAAGCCGTTGCACACCGAGTTACGCTGTTCGGACATCCGAACCTACCTGCGAAACCGCCTGGATGTGCCCCTCATCAAACAAGCCGTCCGAACATGCTTTCTTTGTGAATGGCGCTACAACCGGGCGAAGAAGTCGGTAGGGAGGCCAAAAGAGCAATTCCCTCAAAATGAGGGAATTACCGCCTCACTTTGAGGCAGTAAGAACCCGCACGGGGTGCATGTGGGTGATGTTGACAATGTAAACGTCAGGCCGTCAGGAACCGGGCTGGCCTATGATAAGGGGCATTATCGCAGCTTGTGCTGCTGTCATGCTTATTGACTTGCAGGCTTACAGGCTTGTATCTTAGGGAAGGACGCACGACCACCAGGATAAGAGCGAACCATGACCACAAAGACCGTTCCGGTGACAATGCGGGCACTGACGCAGAGGATCAACCGCAAGCTCTGGCCCGTGGGGAAGGTGCTGAAAGCGGCGCGCGGGAAGGAAAAGGACGCGCTGGGCGTCTTCTACCTACTCGACTTTTCCATGGGGATTGAGGACACGCACGTTGACTTGGAATCGCTAGGGCGCGAGCTGGGTGCGTTGGGACAGTGGGAAAGCCTGAGCGCCGAAGATAGGTAGCAAAAAGAAAACACCGCAGTCGCTCTCCCCGCCAAGAGATAAGCGACCACGGTGCCCACGAGCCGGAGCCCGATCCTCCAACATAGTGGTCGGCGGGCTCCGGTTCAAGACCGAGGAGCACACCATGCACGTACCTGCCACAACCCGCCGGCTCTTCTATGCCGGGAAACTTCTCGCCGGCGAGAAAGTTGGTGCACGATGAAAACCACATGGGACAACGGCAACCGGGATGATACGGACGCCTTGCTGCGTCGCTTTGACGGGCGAATCGGTGCCTGGGATGCGCTCGCATACTCCGCACTCGTGTCGATGGACCTCGCGGAAATGTACAACGGATTAGCTGATCCGCCGCTCAACCGAGAGGTCGCGCAAGGGCTTCGGGAGCTGTACCTCGACTACCAGGACTTCCGGGCGGCGATTGCAGCCAACGACGACGAGCTGCGTGCCATAGCCTACCCGAAACAGGATGGTGAAGAATGAGCAAGCCAGCTGACGCTGCGTGGGTAGCGGGCAAGGTGGAATCCGTTCGCCGGCGAACGGATCTCAGCTGACCATGAATACCCTGGAGCACGTCTTCGACTGCGTGGAGGCTATCCCCTGGGTCGGGCTGGAAGTGGGGGACGTGCTCCGGGTACGGCCCGGTGCGGTGCTGTGGAGCCGTGAGGGGCAACCCGGGGGATCGGCGCCGGCACTGATCTTTGAGGGAGCGGCGTGCAAGGTGAAGCCGGACGGCAGTCTGCTCTATGAAGCCACGTTTCTGCCGATGTTGCTGTATGTGCTGGCGCTGGAGCCGTGGGCGGTGCGGGCGCGGGGCAATTCGCTGCCACCGGGCACGCTATGGGAGCGACGTGTTCGAACGTTAGAACCTACCTGCGTAATCAGCCGGATGTGCCCCTCGTCAAGAAGGCTGTTCGAACATGGAAGGCCTGACAAATCGTTGCCAACGTTGGCAACGATTACCAAGAGTAAGGCACTCACCCTAATCCGTGGAGGTGCGGACCAGTGAACGACGACCAGGAATTTAAGCTGCAGATGATGCAGGAGCTCGGACTGAAAGCTGCGCGGGTTTTTGAAGTGATAGAAATCGAGGTTTCGCCCGGGCGGTACCAGGTACGCATTTTTGACAAGCACGAGAATGAGCTAGACACCCTGGAGGTTGCGCGGCTCCTGAACGAGTGGCGGCGATCACACCCCATGCTACGCTCGGACCAGTGAGCGACAAGCCGAATCCCCGGAAGCGGAAGAAGCCACGGCTGACGCTTGGGGAGCTGACGCCAGAAGAACAAATCGCCATTGCTCGCCAGACACCCGGCGCGCGGGTGATCAGTCCGGACGACCCCGAAGTTCAGGCGGACCGGCGGCGGGTATATGGGATGCTTGGGCGCGCGCCGCTGATCGACCCGAAGATCAAGGCGGTGATCTATTGGCCGGAAGGTACGGACCCCAACGTACAACCTTGATATTTGCACGAGATGTGCATAACTTGATAGTGCACCTGGGCGCTACGGCACCCGGGCTCGATAGAAGTAGGCCAGCAAAGCGGCCCATTGGTCCCCACGGGGATCGAGATCACCCGCACTGAGTCATAGCGTTTCCCGAGTACCGGGGCGCGGACTTTGTGCGGGTTTTTCGCGTTTGGACTTTTACCACGGAGAGGCTATGGCAACTCTGGACTTGAAAAAGCGGCAACCGCGATCGGTTTGGGTGCATGCCCGGGTGCGTCCAGAAGATGCACGGCTGATTGAGAGCGCGGTGGCTGTATCGGGACTGAGCAGGAGCGACTTCCTACGCCGGGTGATTGTATCCCAGTCGAAAGAGGTCGTGTTGGGCGCGGGGCAGGAATAAACGAACCCCCAGCCGGCGCGAATCGGCTAGGGGTTCTTTCACATCAACATGGAGCAAGCCATGCAGACGGACTCACCAAAAGTACCCACACAAAGGCTCCGGCGCAACGTATGCGCTCCGAGCGCGACGTTGTACCTCCGGCTCGCCCGGGGCAAGATCGAGGCGGCGATCGTCGCTCTGCAGCGTGCCGAGGCGGGAGACCGCAGCCTCAAGTATGCACTGATGGCGACATCTTCCGAGGCGCAAAACGTGGTTCACCATATAGACATGATGCTGCGTGAGGTGGCTTCATGACCCGACACTGTGACACCTGCGGGCGCCCGCTCTTGCTCGGCAAGGTGCTATCCCGGCGATACAGAAAGTTGCGCAGCGGGGCTCAGATTGGCGCGCGTGCCGTGCTGATCACCTATCTGTGCCCATGTGGGGCGAAGATCACCAAGCCCGGCGCCGTTATGACCCCGGCGCTACACACGAGGTCGGCAGCATGAGCGCGCAAGCCAAACCGAGATACCGCACGGTACCGGAGCTGAGCACGCATTTCATGAAATCGCTGTATGGCGGTGCGGACCCGGCGCTCTACGTGAACATCTTCAGCCTTCCGAGCAAGCGCTCCGAATGGTTCCCCGCCGCGGACCTGGATGCCGCGGGCGACTACGCGGCAGATCAAGCCGAGAATGTCTATTTCGGGCTGGGACTGCACCGGACACCCCCGAAAGAGGGGCGCGGTGGAGCGGCTGCGGTATGCGCGGTGCCGGCGATCGGGTTCGACCTGGACTTCGCAGGACCGGCCCACGCGAAGAAGCGACTACCCCCACGGGCAAAGGAAGCCTCTACGCTGCTGCAGGCGTTCCCGCTCCGGCCTTCCATGGTGTTGCACACCGGGAACGGGCTACAGGCGTTCTGGATCTTGCGCGAGCCGTGGGTATTCGGCTCCGAGGCGGAACGCGAGTACGCGGGGCGACTTTCCAAGGGCGTGCAAAATCACCTCCGTATCCTGGGGCGCGAGCGGGGATGGGATGACCTGGACCAGACCGGCGACCTGGCCCGGGTGTTCCGGGTACCCGGCACGCTCAACCGCAAAAATGACCCGGCGCCGCTCGTGCGCATTCTGCGCGATTTGCCGGCAAACCGGTACAATCCGGATGACTTCGAACCCTACATTGCGGAGGCACCGCGAAAGCTCCGGGTCGTCCCCGCGGGCCCAGCCGTCAAGAGCGAATCCCGCGAGCTATCCGAGCGGCTGGAAGAGCTGCACGATGCGCTCAATCACATCGACCCCGGGCCATATGACACATGGCTTCGGGTGGGTATGGCGATTCACGACGCAACCGGCGGAAGCCCTGACGGTTTTTGGTTGTGGGACACCTGGTCGAAAGGGAGCGACAAGTATGACCCGGACGTGACCGGGCTTAAGTGGGACACCTTCACCCCCGGGGCCGGCGTTACGCTGAACAGCA
>MWVY01000418.1_pt1 | contig 10137 bp, 15 predicted proteins | sample 1047251 | NCBI WGS metagenome assembly MWVY01 (sample SAMN06349983, study PRJNA376086) | soil metagenome | isolation source: MS7-5 sample Antarctic (ecotone) soil | place: Antarctica | collected 2015-01-13
CGATTTTAACGCTAACTATCGGCATTCGGCAATCGGTTACAAAACGCCGAACGAGTTTGAAAAACAGTGGTTTAGAGAAAATCAAAAAACTCTCTCTGCCTCAGCTTGATTAATGGGGAGCAGTACATATTACTATCTAGAACTATATGTCAAGAATTTTTTGCCCTAACCGCTTATCATTTTTGAAATGGCAAATCAAGATATCTTAAGCAAATACTCTGAAAGATTTATGAAAATCAAGAAGATATAATAACTTAAAAAATTATTATCAAATTCAAATTCCTCGAACAAACTATTTTAATTTCGCTCACATACAATTTATCAAAATTCATTCGATCAAAAACTACAGTTTTTGATCGCCGGAAAACAGAGAAATAAAAATCAATGAAATTAGGGGTTTAAGAGAGCTAAAATCTGCTGAGTTTTTGGACATATTTAACCGTATTCTATTTTTGTGTGAATTTTTGAATTTTTGTGAGAAAGTTAATTTTTGTGCAACGCTTAATAAACCTTTGTCCATAAAATCCAAATTAGCAATTAAAATGGAAAATAAAAATGCCTTCCGCACGAAAAGCAGAAAGCATTTTGTAAAAAGCGTGAATTTATAACCTCAGGGCTTTTTCATTTCCCTTTTCTTTTGCAGCAAATCGCAAACCTGATACGCACCCGTCGGGTCAATTGCCGTGCGTCCGACTTCGACGTGCTGAATAATTCCGTTTTTATCAACGACAAAAGTTGCGCGATTTCCGTAGCCTGATTCTTCGTTGTAAAGACCGTAATCTTTCGAGGCTTTGCGTTTCCAATCGCTTAGAAGCGGAAATTTCACGCCGATGTCCTGGGCAAAGCGTTTGTTGGCGGCAAAACTGTCCATACTGATTCCCAAAACCTGCGTTTCGGCTGCGTCAAATTTGGCAATATCAGCCTGATATGCCTGAAGTTCCTTCGTTCAGCCGCCGGTAAATGCCAATACATAAAATGCCAGCACAACGGATTTTTTGCCTTTGAAATCGCTCAATTTAACTGTGTTGCCGTCCGTGTCGGTCAGCGAAAAATCGGGTGCGGCATCGCCGATTTTTAAGTTGGTTTGCGGCGGTTTCGGCACTTGCTGTGCATTGGCAAAAATTGTGCAGCAAAACAGTAAAATTAAACAGAGAAAAAATTTTTTCATAAAATTACCTCAAAAAAAAATTGGCAGTTTGCAATAAGAATACTACGGCAAATCTCCGAATGCCAACTGTTTAACAGAAATAACTTATTGAAATAAAATAAGTTGAAAAACTGAAGCGGAGCAATTATCGTGTTTGATAATTGCTCCGTTGATAAATAATTATTATATGTTTATGAACGAGACACGCGGTCAGAACCGGCAATTTTTACCAATTTGTTATAAACGCCGAGCAGTAAAAACGGCGCAACCCATTGTCCGACAAAACGCGCATCATCCTTTTTCCCCGTTATATGCAGAATTAAAGATGTGCCAATTGAACCGACTGCCGCCCATAAAAAAACATCCGACGGAATTTTTGCGGTTTGTTCTTCAATTGCCAAAGCAACTGAACCTTCCGAATGTTGTTGTGCCTCTTTTGAATTTGATTTGTTAATATTTTCTGTTTGGTTCATTAAACCAACCTCCTTGAATATAAAATAATCTAGCAAGTTCAGATTAAACAATGAGCAAATCAGTGTCAAATTAGAAGTTTTTTAATTCCGCCATAAAAAAACGAAACACTTCCATAAAAACTCGTTGGAAGTGTTTCGCCTGAAGGTTTATTAAAAATTCAGACTAATTTTTTGAACCCATAAAAATTCGTATAATATACCAGAACAATAGTGCAACGCTGGCAAACAAAGCAAGCGAAGCCGCGACGTGCTGATTAGGACGATATTGATGCAGAATGCCGGAAGTTTGATACAAAATCGCGCCGCCCGCAAAAGCTACCATCGCAAACGAGAAAACATTCCCCAATGTAAAGCCGAATAAAAGGCTGGCGACAATTAAACCGAGCGCGACAAAACCGCCGATAGCCAGAATCGGACCGAGAAACGAAAAATCCTTGCGCGTCAAAAAAACCACCGAAGTCAGTCCCAAGAATAATCCGCCGGTAACCAATCCGGCTTTAGCAAAAATTTGATAACCGTCCGCGTAACTGGCGACAATATAAAGCAGCGGCAGAAAAATAATCACTTCCGCCACGAGATAAAGTCCTAAGCCCATATACTGCATTGCTCTTGATGTTTGCGAATTCGCCCACCAAGTCGCCAGCATTGAAACGCCCATAAACGCTCCCAAAACGATTAGCCACGAAAAGCGTCCGCCGAGCATCGTTTGGGCAATCGCCAAACCCGCGCCGGAATGGATTAAATAGGCTTCCATCAAAGTAAAAATCAAAACCGCTCCCGCCAGGTGCGCGTATGTTTTGCGGATAAAACTCGCACGCTCTTCGGGCAATGCTTCCGCCGCCGAATAACTTGTTCTAAAATCGTCAAAAGTTGTGTTCATTGTTTCTCCTTAAAAAAAGATTCGTTTATAAGATGTAAAAACTAAACAAAAATCTGTCTATCATTTCTATCTTACCGCATTTTGTCAATAAAAAAAACAGATTGAATTTTGAAATTAATTTAGGTTATTCTTAGTCGCTATGAAAAAAATCTTTTTGCTGATTTCGCTTCTTTTAATAATTACGGCAAGCATTTTTGCCCAAGAAACTTTTTTGCTGAAAAACGCCTCAAAAAATTTCGACGTAAAAATCAAAATCGCCGAATGCGAAGACAACATTTGCCAAGGTAAAGCGACGGTTTATCTAACGAAAAAAAATCAAACCACACCTTTTCAAACAATCCAACTGCCAAACATGTATTTGGAATTGGGCAAAGACAAAGAGCCGACGGCAAATTTGGTTGAACTTTACGGCGAAAATAACAGCGGCGTGATTTCCGATGATTACAATTTTGACGGCGCGGAAGATTTTGCATTAAGAAACGGCAACAATGGCGCATACGGCGGACCTTCTTACGAGGTTTTGCTGTTCTCAAAAGCAAAAAACAATTTTGTAAAAAATGCTGAATTAACGAAATTAGCAGGCGAAAATCTCGGAATGTTCACGGTTGATAAACAAAAAAAGATTATTGAAACTTTTAACAAAGACGGCTGCTGTTATCACAAAACGACACGCTATCAAGTTATCAATAACCGCCCGAAAAAAGTTTATGTTTTCACCGAAGACGCATCTACCGCAGCCAGCGAAAAAGTTATATTGACCACTGAAACGCTCGTTCACGGCAGATGGAAAAAGACAGTTAAATATGCCAAGAGAAAAGGATTATTACAAAGGGCAATAAAAAAGACGACTCAATTAAATCATCTTTTAAAATTGTTTGATTAAATGGAAAATTTATTTCGCGGCTAGCACATCAACCTTTTCAATCTTCGCCGATTCGGCAAACAACGTGTCGGCATTTGCCATCAACGTTTCGGCAATTTTGCCGTTCAGATGCACGTCGCGTCTTTCTTCGCCATCAAAAGTATCAAAGATTCCGAACGTCGAATCATCAAATTTGAGCGCATACCAATCTACAGTCAACGGCTCGTCTTCAACCAACTGCAAACCGCTGTTTAAAAACTTTTCAACTTCCGCTTCTTTCCCTGCTTTGGCTTTTAATCTGACAAATAATGCTTTTTTTACCATATATTTTTCTCCTTGAATTTATATTTTTACGATAACATATCAAACGGCAGCAGAAAAATTCTTGACATTAAAATATAAAAGCGACTTAATTTGAGTCGCATATGGGTTTACTATGATTATGATTTATCCCGCTTTCGGCGCGGCGGCTTTGACTTCATCGGAAACGCCGTCTTCAAATTTCTTAAAGTTTTCGTTAAAGCGGACTACCAAATCATTTGCCTGTTTGTCGTAGGCTTCTTTGTCCGCCCAGGTGTTGCGCGGATTGAGAACTTCTTCCGGCACGGCGGGGCAGGAAGTCGGGACGAGAACGCCGAAAACCGGATGCGGCTCGAAATTGGCTTTGGCGAGTTCACCGTTTAAGATGGCGCGAATCATTGCACGGGTGTGCTTAATGGATATTCTGTGTCCAACGCCGTAGACACCGCCCGTCCAACCTGTGTTGACAAGCCAGCAATCGGTGTTGTGTTCGTTCATTTTTTTGGCAAGCAGTTTGGCATAAACCGACGGATGCAAAACCATAAACGGTGCGCCGAAACAGGTCGAGAAATTCGGGGTCGGTTCGGAAACGCCCTTTTCCGTTCCCGCAACTTTCGCCGTGTAGCCGCTGATAAAATGATACATTGCTTGTTCGGGCGTCAGGCGCGAAACCGGCGGAAGAACGCCGAAAGCATCTGCCGTCAGCATAATGATATTTTTCGGATGCCCCGCGTGTCCGCTTTCAACAATATTCGGAATTGATTCAAGCGGATATGAAGCGCGTGTATTTTCGGTGATTGTTGCATCGTCCAAGTCAACTTTTTTGGTGTCTTCGTCATAAACGACATTTTCCAAAATTGTGCCGAACATTGAAGTCGTACGGTAAATATCGGGTTCGGCTTCGGGATTTAATTTAATGACTTTAGCGTAGCAGCCACCTTCGTAATTGAAAACGCCGTCATCGCTCCAGCCGTGTTCGTCGTCGCCAATTAAAGCGCGTTCCGGGTCAGCACTCAAAGTAGTTTTACCTGTTCCCGAAAGTCCGAAGAAAATCGCTACATCGTCGTCTTTGCCGACGTTTGCCGAGCAGTGCATTGACATCACGTCGCGCTGCGGCATCAAATAATTCATCAAACTGAAAACTGATTTTTTTGTTTCGCCCGCGTATTCAGTGCCGCCGATAAGAACTAACTTTTGGTTTATATCAACCAGAATAAACGTGCCTGAGCGTGTGCCGTCAACTTCCGGGTCGGCTTTAAAACTCGGAACATTGATAACCGTAAATTCAGGTTCAAACGGCGTATCTTTTGTTCGGCGGACAAACATATTGTTCGCAAATAGGGAATGCCAAGCGAGTTCAGTAATGATGCGGACAGGCAATTGATATTTTTCGTCTGCGCCAGCGTAAGTGTCCTGCACAAAAAGGTCTCTGCCTTTCAGATAATCCATCATTCGGTCTTTGAGCGCGTTAAATTTGTCTTGCGGAAACTTTTTGTTGCTTTCATTCCACCAGATTTTATCTTCGCTCGAAGGTTCGACGACAAACGCTTTATCTTTCGCGCTGCGTCCCGTGTTTTCGCCTGTCTTTACAAGCAAAACCCCTTCGGGCGTAACCTCGCCTTCGCCCCGCCGCTTGACTTCTTCGTAAAGCTCCTTCGGCTCTAAATTCCAATAAACCGCCCGCGGTTCGCTTATTCCATAATTGCTTAATTCGTAGTTTGTATTTTTACGACCTTTATCAACAGGTTCTTTTTGCAAATTCGGTTCCATTAAATTTCTCCAATAAATTTCTAATTATAAAACGAGCAGTAATGCCGCGTTTTCTGAAGGTATTCGGATAGTTTATCACAGGATTGGAAAAATTAAAGGTGAAAACCTTGTAAGGAAAAATTTACAGGGATGAAGAGGATGGACAGGATTTCTGAAAAATCACTTTTGCATTTAGTTGTGTGCATCTGTGGTTTCCAATGTTTTCGGATTTAACTGTCGGTTTTGCCGCAAAGTGTGAAATATAACCGCCGTAATAATAATTGCGCCGCCGATAATCGCCCATTTTGAAGGCGTTTCACCGATAAACAGAAAAACCCAAACCGGATTGAGAAGCGGTTCGATAAAGCCAATAATGCTGGCATCGAGTGAACGCACACCTTTTGCGATGCCGCTGGTAAATAAAATATAGGCGATGCCGATTTGGAAAATACCGAGAAAGAGAATCGCTAAAATATCGTTTATTGTGAGATGCATCGGCGGATTTCCTAAAATAATCGGAAGCATCAGCAGAACGATTATGATATTGCCGTAAAAAACCGAAAGCGCGGGATTTTTTTGCAATGAACGCGGATGACGCAAAAGAATAAAATACAGTCCGAAAAAAACGCCCGAAGCAAGTGCGGCGATGTTTCCCCAAAATACGTTTGAAGCAAGTTTGTTTTCTGCGTTTTGCGGTTCGAGGAAAAACAAACTCATTCCCGCTAAACAGACGATAACCGTTATCAAATCGGAAAATTTAAATTTCTCCTTTAGTACAAACGGCGCAAGAATCAAAATATAAATTGGCGCGGTATATTGCAGAAAAATCGCGTTGGCGGCGGTTGTCATTTTGTTCGCATAAACGAAACAAGACAGCGTTCCCGCATACATAAACGAACTCAAAAGCGTGAAGCCGTCAAGCCGCAAACCTTTTTTATAAGTAAAAACGGCAACCGTAATCGCGGCAAAAAGTGCGCGTCCAAAATTGACGGCGAAAGCGTCGAGCGTCGTGAGTTTGATAAAAAGTCCGCCCGTACTCCAAAGCAAAACCGCCAAGACAATAAATGTCATTGGCGGAAAGTCGGCGATTTTGTTTCGGTTCACTGATTTTGAATTTAGATTTTCTGACATCAATGTCTGAATTACGATTTCTTTTTATTTAATCCTAATTCTTTGGCAGCTTCATCGAATGAACGTCCTTTGTTGTTGCGCGGGTCGGCTTTTGCTTGGCGAAGTTCGAGAAGGTCATAATAATTTTCCAAATCTTCCTGCATTCGAACAAAATCTTTATACGGAATTACCGCAAACTCTTTTTTGCCCCGTTTTTTAATTATTTGTGCTTCCATATTTTTAACGATACGCCTCTCTTCGATGAAGAATACGATAGATAATTACTTTGTTTTCCGATTTTTCAAACAATATTCGCCAATCTCCGATTCGCAAACGATATTCGGGCGAAAAATTGGTTAATCTTTTTATATCACCTGTTAATCCATCTTCCAATGCAAAAATCGAATCGGCAATACGTTGAGCGTCGGATTTCCGAATTGAAGATAAATCCTTTTCGGCGCGTTTGCGGATTTCGATTTCGTATTTCACTATTTATTTCCAACCGCGTTGGTAATCGCCTCGCGCAGTTTCACGGCGGAAGTTGTCGCCGGTTCGAGTTCAACTTTTTCGACGTTGCCGTAAATCTTTTTGCCGAAAACTCCGTTCCACGGAGGAATGACAATGGAAACCGCGCCGTGGGCTTTTGCTTGACAGGCAAGACGAATAAACGGTTTCGGCGCATCGCCTTGATTGTAGCCGAAGACTTTCATTTGCTTGCGTTCGAGCCGCGCCACGTCCGATAATTTTTCTGCGCCGCCTAAAACGCCAATCCAACAAGTTCCGCAGCTTGCCGAGCGGCATTCGACGGGAATCACGCCTTCCCAACAACGCTCATCCAACGCTTTCCAATTCTTCGATTGGTCGCGGGCTGAACCAGATGCGAGTTCTTCTTCATCAAACAGTTTAAAACGCGCTTCGTTTGTGTTTTCGTCATAAACAACCGTCCATTTTTTATCAGTCGTTTTCAGAAAACCGAGAATGCCTTGCGAATCGTCTTTGGCGCGTTCGGCTAAAACTTCTTTTGCCGATTTTTTCGCGTGTTGTTTGTCAATATAGATTTTTCCTGCGGCGTTTTTGAAAGCGTCAAAACCGACTTGCCGAAGCGTCATTAAACCGATGGCGGTTATTCCGATTAAAAGTGATGCATCAGTTTTTGTAATTTGCGCGGCGGTTTTGGCGATTTCTTTTATTTCGTTTGCTAAGTTTGCGTTTTCGGACGTGAAAGATTCGGCGTATTTTTCAATCGCATCTTTTGCTTCCTTCCAAAAACGGTGTCCGTAAAGAAATCTGTGCGACGAATCAATCTGGTTTTTGAGTTCGTAATTGCCCTGCATCACGAATTGTTGAATCGCTTTTTCTTTATCTTCTGTCGATTGCAAATAGTTGTGCAAAGCAAGCGGAAAAAAGCGAAACCAGATTTGCGTCGCCGTGCGGTCAACTTCGCCAATGGCGGGAAGCAGTTCATTCAGCGATTTTAACCAATCAGCTTCGTCAAACTTATTTAAATATTCTTCAAATTTTGTTGTGTTCATAAACTATCTCAAAAAAAATTGTGATTTTGAATCAGGCAAGAACAATAGTCTAGCAATCTTTGTGATTCGGCTCAAACCCGCGATTCTCAAAGTTTTTTTTGTTACGGAAAATATTTATTTCACCCAATGTTTTACGCCGAATTGTCATTAAAAAAAATAAATTATGTAATGTTTTCTTCAAAATTGTCATTTATAAGTAGAAACCCGTGTTCATTTGACTAATTTGTCAATAACTCCACGACTTATTTTTTGATTTTGAGGTTAAAGATGAACGTAAAAATTATTCGCCTGAAAAAGAAAATGCTTGCAAACCTTCGACACCAATGGACAATTAAAGAGATGTCGAAGATGGTTGAGATAACGCCCGCACATTTGCAAAAGATATTTAAAACTGCAACGGGAATGCCGCCAATGAACTATCTGCGTAATTTACGACTTGAAAAAGCAAAAGAACTTTTGCAAACGAGTTTAAAATATGTCAATGAAATATGTTATGAAGTCGGCATCAACGACCAAAGCCATTTCACCCGTGATTTCAAGAAAAAATACGGTGTAACGCCGACCAAATATCGCCAACAACATTATGAAAAACTCGAAGCCGAAGATGAAGATGGCTAAGAATGATAGTTTTCGCCAACAAATGATAGTTTTCGCCAATAAATAATTGTTGACTTCATCTACAATTGATATTTAAACTACGAAACTATAAAGTAATCGCAAAAATCGGATGGAGTTGATGATGAAAGTAAGTTCATTCAAGAAGTATTTAGACGCTGTTGTCAATATAGCGGTTGTAATTTGTATTATTGCGCTTATTGCTTTTTTCGGACACCAATGGTTTTTTCCTCAGGCGCAACAAAGCAGTTACAAGGAAGATTTTGCCGAAGGAAAAGTTCTTGCCGAAGTTCCAAACCTAAGTGAAGGCAATTTGTTACAGAGCTAACAATGAATCGGGATGTGGGGTTTGTCATAGCGGCGCGATTGAACAGGAATTTCAGGTTAATACATCTTGGTTTAGTTTTTGAGATTTCTAAAATTAAACCAAGATGTATTACTGATGTTAAGAAAAAAATACACCAGGCAAAAGTAAAACTTTTGCCTGGTGTATAATAGTGAACTTTATAAGGACTTAAAATTTGGGAACAAGTCAAATTTCATCATACAAAATAAAGAGTAAAATCTATGTTTCAGAATAAACTAAGTAATATTTGGCGGCTATCGCTTGAAACGGATGCGGCGATAGGTGAACCGCTCGGTAAAGCATCCATTTAAACATAGGAGATCATCACCATGAAATTAAGATTATTTGCGACGTTAGTTTTGGTTGCTGTTATCAGCAATATAAGCATTGTGATTGCAAGTTCAGAAAATGTTGCCGGGAACATTAATGAAACGGCAACATCTTTAATCGATATTGATAAAACCCCACTGGACTTAACTAGCTGGCGTGAAGCTATCGACGGAAACAAAAATCCAGAGGCAATATCGGATATAGCGGCTTTTTCACTACTCTTCCGTTTTATTGCGGGAAATCAAGATGCAGAGGCAAAAAAACGCATTCGTTCTTATGTCAAACAAATTGGACTCGGCAAATGCCAAATGTGTTCGATGGAGGCAAATAAAAACAGAGGGACGGAACAAGACCTGAAAGAACTTATCAAGGCAGCAGATGAATTTCAAAGACGAGTTAATATTCTTGACTCACAGGCAGTTGAAATTAAAAATAATAATCAACCAAGCCCTCAAGTAAAGGCACAGCTAAAACAATTGCAAATTCAAAAAGAGGCTATCGTAGCGGAAATTGTTACATCATTGTCTTATAATCTAACCGAAACCGGTATAAATAAGGTTAGACAACATATTATTGAGCGAGTAAAGAAAAATTCAACTTTGAAAAATGAACAGGTTGCACTTTTATCCAATCAAGCCGAGCAGCCATCTGATCAACTAGAGTATATGAGATGGTCAAGTTTAAATGGACACAAAACTCTCTCTGCTCCTTGAATGTTTAATTTTCAACTGTTTTTCAAACTCCATCGGACTCAGATAGCCCAAACTTGAATGAAGCCTGATTCGATTGTAAT
>MWVY01000419.1_pt1 | contig 10132 bp, 17 predicted proteins | sample 1047251 | NCBI WGS metagenome assembly MWVY01 (sample SAMN06349983, study PRJNA376086) | soil metagenome | isolation source: MS7-5 sample Antarctic (ecotone) soil | place: Antarctica | collected 2015-01-13
ATAGTGAAGCCGGAGCCCCAGCTCGTCGCTAGGACCCCGGATCGAGAACTTATGATTGTTTCATCCCTGCTGCTCTTAGGAACAAAGGCGACTAAACCAACCTCAGGGAAGGGAATTCGATGGACGAACAAACACAGCAGCGTTTGGAAACCCTCCTCGCAATGGGAATAGGTTTCGGCCTGACTCGTTTAGTAGCCGAGCGGTTCATAACGGACCTAGTGCCCGAACAGAGGGGGCTCAAAGACGACGTCGTTAGGGCGCTCCTGAGAGCAGGAACGACGGCGACTTCGGGCGTCCTGGCTTCGGTAATCATCAGGTGGTTGGCACGTCGGGGCTGAAATAGAGGCAACGGCATCCCCTAGGAGCAATCTCTTTAGTAAGCTAGCGTCCGAGCGAGACAAGGGGTACCTTAGGAGGCTGCTCGGGAGATGACTCAACAAGACGACAGGCGCCGACCCCCGCTTTATTGGTTTAAGCACAAACACGTTGAGGACATGCCGTTGCCTTTCCCTCCTGTGTCGGAGGTGAGGCCATTCTGCTTTTTCCGTTCTAGTGAGTATGCAAGGGAGTTCTTGCACCAATGGGTACCGCTGCACGGGATAATGAACCCTTGGACGGGTGACCGCTTGCCGAGGGATGTGTGGGTTATAGATGGTGACGATAATGCAGATCGGCTACTTGCAAAGTGTGAGGAAGCCTCCTGGGAAGGCTACGAAGGTTTTCTTATTGACCCGCCCCTATCCACTTTGCAGGGCCTGGGTTCCGGCCTCCCCCTGACCTTCTCAGATATAAAGAGCGCGATCGAAGAAGGGACGACTAGCAATAAATAAAGTGGGGTAGCCTCTAGGCGGTGGAAGTAGTAGAGGAGGGGTCGGGGAATCACCTCGGCCCCTTTTTCATGCCGTTCGGGCCTCTGAGTTTCCGGGAAGACAGGCTCTCGGAAGGTCGGTGGATAAGAACGCTCGAACTCTGCTATTGACATTTGAGACGTGTGGCCACGCGTCTCAATTCCTATCTCTTCAGCCTTGTCTCTTCTGTAGACCTGCTCCGGCCAGATCCCATCACGCGAAACGCGGGATCGCGCCTCGTCTCTTGTGTAGACCTGCTCAGGCCAAATTCGAGCTCTTGTTTCAAGACCTCGGGCCAAATCTCGTCTCTCGTTCCGAGAGACGAGACTTCATCTCTCAGCCTCTCACGCTGCCTTCTCACATTGTGATTTGAGGTATGTGACCACGTACCTCAAATCCTATCTCTTCTGCCTTGGCGGAAATACGAGCGTACTCAGAAGCCGTACGAAGAGCGCCGCAACCTACTCGAACCCGAAGAATCGCCGCCACCAGCTCCGCTCACGCCCCTGTACGCCCGTCTCCCCGTCTCCCCGGTCGGACGGTGTCTCTGTACCCTCCGGCTCCTCCGCGACCGTCTCCGGGCCGGGTGGCTCTACGCGTGGGGGTGCCAGCTCGGGTACACGTTGGGCGAGGGTGTAGGTGATGCGCCGTGTCTCCGCGTGGGCGTTTCGTTCGGCTTCGAGTTGCTCTTTGAGCGTGGCTATGAGTTCGTCTCGGGGGTCGTCGTAGGTACCGGGTACAGCACCAGGGAGCCTACGGGGAGGCCCGGCGTCACCCCCGGCGTCCAGGTACACGTACCTCCTGCCGTCCTCCCCCACGTCAGAGGGCAACGTCCCCCGCTTTACCCTCTTACGAACGGCTTCTTTGCTGATACCGAGTACCTGGGCGGCGTCCCTTAGCGTCAACCTACGTGTCTGCCCCACTGTCACCCCCACGTCCACCTCCACGTCATAGGCCGCTAAGATTAGGGCATCACAAGGTAGCGCGGTACCGCTCGGCTTCGGCAACCACGGGGATTCGGCGTCCTAAAGGGGATTCGGGGCAAGGGTGGACCAGAGCTTCAACCTTCCCCGCCACTCCGCCGGGTGGTGTCAGAGTTAGGCAAGAGTTGGGTGGTTTGGCTACCTGGACAGCCGGTCAGCTTGACCTCTTTGGATATTTCCTTATCGGTGTGAATCGGCTCTTCCGTTTGCCTCACGTGAGGCAAACGGGACTCCTTGCCCTGCCTCAAACCGGCCGTCTGCCGCACCTTCGCCTCGGTCGCTAAGCGGTCTCTGATCTGCTCTCCGATACGGTACCGGGCCACGTCCGAGTTGGGCAAGAGTTGCTCATTCTGGGCTACCTGGATAGCCGGTCAGCCGTACATTGCCGCGTCGAGGACTCGAAGCCCTTCCTCGAACATCAGCGCCTTGGCCCTCTCCAGGGAATGTCTCGGGGCTTCCTCCCACTCCGCGAGGACCTCCGGCTCGTTCTGATACTCCCTGATGGGCTTCCAGAGTTGGTAGAAATTCTTCCTCAGGCGGTCGAGGGCGTACTCCAGCTCCTCGTCTCCTTCGGGCTGCTTGAGCCTGTGAAGCAGAAGCTCCCGATCCGTGTCTAGGATCATCGTCCCTCCTCCTCTATGTAGTCTCTCATCCTGGTTGCCTCCTCCGCGGTCAAGTAGACCGACGACCCCTTGGGCAGAAAGCCGGTAAGGTTCGGGATGCCGAAGTCCTTCACCAGGACGTACCTCCCGCTTGGCCGGTAGTGGGGACTGGGGGCGCTCCTCTGCCCCTTGGCTGAATGCTCCCACTCAAGGCGGTCAAACGAGTCCGTCACGCCTTGACACCTCCTCGGCCTACTGGACTCTCGTCCCAGGCCCTGTCGTGCCCGAGCTGCCACACGGTAGCCTTCAGGTCCTCGTGCTGCCGGATCACCGGGTTTATGGAGGCGTCGAGGGCGACCGTGAGCTTCTCCTTGAGGGCTTCGAGCTCGTGCCGGGGGCCGGAGGCGATGCCCGCGACCTTGCCATATTGCCTGACGATGACGTTGTTGGGGTGGCTGTCTCCATCAGGGGAGAGATCGTGGATCTCCCGCTCCAGCTCCTCGGCCCGAAGTCCAAGACCCTCAAGTGCGGGTTTAAGGTTCCGGTACCGCGCCCTGAGGTCGTCTTCGAGTTCGTACTCCTCATCCAGCCCGGCTCTGTATGCTCTGTCCGGCAACGCCTCTCTCTCGGCGCCCAGCCGGGCTATCTCCGCCTCCAGCGCCTCTCGCTCCGCCTGTGCCTGGGTGTGGCGGTCGATGTTGGCCTGGGCGACCTCGTCGGCTTCTCCGATCTCCTCCATCGCATCGTCCCGGAGTGCGTTCAGGCGAGGGATGAACTCATCGAGGATGGCCTGGATCTCTCCGGCGCGGCTCATGCGCCGCCCTTCCTGATCGACTCAGGCATCATTTCCCAGAGTTCGTCGTCGCTGAGGTGGTCCGTGGGGTCGGGCTGAACGAACTTGTCCGCGAAGTTTTGCAAGCGCAAGGCTTCCTTAAGCTCGTCGTCCTCGCTCGGGGGAGTCGGGTTCCGGCGCTCCTCCCTGGCCCAAGCCGTCATCTGCTCAACGTCGGGGATACCCTCCTCTTGGGGAGTCCGCTCGCTGAGGGAGACCGGCTCCCACTCGCTGAGGTCCATCGGGGTCTGTATCTTCTTTCTATCGGTCATGCTTCCTCCTTAAAGTAGTGGTTTAGGGTAGGTTATCAGAGGTCGTTTCGCCTGCGGAAGTCGGTCTCTGCGACGTGGCGGATGGCGGCGGCGGTCTCGGGGATGCGCTCGGGGAAGTTGGCCTCCCTGGCCTCCTTGGCCTGGAGCCACAAAGCCCGGAGTTGAGTGTAGGTGCGGGATGCCTCGTCTGCCTGAGCCTGGGCGGCATCGAAGGCTGCACGGTCGAAGCAGAGCATCGCATCCCTCATCTCGGCTCCGATCGCTCCGTAGGCGTCCTCGGGGTCGGGGAGGAGTTCGTCTTGGACGGCCTTGGCATCCTCCAGTGAGCAGATTGCATCGGCTTCAAAGCTCATCTAGAAACCTCCTTTCTTGAGTTGGGTCAGGATGTGACCTGCATGTCTCTGGCTGAGCGAGCGGCGACCCGACGCCGGTCCACAACGGCTACAACACTTACAACACCTTTTCCCTAATTGTTTACTATTATTTTTCACTACACATAAACAACAATAGGGTGTTTCGTGTTGTATCCGTTGTATGTGTTGTGGGGAGGGGCCGGGAGGTCATTCCCAGCCCCACGCGTGGTCGTCTTCGCGGTCGCGCACCAGGCCGAGTCCGGCCCACACGCGGGTGTTGGGTACGCTGCGATGGGTCCTCTGGCTCTCCCTCAGGTGAGGCTTCGTGCGCCTGACCGCGCCGTCGAACGCTTTGTTGCTCGGTCTGGGTATGCTCCGCTCCTCGCAATAGTCCGCATAAGACCTCCTGAGATCTTCCTTCGAGACCGCTGCGTCGGCGTGCTCGACGGTGTTGCGGTCGAGCCACACGCTCAGAGGGTCCGTAGTGTCCCGGAACTCTTCCAGGGCTCGCCGCGTCGAGTCCGTCTCGGTGAAGCCGTGCGCCTGGAGCCTGCGCCACGCCTGGATCGCTTTGTTGAGCACCCCTGACATCTCCCTCGGATCGGACAGCTCGTTGTCCAGTTCCCGGCTCGGCCTCTGCTCGGAAGGCTCAAAGGTTCTGTCGAACGGGACGACCACCCACCTGCGGTAGAAAGCGTGGCTGGCGTCGCCGCTACGGGGCGGGTGGTTCGCGCTGAACACCAGTCGCGTGTAGGGCACCACGTCGAACGAGTCGCGGTACTTGTACTCGGCGACGATGGGATCCCCTCCGGTTATGGCCTTGAAGGTGCTGGTCGAGGCCAGGTGCTGGCTCGGAAGGTCGGGGCAGATGTTCGCCAGCTTGCCCACCAACCTTGCCGCGGCGAAGCGGTCGGTCTCGATCTTCTGAAGCGGGAGGTTCGCGGTGTTGCGGCGTCCGATAAAGTTCTCGATACCTCTCAGGAACGTGGACTTGCCGTTAGCTCCTTCGCCCAGGAGCAGGATCGCTTTCTGTATCGAAGTGTCGGGCGTTATCAACCAGCCGGCCATCTCCCAAGCCAGCTCCTGCGCGTCCTTCGGGAACACCTGGGAGACGAACCGCTCCCACGCCGGACACTCGGCTTCCGGGTCGTAGGACACCGGAACCTGTACCGGACTTAGGAACGTCGGCGTGTGGACCAACAGCTCGCCATTGCCTAGATCGATGATGCCGTTGAGCACGTTCACCAGGTTGTCCGGAGGCCTGTCCCACAGTTCCGGGGCGTCCACCCGGATGTACTCGACCACCTCGTTTGCCCGGGTCGTGTTCCACTTCTTCGACTCGCCCCACTCCTCTAGCAGGTTCTTCACCTTCACTTTGATCGTCCGTTCGCCGTGTTGCCGGTAGACCCCATCAGAGTAGTGCCAGAGCTTGCCTCCGGCGTCCCGAGCGAAGTGTTCCTCCGCCGTGATTGCGTCGGCCAGCGCCCTCGTGAGGCCGACCAGCTCCGGGTTGGGGTGTCCGTCTTCCTTACCCGCCGCGCCGGGGTATCCTCTCCGGGCTTCGGCCTTATGATTCGTCATCCAAACACCCGCCTCGTGGCCGCCAGATAAGCCGGTTTGTACATGCCATCCCATAGAGCTTCGTCATCCTCGGGATGCGCTCCAGGATCGTGCAGCATCTTGTAGAAGCGCCGCTGGTAGACCTTTGTGAGCCCACGCCTCATCTCGTCCCGTATCGCGGCCTTCGTGTTCTGGTTCTTGTGCCATGTCTCCGAGCGTCCGGGCAACTTCACCGCGTAGCGCTCACCAAGCGCCACCACCGCCTCCCACGGCCCCCCGCCCTCGACCGCCTGGACGAGGGTTATCAGATCACCGCCCGCTTGGCACCTGAAGCAATGCCAAACTTGCTTCTCCGGGTTGATGCTAAAGCTCTGCGGGTTGTCACCCCCATGAACGATACAGCGGGCTCGGCTGTGCTTGATCTCCACGCCCCGGTCCGCGAGGTAGCCTTCGACCGTCACGGCGTCCTTGACCGCCTGTACAGCCTTTTTCAGCATGTAGGTTGGCTCTGTCGAACCGTTCGTCCGTGGGGTATTATTAGTACAAGAGCCTTGTGAGACAATTCCATCATTGTCACACTCGGCCCCCGATGGGGTAAAATCCACCTATATCACCGCCTTTCGGTGGTTGTTGGTTTCGGGGTCTCGAAGCTTTGTTGGGCAACACGAGACCCCCTTTCTTTCTGTATTCACTGCTAAGCACTCTTCGCTCGTTCCTGGTCTCTGCCTCCTTTAGGGTTCCTGAACTTGCCGAGGCTGCTAATCGCGGCCTTCTGACCACGAGCACGAGTTATCGCTGCTCCGTAGCCCTGATCGACTACGGACCTCAGATCGTCCAGGGCTGCTGCTACTCGCTGCTGGGCCTGGGCCTCGGCAGCTGGCAGCACCTCCTGTAGAAGTCCGAGCTGCTCAACAGCAACTTTTTGTAGGTCCGCGTGTAGCCGGGCGGCCTGTTCGACTAGATCGAGGTCCACGATGTCGGAGTTGATAGCCTCCTCAAGCCGGGATGCCATGCCCCCCGCCAAGACTCCGTAGCCTCTCAGGTATGCAAGGCGCCGCTCCTCGGTAGTCCGGCTAGGACCTTCCGCTGAGGGCGCGCCGCCTTTTGGGGCGCCCGTCAGATCCTCCACCTCTACGTCGAGAGCCGCTGCCAGCTTCTGTAGCGTGCTGGGGTGTGGCTTCTGCCTCTTACCCTCAATCCCACTGACAGTGTTGAAGTGGACGCCCGAGCTGGCGGAGAGGTTCTTCTGGGAAAGCCCTCGACCCTCCCGCACTTCCCGGAGTCTGTCTCCTATATCCATTGTTTCTCACCTCCCTCTATAGTGCCTTTACTACTACTATTTTAACACAATTTTCTTATGATTTGTGTCCAAATAAGTCTGAGAAGTCTAAAAGGGTGCTGTAGCTATGTTATAATGATGGAAGTGTAGTAAACAAAATGGCCCCGCAGGTGCACTAACACCCCGGAGCCCGGACCACTAGGAGGACTAGTGATCGAGTCAAGTGTAGAGCGAGGCGCGGCGCCGCGCACCGCGAAGGAAGAACAAGCATGGCCGCCATGGAAGGAGAGGGCCATGCGTGGACTGGCGCTGTGGGGATCACCCCTGGGCCAGGAGATCGAGCACCAGGGCCGGGGCCGCTACAGCGTCCCGAGCTGTTCGGGGGAAGGTTCCTACGAGGTAGACCTCAAGGTCTTTACCGGCGAGCCTGAGTCCTGCAACTGCCCCGACAGGGAGCGGCCCTGCAAGCACCTGATAGCGGCCTCGATCCACCGGGCAAAGGCTCGGACGGCGGCTCGAAGGGAGCAGGCCGTAAAGACGGAGGCCAGAGCGTCTGGAGCGGGAGGAGACCTCGCGGCTCTGGCGGCAAGTCTATGAGGGCGATACTGGCGGGGCTGGCGTTTGCCGCCCCCGCCTACGTCCTGGTGCTGCTGGTGTCGGGGTTAGCGGCTTCGAGCTGGGCCGGATCGTGGCCACACCCGGCGCTCTTGAGGCGTTTAGGGAGGCGGGGGAGCTGGAGTTCCCCTACCTCACGAGGCATCTCCTGGGCGACTGGGGCGAGGTTGACGGCCACGACCGGAGAGCCAACAACAAGGCCATCAAGGACGGTACGCGGATCCTCAGCGCCTACACACTCCCCGGCGGTGAGAAGGTCTGGGTAATCACGGAGGCAGACCGCTCCTCGACGTGCATCCTCTTACCCGAAGAGTATTGAGGTGGTCTGCGACAAGTGTTCCCGCGAGGGGGTCGTCCTCAAGACCTGCCGACGGCGGGACGGTGAAGGTACCGGGGTCCTCTGTGACCCCTGCTGGGAGCCGCTAGCGGACTCCCTGTGGATCGTGGCCGGGCAGGAGATAGCGGCTGCCAGGTGCGACTCCTGGGCCCACTGGACCTCCCCCAACGACATGGCCGAGCTTCGCCGTGGTGCCAAGTGGGATGGATACGGGGGTGTCTGCCAGGAGTGCTTGCGGTAAAATCTCCTCCGGGGCCGGGAACTTTGGACAGGTCCACCCGGCCCCTTTTGATACCCTCGCGAGGATCGTTTCTCCGTGGCTCCTACCGCTCCATACCCTACATAACATGCCCCTACGTTCCTTCGCGGGAGATCAAAGCCTCGTACGCCTCCGCGTGTCTCAGTAGGTCTCTACTGAATGTTTATGCGGACCCACTACATCTAGATGAGTGTTGCATGGATTCGATACGGGATAGAAAGGAGGCCATCCGACTGCTATTTCCCGACCAAAGGAGCACCGGATGGCCCAACCCCACCATACTTCACGTCTCGCCGCCACGGAAGAGGCTGTGATCGTCCTGTTCTGCCTGGTTGACGACGCCTACGCCCTGCTCAACCCGCGCGGGCGGCGCTACGAGTCCCTCAAGAGGCTCTCCGACTCGGAGGTTATCACCCTCGCCCTGTTCCAGCAGCTTCGGGGAGTGGAATCCGAGCGCTCGTTCTTGCGAGACGCGGAAAGGTTCTTCGCGCACCTCTTCCCCGGGGTAGCGAGGCTCCACCCCTCCTCCTTCAATCGGCGTGTGAAGAAGCTGCGGCGCTTCCTGGAACCCTTGCGGCGGGACGTGGCGGCCGAGCTGGTCGGCGAGCCCGAGACGCTGATCGTCGATTCGACTCTGCTCTCGGTGCTGCACCCCAGGCAGGTCGGGCAGTCGGCGGGTTTTGAGGGTGCGGCATGGGTACGGTGGGGCTCCTTCAGCGTCTACGGGGTCAAGCTGCACCTCACCTGCGCGACCAATCGGGTGCCTCTGTGCTACGAGCTCACCGCCGCCAACGTGGCAGAGGTGAAGCTTACCGAGGAGCTTCTCGCCGAGGCGGGCCTGGGGGAAGCCGTGGCGCGCAGGCTGCTGGGGGATCTGGCTTACCGAAGCGAGGCGCTGGAGGAGGCCCTGGCCGACTGCGGTATCCTGCTGGTGACCGAGCGCTCCCGGCAAGGCGGCAAGAGGCAGCAGGTGGAGATAGCTATCGCGAGCCTCAAGCGGGTTTTCGGGATCGGCGAGACGCTGGCGACCACGCTGGTGGGTCTGGTCACTAGGATCGCGGCGAAGATCGCCGCCTACACTTATGCCTTCCTGGTCAACCGGCGCCTGGGGAGGCCGCAAGGGCGAATCAAGGAGCTGTGGGCCTGAGATCCTCGCAACACTCATCTAGGGATGGTACCCATCCTCCACGACGCGTTCACGACGTCGTGGAGGCTCTCAGGTGAGTATCCATGCAGGATCGTGGATACGGGTTTCCGAGAAGACACCTTCTAGGAGATCGGCGAATAGGGGTGAGAGGAAGGGCCGGGGTCGTTGTCAGCCTTGTGCCTACTCGGCCCCGCTACTGCGGCGGGCCTGGAGGGCCGACGACATCTATGCCGTGCTGCTCGAGGGCGGCGACTATCCCCTCCACGTCGGGGGGACCTTCGGGTAACGGCGGCGGAAGCTCCGCCGCCCGGGCGGGCTCGCTAGACCGGGGGTCCCGGAAGAACTCCTCGAACCCGCCGGGCGCGACGAGGACGAGCATGCGGATCACGTCGGTCTCGAAGGTGTACGAGTGAGGGACGCCGCGCGGCGCGGAGACGAACGCGCCAGGGGTGGCCGCGTAGGTCTCGTCGCCGACGTAGAACGTGATCTCGCCTTCGAGCACGTAGAACGTCTCGTCTTCCCGGCTGTGGATGTGGCGCGGCGGCTCGGTGCCCTTGGGGGACAGGCTCTCTATCAGGGCGTACTGCCCGCCGGTCTCCTCCGAGTCGGCCAGGACCGTGAAGAGGCAGCCCAGGGACCAGACCGAGGACTGCGGGTCCGCCCGGCGCGCGTACTGCGCGGCGGCTCCTTCGGGGTTGATCGTCATACGCTTGCTCCTCTCTCCGCCCGGAACCCGGAAGCGGGTCTCTTTTCCGTCTTCTGGTCCGGCTCGGGCTACGCCTCGACCCTATCCCGAACTACTCTACTCTGGGGAACCGGAAGGTTTGCTCCAAGACGGAGTATAAAGACCTCCGCCCCGATACGCCCCGGTGCCCCTACCGCGTTGGGGCACCGGCCTACGGGTTTCCGAGAAGACGTGCTCTCGGCATCTCGGTGAATAAGGAAGAGGAAGGGCCGGAGCCCCGTAGGACCCCGGCTCGAAGTTGGTGTGCTACTCGCCGGTTATGTGCCCGAAGACGGGCTGATCCTCTGGGGGCCCGTCCAG
>MWVY01000420.1_pt1 | contig 10114 bp, 15 predicted proteins | sample 1047251 | NCBI WGS metagenome assembly MWVY01 (sample SAMN06349983, study PRJNA376086) | soil metagenome | isolation source: MS7-5 sample Antarctic (ecotone) soil | place: Antarctica | collected 2015-01-13
GGGACGCGGCGGGGGGCGGCTTGGGGTGGGCAGGGAACCGCGAAGGGCCTTGACGAGGAGAGACTTCTTGAGGGCCGCGGGCGCGGTCGGGTTGCCCCTGCTCGGCGCGGCCGGGTGCGGCGGCCTCGCCGGCAAGCTGCCGCGGGTGCCCGAGGATTACCTCCCGAGGGGCGGGCCCGGGCACAACGTCATCCTGGTGATCGTGGACAGCCTCAGGAAGGACCACGTGGGCGCCCACGGCAACGACTGGATACGCACCCCCACCCTCGACGCCCTCGCCGAGGAGAGCCTGCTCTTCACCCGCGCCCACCCGGAGGCGATGCCCACCCTGCCGGCCAGGAGGGCCATCCACACCGGGATGAGGACCTGGCCCACCCGCGCGCCCCGCTTCGGGTGGTCGCCGATCCCCCCGGGGCAGCGCACCCTCGCCGAGATACTGGGCGCGGAGGGCTACCTCACCGCGCTCGTGACCGACACCTACGTCCAGTTTCCCTACAGGGACCCCGACCTGAACTTCGGCCGGGGCTTCGGGGCGTACCGCATGATCCGGGGCCAGGAGAACGACGCCTTCAAGGACCCCTCCTCGCTCCCCGAGGAGGAGATGCAACGCTACATGCTCCTCGGGGAAGGCAAGAAGGCCCGCCAGTACCTGGCCAACGTCCGGGGCCGCGAGGGCGAGGAGGACTGGTTCGCCCCCAGGGTGTTCCTCGGCGCCATCGAGGCGCTGGAGGCGGCGGCGGCGGGAAACCGGCCGTTCTTCCTCGTGGCCGACTGCTTCGACCCCCACGAGCCCTGGGACCCCCCCGAGCACTACGTTCGCCTCTACGACGAGGGCTACGAGGGCAAGGAGCCCCTGAGCGACAACTACGGCACGGACGACTACCTCACGGACCGCCAGCTCCTGCGCATGAGGGCTCTCTACGCCGCGGAGGTCACCATGGTGGACCGCTGGCTCGGGAGGTTCGTCCGGAGGGCGCGCGAGCTCGGGGTCATGGAGAGGACGCTGCTCGTCGTGGTCTCCGACCACGGCCACCTCCTCGGGGAGCACGGCTACACGGGCAAGCTCCCCCACCGCCTCTACCGCCAGCTCACCGACACCGTCTTCATGCTGAGACACCCCGGGGGCAGGGGGGCGGGCAAGACCAGCGGCTTCTACGCCTCCACCCACGACGTGGCGCCCACGATACTGGGCTACTTGGGGGTGGAGCAGACCGAACCCATGGACGGGCAGGACCTGACGCCCCTCCTGGAGGGCAGGGACCCCGAGCGGCCCAGGGACCACATCACCCAGGGCTACGCCGCGTACGTCTGCTGCCGGGACGAGCGCAGGGTGATGTTCTGCCGCTCCGACGGGGCCGACGCCCACCTCTTCGACGCCGTGAACGACGCGGACCAGGGGAGGGATCTGGCCGAGGCGGAGCCCGAGACGGTCGCAAGGATGTTCAGGGAGTACGCCCAGGAGGACGCGGCGGGACGCCTCCCCAACTTCTGAGAACCCCCTCAGCCCGAAGTTCCGATCCCCCCGTCGGACCGTAGGACAGCGCGAAAAGGACGGGCCGTGCGCTTGGCGGGTAAGATCAAGCCACTAGCGACAAGCGAGGACGAAGGAGTCGGAGATGAGCGAACGACGATCCCTTTGGCAGCGGCTCTTCGGCGGCGCGGAATCCTCTTCCCTCTCCCAACGCCAGCAGAAGGTCCTCCGGTACCTGATCGACCGTATGGACAAGGGCGACGTCCCCCTGCAGCAGGCGCTCCAAGAAGACTACGTGCGCCGCAACCTCTCCCGAGAGGAGGTCCGGCAGATCGTGAGCCATCCCGAGTTCGTCCAGGCCGCCAGGGAACGGCTCGGAGAGTCTTTCAGATCGGACGAGTTCAAAATATAAGCGCCCAACCGCAGAGAATTAGCCCGGGGCGAAGTTCGATGCTAGCTAGCGTCGCGTCGGCGGCGGGCCTCCCTGGAGGCCGTTTCCGTCACCTCTAGCGCTTCTGATAGCCGCGCCGCCAGCCGCAGGTGTCGGGACTCATCCATCATCGCGTGCTCCAGCAACAGGCGGCGGGAGGCCCGGAGGCGCCCGGAGGCCTCCCGGAGGTTCCCCATCAGCTCTTCGAGCACGGCGTTTTCGTCGGGCATGACCCAACTGTACACCCGGCACGCCGCTCGGCGCCAGATCGTCGGACCGACGCAGGGGACCGGGGCTATGGGAACTTCTTGGAACCCTGCAAAGGGGAAGTTCCGAGAATGCCTATTCCACGCGGTTGGGTGAATAGGATTAGCCGCCCAACGCCCTACGCTACCACGGGCCTGGGCCGACTCACGAACCAAAAAGGTACGGGAACCCGAGAACGACCACCGCCACCGCCAGCCCCGCCACAACGAGGGCGATTAGCCACAAGGGCGGCGGCCTCGTGCTCGGAAGGCGTGCGCTCCGGGTGGGCGGCAGCGTCCAAACGGATTAGCTCGTGATCGGGTAGGCGGAGGGCGCTAGACTTGCTGGTGTCCATTGGGGTCCTTTCCCTTTGGGCCGGGCTCCGGGGTGTTCCACCACCGCCGGGGCCATTTCTGTGCCTGTCCCTATTGTCTCATATCTGTATTGACCGTGCAAGGTATTTGCACTAGAATAGCCGCAACGATCCGATCAGGGAGGATGGATTGCAAAAGACATCGCACCTGCGCGAGTTGCGGGACCGGGCCTCGCTCTCTCAGGAGGAGCTGGCCGAACGGGCCGGCGTCTCCCGGGCCACGATTGCGGACCTGGAGCTCGGCAAACGGAACCCGCAGCCAAAGACGCGGCGGAAGCTGGCGGCCGCGCTGGGCGTCGAGCCACGCGAGCTTTGAAAGAGGGGGAAGATAAGAGTGTGGCCAGTTGGTTTGCGGAGGGCTTCATAGCTCAGGCCAAATGGAACCGTGAGGAGAAGATCCTTACTCAAGAGTGGTACACGCCGAAAGAGGCAGCCGCCACCCTCGAGTGCAGCGAGCGGCAGGTGCGCCGGTACAAGGAACAAGGGCTCATCAAACCAACCCGCTGGGGAGGGCGGGTCAGGTATCACCGCGACCAGCTGATCCGTTTTCGACTCGGACATGCGAAATAGTTTTGGCCGCGCGGAAAGTTTTTTCGCGGCGCGCGCGGACAAAAACGGACACGCCCGGACGCGCTCGGCCGGGGGCGGCCAGGTGTGGCGGGTGCCGGACAAACTGGCCTTTGACATCAGCGGGGACAGGCCGTACCTTGCCTGAAATGACGGAAAAAGAACGGCGAAGGGCTTCGAGATTGGCGTCCGTGAGCCCCTCGCCGGTTCGAGAAACCACACCAATGAGGAGGTGCGGCTTTGGCTGATGGTAGCCACGTAACGCCGATCGTGCAAGGTGAGTCGGGGTGGCTCACGCCGAAGGACCTCCAGCACGAACTCCGAATTGGGGAGAAGCTCGCCTACCGCCTTCTCAGGGGCGGCGACATCCCCTCCGTCCGCGTCGGCAACTTGTACCGTGTCCGTAGGGAGGTAATCGAGGAGCTCAAGGAGCAAGCCGCCCAGAGTATCAGCGCATGAAAAAGGCCGGGCTACGACCCCCGGCCAGATCAAACAGCCCCTACCGTAAAGAAAGGATCTGTTGGCGATGAGTATAGACGACAACGACCGGCGACGCATCTACCGCTTCCGTGAAGAGGGCGTGCTGCCGGCCCTCCGCGAAGCGTTCGGCCAGCGCCCCGAGTGGCGCCGCTTCGACGCCCGCCAGCTCTCCGTGCTCCTGTTTCTGCACGGCTACCTCTCCGCACCGCCGGAGGATGCCGACGTAGAGGCGGCCATACCGTCCGACCTCGAGGACCGGGAAGGGGCGGCGTGAGCAGCGCGAAGGCCGCGGCCGTCGATTACCGCCAGGGCGGCTGGTGCCCGATACCGATAAAGAAGGGGAGCAAGCAAACCGCCCTCGCCCGACTCGCCCCCTACCTCGACAGGCCGGCGACGTTGGAGGAACTGCGGTCCTGGGCCTGGTCGGGAGTCGGCATCGTCACCGGGCGCGTCTCCAGCGTCCTGGTCCTCGACGTGGACGGGCCGGAGGGAGCGGCGGAGCTCAAGAAGCACGGCCACCCGATAACCCCGATGGTACGGACCGCGGGCGGGGGGCTGCACCTCTACTTCAAGCACCCCGAGCACGACGTCCGCACCGGGATCCGAGTCGCCCCTGGCCTCGACGTGAAGGCCTCCGGCGGCTACGTGGTGGCGCCGCCGTCCGTTGGCGCGAACGGCAAGCCTTACGAGTGGATTGTCTCGCCGGAAGAGGCCGAGCTTGCGGATCCTCCGGGGTGGCTCATGGCCCTGTTGGAGCGCGAACGGCCGAAGGGTCCGGTGGGGCCGGTGGGCGAGCAGATTCCGAAGGGGAGTCGGAATAAGGACCTTGCCAGCTTCGCGGGAACTATGCGGCGGCGCGGCATGGGCGAGGCGGAGATCGTGGCCGCGCTCCAGGTTGCCAACGAGCGCCGGTGCTCCCCGCCCCTGGAGGCGGAGGAAGTCGAGAAAATCGCCTCCAGCGTGGCCCGGTACGAGCCCGCCAGCAAAGTGGTGCCTATCTCCGCCAACGGCCACGGGGGGCACGGAGCATCCGCCAGTTTCAACCTCACGGACCTCGGCAACGCGGAACGATTTGTCACGGACCACGGCGAGGGCGTCCGCTACTGCTATCCGTGGCGAAGGTGGATCGTTTGGACCGGGGCGCGTTGGGAGCGCGACGAAGCCGGGCGGGTTCACAGGCTCGCAAAGGAAACTGTGCGCGGTATCTACCGGGAGGCCGCCGACGCCGAAGACGAGGACCGGCGGAAGGCCCTGGCGAACCACGCGAAGAGGTCGGAGTCGGAGACGAAGATCCGGGCTATGGTCGAGCTCGCCAAGTCGGAGCGTCCCGTCTCGCCCGATGAACTGGACGCCGACCCGATGCTCCTCAACACCAAGAGCGGCACGATAGACCTCCGGACCGGGGAGCTGCGGGAGCATCGCCGCGAGGACCTCATAACCAAGCTCGCCCCGGTCGAGTACGACCTGGAGGCCTCTGCGCCGGCGTGGAAGGCGTTCCTCGAGCGCGTGCTGCCGGGCGAGGAGCTGCGCGGGTTCGTTCGGCGCGCGGCCGGCTACAGCGCAACGGGCGACACCTCGGAGCAATGCATGTTCATCCACCACGGGCCGGGGGCGAACGGCAAGAGCACCTTTCAGGAGGCCGTTTCGGCGGCTTTGGGTGACTACGCCATGCGGACCCCGACCGAAACGTTGCTAGTGAAGCGCTCCGGCGGGGTGCCCAACGACGTCGCCCGCCTAAAAGGCGCCAGGTTCGTGACGGCCTCCGAAACAGAGGAGGGCCGGCGCCTGGCGGAGTCGTTGGTAAAGGACCTCACCGGCCAAGACACCATATCGGCCCGTTTTATGTGGGCCGAATGGTTCGACTTCAAACCAACCCACGCGCTGCACCTCTCCACCAACCACAAGCCGGAGATCCGGGGCACGGACGCCGCCATCTGGCGCCGGATCCGCCTCATACCGTGGGCCGTGACGATACCGCCGGCCGAGCAGGATAAGAAGCTCCCGGAGAAGCTCGCCGCCGAGCTGCCCGGGGTCCTGGCGTGGATCGTGCGCGGGTGCTCCGAGTGGTTGCATGAGGGCCTCCGGGCGCCGGAAGAGGTGCGTCAGGCAACCCGGGCGTACAGGGCGGAGATGGACGTCCTGGCGGCCTTCCTCGCGGACTGTTGCCGGCGCGGCGGGGACGAGGAGGAGTCCGCCGGCGAACTGTGGGGCGCGTGGAAGCGTTGGTGTGAGGAAACTGGGGAGCAGGTGGGCACGCAAAAGAGGTTCGGCGGCCAGCTCGCGGAACGCGGATTCCTGAACCATCGGGACAGCCGAACGGGCCGCAAAGTGTGGTCCGGGGTCAGTCTACTTCCCAATTGGGAGTCTCGGGCCGGCCTGACGCTGAACCATTCGAGTGTGCGATTTGCAGGTAATTCTGAACGGTCTGAACCATCCGACCCGAAAAACAACAAAGTCCTCAAGAATATTACTCACGAAGAAACTCCTAGTAAAAAAGGTTCAGACCGTTCAGAAGGTTCAGACACCGGCCGCGTGTTGGGAGACTTCGAGGATTGTCCTCACGGCGTCATGGGCGGCTGCGAGGCGTGCCGATGAGAGCCGGCAGAGACGTTGCGCTGGAGATCCGCAGGCAGGCAGCGTGAAGCCCGACCAGGTGCGGGATGAGGTACGGCGACTCGAGGACGAGCGTTTACGACTGGCCCCCGAGGTCATGGTCGGCAACCCGGAGGCCCTCGAGCGGGACAAACGACTGGAGGCGCGTATCAGGGAGCTCGCCGGCCCCAGTAGAGAGGAGCGCGCCGCCCAGCTGAGGGAAGCTTGGCTTAGGAACCACCCTGGAGGGGACGAATGAGGGCCGAAGTGTCACGCCGGCACGACTTGTCCGGGCGCCCGGACGACCCGGCGCGGGCCGGTCCGATGCCCCAAAGTTTCTTATATACAGATCAAGAGCAGTGGGCCGAGCACACATAAGAAAACGAGGAGTGTGGAGAATGACGAGAACTACGGCGAAAAGAAGCCGACGCGGACCAAAGACGTCTGAGGGTAGGCTCGCGGTGAGGCTGAACGCGAGCACGCACGGGATCTTAAGCGCGCAGCCCGTTGTCAACGCCTACGAGCGGGTGGAAGACTGGGACGCGCACCGAGACGCGATAGTGGGCTCCCTGGGTCCGGAGGGCGGCATGGAGCGCGTCTTGGCCGAACGCGTGGCCCTGTGCTCGTGGCGCCTGAACCGGGTCGTGCTCTACGAGTCCGAGAGGGCCTCCGAGCTCCAGGAGGGTGTCGTCGAGGGCGTGCGGGAGAGGCGCAAGCGAACGCTCGAGACCGAGCGGTTGTTCGCCAAGCAGGGGGACAAGGTCCTGACAGATGTGGGCATCCTCATAGAAGCTCACCCGGAGAACGTCCTCGACGATGCCAGGACGGCGCGCTTGACCCACAGGGCGGTCGAGCGGTTGTTCGACGCGCCGGCCGGCGCCGCCATAAGAGGAGGTGAAGCCGCCGCCATCCTGGACCTGGCCGCGACGCACGCGGTCGAGCTGGCGGCCGACCAGTCCGACCAGGCCGGGGAAGAGGTCGGAGACGCGAAGCTGCTCGCCGAGGCGCTCCAGGAGCGGCTGCCCGGCATCCCCGACTACGCCTTCCTCGAGGACCTCGCCTACACCGCGGGACGACTGCGCGAGCTCGTGGGGTGGCTGGCCGTCGAGGCCGGGGGCATACCGGATGCGAACACCGTGGACGGATCGGTAATAGGTCCCGAGGAAGCGCTTATGGAGAAACTCCACACGGTCGCGCGCTACGACGCCCTGGAGAAAGAGGCGAGGGCCGAGAAGGTCCAAGAGGAACTTTTGGCTGCGCGCAGGGACCGGATACTGCCGGGGGAGGCAGACCTCCAGAAGATCTCGCGCTACGAGGCCCATCTCTCGCGGCAGATGTACCAGGCCCTTCACGAGCTCGAGGCCCTGCAGGCCCGCAGGGACGGCAAGGCGCCCCCGCTCGCCCGCGTGGACGTCCAAACCTAAAAAATGCGAAACAGTTTCGGCTCGGCATTGGACAACGAGGCCGCCAGGTCCCTCGACCCTGCGCGGGATCCCAAAAAAGTGTACGCTACCGGGTCGTATACGGGGCTCTACGGGGAGTACAAGATGTGTCTGAAGACGTGTCCGTAGAACGTCTTACCGTGGCGGAGGCGGCTGAGGCCCTCGGGGTGACGCGCGATGCCATCCACAAGCGCATCAGGAGGGGCTCCGTCGAGCACGAGAAGGGCGAGGACGGGCGCTTCCACGTCTACATAGACACCTCTACTCCAGGGTTGGACGAGTCTGTAGACAAATCTAAAGATGATTCTAAGGTAGAGGTGCTGGAGCGCCTCATAGAAGGCCAGCAGGACCGCATAGCGTTCCTCGAGCGCGAGTTGGAGCGCCGCGGCGACGAGACTACGAGGCTGCACCAAATCGTCGGGGGGCTCACCCAGGCAAACGCGCGGCTCGCAGCCCGCGTGCCGGAGCTCGAGGCCCCGGCTTCGTCGGAGGCCCGGGAATCTCCTGTGAGCCCCGGTCCTACAGAGACCCCCCCCGAGGCCCCCGGAGGGGCTCAGATGTCCACAGAGTCCGCACAGAGTCCGTGGTGGCGCAGGGTGTTCGGAGGGTAGATGTTGGTACTGCCGTACCTGATCGGGGCAATGTTCATTGCGATGGGCGCGGTGCTTCTACTGTTATGGTTCGTGCTCGGTATCGGGGTCTTGATGTTCATAGGTGTGGGCTGCGCCGGCCTGGAGGTGCTCAGCCTCTAGGGCTACAACGCGCTGATATGGTGAGGGACGAGGAGCAGAGGGAGCGGGAGGCCGTCTACGGCGGGTGGCGAGAGGTCCAGACGCTCGAGGACGTCGAGGAGCAGGAGAGGCTGGTGGACCGCTACGCCGAACGCAACCCCGGCACGGTGGACCAGTCCGACGCCGCGACAGCCCGCGAGTTGCTAAAGACGATGCGCCGGTCCATCGAGCGTGACGGCGGGTGAGGACGGACGAGCAACGAGAACGTTAGGGGGTAGGATGGCATGCAGGACGAACGCATAAGGGAAGACGCCAAACAGCTGCTTCGGGTGGCCTACGAGCGGGAGGTGGCGGGCGGCGACGTGGGTTTGGGGGTGGACCTGCCCGCCGCCGCCGAGGAGCGCGGGGTCGGGCACGACAGTCGCTACCTAGCCGCCCTGGTGGACTTCATGGAGGTGGCCGGCTGGATCGAGCCGGACCCGGGGGCTGACCCCATCGGGCGCGGCGAGGTGGGCATGCCCGTCAGGCGGATCACCGGCCGCGGCGCGGAGGTGCTGCGGGAAGACGCGGGCTAGGGCGCCGCCTCGTTCTGGCCGCCCGGGCATACACGAGACCGAATATCCATCCATCGCGCAAACTCCTGTCGCGGGCGGTCCGCCAGAGGGGGCCCGGGGCGGGGTTTTCTGGACCCATAGGACCGGGGTTATGCGGTATCGTGGATGCGGACTTCGGAGAACAAGCCTTCCACGCCATCCGGTGAATACCCGAGAATCAGAGAAACTTTGCTCGGGAGGTTGGAGGGGTAGGTGGTTTCGCGGGTTAGCATGTGTCCAACGGTATGGGATACAAGATACAGAGGAGGAGGCAATCATGAACGGAACAACTATCAAGAGGGCAGAGAAGGGCCTGACAGACTTGAGGACAGCCCGCAATAAGGCTGAGTTGTCCCAGGAGGCTTTGGCGGCGCTAATCGGAACCAAGCGGGCGAACATTTCGACATGGGAAAGCGGGAAGCAGGGAATAACACGCAAGACGGCCCAGAAGCTTTCCGAGCACCTGGATACAAGCGCTGGAGAGATCCTCACCGCCAACAGGCTTAGTGAGTACAAAAGAGCGAAGAAAGAAGGCGACGCGGCTGGCGCTCTTTTGGCGATAAAGGGTTTGATCGAGGGCGTAGGCGATGCGGATCTCACGCCAGAGGGGGAACGATTCCTGGACGATCTCGCTGATGAGGCTTTGGAGTTCGCGCATCGGGGCGAGATTCACCGTCTGGAGGAGGCCCTCAACTCCAGAACGAGGGTCGCATCCAACTGGGGTGTGGTGGTGGGATGATGAGAAAAGGAGCCAAGCCCCGATAGGGGGACCGGGGCTTGGCTCTGAACGAGGGGCGCAGTAAGAGCCCCGTTCGTCTAGTATAGACCAATCACAAAAGCCGGGAACCTTCGGGAATCACCGCCAAAGTTTTTGCCCGAAGGCCCGGCCCAAAGATAGGAGAGGCCGATGTCGAAGCCGACTCTCCCGCAATCGGGAGATTATCACGAACTCTTACGGCCCGTAACCCTAAAGGGTGACTGGGCGTTGTGGTACGCGGAGAAGAGTATACCCGTTTTTCCCTGCAAACCCGGCAGAAAAGAACCGCTCACCTCCAACGGACACAAAGACGCCACCACGGACCCGGAGACCATTCGGCGCTGGTGGAGGAAGCACCCGGAGGCCAACGTCGGGATACCGACCGGGAAGAGGTCGGGGTTACTGGTAGCGGACACTGACCCGGACAAGGGC
>MWVY01000422.1_pt1 | contig 10108 bp, 13 predicted proteins | sample 1047251 | NCBI WGS metagenome assembly MWVY01 (sample SAMN06349983, study PRJNA376086) | soil metagenome | isolation source: MS7-5 sample Antarctic (ecotone) soil | place: Antarctica | collected 2015-01-13
CAACATCCCGGATGCATCGGTTGATCTGATCTACCTCGACCCGCCGTTCAACTCCAACCGGAACTACAACGTCCTGTTCAAGGAGAAGAGCGGGCAGGACTCACCGGCCCAGATACGGGCGTTCACCGATACCTGGACATGGGATGAGGCTGCCCGCGAAGCCTATAGCGAGATGATGGAGAAAGCCCCGCACAACGTCGCGACGATGATCGCGGCCATGCGGGAGTTTGTCGGCTCGAATGACATGATGGCGTATCTCGTCATGATGGCCCAGCGCCTCGTCGAACTTCATCGGGTGCTGAAGCCGACCGGCTCCCTCTATCTGCATTGTGACCCGACAGCGAGCCACTATCTCAAAATCATTCTAGATTCGGTGTTTGGAAAGACTCGCTTTATGAGCGAGATCAGTTGGAAGCGATCGAGTGCGCACAACGACGGCACGCAAGGCCGTCGCAACTTGGGTCATATTCGTGACGTCATACTCTTCTACTCCAAGAGCGACGACTATGTTTGGAACCCTCAATTCTCCCCATACGACCAAACATACATAGATTCTTTTTACCGTCATGCCGAACTTGGGACAGGCCGTCGATTTAGACTCAGCGACCTGACAGCGGCAAAGGGAGGAGGAGACACATCGTACGAGTGGAAGGGAGTGAAGCCGTACAAGGGGAGATATTGGGCATATTCAAGAGCCAATTTGGAAAAATTTGAAAGTGAAGGCCGGCTTCACTACTCCAAAACAGGGATGCCGTCGTACAAGCGGTATCTCGACGAGATGCCCGGTGTTCCGCTTCAGGATGACTGGGCGGATATTAGGATACCTGGGCCAACGGAACGCCTCGGCTATCCCACACAAAAACCCCTCGCCCTGCTCGAACGTATCATTCAATCAAGTTCCAACCCCGGAGATGTTGTGCTCGACCCGTTCTGCGGCTGTGGCACCGCTGTCGTCGCCGCCCAGAAGCTCGACCGGCGATGGATCGGCATTGACGTCACGCACCTCGCGATCTCGCTCATGAAGAACCGGCTCACGGATATGTTCGGTGAGACACTGCAGTTCGAGGTCCACGGAACACCCGAGGATGTTGGCTCTGCCCGCATGCTCGCCGAGGCCGACCGCTACGAGTTCCAGTATTGGGCGAACTCCCTGGTCAATGCCCAGCCGATCGACGGCACGGAGAAGAAGGGGGCGGATCGTGGCATCGATGGCGTGATCCGGTTCATTGACGACGAAAAGGAGACGCTCAAGCGCGTACTGGTGCAGGTGAAGTCCGGCCATGTGCAGCGAAATACGATGGGTGAGCTGCGAGGAACGATCGAGCGGGAACATGCCGAGATGGGCATGCTGATCACCCTCGATCCACCGACAAAACCGATGCATCAAGAGGCAGTCGAGGCGGGGACGTATTACTCGCCGGGCTGGGACCGCGAATATCCCCGTATGCAAATCTGGACGATCGAGCAACTGCTCTCCGGAGCGGAGCCGAAAATCCCGCCGATGCGCGCGACGTTCCAGCGCGCCCAGCGATTACGCGCAGTTTCCGAGCATCGACAGAGCGGCCTGTTCGGCGACTGAAGGTGTCCACTCGATCGGGATCGACACAGTTCGATCTCCGTCGACATGGTGGTCCCTGGCACCGTCCCGAATCTCCTGCCCCTGCCAGTGACCCGGCCGGCGCGGACCCGTCCGCTCACCGGACCTCCGGCCGACCCGCGCCTTCATCCCCGATCCGTTGATTCCCGGGTGACGGTGTCGGTGCCCGCCGGTCCTCCGCCCATGGCGGAGACCGGGGACGGCCATGGGCGGAGGCGGACCAGATTCGGACGGAGAGCATTGCCGGCTTTGCAGGGTTCCGCTACGGGAGGGCAATTTTCGTCAGCGGGCACCGTTCACGGCGCACCTCACAATCGTCAGTTCACCAGCAGCGGCAATCCGGGTGAATTCCCGATGTCAGCGAACAGGCGATCGGTCGTGATGACCGTCGGTTCGTTCGGCGTTTCTCCGTCCGGACCGAACATCATGCACCTGGACACATCGGGAAATCCCGCCGTTTGCGGATAAGGCAAATTGTCGGCAAAAGACACGATGCATTGCCGCATCGAGCAGCAACCACCTGTGCTCAGGACTTGGGGCGCTTGAAAACGACATAGGCAGGAGCCCACCCGGATTCCCCGTGTATCGCGACCAGCTCCCAGCCTTCACGACCCCTTGCGCTGAGCAGCGCCTGGAGTTTCTTTTTCCCCTTTCCTCCCCACCCCAAATCGGGTTCCTCAACCAAGTATTCCCATTCCTGAACGTTGTTCGTCATGTCCAGCTCCGTTCCCTTCTACCTGCCCAGCCACCGACGCAGCCTATCCAACAGCCCTTGTAACCCGGTGTCGCTCGTCTCCGTCGATCCTGGAGCCTCAGGGATGGTCTGGGACACGGGTTCGCCGGCCGACAGCTGCTTGAGTTGTCCCTCGAAGAGCCGTGCACGCTCCTGCCACATCGCGGCTGCGGCGTTGAGTTGCGCGAGGTCCCGGGACTGACGCTCGATGATCTCTTCCTGGTATCTGATCACGCCGGCCAGCGGTGCGAGGTCCACGACCGGGGGTGTCGCGACGGTCGCGTCTGGTGTCGTGACACGTCCTTCCGTGTCGGGCCTGATGTCGCGTGTGTCCAGACTGGTGTCGGGTCTGGTCGCGTCACGGTCGTGTCTCTCGGCATCTGGCACGAACACGAACCAGCCGCCATCCCGTTTCTCGCCCCGCATCTTTCCCCGTCGAATACGTGCCCGTATCGCATCTGACGTGATCCCCAGGGCCGCCGCCGCTGTCGCGACAGGGAACATCTCACCGGTCGCGTCTGTCTGGGGTGTTCGGTGTGCTGTCGCGTCACCTGTCGTGTCATGCATGTGCACAGCATATCCCCCTAGCACTCGGAGGGGTATGTCGCACAGCGAAACGGCCCGGTGGTGTCCCCGTCCGCCTCGTTGACAGCGTCCGTCCATGCGTCCTGAAGCCGGTCGAGCACGGTCCCCAGCGTGCCACCCCAGGCGTCCCCTGCCTCCCGGCGGCCTGACCGCTTCTCCATGTGGTCCATCACGAGGTTGGTCAGGTGGACGTGTCGTCTGATGCGTTCGCTGTCCGTCATGTGTGTCTCCTCCTCCGTGAAGGGGGCGAGCACCGTACCCGCCCCCGAAGACGTTACGCCGCGGCGCTGATGGTTCCGACACCATGACAGGTGGAGCATACGGTCGAGTCATAACGCCATGATGTCGGTCCCGTGCTGATCGTGGCCGGGACCGTTCCCGCTCCGTGGCACTCGTCGCACCGATCAGGCGCTGCGGCTGCTACCGGCGCTGGCGGCTCCGGATCGAAGTAGCCCAGGTGTGCGTGCAGCGCGGCGACGTGCCGACAGCGGCGGTGTGTCGCGAATCCCCGGCAGCCGCACGACTCAGGCGAGACCGCATAGAGCCATCCCGGCTCACTCACCGACGTTGCCCAGTACTCGCCCTCGCTGTCGCGCATCAGCTTGACGCCCGACTCCCTGGCAACCTGTGCCAGCCGACAAAGTGCCTGTGCCCGCGTCTCGAACTCCGTGGTGGTGATGGTGTTCATGCTGCCCTCCTCGGGGCGATGCCGGGCGGAGGTACGAACTCCAGCCGGCTCGGTACGTAGGTGAGACGCTTGCGGTGTCTCTGTAACAGAGTCTAACATAGTCTCACATTGAAAGCAATACATAGTGGCCCATACTCTCACACTGTCTGCTATACTATCGGAGTCGGTGTTCGTTCACAGGAGGATCAGCATGGCAGACCATAAACCCGTCGGGATCACCGAGGCCGCCCGGATTCTGGGCGTCCATCCGAACACGCTCCGCAAGTGGGCAGACGAGGGCGTCGTGCCGCACATGAAGTTCCCCAGTGGGTACCGTCGATTCTCGGTTGTGGAGCTGGAACGTTTCCGGAAGCGGATGGAGCAGGGCCCAGTCGAGGAAGAGGATTCCGTCCTGGGAAAAGAGCTAGCGGCCGCGTGAACGGCCGCTAGTCGCAAGCGCCCCACCAGTTCGTACCTGGAGGGTGCGTGTCTAGTTTAGCGAAGGAAAGGGTGAGCGATGCCCACAGCGGAAATGACGTCGACACGGAAGGAAACCTGGCGCGACTGGCTCGGTCCTGACGGGGCTGAGCCGGACGAGCTCTTGACCCGTGACGAGATCGCCGAGAAAGCCTCAGCTGCGGCTGCGGACACCGTAAGCAGGGAGGACCTGCGGTACTGGGAATACGAAGGTGTCCTTCCCAAGTCGGTCCGGCAACGGCATCGCGGCGCGGTCCGGGCCGTCTACCCTGATTGGTATGTCCATCTCGTCGTGCTCGTGCGCCGTCTCCAGCGCCAGGGACTGACGCTCGACGAGATCACGCCCCGCGTTCGGCGGCGGGCCGATGAACTCCTCCACATGACGATCACGGTCTCTCGCGGGGAGATGCCTGAAGCCCTGGTGGCGGCACTCAATGCGTACGCGAACGCCCTGAGCGCCGGTTCCCCCGTTGCCCGGATCGAAGTCTCGATCGAGTTCGAGGACAGGAGCGGGACGGTGGCCGCTGCTCCCGTCACGACCGCCAGGAAATCCCCGTGACTTGCATATACATGATTCAACTTGCACTTGGTGTCAGTCGCGTGTAGAGTGGGACGGAGAGGCGCCAACCGGCGCGAGATTGTGGAGGCTAAGGCAGTGAGTACCACGAACACGACATTCGTTTCCTACCCCGAGGTGCTCCAGCAGACGGGCATCTCGAAGCGGGCCCTGAACGTCCGGATTCTGCGCGAGGGGATTCCAACCTACGTTGATGGCCGGGACCGGCGCCGACGACTGCTCGACGCCCGCGACATCCCGAAGCTGGTCGAGGTCCGACCGGCGACCCCGCGACCCCGCGCTGCCTAGCGGGCATGAGAAAACCGCTCCTAAACGGGCCAGGAACCCGGAGCGGTCTCTCGAAAGGACATCATGGTTGACTGCTTCAGGATACACCAAACCACCCCCGATTGATAAGGTCCTCGCCCGATTCCCCGACGCGCGCAAGACGGCGACGGGCTGGCAGACACGCTGCCCGGCCCACGACGACCGGACGGCCAGCCTGAGTGTCAGTGTTGGCAAGGACAGCACAACCGTCCTGATGAAGTGCCATGCCGGGTGCGACAACCGCGACATTGCGAAGGCGGCCGGGTTTGAGCTGCGCGACCTCTTTGCCGAGCGCGATTCGACCAACGGCGGTCCGCGACGCCGGATCGTCGCGACGTATGACTACACCGATGCCCGGGGCGCGCCGATCTTCCAGGTCGTCAGGCACGAGCCAAAGGCGTTCGCCCAGCGCCGGCCAGACGGCAACGGCGGTTGGGTATGGAACCTCAAAGGCATCACGCCCGTCCTCTATCACCTCCCGGAGGTCATGGCTTCGGATGATGTCGTGATCGTCTGCGAGGGAGAGAAGGACGTGGATCGCCTCCGGGAGCTCGGCCTGGTCGCAACCACAGCGCCGATGGGGGCCGGCAAGTGGCGCCAGGGCTACACGGACACCCTCGCCGGCCGTGAGGTCGTGCTGGTGCCGGACAACGACGAACCGGGACGCCAGCACATGGACGATGTGGCGGCCCAGCTCCACGCCGCCGGCTGCCTCGTGACCGTCGTTGACCTTCCCGGACTGGACGACCATGGCGATGTCAGCGACTGGCTCGACATGGGATTCACCGGCGAGGAGTTGCTCGAGTTCGCCCGCGAAGTGCCGGAATGGACTAAGGCGTGCAAAGGTGAGCCTGTCACTTCTGATGATCACCTTAGCGATCTTAGCGGGAAGATGAGCACCTTAGGCACCCTCCTCGCCGACGTCGAGCCGGAGCCCATCCGGTGGTTGTCACGAGGCCGGTTCGCGGCCGGCAAGCTCACGATGGTCGACGGAGACCCCGGTCTCGGCAAGTCAACGGTGATGACGGACTGGGCTGCGCGGATCACCCGTGGCCTCTCCCTTCCGGACGGGGAGTCCGGCAAGCCTCGCGGCGTCGTCATTCTCTCTGCCGAGGACGGGACGGCGGACACGATCCGGCCACGCGCCGAGGCGGCGGGCGCGGACCTCACGCGGATACGGGTGCTGACCGAACTTCCCGACGGCTCGATCCCCACCATCCCGGCAAACCTCGCGCTGATTGAAGCCTCTATCCGGAGCGTCAATGCCGCACTCCTGATCGTTGACCCCCTCGTCGCGTTCATCGGGGAGGGCTTCAACACGAACAGGGATCAAGACGTCCGGCGCGCCCTCGCACCGTTCAAGGCGATGGCCGAGCGAAACGGCGTCGCTGTTGCCGCGATTCGACACCTCAACAAGATGCCCGGTGCGAATGCTCTCTATCGCGGCGGAGGATCAATCGGGCTGGTGGGAGCGGCCCGGTTCGGGCTGCTCTTTGCCCGCGACCCCGAGGATGACGATCGCTGCATCATTGCCGGAACCAAGGCCAACCTGAGCCGTCTGGCACCATCCCTGGCGTACACGCTGGAATCGAGCCATATCCCCGACATCGCCCGCGTCGTCTGGCTCGGAGAATCGGCCATGACGGCGGGTGGGCTGCTCGCCGGGCAGGAGGACGAGGGCGAACGCGGGGCGGGGGACGAGGCACGCGCCTTCCTGCGCGACTACCTCGAGACTGGCCCCCAACCCGTCAAGGCGCTCAAGGCGGCGGCGCGAGACGCTGGCGTGTCCGACGCCACACTTCAACGCGCGAAGCGTGCCCTTGGCGTACGCGCGGTCAAGGCCGGATTCGGCGGGGATGGGCATTGGACGTGGGCGCTCCCTACTAAGGTGAGCAATGCCCCTAAGGATGTCACGGATGATCACCTTAGTACGTCCAACCCCCCTAAGGTGATCATCAATACCCCTAAGAATACTAAGGCACTCATTGAATGTGACGGGGAGGGCGTGCACACCTTAGGGCTCAACGGCCGCGTTGACGAGGTCGTCACGGTCGATGGTGTCGCCGGCCATGATCGGTATACGGCATGAACACCCCGGCCCCGCGCCCCGTGACGGGGATCACGATCACGCGCGACCACCGACCATCCGATCGCCTGAGCATCGACATCGAAAGGACCCTTCCCATGAACACCACCGACCATGCCGATCCCACGAGAACCATGACCCCGGCCCAGCGCCAGGAGCTGAAGGCCGCCAGCGCCGAGCCCATCGGCACCGCGCGCGATGCCACCCGCGAGGTCGCACGCCTCGCTGATCTCGCCTCGCAGATCGACGCCAGGATCAGGAAAGCGGCCCAGGACTACGCCCGGGACACGAACCTGCCGGAGTCCGTTCCGGACGACGCCCGCGCTCAGGTCCGGCGCGATGCCGAGACCCGGATCGCCGACGTGGAGGGGGTAAGCCGCCGCGAGCTGGCGATTGCGAAGGCCCGAGCCCGGTCGATCGTCGGGCAGCTTGAGGAAGCGGCCGCTGAGCCGAACCTGAACGCGGTGCCGAGTGACGTGCTCGATGGCGCGAACCGGTATCTTCCGCTCGTGCAATCCCAGGTCCAGGGTGCCAGCCTGCCCGACATCGCCAAGCGACTCCAGGCCGCCGTGGTGCGGGACGATCCGTCCGAGCTGCTCGCCCTGGGCATGGTCATCGGGCCGATCCTCGCGGAGCGTCACGCGAACCCGGACGGCGACGATGACGCGCTCATCCTCTACGACCTGAAGGGACGCATCCGGCAGATCACGGGCCGATGGCGCGACCGGAGCCTTGATGCCGCGCTCGACCGGGCACGAGCGACCGCCGCGCGCCTCGACAGCCTCGACCAGGCCATCCTCGACGGCTATCAGGAGCGGACCGGGGAGACGGACATCTACGGGTTCCTGGGCGGGATGCGCTAGCCATGCCACGGGTCTGCACGATCTGCACCCATCCCGGGAGCGCGGCGATCGATGCCGCCCTCGTGGCCGGGGCGTCGTTGCGCACCATAGCGCGGCAGTACGCGGTATCGCCTGACGCCGTGAACCGCCACAAGAAGCACCTGCCCAGCCACGTCGCCAGGGCGAAGGATGCCGCACAGGTGGCCGATGCCGATGATCTGCTCGCGCAGTTGAAGGCGCTCCGCGACCGGGCGATCAGCATCCTCACGAAGGCCGAGACCGCCGGCGACTACCGCACCGCCCTGGCCGGCATCCGGGAGGCGCGGGGCTGCATCGAGACGCTGCTTGAAGTTGAGGGCGAGCTCGACCGGCGCGGGGTCGTCAACGTCACCGTCTCCGCTGACTGGATCGAGGTCCGTTCGGTGATCCTCGCCGCGCTCCAACCCTATCCGGACGCCCGGCAGGCGGTCGCAGGCAGGCTCAGCGTGATCGAAGGTGGAAGCCATACCGCCGACTAGCGCTCCGCAGCGGCCCGCCCAGCACCTTGCTGGTGACCTTGCAGCGGCCCTCGACCCGGTGGTGTTCGCTCGCCGTGCCGGGATCACCCCTGATGTATGGCAGGCCGATGTCCTACGCTCGAATCATCGCCGGATGTTGCTCAATTGCAGCCGCCAGAGCGGGAAGAGCACGACCACCGCGATCATCGGGCTCCACACCGCGATCTACGCGCCAGGCAGCCTGGTGCTGCTCCTGAGCCCGTCCCTGCGGCAGAGCGCGGAACTGTTCCGGACCGTCTCCCGGCTCCACGGACGGATCGGCCAGCGTGTCCCCGCGAACGCGGAAACGGTGCTCCGGCTGGAGCTCGCGAACGGCAGCCGCATCCTCAGCTTGCCGGCGAGCGAAGCGACGATCAGGGGCTACGCGGGGGTGTCACTCCTGCTGATCGACGAAGCATCGCGGGTGCCTGACGACCTCTACGCCTCGGTCCGGCCGATGCTGGCGACGACGGACGGTCGCCTGATCGCGATGTCGACGCCGTTCGGCAAACGGGGCTGGTGGTCCGATGCCTGGCACGACGGCGGGCGGGTCTGGCAGCGGGTCGAGATCACGGCGGACCAGTGCCCACGTATCTCGTCCGCCTTTCTCGCCGAAGAGCGCGAGAGTCTGGGCGAATGGTGGTATCGCCAGGAATACGAATGTCAGTTCATCGATGCGGATAGCCAGGCGTTCCGGACCGTGGACATCGAGGCCGCGCAAGGGGAGTTCGTCGACACATGGACCTTGTAACGCTGCCGGTGGTCCGTGACCCCGGCCAAACGATCGTGCGCGTGGGCGTCGATGTCGGGCAGCGCCAGGACTACTCCGCGATCTGTGTCACCGAGCAGGAGTCGCGCCTCGACCTGCCGCACTTCCTGGCGCGCAGTATCGAGCGCCTGCCGCTGGGCACCCCGTATCCCGCCGTCGTCGACCGGGTGGCCGAGATCATGGAGCGCCTCGGGCAGCGTGCCCAGCCGCGCCGTGGTCCCCGGCTGTTCTCGATCGAGCTGCTCCTCGACGCGACGGGTGTCGGCCTGCCGATCGGTGACATGCTCCGCGAGCGCGGTCTTGCCCCCAGGCTGGTGCTGCTCACCGGCTCCGACACGGTGAATCAGCAGCCCCAGGGCGTCGTGACCGTGGGCAAGCCATGGATGGTGGGCCGGATGCAGGTCCTGCTTCAGTCAAACCGCCTGCACCTGCCGCGCACGGTCGAGGCGGGCATCCTCGTGAAGGAGCTTCATGACTACCGGATCGAGGTCAACGCGCATGCGCATGCCAGCTTCAACGCCAAGGCGGGTGCCCATGATGATCTCGTGATCGCGCTTGGGCTGTCGTGCGGGATCGAGCAGTTCGCCAGCCGGGCCACGAGCCGGAGCTACATCACCCGTGATCCGGACCTGATCCGTGACCAGCAACGTGCCCAGCGGGGCCGGTGGGCACGAGAGCGGGGCGGGTGAATCCCCACCGTCATATGATGAATGCATCCAAACGAACTATCCACCGGCCCACATGATCAAGGGTGAGATCGTGAACAATACGCTGTTCTATGGCGACAACCTCGACATCCTGCGGCACAACATCCCGGATGCATCGGTTGATCTGATCTACCTCGACCCGCCGTTCAACTCCAACCGGAACTACAACGTCCTGTTCAAGGAGAAGAGCGGGCAGGACTCACCGGCCCAGATACGGGCGTTCACC
>MWVY01000423.1_pt1 | contig 10091 bp, 11 predicted proteins | sample 1047251 | NCBI WGS metagenome assembly MWVY01 (sample SAMN06349983, study PRJNA376086) | soil metagenome | isolation source: MS7-5 sample Antarctic (ecotone) soil | place: Antarctica | collected 2015-01-13
TTGATGTTTAAGTTCGTCCTTGTCTGCCTTTCAACAGCTGCCGCCGCTTCAGGTGAAAGATTCATATCTTTCAGCATTTGCTTGTATGAATCATCGTCCAACCGGAAAGTTTGACTCATTCCCTTTATTTCGTTTGATTCTTGCCGTTGTTCTTCCGGTTCTGTCGGATTGCCGCACTCAGGACAAAAAGCCTTGGTTTCGTCAATCATTGTGTTACAAACCAAGCATTGTTTCTGTTCCATAAAGTCAAGAAATATCTATTAAGCCGCAGCAATTCTTATAAAACTTAAGATGATTTATGACAAGTGGTGCAATCGGTTGTTGTCGCAAATCCGGGTTTCTTTTTCACTTCAGGACGTAATTTTGCCGCTTGGTCGTGACAAGTATTGCAATTGATGTGATAGGCAAGTTCGTTATTAAGTTCCTTACCGCCAGCACCGACCGGCATTTCCTTGCCATCCGGAACGCTTCCTTCCTGAAAATGACAAGCCCGGCATTCCGTAACTTTTTTGTCCGACGCTTTCCAAGTTTCAAATGTTAAAACAACGTCCCTTTCGGAAGTTACCAACGGTGGTTTCAAATTAGCCTTCGGCTGGTCGGTGTGATGACATTCAACACAGCCGATAGCGGATTTCCCGTCAGGACTGTAATTTTGAAAGGCGTGGGTATTATGGTTAAACGCGACTTCGCCATATTCGGAAAGGCTGTCTTTTGCCAGCGTGAATTCCTTCTTCATTGTCTTATCGGATTGCTTAGAAGCAGTGGTTGCCGAAGGACTCGCCGGCTTCGCCGTATTAACATTTGAATTGGCATTGACAGGAGGCGTTGGAGAAAAACCGGATAGTTCCGCCGTTGAAAGAGATTTATTGCCGGAAACAGCACATCCGTTTATCGAAACTGCAATACCAGCAAAAACAAAAATTATAACAATTATTAACTTTGAAAGATCTTTCATATATTCTCCTAAAATAGCAATTTGTTTAACTAAAATTTTACTCTCTTTCCATGTCATTTAATTTAACACATTCAAAATAAAATAGACAAGTTTTTTTTGCCCAATTTTATCTTTGCGGAACTTGGTTAAAATTTTGTCCTAAATGACAGCGTTGACAATTAGCAAAATCTCTTTCGCCAAAGGCAATTTTGTCGTTATGACAACTCATACAACTCATTTCACCGCCGCCGTAAGTGTGCATTCCGACGACCGGCGATGCGACCTGCTGGCGTTGCGGAGCGTTGGCTCTAACCGTATGACAATTCGTACAGTTTAATTGTTGATGTTTTGCGTGGCTAAAACTTGTATTAAAAGTTGCCGATGTAGTCGGTGTTCTCTGATAATTTGCGATTGAATGACAGGTGTTGCAATTTCCCAAATTTTGACCTTCGACGACTAAATCGGGCGTGTGGCAAGTGTAACAAGTGCTGTGCGAATCAATTCCGGCGGGAATTGACAACGCCACGCCGCCGCGCAGTGGTTTATGACAAGTAGCGCAGCCTTCGACCGGACGCGCGCCCGGCTTTAGGTGAGCAGCATGGTCAAACTTCATATTAAAACTTTCGTTGAATTGAGCCGGAAAATCACGCATCGGCGCGGGAGCATCTTTAACATTTGAATGACAGACTGCGCACATCGGAGAATTTTCAGTTACAAACTGCTCAAAATGACAGTTGATGCACGAAGCGTGTCCCGCATATTTGGGATTAATCGAATTGTCCTCGCGTTTATGACATTCAGCGCAGTCAAGATTCAAATGTTCTTTTACCGAATGCGAAAACACGGCATATTGCGCCGGATTGTCGCCGTGGTTTTTCGCCAATATCAAATCGTTTGGATTAATTACGGCATCGCCGGTATCTGAAACCGAAACTTTTTCGGGTTCAGTATTTTTTGAGCAATTCGAGAAAAAAATAATCGGTAATAACAACAAAAATATCAGACAAGGCAATAATTTAGCGCGTTGCCACGCAGCATTTTTGGTGCTTATTTTTGAAGGATTACTTTTCACTTTATTTCTCGTGACTCGGCGGAACTTGATAATTCCCGATTGGCGAAGTATGACAATAGGCACACTCGAAAACAGCTTCTTTTTTTGCCAAGCTCTCGGAGCGCCTTGTTAATTCGTCTTTTAATTGGTTTGCATGACACGAACTCGTGCTGCAAGTCAGAATCGGGACATCGGCATCCGTGAGCAGGCGCAAATCGGAAACCTGCGTGATTCTGATATGACAAGTCGTACAATCCTTGTTGCGATGATTTTTGTCCTCATGATTAAACTTCAGCGAATAACGGCTGATTGTTTTGGAATCAAAATGTTCACCCGTCAACCGATGGCAGCTTGCACATTCGGTTCTCGTCGGGCGTTGACCTTGATAATGACAATTAAAGCAAGAGGCGTGATTTTGCGGCGAGTTTTTGAAAAATTCAGCCTGCGGCTTAAACGGGTCGCTGTGCGCCGAAGCAACTAAATTTAAGAAACGCTCCGGTTTTCGAGGTTTAGTCTTCGGCAGTATTTCGGGTGTAACGTGACAAATCGCACAATTGTTAAATTTCGGTTTTTCGTCCTTTTTCTCATCATCCAAATTAAAACTTGCATTAACAAAATGGGCAATAGCAATCGGTTGCTTTGTATTTAAAGCGATAATGTCTTGATGAAGATTGTGCGGGAAAATAGTTTCAAATTCGCCTTTGCGCTTATCGAGCGGAAATTTGAAACGTGCTTTCCCGCGCGGCGAAACGACAACGTGGCAAATCGTGCAGATTGATGGTTTTGGACCGTCAAAAAACTGTGCCCGATGACAGTTGATACACGAAGCGTGTCCCGGATAATCGGCGACATCGGGATACTTTCGTGCGCTTGCCCAATTCGGTGTCGGAATCTGGTGACAGGAATTGCAGTTTTTTCGATGTTCTTTGGTTCGATGAGAAAAATTCGAGTAATCTTTCGCCGGAACAATCGGAAACAAACTGATAATTATCAGCAAAACAATCGCCGATTTAGTGATAAAAACCTGTAATAAGTTGTGCTTCATTTACCAATCTCACTACATTGTCCAATTTTGCAATCCTTTAAATCTTTTATAAATACTTCACAGTTTTTAGTTTTTTTCTCAGGCAGTTTAAGTGTAACCTGTTTGTCCGCGCCGACCTCAACTTCGCAAGCCCACGCATAACTTTTATTGCCGATTTCCAATGGCAAAAGGTTGGACACCGTAAAAGTTTCCTTTTTACTTTCGCCCTTAAAATTAAGTGGTATATCAATAAATAACGCCGAACCGAGAATGCTGTCAGTCATCAACGCTTGAATCGGTTTTGTTTCGGCGCGAAGATTTTTGAGTTCAAGTTTTTGCTGGCGATAAAAACCATCGCGCATCGCTGCCGGCAGATTTGTTGTAATCCATTGGCGGGCAATTTCCCGGCGTTTGCCAAATTGACGTAATCCTTTGTTATAGGCGGTCAGAAATTCCGGCACAGCGTTGATGTCAGTAAGGGAAATCTCGCGGCAATACGGAGATTCGCAATTGTAATTCTCAGTTTTTAGCCAGCACATAAATTGCGGGCTGACCTTCAAACTTTGATAATAACAATCACGCGACAGAATTTCGGCATTTTTTAATCGTTCAACTAATGCTTCATTTTCTTTTAACCCGCCGCGAAGTAAAAAAAATCTTTTACGGTCAAGAACTTTTTTCTCTCCGTCCAGTTTGAGTTGTCCGACTAACTTGATTGAACCAATCGCAGGCGAAGGCGTATCCTGTGCAAAAGCGAAAAAAGCAATGCACAAATTACAGGCGATTGAAACCGCGAGAATTGTAAGCACTTTTTGCTTCATCATTTGTTTTACCTTCTAAAGAGTCGGACGAGTCGGAAACTTAAGAAACGGCAGACGCGTGTTGCGAATAACCAATCGGTCGGAGCGGATATCGACGGGCGGCGCGAAACTGTTTGCACCACCTGCGGCAATAAAATCGTCCTGGTCAATTCCATCGCCGCTGATTCCGATTCCGCCAACCAAAACACCGTTCCTGTAGAGCGGAATTCCACCCGCAAAAATTTGAATGCCGTTTTTTAATTCGGAAATCGCTGTGCAGGTACACATACCGATTTTGATACTGCGTTTTGATGCTGAACACATCATCGGCGGAGAAAGCAATGCTGCTTTTATCAAGTCTAATTGTAATCCGACATTAAACGGACTCCAATTTTCAATTGGCGTGCTGAAAGGTCCGGGAGCGGTGCCGTTAATTCCATCTGGGAAAAACGGACGATGCAAAAACCCGAAGCCGCGGTCGCTGAAAGCTGTTGCACCATTTAGCCCGATACTGTCAGCAGTGGCACGGCTGACAAAATTTCCAAAGCCCGCCGTCGAAAGTTTTACCGCCGCATCCGGTCTTGACATAAAAACTGAGGTTCGCGCCTTTTGAACGGCAACATCATAACCGAAAACAGGGGCTTGCTGTTGTCTGAAAATTCCCAGTACCTTTCCGTCTACATCAACCACCGCCATTGTTACCCGCGCATTACTGCCGAGCGGTTGTCTGATTCCTGCCCGCGTGTTGTTGGCAGTTCTGGCGGCATCACCCAAAATTTGAGTTACTTCCGCCGCAGATAAATTCGAGCCGCCGATGATTGGAAAACGATTACTTGTTTCTCCCGGCACGCCGTTTAAGACAGCCGGAGTAAATGCTGAAGGCTGTGTCGGGCGTATCATCCTCGTAACCATACCGGGCAAATTCGAAAAGGGAATCTGCGCCGGAGCGAGCGGAGTCGGAACATTGGAATACGGGAATCGGATGCCGACTACCAAGATGTTGTCGGCACGTATCAAAGCGGGCGGTTCATAACCGCGCGAAGCCGAAACAGCAATTATTTCTTCAAACGGCTGGTCATTGTCATAAGGTTCGCGGTCAACCGTATAAAGTCCGTCGCCTTCGATGCCCACGCCACCGACAGCCTTTCCGTTTTTATAAAGCGGAATTCCGCCGGGATCTCCCGAAAGACCAAGCGGCAAACCTGCAACAGCGACATCGGAACACGCTAGAGAAGAAAACTGAACACCGTAAAGCGGACCGCCTTCACGAAAATCAATTGTCGGCGGAAAATGTTCTTGAATAATAAAACCGGCGGTGCGCGTGGTAAAAGCATTGCCATCTGTTCCAAAAAGAGAGGCGGTTCCGGCTTTTGAAATTGCCGCAAAGGTTGCCGGAACACTAACGCCTTCGAGTCCCTGACCGTTTGCGCCGACACTGCGAATTTGCGTCGACATCGGTGCGCCGGTCATTACAAAAATGCCGACGACATTTCCTTCGTGGTCGGTAACCGCGACCGTAACTTTCTGATTTAGGGAAACCGAAGCAGAAACGGCTTGGGCAATAACAGTTTGGACATCAGAAACCGTCAAAAACTCCTGCGCCTTACCTGAAACTGCGCCGCAAAGCAAACAAACTGCACAAAAAAACGAACAAAAAAGGTTTCGATATAACACTAGTTCCGTAATTTTCACAATTTTCTCCCAGAAATGTTTTAACTCAGTAACCAGTAGCCAAAATATTAATTTTAATTCATACACTTAATCGATAATTTAGTCAACAAAATTTATTAAGTCAACGACATTTCTTTCAACGAATTTTATAAACAATTTTTCCGCCAACAATTGTTGCAACCACCGCGCCTGTAAATTTCCAATTATTAAATGGTGAATTGCGCGATTTTGATTTGCTTTTACTAACTTTATAAGTCCATTCCAGTTCAGGGTCGAGAATTGTAACATCAGCAATTGAACCGGCTTTTAATGTTCCTCGATTTTCTAGACGGAAAATCCTTGCCGGATTTGCCGAGCAGAGTTCGACAAATTTGACCAAATCAATAATTCCTTTGTGAATTAATTCGTTAAAAGCCAAACCGACAGCCGTTTCGAGTCCGGTAATACCAAATGGCGCACGGTCATATTCGAGTGCTTTTTCATCCGAATGATGCGGCGCGTGGTCGGTGGCAATCGCGTCAATCGTGCCGTCTTTGATGGCTTCTAAAATCGCTTCGAGATGTTCTTCGCCTCTGAGCGGCGGCGACATTTTTGTATTTGTGTCGTAACCTTCGACGGCTTTGTCGGTCAGTGTAAAATGATGCGGCGTAACTTCGCAGGTTACGTTTATATTTTCATTTTTGGCGCGGCGGACAATCTCAATCGCGCCTTTTGTCGAAATATGCGCGATGTGAACGTGCGCTCCGGTTTCCTTCGCCAAAATTATATCGCGCACCGCGTCCAAATCTTCCGCCAAAGCAGGCATTCCTTTGAGTCCAAGCAGAAGCGAAATTTTTCCTTCGTGCATCACGCCGCCGCTTGACAAGGATTTGTCTTCGCAATGGTCAACCACCGGCAAATCAAAATCCTTGGCGTATTCCATCGCGCGGCGCATCATTCCCGCACTCGGCACAGGTCGCCCGTCGTCGGACACGGCAACCGCACCCGCCGCCTTCATCTCGCCCATTTCCGCTAATTCGTTTCCATTTGATTCCTTTGTAATCGCGCCGACGGGAAAAACATTCGCTAAATTCGCACGCTCGGCTTGCTCAATCATATAGCGCGTAATTGCCGCATTATCGTTAACCGGATTCGTGTTCGGCATCGGGCAAACGCTCGTCCAGCCGCCCGCCACCGCCGCTGTGCAGCCGGTTGCGATTGTTTCCTTATGTTCCTGTCCCGGCTCGCGCAGATGAACGTGCAAATCAATAAATCCGGGCGCGACAATCAAACCCGTCGCATCAAAAACTTCCGCATCTTCCGGCGCAGATTCGTTTTGATTTAACCAAGCAACGACTTTTCCGTCTTCGATTAAAAGATTCTTTCCGCTGTTTTGATTTTCTGTCGGGTCAATCAAATGACCGCCCGTGATTAAAAGTTTCATATTATCAAGATGTTTAGAGAATAATCAGCAAGGACTCCAATCATGTATTTTCTTCCAATGGCGGGCGATTTGCGTCGTGTATTCTTCATTCAAAATAGGATAAAAAATCAGTTGTTCAGGAAGGCGCGGCGGAAAAGCCGTAAAACTGCTTACTTCGATTAAAGCTAATTCTTTTGCACCGACAGGATGATATAAAATGGCAGTTTTCTTGCTCATTTCTAATTCATCTGTAAATTTTTTTCTTTCAATCTTTCCGCTAATGCGTCAAGAAAATCATCATCTTGTAGTAATTTCTTCGCCGTCGCGTCAATTTCGGCTTTTTCCTGTCGTAAATCGCGTTCCATAATTGCGCGGAGTTCATTGTTGATTTGCGTTTGATAAGGCGCGGAATGCGGACTTTCGGCGCGTCTGCGAAAATGGTGAACTATCTCGGCATCAAGACAAATGTTTATCCGAATTTTAGCGTCTTTGCGGCTGATAACCTTTTCGGGCGAAACTCGTTTAAAAACGTGCTTACCGGGTTTGAGAATCGCATCTTCATCAATTCCTTTCGCCTTCATTTCCGCATATTTTTCTTCGGTTACTTCCAATATCACTTCTTTACTTTCCATATCTTTCTTCCCAATAAGCCTTTTCTTCGTCCGTTTCGGCAAATCTGGCTGATATTATTCGGTAAATATCGGCATCTTTGCCGCGCATTGTATAAACGACGAGCAAAACTTTATCTTTACCTAAACCAAGTCGGATAAACCTTTGTTCGTCAATTGTTGAATGTCCATAGTCAAATTGTTCAAGCGCGAAAAAATCTTCAAAAACCAAAGTTGCTTCTTCAAATGAAACTTTATGATTTTTCAGATTTATTTTAGCTTTGTTTCTGTCCCAATCAAAAATCATAGAACATACACATAAATATACGTCAATAAAGATGATTTTAGAAGAAACTATTCGCCAATCGGCGTTCCGCCCGTCGCTAAATACAAAACCGCCATTCGCACGGCGACACCGTATTTTACTTGGTCTAAAATCAAACTGCGCGAGCTGTCTGCCACGTCCGAAGCGATTTCGATGCCGCGATTCATCGGTCCCGGATGAAGAACAATTGCATCGGATTCTGCCAGATTTAATCTCTCCTGCGTCAACCCGTAATGAATCGCGTATTCTCGAAGCGTCGGGAAAAAAGCCGAATCTTGTCTTTCTTTTTGAATCCGCAAAATCATCACGACATCCGCGCCTTCGATTGCTTTTTCAACATTTGTCGCAACCAGTAAATCTTTTTCAACGAAATGCTGAAAATCGTTTGGCACAAGCGTTTTTGGACCTGAAACTCTGACGGACGCGCCGAGTTTTGTTAAAAGATGAATATTTGAACGCGCGACGCGGCTGTGCAGAATATCGCCGATAATTGCCACTTGCAAGCCTCTAATCTTTTTCTTATGCTCGCGGATTGTCATTGCGTCCAAAAGAGCTTGAGTCGGATGTTCGTTTGCGCCGTCGCCTGCATTGATAACCGCCGCTTTGCTGACTTTGGCGAGTTGGTGCGGAACGCCCGCGCTTGAATGGCGAACGACGATTGCATCGGGCGACATGGCATCGAGAGTCAACGCCGTATCAATCAAAGTTTCGCCTTTTGAAAGACTTGAAGATGAAACGCTGATGTTCACGGCATCGGCGGAAAGACGTTTGGCGGCGAGTTCAAAAGATGTGCGCGTGCGCGTCGAAGCCTCAAAAAAAAGATTGATAACGGTTTTTCCGCGCAGAGTCGGAACTTTTTTTATCTCACGCTCGCCAATCTCGCGGAAATTTTCAGCAGTATCTAAAATACCGACAATCTCTTTGGCGGAAAGATGGCGGATTCCCAAAAGGTCGCGGCGGCGAAATGGTTTATTCATTTCTTTTTACAAAAAAGCAAGGCATTTAACCTCGCTTTGAAACTGAAATCAATGTCTGTGCGACAATCGGCGGAACTTGAAGCGGGCAAAACATCTTGGCATCGTAAAGATAATCTTCGCCGTCTTCGTCAATCATACGCAAACTGCCGATTTTTTCGGCTTCTTCGTCGGGAATAATTTGATAAAGTTTGCCGATTTCGAGCGATGCGGCATAACCTTTATTATTCAAACAGACTACAAATTTCGGTTCTTTCATAAATTTAATCTAAAATAATTCCAAACTTTACGGCTTCTCGTAAATCCAGACAGCTTCGTCGTCGTCATATTCTTTGAGCATTACTTTGATAATCTCGCTCTTCTTGGTCGGCACGACTTTGCCGACAAAATCGGCTTGAATCGGCAATTCGCGGTGTTCTTTTCCTCTATCAATCAAAACCGCAAGCTGCACTTTGCGCGGTCGCCCGAAATCCATCAATTGGTCGAGCGCGGCGCGAACCGTTCTGCCCGTGTAAAGCACGTCGTCAACCAAAATGATATTTTTATTTTCTATATCAATGTCTAATTCCGTGCGATTAACAATCGGATTTGCGCCGACGGTTGATAAATCATCGCGGTAAAGCGTGATGTCAATTATGCCGTAAAGCGGTTTTTCGTCTTCCAAATCTTTGATTTTCTCTACAATTCTTTCCGCCAGCGGCACGCCGCGCCGTCTGATTCCAACAATATACAAATCTTTCGCGCCTTGATTTTCTTCGACAATTTCCGACGCTAATCTTGATAAAGCTCGCTTGATTCGCGCCGCGTCCATAATCCGTGATTTTTCAACTAAACCGTATTCATCTGCCATATCTGTTGGCAAATCGTAGCATTACACGGTTCAAAGTTCAAAGTGAACGGTTCAAAGTTTTCACATTTCACATTTATCATTTATCATTTACCAATTTTAAGATGTCGAAAATCTATCACAACTTAATTCGCCCGCTTCTTTTTCGCGTTCCGGCTGAAACGGCGCACGAATTTGGTTTGGATATGCTAAAAATCGGCTTGAGTTTGGAAGCCGCGCAAAGTTTGACAGCCAAACGATTCGCCTGCGAATCATTTGGCAAACTTGACCGATTCGGCTTAACTTTCAAAAATCCGCTTGGAATTGCGGCGGGTTTTGACAAAAATGGAAAAGTTGTCAACCAACTTTCCGCGCTTGGCTTTGGTTTTGTTGAAGTCGGAACGGTTACGTTTAATCCGCAAAAAGGAAATCCGAAATCGCGCCTGTTTCGTCTTCCAAACGATAAAGCGTTAATA
>MWVY01000424.1_pt1 | contig 10067 bp, 13 predicted proteins | sample 1047251 | NCBI WGS metagenome assembly MWVY01 (sample SAMN06349983, study PRJNA376086) | soil metagenome | isolation source: MS7-5 sample Antarctic (ecotone) soil | place: Antarctica | collected 2015-01-13
CCGTTGAGCTTTGCCGAGCGGTGGGGCCTCAAGAAGCTGCCCGCGGTGCCGATGGAGGCGCACTACGCCTGCGGCCACCTGGAGCGCTATCCGCTGGGCGAATCCTATCCCGATCAGGTGAAGCGCACGGTGGCGACGCTTCGCCAGCTCCGAGAAACGATTGATCGCGCCGGCGGCGGCCGGCTGATCCTCTGCCTTGACGCCACCGGGGTCGGGGTCGCGGTCGCCGACCTGTACCGCGAGGCCGATCTGTCCGGCGCCACCTTCGCGCCGATCACGATTCACGGTGGCGACACTCCGTCGCGTGATGATCGCGGCGGCTGGCGGACTCCAAAACGGGCGATTGTCAGCTATCTTCAGGTCGCCTTGCAAACCGGTCGGCTGCGGATCGCGGCATCGTTGCCGGAGGCCGCGATCCTGGCCCAGGAGTTTCGAAACTTTCGCGCCAAGATCAAGGCAAGTGGCAACGATTCGTATGGACCCGCGGCCGACTGGCGGGAGTCGAGCCACGACGATTTGCTCCTCTCCATCGGTATCGCGATCTGGTATTCCGAGCACGCGATGGGCGGGATGTCGGCCGCGATGTCCGAGGCCCTGGAACAGGCGATGTCGTGGCAATCCGGGCCGGAGTATCCGCGATGATGAGAACCACGGGCGGCCGCTCGCCACCGGCACCAACACCGCGAGGATTCACGGATAGCATCAGAACATTCAGAGAGGAACATTTCCCATGGGATGGCACGAAGGAACGTTACAGGCGACGCGGCCGCTCACCAAAGTCGAGCTGGAGATGGGCCGGCAGGCGGTTCGCGATCAGGACGCCGCGATCCAGGCAAAGATCAAGCAGGAGGACGCGCGCGACGATCGCGAGCAACGCGAGAAGCGAGTGGCCCGCGAGGCTGAGCAGCGGGAACGGGCTGAGGCAGAAGTCGCGGCGATGCGCACCGCGGTCGAGCAGGATTTGCGGCTGGCCGGGGCGCCGTCCGCCGACATTGGGCGACTGGCTGATGAGGCAGTGCGTCGGTTCTTCCAGGCCCGCGCCCGGACGGCCGCCGCGACACCGCCGCTGGAGCAAACCGTAAACGAGCTGCGGGCGCTTCGGCGCGGCCGGAGCATCGGCGCGGTCTGAGCCCGCAGTCGGGTCGGTTTGAATGAGTTACTAGGAACGGGAAGAGTCAAACGAGTTCGGACGGGCTCAGGCCTACGAGTAACCGACCCGCTCTCGTTACTCGTTAAACGAACTGAGGAGGGGCAATTGCCCCTCCTCAGTTTCGCTGTGGACCCAGCTCATGCGATTCACGGGCAAACAGGTGATCAAAGGCCACCCGAACGCGGGCTAGACGAAGATGATGAAATCGCCGGTGCTCAAGAGTCCGACGGCGACAACAACCTGGTTGTCGTTCAGGAGGTCCTCGAGAGCGATGTTGTTCGCGTTCAGGAAGTTGCTCAGGAGGCTGACGTCGCCGACGGTGATGTCGACGTCGTTGTTATTCAGGACGTTGTTGAGTGCCCGGAGGTTGTTGAACGAGTCGACCACGTTGACGGTGACCACGCCGTCGTCGACCGCGAGCTGAACAACAGCCGCTATGAGGCCGGCAGCGCCGCCCGCATTGCTCTGCGCCGAGACGGTACCGACTGCGACCGAGCCGAAGAGTGCGGCCGCGAGGGCGGCCGCCGCGATGCGTTGCTTAATCATGGGTTCCTCATTTCTCCAAGGGTTGCTAGCGGGGGTTCACCCGAAAGCGACACACCCCGGCTAGCGCGCCAGGTCCGCATAGGGTTACGCAGTCGGTATGCCACCACAGCGGGAAACGAGATTTGAGATTGCGGATAATAGCGATTGTCGCGCGGGCGATCACGTGAAGCCGCACCCCGAAAACGATCAAATTGAGCGATATACCCCTGTGGCGCGTTTCCTGCCCCGCTGTGCGCGTTGCCCCCTTGATTGGCCCCGTACTCATTTGATGGGGGCTGCCCGCGCCTTGCCCGGCCCCGCGCGCCATTCGACAGCACGCTGGCGGTATCTGCGGTGTCGAAACCGGTCCGCGGACTGTCGCTTCACGAGGTGCACCATGATCCAGGAACCGTGGATGGACGGAGAGGACCCCAACTCGTATTTCTCGGCGACGTTCGCCGAGGTCTGTGGCCACTTCGAAGACGGGGACGATCGCGGCAAGTGCTTCGACCAGCTGGTGGCGGACTGGGCCTCCTACGAACCGTGGCGAGTGCGACCACCCCTCGATAGCGCGACGATCGATTGGATCACCGGAGCATCCGACGACAGTCCTGCTGGGGCTCAGCAGGAGCAGTCGATGATAGATCTCACTGATGCTGGTGAGGAGCGGGTTGCCACGCCACGGTGGGCGAGGATCTTTGCTGATATCGGGTTCTTCGTCTCGGTGGCGTTCCTCGTCTGGATGATCCACCCCTTTGGGCGAAACTACTCGCTTCCAACGACAGTCGAGGGGGGCATCACGCTGCTCGTAGGTATCGCATTCCTACTGGTATGTGCGTTCCTCATCAACCTACTCCCAATCGTAATCGTGGCTCAGTCGACCCCGTTTGGAGCGCGGCAGTATGACACGCTCGAGCGGTGGTTGGGCTGGCTTTGGAAGTGGCGGAAGCGTCCCGTCGATGTGGAGTGGGCGAAGATTGCCCCGTACTCGGGCACGGTCTACGCCGACTACCTCCAGTCCGAGCAATGGCGGAAGCGCCGCGAGATCCTGCTGCGAAAGGCCGATCACCGCTGCCAGCTCTGCAACTCCAAAGACCAACTTCAGGCGCATCACCGCACCTATGACCGCATCTTCAAAGAGGAGCCGAATGACCTTGTGGTGCTCTGCCGCTCCTGCCACGAGCGATTCCACAATATCTCTCGCCGCTAGGGGAGCGGAAGTTCGAGTATCCGGCGGGTAGGTCTTTGGTACCCAAGCCACCAGAACTCGATTAGCGGTGGGCCTCTCCGGTCATCCGCCGCAGCCAGCGCCGCACCCGGAGCCCCAAGGTGATCTCAGAGGGGTGTGCGGTGTCGCGGGCCACGCGCTCGCCGATCGGCGCGTCCTGAGGCTCCTGTGGCCTCGTGGCGGCCTCCGTGATCGGGGGCTCGCCGGCATCCGGGGCAGTCGGGCCGGCTGCCAAGGCCTTGAGCCGCTCTTCGGCCTGGAGCGCCCGGAACTGCCACACCGCGGCGGCCTCGGCGAGTTGACGATTCTCGCGGGTCAGATCGGAGATCACCTCTGCCAAAGGCTCTAGGTCAGGGCCGCGCGGTACCGCCCCCGGGGCCGCCGCGGGTACCGTCCCTGGTTCCGCAAGGGCCGCCGGTACCGCCGCAGGGCCGGCCCCGGTGCCGGCGGGCAGGAACACCACCCAGCGGGAACCCTCCTTCTCGGCGGGGAGCGTGCCGGCCACGATCCGCTTGCGGACGGCGCGTTCGCTGATGCCGAGGGCGCGGGCCGCCTCCGGTACCGAGTACCGCGCGGTACCGCGGGGAAGGTCCTCGGGGGCGGTACCGGGGCCGCCGCCTGGTTCCGGCTCGTTCCGGTCGCTCATGCCGGCATCTTGCGGTAGCTGAGACCGGCGGTCAACCAGGCCGTCACCCCTCCGGTTGCATTGCAATCTGATCAAAGTGTGCGGTAAGGGAAGCTGGCTGGGTGTTCTCGGCGAAGATGCCCGCTGCCAAGTACCAACCTCCCTCGGCACTACTGACATCCGTTGTCGCCACTCGCGTTCCATTGACGAATGCACTGATCATCGAGCCACGACACTCGAGCCGCAGGTCGTTCGCTTGGTTCGCTGGTCTGATGACTGCCGGCAGCCGGTCCCCCGCGAGCTGCGTGCGAACACCTCCCTCCCATCGAATCAGGCGAAAGGACTGGTTTTCGGGCCGCACCGCGAGGACGTACTCGTTCCCCGCGCTATCCACTCGACAGGCGAGAGCTACATAGCGTCCAGCAACCTCCCCCTCGATCCAGGCTTGCGCTGCCAAGACCCCGTCGCTGGCTCCTTCCGTCATCACCGGCGGGAGGAACCACACGAGGGGCTCGCCGGGGTTACGCTCCGCCGCCGTGAACACACACTGTCCGGTCGTCATGACACAAGTCACATCGAGCGATGCCTCCCCGAAGGATCCCGGGGACCGAGGCTGATCCACCCCCTGCGTCGCAATCCATCCTCCTCCCACGACGAGAGAAAGGACCACTCCCCCCCCTAGAATCCAGAGTGCAAGGTTCTTGTGATTAGAGGACGTTAAGGTTGAAATAAGGAGCCATCGCAGGGGGGACCAAACGGCCAAGAAGAGGATGGCTAGTCCGATTAGGATGAGGACCACGCCAACCAGCCGGAAGGCATCAAACCATGAGCTGAGCGCAGCTCCCGTAGCAATGAACGCCAAGCCAAACATGACCCGTTCGGGGATCCCCGGCGGCACGGAACTCGGATCCGGTCCCGGCATCACAGCAGGCACTCCTCCCCGATCACCGTTCAGCGGGGTTATTCGCCCTGGGTTCTCCGTATGAACAGTATCTTGCGCAAACCCTGCCCGGCGGTCAACCAGGCAGGAGAGCGCCCCTAGCCAGCGACGACCAGGGGCGGTTAGAGACGGGAGCGGCGTTAAGCGGCGACGCGTTCGCCGGACAGCTTCCCGGTGCCGTTGCAGACATCGCAACCCGGATAGGGGAAGCCGGCCCGTTCGCACTCGCGGCTGTAGTGGAGGCCACAGCCCTGGCACCGTGGGCAGGTGATCGTTGGCGGCTCCGGATCCGGCAGCCAGCCGAGCTCGCTCAACAGCAATGCGTAATGTGAGCAGCGACCGTGGGCGATGAAGCCCCGGCAATCACAACTCCACGCGGTCAGGGTGTGCAGCGCGAACGAGGCGCTGTGGCTCGTGCAATACCAGTGATTCGGCGCCGGCTCGAAGAGGCGGAGGCCTCGGTCGCGGCCGAGTTCGGCGAGGCGGTGCAGATCCTCGACGGTGGTCGGCCGGCGCGGGCGGGTCGTGGTTACGGTGCCCATGGTTCGGTTCCTCCTACTTGCTTGGTGGCCGGCTCCAACCGGGCCACTTCTCCGACGGGACTGAGGGGTTTCCCAACCGCTCACAGATACATCATAGCACGACATGGATCAACATTCAATGCACCGTGAGGCATCAAAATATGCTATGCTGCACTATGTTGATAGTCGATAGCGCAGCGCCGTCAGGAGCAACAAATGGTGAATAACACTCAGTGGCTAACGGTGAACCAGATAGCCGAGCGGCTACAGGTTCACCCGGAGACCGTGCGCCGATGGCTCAGGGAGGGCCGGCTGGTTGGTCGCAACTTCGGTGGCAAGAGCGGGTACCGGGTTCGCGAGACCGATCTCGACGCGTTTATGTCCGGGGAGGATCCTGCGGAGTCAAAAATCGCCGCCTAGAGAAGGCCTAGGCGGCGAGGGAAACCCCTCAGCCCGTTGGAGCGGACGGAGGATGTCTTGATTATGCGTCCCGCCACCGGCGGTGTCCACTTGGGTTACCCTGGCCCCCAAGGCGAACGAACGCAGATTCGCTCGTCGGCCACCCAGGGGCCGGCTTTCATTGACAACCATGCAGCGACGTTGACTTTCGTTCGTGCGCGTCGTACACTGGCGATCAAGCGAGGATTGGTCCAGAGGCCGGAACGTCAGCGAACGTCAGAGCCCTCACTCGGAGGCACTGACGTGAACGGGACGAGGACCACGACCACACACAATCGTAGTGGCCAAGAGCCCACGAAGCAGGACGATGCGCAGGCATCGCCGCTCGTGGGCTCTTTTCGTTGGCGTCCCAGGGGGAACCGCACCATGGACACCGAGTTTCTTCCGTTCCGGTCTGCCGCCGATCGGCTGCAGGTGAGTCAGGAGCTGTTGCGGCGGCGCGTCAAGGCCGGCGAACTCGCGACCTTCAGCGATCCGCTCGACTCCAGGAAACGGCTCGTCCGCATCGCCGACGTCGATCGTCTGCGGCAGCCGCGGCCGATCCGACCCAACGTAGCCGACCTCGATTTCGATGGTGCCGCCTGAAACGGCAATCGCCGGCGGGAGGACAAATCCCGCCGGCGATCTTGGATGCTCGCGGTCACAAGCACCCTGGACAACACGCCCAGGGCCATTGTACCCGCGAGCCGGTTGGGGGCGAGGCGCCCCCGGATAAGGCTCGTTGCGATTATGACAACCACGCAAGCTTCCGTCAATGCCGTCCCGTTCCTCACAACCGCCGGGCTCAGCAACCGACTCCTGGCCCGCCGGCTCTTCGACAACGGCCGGCACCAGCGGGAGCACCGGCACCAGTGGCGCAGCGACCTCGAGCTGATAGCGGGCGAGGGCGATGACCCGCTCTATTTCGAGTTCCGCCATCGGCAGCTCACCGAGATCGTGGATGATCTCGTCTGGCTCGAAGCGGAGGCTGGCTCGATCAGCGCTGAGATCGCCCGCCGGCGGCAGACGGGCGGTGCCCGATGATCCCCCAGGAACTGACCACCATCCCGCACTGGATCGTCTATGAGCTAAACCCGCAACCAGACGGCAAGAAGGCAAGGAAGGAGCCCTACACCCCCGGCACGAACACCAAGGCAAAGGTCAACGACCCGACCACCTGGCGTACCCGCGAAGAGGCGCTCGCCGACGCCGAGCGGACCGGCCGGCTCCCTGCCCTCGTCATCACGCCCACGCTGAACCTGACGCTCACCGACATCGACGGCCAACGTGACCACAGCCTGGTGGATGCGCTCGACAGCTATACCGAGCGGAGCACCTCCGGCACCGGCCTGCACATCCTGACCTGGGGCCGGCCGCCGGCGGGCTTCGTCGCCCCACCTGGGATCGAGGTCTATCCCCGCCATGGCAACCGCGGCGTCATCATCACCGGCGACCTGGTCGGTAACCGCGGCACCATTCACGACCGGACCGCCGAGCTCGCCGAGCTCTACCCCGCCAGGCCGGCAACGACGCCGATCGCGCCGGAGCTGACGATTGATGACGAGACGATCATCGCCCGAGTGCTCCGGATGGAAAAGGGCCGGCAACTGCATGGCGCCGGCGACATGAGCGGCTACCGCTCCGGATCGGAGGCGGATCTCGGTCTGCTCAACACCTACGTCACCGCCGGCGCCACGACCCCCGACCAGCTCGACCGGCTCTTCCGAGACAGCACCCTCTACCCCCGGCGTCGGGAACGCTGGGACGATAACCGATACCGCGAGCGCACCCTGGCGAAGGCCCTCGATGGCTCTGTCCGGCCCTGGCCGGGCTGGTCGACACCCCCTCTTCGGACCGCGCAACCGCCGAAAAATGGCGTGGATACTGGAAACCCGCATCTTGCGGGTTTCCTCGCCGACGCTCCGGATCCAACGCCCTGCCAGCTGCGCGTCGCCGCCCTTGAGCGGGAGAACGTCGCGCTCCGGGCCCAGCTCGCCGCCACCGAGGAACGCGCCCGCGCCGCCGAGGCGAGAGCCGCCATGCTCGCCGAGGTTCAGAGCCGGACCGCCGCCATCATCAGGAACAAGCAGCTCGGCCAGGAGCGCGTCACCGCCGTCGTCATCGCGCACCACCTCGCGAACCGGGAGACCGCCGGCGACACCGGAGACCGCGGCCTGCACCCGATCCCCCTGGCCCGCATCGCCGAGGCGGCCGGCATCTCCGAGGACGCGGCGTCCAAGCACATCGGCAAACTCGCCGAGGCCGGCGTGCTCAAGAAAGAGCTCCGGTTCATTCCCGAGGCCGTCGACCGCGCAACCGGGGAAATCAAGCCGGCCCACCGGCGCCAATTCATCGGGCCAGCATCGGGCAACGTGATCGACTTCGTGACCGCCGTCGCCCAACTCGACCCGGAGAAGCCAAAGAACTGGGGCGGCCGGCGCACCGCCTGCCCCGATCACCCCGACGCTGGCACCGTCAAGAAGTGGACGATCCATTGTGCCGAGTGTGACCGCGTACTTGAACGCGGCGCCGATCCGGTCAAGCCGGCCGCCGAAAACGTCGCATTGGCGCCAAACCCGCATCTTGCGGAGTACCCCGGCGCCGACCCTGGGAACCTTACCCCCGCTGTGGATACCACGTTAAGAGGCCGCAAACGACCGAGTTACCATAATAATGAGGACCTGGCCGCGACGGGGACCGATGGTCCGCCGCGACCGCCGGCGCCGCGCTATGACGATGTTGGGACCAGCGTCGCCGCCGCCTGGCAGCGGGGTCAGCCATTGCCGGGATGTGAGCCGACCCCACTCGACCACCTGACCGACGTCGCCTATGGAGCCCGCCGATGACGACCGTGACCATCCCCGTCACCGCCCACCGCGGCCGCGACACCTGGTCGCTGACCTTCGCCTGTCCGTGGTGCCGGCGCACGCATGTCCATGGCGCCGGTTCGATTGACCAGCCGCCGGCTGATGGCCACCGCCTCAGCCACTGCCGCCATCCCGCGGCGCCGAGCGGGTATGTCTTGCGGATCCAGGCTGATCAGGAGCGCGACCGATCGCCCTTGTCGCCGGACCACCCAAAGATGCTGGCGTTTGATCGCCCACCTGAGCGCCGCGTTCCCGATGGGGACGAGGCGGCCTGACCGTGAAAAGCGAGGGTAGTCGAATGAAAGTCGAAAAGTGCCAGTCGATTGCGAAGAGCGGCAACCCGTGCGGCGCCACGGTGGTGGCCGACGGCATGTGTGCCTGGCACGCCCCCTCGTGGGCGGATCGCCGGCGGCAATGGAGCGCCGAAGGGGGACGCAAGCGATCCAACGCCAGTCGGGCCAAGAAACAGATGCCGGAGTTGATGACCACTGATGAAGTGGCGGCGTACCTCGGCGTCGTGTTCCGGCAGTTGATCACGCATCGGACAGAGCCGGCGATCGCTACCGCGGCCGCGGCCGTCGCCCGGGCCATGATCGCGGTCGCCGAGTCCGCCGCGATCGAACAGCTCCAGCGCGATGTTGAGGAGTTGAAGCGGGCGGGGAGCAAGCGATGGCCCGCGTAAGCGTCGCCAGCATCCAGAAGGAGGTCGCGACGTTGCGGGCGCGGCTGGTTGACCTGCCGGCGCCACTGACCGCGGCGGACGTTGCCGCCGCGATGGGCATCGTGCCCGATCCCTGGCAGTCGGACGTGCTCCAGAGCCGGGAGCGCAACGTCTTGCTGCTCTGTAGCCGGCAGTCCGGCAAAAGCACGATCACCAGTGTCCTGGCCGCCCATCAAGTGTGCTTCACCCGCAACTCATTGACGCTGATCGTCAGTCCCGGTCGTCGCCAGTCCGGCGAGTTGTATCGCAAGGTGCGGGCGGCAATCACCGCGCTGGGCGCTCAGGCGCCGCCGGCGGTCCGGGAGAACGATGACGAGCTGGAGCTGGCGAACGGCGGCCGAGTTGTCAGTCTGCCAGGGAGCGAAAAAACGGTCCGCGGCTACAGCGCACCGGATCTGGTGATCGAGGACGAGGCAGCGCGCGTTGACGACGCGATGTTCAGCGCAACCGGGCCGATGCTCGCGGTCTCGCGGGGGCGGAACGTCCTCTTGTCGACGCCATTCGGCCGCCGCGGTCACTTCTATGAAGCGTGGACGAACGGCGGACCAAGCTGGAAGCGAATCACGATCACGGCCCATCAGGTGCCACGAATCGACCCCGCGTGGCTCGAAGCGGAACGCAACAAAATTGGCGCCTGGTGGTTCAGCCAGGAATATCTCTGTACCTTCGAGGAAGCCGAAAGTCAGCTCTTCCACGACCACGACATTGACGCCGCCTTTTCTGACACGATCGCCCCATTGTGGGCGCCGGAGGCAATGCAGCCATGAGCGTCGCGACGAGCCACTGGCCGGAGACGGAGATCGTGCAACGGCCGACACCGCCCGACTACATCGTTGGCCTGGATGCCGGCCAGTTGCGAGACTACAGCGCCCTGTCGATTCTGGAGCGCCGCGAGCAGCCGGCCGCCAATGCGCCGGTGCCCGGGCCGTTGAGCTTTGCCGAGCGGTGGGGCCTCAAGAAGCTGCCCGCGGTGCCGATGGAGGCGCACTACGCCTGCGGCCACCTGGAGCGCTATCCGCTGGGCGAATCCTATCCCGATCAGGTGAAGCGCA
>MWVY01000425.1_pt1 | contig 10064 bp, 15 predicted proteins | sample 1047251 | NCBI WGS metagenome assembly MWVY01 (sample SAMN06349983, study PRJNA376086) | soil metagenome | isolation source: MS7-5 sample Antarctic (ecotone) soil | place: Antarctica | collected 2015-01-13
GTAAGTACGTAGGGAGTCTTGAAGATAGAGGAAAGGGCTAATAGTTCCACAGCGCGCAGAGAAGGAGGGCTGGGGATCATCTCCTCGGCCCTCCTTCTTGGCCTTATTCACCCAAGTGCGTGGAAGGACCATTCTCCGAAGTTCATATCCAAGATCTCGCATAACCCCGGTCCGATAGGCCCAGAAACCCCCACTTTAGACCCACCTCCACCGGACCGGCCGCGACAGGATTTTGCGAGATGGATGGATATTCGCCTTCCTGAATCGTCCAGGCGCATGTACAGGCTCATCAGCAGACCAGGAACATTTCTTATGTACGATCCACGATGAGGTTCCTACATAAGAAAGCCCCTACCATCCGAGGATGCGCCGCCGCAAGCCGCGCAGGGTCCCGCTCTGTGGGCGCTCTACGGGCCTCTGCGGGCCTGGGCTATCGGACCGGGGCGATGTCCCCTCCGTCTCCGCCGTGGCCGTCTCGGGCGCTTGTGGCGCGTCTGGTGCGCTGTCCGTGGGCGCTTCTAGCTGCGGGGGTATGCGCTCCAGGGCGGCGGCTAGCAGGCGGCGGTTCTCCCTGTCCCGCTCGTTGGCCTGTGCCAGCTGCTCCCTCAGCGCGGCGATGGCCTCGTCCTTGGCGGTTAGCAGGGCGTCCTGGGCTGCGTCCCGGTATATGTCCTCCGCCGCGTCCTGGGTGGTGTCCTGGGCCGCGTCCACCCAGACAAACACGCGCCCTTCCTGCGTCTTTTCGTGCTTTAGGGAGCCGCGTTGGATGCGCTTGCGGATCGCGTCCTCTTTGACCCCGAGGCGGTGCGCGGCCTCTTGGATGGTCACTCTGTCCTGGGCCGTGTCCCGGGCATCGTCCACAGGCACAGTATCTCACCCCTACCGGGGCGTGTGAAGGCCCTTAGACGCAAACCTCGCGCGTCTCAGCGGTAGCCAGCAAGATAGAGGGCCGCCCCGTTGACCAGACGGAGCGCCCCTTGAAGAGGAGGTGCGACTGCGCGGGTAATACTCCCCGGCAGCCGCCGTCGGTATCTAGGTTACAAGCCGAAGTCCTCCGGCCGGATCTGCGGCCCTCCCGGTCCCCGCCGCAACGCTTTGCGCTCCTGATCGTCCTCCCACGCCTGCTGGCGCAGCTGCGCAAAGTACGGGTCCTCGGGCTCCGGCTCTACAGGCCGTGCTGGTTGCGCTTCGGGCGTAGCCTCATCCTCGGGCGCAGCGTAGGCGTTTCTGAGAACCGTGACGTGGTTGATTGGTCGTGCCTCGCTGTCGCGGTGCGGGCAACTAACGCACAAGGGCGGCGGTGGCGTGCCTTTGACCAGGTTCTCCTCGCCGCCCACCAGCTCGACCTCGGTGTGGTAGATGCCCACACATGGGCGCTCCTCGCACAGGTCCGGGTTGTCGTCTTCTAGCCGCTGCAGCCGGTCCTCTAGCGCCACTGTCTTTGTCCTCCTTGTGTCCTTTGCTCCAGGGCCTCTATGCGTTCCAAGATCTCCTCCTGCTCCCGCACCTTGCGCTCCTGCTCAACGGCCCGCAGGTAGACGCCGAGGATGCGTGCAGCCACCCCAGCGGCGTCCTGGTCCACCTCGGCGTTTAGCACGTCCTCGGCCAGCCCCCGCAGCCGCTCTTTCACCGCCGTAAGCTCCCGGCTGGGCTTGCTCCGCGCGGCTTTGGAAGCGTTGCGGGAGCGTTGTGTAGCCGTAGCCGGATCGTGGGCGTAACAATAGGTCTGCGATGCGCTTACTATGCGCTCACAAGGGCTACCATCGGGCTTTGTACCGGCGCATCGGGCCATCAGCGATGGATTCCTTTTCTCCTCACTTGTCCTCTAACAGCCTTGCTGCCCGCTCCTCATGCTCGGCGGCGATGCCGTGGTGGAGGCGCACCATGTCCTCGTGGAAGCGAATCCACTCCCACCGCGCCCGAGCCTGCTCCCGCTCCTGGCGGCTGCGCTTATCCTCGTCCCACAAATCGAGCGGCTGCGGCTCCTCCTGTACCGCCTGGGCGCGCTCCTCGATGAGCTGATTGATGGTCCACTCCGTAGCAGTCAATTACCCTCCTTATCCACGCTAGCATGGCCGCCGTCTGTGGCCGTATCTCCGCCGCAGGTACCGGCGGTAGGGCTGCCCCCGTCCGGCGCGGTGTCGGCCAACGTCGTAGCGCTCACGCAACGCTGCCCCGCCCCTGGTGCTGCTGCTTGCTAGCGTGGGCCAGGCTGTCTAGCTCGGCCAGGTTTTTGTCCATAAAACCCTGGTGGGATGGGTTGTCACGAACCCACGCGCCAAGCCTCGTAAGTAGCCACGGCTCTATCGTCCACCCAAAAGAATCGGTAGGGGGCTGTGCCCCGCCCGCCCGCAACTGGTGGCCGTGGCGGCGGTCTAGCCGCTCGAGCTCGTCAAGCGTAGCGAGCAGGCGGCTAACCTCCTCCTCGGCACGCTGCTCTAGCTCGTAGCGCTCGCGGGCTAGGACGGCAGCTTTCTCCAGGTGCCCGCGCCTCCCCTGCTCGGCCAGGGCCGCCTTTGCTTCCTCTATCTCTGCGTCGAGTTGCTGTGCGGCGCTCCTGGCCGTGGCGCGCCTTCGGCCCTCGATTAGCAAGGTCTCTTCGAGGCGCTGGTTCTCGGCAACGGCCTCCGCGTCCTCACCTATAACGGCCACGGCGATCTGTTGCTGGCGGGCAGCGATCTCCTCAGCGCGCTGCTTGGCTAGCGTGGTCGCGCCCGCCGCCTGCTGGCGTTGCTGCTCTAACTCGCGTAGCCGCCCCTGTAGCTGCTCCGTACGGTCCTTCGTCTTTGTGGGCATGCTTACAGCTTCACCTTTCCTCGATTGACGAACTCGTTCATTACCACGCTGAGGGGTACGCCACGCTCCTCGGCTATGCGCTTTGCCTCCGCGAGCACCTCCCGCCTCCGTCGCTCCGCCGCCGTCTCCACGTGCACGACAGGCCCGGCCAGCGGGTGGCTAGCGGCCAGGTATTTGTTATCTCCGCTTACCTCCTCAAGCGTACGGAGGTTCCCCTCAGCGCCAAGCTGCCCTATGGCCGTGCGGCGGTCGGCTGGCTGTCGCCGCTCCGCGAGCTTGCGCCTGCGGTAGGAGATCAGCTCCTCCGCCGCCGCGCTGGCGTACGGCACGCCCTCAGCGCCAAGATCCGGGCGGGGCTGCGGCCCCCTGCTACCCCCCTGCTCGTCGGCCAGCTTTACGGCCCTCGCCGTCCCGAACGACGTACCCGCCGTTGCGCTCGGCCTGCCCGCAGGGTCGCCGGTCGCCACCCGGCCCACGCGCACGAGCTCGCCAAGTACCCGCAGCCTGTCCGCCGGTTTGCCGTCGGCCTTAAGCTCCGCCATCCGCGCGGCGACCAGCCGCTCCATCGCTTCCGAGCGATACGGCGCGCCCTCTGTGCCCAACGCTTCGTTCTGCATCGTTTCTCCTTCCATCAGTTGTTTGTTTTGCGTTCCTAGCGCCCGCTGTAGACGCTGCGGGCGAATGCGCGCCCTGCGTGCGGCCTCCTCTAGAGGCAAGCCGCCGCGCATTAGCCGGAGTGCAAACCCGACACGCTCGGCGGTCTTGTACCGCTTTGTGATTGCTCCTCCTCTCTAGCCGCTGCCGCTACAACACAACCCGCCAACATCACCTCTACCTGCTCCGCCGCCGCGTCGCTAACGTTGGGGTCCGCCAACAGCCGGTAGCCAGCCTCAAATTGTGCGTTGCTCAAGCCTGGGAACTCGGTTGCCAACCATTGCAGCAGGTCGCCGTGAACGTGCCAGGCGTAGCGGTCTATGACCACGCTCTACCTCCTTTCATCGCTTGCCGTGAATCCGGTGAGGCTGACGGTAAAACATCACGCGGCCTGCTCCCGGCTCCGCCTGCTGCTCCCGTAGCTGGCCTCCTGGCGTACGGCCAAAGCACCAGGCGCGCCGCTGGATAACACGGCCATCAGCGCCGCCTTGTTTGCGCGCATCAGGCGGCTTATGCGCTCGCGCTCGCCCGGCTCCAGGCGGGCGAGGCCCCACACCCTGACCACGCGGCCGTCCGGATGCTCGGGCCGCTCCACTTCTGCCAGCTCCAGGCCCAGCGCCCGCAGGTGTAGGTACAGCGCTGCGCCGTTCACGACGGCCCGCCCTTCCCACGCTGGCGTGGATCGGGACCGACGTGCGCGTCCAGTACCGGCAGCACCTCCCGCCAGCGTTCGGCAGATCCGTAAACCTCACTGCTAATCGCGACGGCGGTGGGCTTCAACAAGCTATCGGGTTTGGCGCGGCACCGCTCCAGCTGCGCGACGAACCAGGCGGGCGGGTCCGCGAGGAGTTCGCTAGCGTCCTGGTACCTCCGTTCCGGCTTGCCGGAGGCACCAAACCACCCGGCCGGTCCACCGCTTGCGGTAGACGAAGTAGACGATGGTAGACCTTCTTTCGGTATTACCGCCTCGTGAACACGTTTTAGTTCGTTTATGCCGTTTTTAGGTCTACTAGGTCTACCGCTGCTGGCCGCATCGGGCTGACTTGGTTTACCTATACGGTTCTCGCCGGGTAGACCTTCCGACGCCGTTCCTCTACCGGGTAGACCTTCCGACGCCGTATCCGGCGCTTTGTATGCGTCTTGCGCCTCGTTGCGCCCGGTCGTGCCGCTTTGATCGTCTACCGGAGTAGACCTTTCTTCGCTCCTCCCGCCGTCCGGATTGTCGGTCTTGAGGCCTACCCCGCGCCAACCCTTGCGGCCCTTGTGGGCACCGCTGGTGATGTCGAAGCTGTCGAAACCTCGGTCGCGCAGCCTCCCGCCAAAACGGCGCTGGTTTTCCTCGGCCTCGCCGTTGCTCCGGCACCACTCCTGGTACTCGTTGTACAGGGGCGTCGCCGGGGCTTCGGCGCGCGGGTGCACGACGCACCGATCATCAAGGAACCCGGCGAGTACATCCATCTCCTCGCGGTATTGCTGTGTTGCCGCTAGTACCTCCTCGGGCTCGCCCAGGCCCTCGCGCTGCCACTCCAGGCACCCGCGCACCGCCCAGGCGAGGATGCCCGGCATCTCGACCCTGAGCTTCTCCAGCAGGCGTGGGTCCTGCTCGGCCTTCGGTATGACCGCTTCAAAGGGCACGAGCTTAATACGCCGCCAGATGGCGTGTTCGGTGCCGCGCACCACGGGCTTGTGGTTCGCTACCAGCACCGCCTTGTGCGTGGGGTCGAACTCCCAAAAGTCCTCGCGCATCCGGCGCGCCTTGATCCGGTCACCGCCCGTCAGTTGTTTAACGAGCGACTCGGCCAACCTTCGCCCGTCCTCTACCTCAACCGATGCTACGAGCCGAGCGCCGAACAAGTCGGCTACCTCGGTAGGATGCCCGCCGCGCTTGGCGAGCAGGAGGTCGGGTGCCGCCTGCTGTCCGTAATCCCCTGCGGTGGCGAGGAGCGTGTTTATAAAGGTCGTCTTGCCGTTCGCGCCCGGTCCGCACAGGAAGGGTAAGACCTGCTCCGATACATCGCCTGTAAGCGCATAGCCTGCCACCCTCTGCACGAACCGCCGTAGCGCTCCCGAGGGCAACCAGCGCTCAAGCGCCGCCTGCCACGTCGGGGCCTCTGCGCCAGGGTCATACTCGGCCGGTACGATCTTGGTTATAAGATCCTCGCGGCTGTGCTCGCGTAGCTCCCCAGTCTTTAGGTCTAGGGTACCGTTAAGGGTATTGAACGCCCAGACATCGGCATCTAGCTGGTCAGGGGATACCGGGACGCCCGGCTCGCTGCGGGCCAGGTATAGGGCGTCAGTGATGCGCGCCTTCGACTCGGAGCGCTTGGCGTGGTCGGCCAGGGCCTTACGCGCCTTGTCGTGCTCCTCTGCGGCGGCGTCGGTGTAGATCCGCCGCACCGAATCCTTCATCAGCCGCTCGACCTCGCCGGTGTTGTCTATGATCCACCGCTTGCCGTCCCAGACCAGCCACTTGCCCCAGGCGTAGCAGTAGCGCACGTTGCCCCCGTGGTCCGCAGCGAGCCGCTGCGCGTTGCCGAGGTCCGTTAGGTTGAACGTAGGATCGTCCCGCCCGGCTGGCCGGATGGTTCCGCTGTCGCCGTTGCTGGATGGTTCGTACCGCGCTACGCTCGCGGCGATGCCCTCGACCTCCGCATCGGGCAGAGGCAGCTTGCACTTGGCCGTGTTAATCCCGAGCAGGGCCGCGCTGATCGCCGCCTCGTCCAGCCCGCGCCGACGCAATGTCCCCCCGATGCTGGTTAGACGCTCGTTACGCGATCCGTTCGGGATCTCCTCGCCGCCTAGATCGTCGCGGCTGGCCCGGCGGGCGCGTAGACGCACCTGCTCCATGACCCATGCGGGCAGCTCGGCGGGCTCCGCATCCTCCGGCGAGATAATCCACTCGTAAACCGCCCCTGAAGGATGCTTCGATGGCGGCGCAACGACGTACCCACCATCGCCCTTGAGGTCGAGGCCGCTTCCGAGCCCGATCCGGGTTGGTAGCTCCCCGCCTGGATGTTGGAAGTAAGCGTGCATGCCGCGCGCCGTCTTCGCCATCGGCGTGGCTGGGTGTCCGCGCCGCGTCAGCTCCACTTCGGCTTCCGGGCTGTCGAAGTCCAGGACCGCCAGGTCGGAGATTGCGCCGGTCACGATGCCCACGCCGGGCCACGGCTTTGCTTCTATCTCCTCGAGCGGCATGCGGCGCTCTTGGTACTCTGCCCACGGCTCGGCGGGTATCTTCCCTTTGAGCCGGATGGGCGACCAACCACGCTCGCGGTAATCAACCGCCGCCTGGTGGGCGTCTTTAGCGTATAATGTACTCACGCGGAACTGCCTTTCCGTGCTTGCGCCCCGCCTCCTCGGCAATGGATCGGGGCTGCTTTACAACAACGTTTTGCATAAACCTATGCGCCAGCCACGCTAGAGTGGGCGGCAATGAATCCGGCTAGATCTTCCTGCGGCGGCTCCTCGTCCTCGCCCGTGGCTTCAGCGTGTAGGGTCATCAAGCGGCTTATGTGCCGCCACAGCGCCTCACGCGTCTCCCTGGCCTCCTGGTGCTCGCCTTCCCACTCGGGTATGCCGCGCAGAACGCTCACAATAACGCGGTCAATAGTGGCCGCGTAGCGCTCGCGCTCCTCGTCGCTTGCTCCCTCCAGCGCCTCGCGCCGGGCAGCGGCGTCAGCTACGTACATAGCCTCAAGCTCCAGCGCCGGACCTAAAGGGACGCCAGGCCCCTTCGGCGGCGCGTCCGATAGGAACTCGTCTAGGGACACGCCGAACGCCTGGGCGAACCGCATAAGCGTGATCCGCCGGGGGCGCGGGTTGGTCCCCCTCTCGATGTTGGCAATAGTTGCGGCTGCTACGCCCGACTCCTCCGACAACCTGGCCTGAGACCAGTCGCGATCCGCGCGGTAGGCCAACAGCCGATCTATGAGATCTACACCCTCCAACGGCTCCTCCTTTGCTAGTCCTACGCACCAGCTTACCCTCGCGGTGCGTTTGTATGGTAGCGGATTTTATAGTAAAATCAAGACACAGAGGCCACAAGAAAGCCAAACCCCCGCGAGCGCAAACTCCGGGGGCACGGCCCACAGGGAAGGAGCCCCTATGGACGTACGCAAGTCTAGCGCACCCGCGCACCCCTCTACCCGCGAGCAACGCGGCCTGGCGCTCGCCGGGGAGCGCGCCGAGGAGATCTGGCGCTGCGGCCCCTGGGTTTGGAGGGTGCCGAGCTGCTCCGATCCGGAGACGATCTACCTCGTGCGGCTCAGGCCGGAGAGCTGCCCCTGCGAGGACCACCAGCGCACCGGCCGGACCTGCAAACATCTGTTCGCGGCCCTCGTCGTGCGGGCCAAGTACGGCGTTTGCTCCGGCTGCGGTTGCCGCTTTCGCCACCGGGATCTGGTCGAGCTTACCGAGGACAACCACGACGACCTGACGCACTTCGACGGCGACCGGCTGTGCGTGGCATGCGCCGACGGCGCGGGCGTGGCCTGGTGATCTCCCCCGAGCGCCACCACGCCGCGCCCAGCTGCCTGCTCCGGCTCCGCGACGAGGCCGAGGGCGAGCTCCGCCTCACCGGGGTGGGGGCGTGGGTTGAGTTCGAGCTGGAGGCCGTGCGCTGGGGCGTCCCGGTGGAGATCCCCCGCGAGGACCTGCAAAGGCTGGTGGAGGCCTCGACGGTCGTTATGGAGCGGGAGAAACACCGCCTGCTCCACGCTACTGACTTTGCTAGATGGGGCAGGCGCGGGGGCCTGGCTACGCTCCGCAAGTACGGCTCCGACTGGTTCGCGCTCCTAGCCCTCAAGCGGTGGGGCCGGATCACAGCCGCGGACCTCGAAGTCGCGAGGCCGCTCCGGTGAGGTTCGCGCCCGGCCGGGTCGTCGCCACGCCCGGAGCGCTGGACCTGATCGGCCACGCCGGTGCCTACGCCCTACTGCGGCGCCACCTCTCCGGCGATTGGGGCGCCCTCGACGCGCACGACCGCCGCGAGAACGTCCGGGCCCTCTCGGCCGGGGCGAGGATCTTCTCGGCCTACGAGACGCCCGCGGGGAGGGTCTGGATCATCACCGAGGCCGACCGGTCCTCGACCTGTATCCTTCTCCCCGAGGAGTACTGAGGTACCTGGCCGCCGACTACATCCACCCCACGCCCCACAAAGGCCGCTGCCGCGTCCGTATCTACCGGCCCGACCTGGCCGAGGAGGGCAGCGAAGCCCGGAACGAGGCCGTGGTGGTCTGCACCGAGCTAAGGGACAACCCTGGCCAGAGCGTCACCAACGCCGCCGAGCGGATCGCCGCCGAGGTCATAAGCTTTCATCGGTTGCCTACGCCGCTGGTGTGGATCGAGCACTATGAGGATGGCGCACGCGGCACGCCCGAGGACCCGCACACCTTTGACCTGGTGTCGTTCGAGCACTACGAGGTCGAGGACCTGGGCGCGTACATGGGAGAGGAAAGGAAGCGCATCGGGGAGCCCTCCTGGAAGCCTCTCGACCGCGCCACCGTGGAGACGCTAATCGGGCAGGACGCATGACGCGCTACGAGGTGTGGTGGCCGTTGTCGATGCACTGTAGCTCTACGGGCCTGGGCTCTAGCTTTGCTGGCATGCTTCCCCCTTACTGTATCGAGGTTGTTGCTGGCAACAGTATGCACCGTATTGCGTGGAAGGTGATTCTCCGAAGTTCGCATCCAGAAATAGCCACATGGCATTTAAAGCATGAGTGCATCACACTACTGCACTGTCAGATCGTGCGGCGTGCCCGTGATGTAGACGTTGTGATTCGAGCCATCGGCCACAGCGTGTGCTATCTGCTTGCCGTCGTGCACCACCGTAACCTCCACCGTGCCGCTGACGGTCTTCCGCGTTACGTCGATGGTCATGCCGGGGTTATGATCGGCGTGGTAGAGGATGTGCTCGTCTCCGTAGTGGGGTCCTGTGAAGTCCACGGGTTGTGTTATCCCGTCCGCACCCGCGTAGGCCTCGTAACCCGCTCCGCCAGTGGTCTTGTAGTACACCTCCAGCGTGTCGCCCTTGGGCAGAGGAGCGTGGCCGGGCTTGGGGTTCTGTTCCCTCTCCCGTGCGGCCTTACCACGCTCTATGATCTGCTTATGGGATGCGTTGTTCGAGGTGTGTTGCTTCGAGCCACCACCGCTCCCTCCTCCGCCCCCTCCGGAGGGTGGATTGGCGATGTACAGGGCAGCTACCACTAACAACGCTATTAAGGGCCACCATTTCCGAAGAAATGTTCGTTCGCTAGTCTCTGGGGCCCCTGGGGGCGGCGGCGGCACCGACACATCTGCTTCGGGTGTAGGAACCCGCGCTGTCTCGTGAACAGGGCTCCCACAGTTCTGGCAGGAGCGGTCCTCTGGACTTAACTCATGCCCGCAGTTACCGCAATACCTGTCCGCCACGATGCCATCCTCCCTCTAGGTGACAACCCCTGTACACAAGCTACCACGTAGTCATCCCCACACGCTCTATTCACCCAAGTGCGTGGAATAGGTATTCTCGGAAGTCTGCCTCGCCCCGGTCCTATACTGTACGGTTTCTTATGTACATCGGCCCGCGAAGATGGGCCGATGTACATAAGAAACCGATAATACCCGCAGCAGGTA
>MWVY01000426.1_pt1 | contig 10050 bp, 20 predicted proteins | sample 1047251 | NCBI WGS metagenome assembly MWVY01 (sample SAMN06349983, study PRJNA376086) | soil metagenome | isolation source: MS7-5 sample Antarctic (ecotone) soil | place: Antarctica | collected 2015-01-13
TTATGCGCGTACCCAAGTGATTCAACTAGGGCCGGGGCTCTTCGGGGTCTCGGCCTGCTTCGCTTGTGTGCGCGTACACAGGCACAGACGGGCTCGACCCCGTCCCGATGACGCCTTTCACGCCCGGCCTGCGCTACCGAGGACCGACGTCCACAGGTCCTCCGCCCCAAATACCGAGCCTCCACATCCCCCACCGCGCCAAACCCTGCACCAGGGGGGGTAGAAGCAAAAGGCCCACAAAGCCTAGCGCCAATAGCAGGCGTGGGAGCCGCCCCACAAGGTCAAAGGACCCAAACTGTGAGGTTATGAACCCGAGGGGGAACAAAAATATGGCAAAGGAAACGGCTGCGAGGGTGCCGACTACGGAGTATGTGTGCCGGCGAAGCCTCTCCGCCGAGCTCAGACCGTACCCCGGATACAGCCCCATCAAAGAGCGTAACCCTATCCACACCGCCACGGCGAAACCACCAATCACCATAGCCGTCGGTCTGGGGTAGCCCTCCCACCCCATCAAGTTCCACTGGGCCAAGATGCGCGGTAGCTCGAACGCCGCCAGCCAGACCAGTATTCCCAGCAGGGCGTCAGACAATGACAAGACCAGCGCGGCTAATACCTTGAACTCGGCAGCAGGTCTCACGCGGCTTGCCCCCTTCACGGACGCAGGAAACACCAGCCAAACAGTACCAGCCAAACAGTAAGTGAGAGGATACCCAGATGCAACTGCTATTCCCGTCGCCTGCTCGCCTACCCCCATCGGGCCGGCCCTACGCCTGACTGGAGGCACAGCGCATGACCAATATACCGCGCGGCTACTGCGAATGCGGCTGTCGATGGCCTACACCTTCGGGGAGCTTGCCGGTAGCGGAAGCTAGCGCTGTAGCACCGTAACCGACCGGGCCGGGGCTTAGCGTTGGAGGTGAACGTAACCGCAGGGCGGGCCGTATACTAGAGTGCGGGTAGCTTCCGGCGTGCAGCGGGCGTGCAGCGTTCGCTAAAGGAGGAGAGGAGAATCGAGTGGCTCGGGTGCTGGCTAGCCTAGGCTTAGCGGTGGCAATTCTGGTGGTGGTAGCTTCGCTAGTGGCCTACCACGGCATAGGGCTTGGTTGGCCGCAACCTAATCGAGAACTGGTGCAAAGCGGGGTCCAATCAGTGACTATCTGCGACGAGTACCACGGGGGCACCTTCAACCTCATGCCTATCCCAGGCGGCGACGTAGGGCTCTGGGAGTCGGAGAAGAAGGGCGGGTGTTACGTCTGGTACCACTACGCCGATTCGGAAGAGTAGAACCCGCATAGCTTCGCTTAGCCCCGTCCCGATATGGCTTGTCAGCTAGTCAGCACGCTACGGCCTATCGGGGTGTGGCGAAGCGGTGTCTCGGTAGCGGAGCGGTAAATTAGCAGTAATTCTTATTCTTTTATCGGTAATCTACCGCCAGGGAGGGTCGTACTACTTCGAAGGGGTGTTCTCGGAAGTTCAAAAAGCGGTAAGGCTTGCGGTAATCAGCTACCTCCACATCTTACGCCACCATGGCAGTCTAGCCTTCTCGAGTTCGGCCTGGAGCTTCTCCGCCCGCTCCCTCTCGGCGTCGGCCCGTTCTCTCTCACGCTCGAGTGCTTCGCGCAAGGTGCTCTCTGCTTTCTCCGTAAGCTCTATACGCCCGCGTGAGAGGCCGAGCTGGTATCGGAGGTCCCTGACCTCGGCCTCGAGGTCGGAGAGCCTCTCAGGGGATTCTGGAGGCTCTGATAGGCGGCCCACCCGTGCGGGGCGGTCCCTATCGTGTACGGCGTACATGGGTATCTTCCAGCCTCGTCCGCCGCTCTCTTCCGGCGGGATGCCCTCGAGCTCGCCGGCGCGTAGCATCTGCCGTATGCGGCCGGGGGTGAGCTTCAGGATTCGGCCAGCCTCATCGACGCTGTAGAAGTCTTCCCCAGCTTCGCTCACAGCGGGATGCTAGACCATTAGGGACGGGACCGAAAGGCCTTAGAAGCCATCCTCGTCCTTCTGACGGGAAGCTTTGGCGTAGTGGTCAGGTAGGTTCGGGCTCAAGGGCTCTGTCCTGCAGCCGTCACATTTGCCAGCCCAACCCAAATAGTAGGGATGCACGCAACCCAACCGCTTGGCCTTCTCTATTTGCGTTTCTTCTTTGCCTGTTTCTTGTGCCATTTATGAAAGGAATAGTTCTGCAAAACACGCACCACGCTACCGACGCCAGCCATCGCTGCAAATATGAGAGTGGCGAGTGCTAGCGTAGTGTCGTGCATTAGACCCCTGGGCGCCTTGGGTGTCCGCTTCGTCTATGTGTTCGTCTTGGCATCTCTTACCTCAGGAGCGAAAGGCCGGCGCACGTAAAGGAGCAACCGCACGCCGGCCTTGTGATGGCGCGAACACAGACCCAAGGAGGCCTGCCCACAGGCTCACGCGCAGCGGGACGCCATCTTGTGAAGCTACCCCCACCTTCACGCCTCGACTTCGTCCCAGTCGTAGCCATTAGACGTGAGGTACTGGCGCATGGCAGCAGTCCACTGCTGTATAAGCATCTCGGTGGTCTCTCGGTCGAGGATGTCAGGCTCGAGTTCGTGTTCTCGCTCGAAGACGCGCCTTACGGCAAGCTCCATCATCTGCCCATGGGTGTACTCTTCTCCTAAGACTCTACCCGGGATATCTTCAGGCTCTATGGGTACACCACCGCGGGAGACGTTCTTCGCCCGAGAAGCCTTAAGGCGTGAGTACTCCTCTAGGATGTCGCACGTAACGGCCCACTTTAAGTCTGCCTCGGGGTCTTCTTTAGGTGGGCGGTTTTGCTCAAGTCGGCCTATCCGATTATCTATGCTCCCCATCTGCTACCTCCTGGTGTCTTCTCATGGCCCTCTTCCAGGGCCTCCAGCCGCTCTATCAACTCCCGCTGCTCCCGGACCTGCAACTCAACCGCGACTGCCCGGAGCAGGACGTTCAATATCTGTGCGACTGCACTTCCAGTAGAGCGGTCCAGTTGCCCATCCAGCACACCGTCTGCGAGGTCCTGAAGCTGGGTCTTGATACTGGTGAGCTCTACTTGCTTGCGGCCACGACCCCCACGCTTGCCACCCTTTGACCCATGCCGCTTGCGTTCCTCGAGGGTGGAGGGCTCGTGTGCATAGCACCACTGAGAGCCGTCTATAGGCATCCCCTTACAGGCCGTGCCGGCTTGCGTTATGCCTGAACATTTCGCCAATAGGTGTCACCCCCTCCCCCACAGCTCCCATCAGTTACCATCAGCCTGCCTCTGGGCCGGGGGCCACCTTCGAAAGCAGCGCCCTGCCAAGCAGTGCTTCGTTTGACTCTGAGACACGCCGCGCCTGGGCGTAGGTCTCCCACGCGGCCTTGGCCTCAGGATGCTTCTCCCGGTACTGATTGGCCACACCAAACACACCGCGCTCTATGCTCTCGTGATAGATTGCCTGCTCCATGGCACGGTCTTCCGTCCGCTGGGCCCTCGTCATAAGCCTTTCAAGTGCATCTGCTTGTAGGTCCACGCAACGGAAGGAGGCGTCGCGATAGGAAGAGCGGAACGCTTCTTTTTGTGTCTCGGTGATATTAGCCGCCGGATAAGAAAGCTTGAAGACTCGCTTCTCATTGTTTTCGAGAGTAGCAGCCGTGGCAGTTTCGTGCTTTTCGACTATAGTGGCGTGGCGCTCCGATGCCTTAGCCGTGGCCTCGTTTGCGTAGCGCTCCTTGGCCGCATCCGAGTAGTCCTGCATCCGCTGGATGCTCTCGAGCTCCTCGGCCAGTGCCTGTCGGTTATCGCTTACGGCCTCAGTCGCCTGCTGCTCAATTGCTCCGATATCGCTAGTCATTATTCATGCTCCTTTCAACCTATGTCTTTCTCCAGGTCTAGTGTCCAATTTTCAACGAACTCTTCGAGTCCCAACTTCTCTAGCGTGTCGTTTACGTCGGCCTCGAGCACGGAGACGTGGCGTCCGTTATTCAGGTGCAGGCGCAGAATGTTCTGTCTAAACTCTTTGCTCCAGACAGAGGAGATATGGCTAACGTTTGCAGGGTTAATGGCAAGCAGTAACCCAGCGGGTCCGTTCGCACCACCCCTGAAGGCTAGAAAACTCACACTACCTCTTTCCGGAGGTGGCTAAGTTCTTGTAGCATCTCGCGGTTCATCCCCTGTAGCTTATGTACCTCACGGTGTACCTGCTGCAGTTCGCGTGTGAGGTAGGTAAGAGCGCCATCCTCATCGCTATCAGCTTTACGGGCGGAGCCGCCATAGCTACGGCCGCGGCCACCGCCTACTCTCTGTACAACCTCTTGCCTCACCTTCTCCGCATCGGCTCCCAGGTTAGAGAGAACCCTCGCCCCAATGCCTTCGCTCTCCCGCACCAGCCCAAGCAGGATGTACTCGGTGCCGATGTAGTTGTGGCCAAGCTGCAGCGCTTCTCTTAGCGCGTACTCAAACACCTTCTTTGCGCGTGGCGTGAACGGCGCACTCCCCTTCGCTTCGCCAGTGCCTTCTTCACCGTAGCCGACGATGGTCTCTACCTGTTTACGCACACCGTCTTCGGTGACGTTCAGGGGGTAGAGCACCTTTTCCCCAACACCCTTCTCGCGAAGGAGACCAAGAAGCAGGTGCTCGGTACCGACGTAGTTGTGGTCCATACGACGGGCCTCATCCTGTGCGAGCACCACGACCTTGCGGGCCTCGTCTGTGTATCGCTCGAACACTAGCAATACCTCACTTCCACGGCCGCCTGCGCGCCTTCTCGAAGAGCTTCGGCCTACCACTGCTCATCACAGCCTTGCTCTCCGCGCCATACGAACCGACGGCCTTGGCGCCCTTGCTAACGGAGGCAAACAGGTTGGCCGGTGTTCTCTTCCCTGACGGCAGAACCTGCATGGCACGCTCGAAGTTCTCCGCATCGGCAAGTGCTCTTTGGTGGATGGGCGTGCGATGAGATTCCACTAGCTCTTCTATGTCTACGCCCAATCCCTCGGCGGCTTTAATGGCAGCAAGTGCACCGACCTTAGCCTCTATTCCGGTGGCGCCCATAGCACTAGAGTAGGCCTCCTTTAGCACCTTCAGGCGCGGGTCATGGTTAAGCTTCACCTTGCCATCCATGCTTGCCTTGCGCTGCACCTCAGAAGCGTGAGCTCGCAAGGCCGCACTCTCATTTTGTATGGCAAGTATCTCGCTCGCGTCTTTTGCCTTCGTGGTGGCAAGCGCCCCTTTGTCCGGCATAGGAATGGAGAATAGGTGCTGAGTCTCAGCACCCCTTGCTACCTTCTCCCTAGCTGACATGCGAGCTTCGGCAATCTTCGGAGAGTAGCGCCCTATTACCTCATCGGCGTGGCGCTCTCTAGCCTCCGTCGTTAAGTCCTCATTCGCCTGCACCCTCTCTAGTTCTTGGCCTAGACGGTGCTCATCGGCCTGTGCGCCCTGCAAGAGTTCGTGGACGCCCTTATCAGGGATGGCGGCAACGATTTGTTCGTAGCTTGGCCTAATTACTTGGTCTGCAAGATTCTCAGTCATGCTCTTCCTCTTCCTTCAGGTCCTTGATTCCAAGTGCGCCGAGCACTCGCTCCTGTTCTTCGTGGGCCACCGCGACGTTCGAGGATGGTAAGCGCAGCACGAGATGCTTGCCTTCCGCGCTTCTTACCACCTCGAAACTCACCTGCTCGACTCGGTCTATGGCGAAGGAAACACGGTTTGCCGCAGCGTTTCGGACGGTCAGGAACCTCTCTTTTCGTGGCGTCAACTCTAACCCTTCTTCCGCCCAAGCACGCCGTGGTGGCCGGGCTTCAGAGTGCCTTTATCTTTCTTCGGAAGTCCTGACCACTCCGGTGTCTTGCTCAACGGACTCGCTATCTTCTTGCCGTGCTTCTGCTCCTCCCGCGTCTTTCCGCGCTTATCGGCGGTGCCTCCACCGCGAACGCCACGGCCTGAACCGACGCCCCCGGTAACCTTGCCCTTCTTTCCTCCTAAATTGCCCATTACGCTGCTCCTTTCGGTAGGTATCTTTGTGCTTCCTGTCCGTGATATGCGACGAGCGCTTCGAGGTTGGCCCTGTGGCGCTCTTCCTGGCCTTGGTGGTACTCGAACCACTGCTCACGCAGCTCGGCGTCCCTGGCGGCAGAGAAGCGCCGCACCGACTCGGCATAAAGGTCCTCGCGGGCTTGTTCGGCCTCATCTGAGCGACGCGCCTTGTCTCGCTTGGCAATTAACGTGTCGAGGTCCCTCTCGGCCTTTTCACCCGCCGCGCGGTCCCCGCTTAGGGCCGCCCCTATAAGCTTCACGGTAGCCTTGCTAGTGTCCACGTATCAGCTCCTCTCACGCTTTGGTTGGAGCGGGACGGGGACTTGCCGCGAAGGACAAACGCAGCGCCCCGCCCCATATGCCCCCCGGCCGGGGAACGACGACCCGGCCGCTTCGGTAGTCTTGTAAGGTGGCGGGGGAGACGGTCGCACTGCCGTTCGCCGGTACAAGGGCGCTCCGCCCGCCTGGATAGCATCTGGAAGATAGGAACGAGCATGAAGGACTCGCCGGGGCATCACTGCTACCCGACTCCAGACCCATCGTTAGATGGTGTGTTTTAGGTGCTCTTATCAAGCTGCCTCTTTGTCTGTTTTGTTGCACGCCTGCATTTTAGTACACTCCAGCGACATCTTCACTACCCCCACGGAAGCTGGTGAGGCGTCCTTCGGGAAGAAGCTTCCGTTTCTACCCAGCAGAGCTACGGCCTTATCCCACAAGGCTCTCTCTTCCTTACTCACTTGTCTCTCCTTTCCCTAGCACTTTCTATCCGGCTCACGACGGAGTTCAGCACACGCCAGTAGGCGTTATCGTCGAAGCGCACGGCGGCAAGAATATCTAAGTCCTCTGATGTCATATCCAGCACCGTCCGAGACGATATCGGCCACGGCAGGCGCTGTAAGGCATCTATACGCTGCTCCACCACGTAGTCATCATTCATCAGCATGAATCGTCACCTCCACTTCTTCATGTCGGCATCACTCCTCGCCGGCTTCTCTGTCGCGTATTGCACCCGCCACATCGCGCAGTGCGTCGGCCACAGAGAACAGCGCGGTGCCTATCCGGTCTGCGGCGTCCACAAGGTTTGCGGGCTCGCCATTCCTGTCGGACACGTTGGGTGACTCCAGCGTGCGGCATATCGCCCGGGCTATCTCCTCCATCGCCATCTCCTACTCCTCTCCCTTGACACCATTGACGCCATTGACGCCGTCTCCTAGGAATAATTCCACGAACCTCCTAGACTGTTCGTCTTTCCAGAAGTTGCCAGTGTTGAAGGTGACGGCCTTGGTTTTGGCTGCTATGGCCTTTAGTCGCTTGGTTAGTTCGTCTGGTCGCGGCGGCTTGACTTGGCTGCTTAGCTGCTCGAAGAGTATCCCTGGCTCATCCTTAAAGTGGCCGCCACGCTCAGTAAGGAATGAAGCTATATCGGCTGCTAGTAGTTCGTCTACGTCGTGTCCATGTAGGCCCACGTAGACGCGCTTGGCGTGTCCCTTGAAATACTCCACAAGCGAAGCAGCTGCTAGGACATCGCTAACCTCGACTCTCTCGGCTGCTCCTGTATCGGCTGCTCTGGCGGTTGCTAGTATCAGAATCAGGCGAGCAAGGTAGCCTTCCAGCTTCGACCATGGTCCTTTTAAGCGAGCAGGGAAGCCAGGCGCGTACATCTGGGAGCGGTGTAGGTTTATTGCGTCTATGAGAGAGTCCTTGGCATCCGGTGCGAGGTGGATGCACACCGGCTCCGGTCCTCCTAGTTCGTCTTTAGGCATGTAGAGTTCTCTGAGCCTGGCGTAAAGGCTTGCGTAGCTGCTCTCCGCCTCCTCGCTTATCTCATCGTCTGTCCAGCCAGCGGCAACGGGGTCGGGGTAGGCAAACAGGAACCTGTCCAGCAGCCCATCTTCCCTGCCCTCTCCTAGCTCTGGCAGGACGCCTGGCTGTATCGCGCCGAAGAGAGCAACGAAAGGCCGACTTACGATGAGCGGATGCGGCTGACTCTTACGGTCAACAGAAATATAAGAGTTCGACCACGCCGAAAGCCAGAACTGTCTATCGGCTCCTCTGCCGCCTTGCTTGTATTGGTCCATACCCCTAGCCCAACCCGATAACTCATCGCGGATAGCCACGACACCGCGCGGGTTCTCGGCCTGGATACCGGCCAGCCTCTCTACGGTGATGTCCTCTACCAGCGTCCTCTCCATTGTCGGCTCGAGTGGTGGTGGTGGTGCCGCTACGCCGTCTTTGGCAGCGTCCCGCTTCTCTACCTCGTACCCCCGCTTCTCACGCTTGTGCTCTTCTGCTTTGCGCTCGTAGTCTTCCTTTTTGGCAGCCTGTGCTCTCTTGGCTGGCTCTAGTGCGACTTTCAAGGCTGGTGATTTCTTCTCCCCCGGGTCGGCGATAACCGCGCTGTATATGGCTGTGCCTTCTTCCCACCCACGCTTCAGCCTAAGCACCCGACTGTTACCTATCGCAGAACCGAGTACCGCTAGCATCGGCAAGGCTACGAAGTCCGGCGGACAGCCTATAGCCAGAGCGGCCTCCGTTATAAGCCTCCTACAACCTTCCGGCATCGTGCCAACCGGGAAGGGTGGTGGCGTTGGTAATTCTCTAGGCACGGCGTCAATGGCGTCAATGGCGTCAAGGCCAACTTCGCGTAGGAATTCCTCTGGTATGTCGTGGGCTCTCACGATACCAACCTCTGAAACTCAGTCCACGCTCGCCTGAGTTCTTCCCTACGCTCGTCCTCGTCCTCGATGGCGTCCACTAGCGGCAATATCAGATGCCGGAACAGACGCCTGCGGACGATGTTCTTCTTTGTCTCTTCTATGGCTTCTCGGGTGTGGCGTTGCCTATCCTGTTTGCGGTGCCACGCCGGCGGCCGCTGCGGTACCTCATGGCCGAACTCCATAAGCAGGTATCCGGCGACGACGCCAGCATCGCGTTCGTCGTATCCCCACGCCAGGCGCGCCAGTTCTACAACGTCGCCGCGATTTAGGCAGCCGAAGCAGAAGAAACTCTCTGTCTCCGGATACACCACGAACGATGGCGTCCTGTCCTCGTGCTCAGGTAGTGGGCAGCGTGCCGTCCACGTGTCGCCGCTACGGCGCAGCTGGCCAGGGCTACAGAGACGTTCGGCCAGGTCGACGACGTGCACGGCTTCTTTTGCGGCGTCTATTGGCTTGGTGTAGGAAACGCCACGATAGCGAGATTCTGGGGTTCGGGTGGCTGTTTGCGCTTCAGTTGTGTGGTATTCTGGATTCATTAGCGGGCCTCCTATCGGCTCGTTTTCTGCTCACTGGGGTGTGGGAACCCCGAGTGTGCCGCCCAGCGAGATTCTGAGGAGAAACGCTGGGCACCTTATGTCGGGAACAAGCATACGCCATTGCTCTGGCGCTTTGTAGCAAAACTGTACAAGAGGTTGAGTGTTACCGCTCGGAGCGACGCCGCTCTATGAACTCCTGTAGGTCGCGCTCGGCGATACGAATAGCGCCCGAAGGGGGCGCTCCGAACCTGATGGCGACAAGGCCTCCGGTCTCAATCCAGCGGTTTATCGTGCGCCGGTTCACCTTTAGGCGTTCGGCTACCTCATCCAGTGTCCAGTATTCCTCATGCACTGCGGTTGTCACTTTACACCTCCGCGCTCGGGTTTTTTTCTTCGCTGTTATTGTACACCCCTTGACGTGTCTTGACAAGGTGGTATAATGAGGTTGTTGGAAAAGGAAAAGCCTCGCAGGAGTAGACGCTCCCCGAGGCCCGGCCCAAGAGGAGGAACCTCATGGACACCACGAGAATACACCACGAGACGGCCGCGGGGGACCCGTTTGTTGCCGCAAGCAAAACCGAGAATAGGCCGCATGCCTGCAACGCGGGCTGGGTAACGATAGGCCAGATGGTCCTCGACGAGGACACGGGCGAGGAGGTAGAGGAGTACGCGCTGTATTTGTGCCGCCGCTGTAGCGAAGGGCGGAGACAATTGCGGAACGTTCCACAATTTCAAGGAGGAGAAGCATGACGGAGATGACGACAGAGGAACGTGCACTCTA
>MWVY01000427.1_pt1 | contig 10037 bp, 9 predicted proteins | sample 1047251 | NCBI WGS metagenome assembly MWVY01 (sample SAMN06349983, study PRJNA376086) | soil metagenome | isolation source: MS7-5 sample Antarctic (ecotone) soil | place: Antarctica | collected 2015-01-13
TTTGAAACCCCTGTTATAATTTATGTAAGCTGCATTTATATTTTCCTTGTAATCAAACCGGTTACTGCGCAACGTGTCAAGTGACTTTCCATTAGTGAATACATTATATCTCTGAAAATCATTATCAGTTGTTATAATAGTTACTTTACCCCCGATACCTAATTTACCCTTCGCGAAATTTTGTTCATAGTCAGCTTTAAGTGATCTTATGTCAATATCTGATGGTGCAATCATATTATAAACTAACCTGTTTCGTTCCGTTTGACCGGTTGGATCAAAATAAAAATTAGGCTGTATTTGATCACTGTTTATTCTGAATGCACCATAATCTGCATCAAGATTAAACTCTCTGCCTGATGGCTCAGCATAACGGTAATTTAAATTTAAGTTTGAGCTATTACGGTCCATTTCATTTGTGTTGTTCGCCACCAATAGTCTATTGACCTGTTGTGTTGGAATATAACTGATGGGAGTTCTGCTTGAATTTGCAAATTGAATATCTGCAAGAGTGCCATTATATATTACTCCAATTGTGTTTCTCGGATTCAGAAAGTAATCAGCACCAACTTTAAAGTTGTGGTTATTGGCTCTGTGTCTCGTTACCGACTTTTGATCGAACAAAGTATCCAAAACAGTTCGGTAAAAATTCATGCTGCCCTGGTTATTACTTCTTCCATAATTATATGTACCAAATACATTCAAATTGGCACTTCTGTTATTCAACGAAATACCAGTATTGTATTTTGGACGTATGCCAATATTCCATCCGGCATTTACAGAACCGTTTGTTCCGTATGATCTGTTTTTCTTTAACCTGATGTTTATAATACCTGCATTACCGGCAGCTTCATATTTGGCGGATGGATTGGTAATTATTTCAAGAGCATCAATTTGTGCAGACTGCAGTGTTTTTAAATAATCACTAAGATCTTTTCCCGCAAGCGGAGTTTTTCTGCCATCAATAAAGATCTGAACACCGTTCTTTCCACTTAAGCTTATATTATCATCCCGATCTACTGAAACACCGGGTGATTTGCGAAGTAATTCCAATGCGTCTGTGCCTACAGCATTTATTGTTCCTTCTACATTTAAAATGGTTTTATCAGCTTTCACTTCAACTAAAGGCCTGGTAGCGGTTACCGTTACATTCGATAAATTGGCTGAATTCTTTGTAAGAGTATATACTCCAATATATACATCGCTACCGGTAAACTGAAAAATTTCAGAAAATAATCTGCCGTATCCAACATGGGTTATGCTGATCCTATAGCTGCCTTCATTTATTTCGCTAAATACAAATTGACCATCATTTTTAGTAACAGCAAGTTTTACAACTGAAGAATCTGTAGCCTTGAGTAGGGAAACCGTTGAAGCATTTAATGAAATACCCTGATCATCTTTAACAGTACCTGAAATTTGTTGTGCATTTAATGCCACGCTAAGTAATAGCAGACATAAATGGAAGCCGATTTTTCTCATAACATCGTTTTGTCACCGCAAATTTCAAATATTAACGTGACAAACTGATGACAATTTGTTGAGTGGCTATTTTAAGGTATGTATGGTAAGTTATTGAACAGGAGGTCTTGAGTCGTCTTGTGTAGTACGAATTAATCCAATACCTGTAAAAAAGAAGATACTGCCTAAAACACCATATACAATAAGAACTTTTAACTGTTGTGTCCCTGATGAATTTAAAAACAGTGTTGCTGCATAAATTAATCCCCCAATACCTAAAATCGTCAGAATTATACCAAAAGTTCGCTTAACATTCATAACTGTTTTTCGGGAGTTGATGCAAAAAGACTGCCAACAGGGAAGTTAAACAAACCAGCAGGTGATACAATTTGGATATACCTGTTTTATTTTACCACTAAATTTGTTTTCATTCTTTTGATTTTAAATCTCCGCATATGAAACTGAAAAGCTATCTTTTAGCAGGTGTAATGTTTTTATTTTGGCATTACGCTACTGCACAAAATACTCAACCACCTAAGCCTCAAAAGGTTCCAAAGGTATTTAATGAACACGGCAGGGAACGTGTAGATGACTACTACTGGATCAGCGATCGAACAGATAGTAATGTTATCAACTACTTAAAAGCAGAAAATGCTTATGTGGAAGCTTACCTGAAACATACTGAGCCACTGCAGCAAAAACTTTACAATGAAATCATAGGGAGAATAGAACAGAAATATGAATCATTACCATATAAGGAAAATGGATACTGGTATTATTCACGTTTTGATGAAGGAGCACAGTACCCGTATTATGCCCGTAAAAAGGGAACTACAACAGCTAAAGAAGAAATTATGCTGAACGTTCCTGAAATGGCAAAGAATCACGAAATCTATTTAATTAGAGGCAGCAGACCAAGTCGTGATAACAATTATCTTGTTTATGCTGTTGATACAACTGGCGATCGTAGATCTACCCTTCATGTTCGTAATCTTTTTAATGGAAAAGATTTATTTGACAGAATCACCAACACCAGCGGAAATGTTGCCTGGGCTAATGATAACAAAAGCTTCTTTTATGTATTGAATGATCACACGGTTCGGCCTCATAAAGTATTACGTCATGTATTGGGAACTGATCCTGCAACTGACCAGGAGATTTATACAGAAAGAGACAGTACATACGGTGTGTATTTAACACGCCCAAAAAATAACAAGTACATTTTTCTAATCTCACGCAGTACAAATACTACAGAAGCCCGATATATTGATGCAAATAATCCATCTGCAACTCCAATTATCATTCAACAAAGAATACCTGGAGTTGAATATACCCCTGCTTATTTTGAAGGGAATGTATTTCATATAAGAACAAATAAAGATGCAAAGAACTTTAAACTGGTAACAGCACCTATAAGCAATCCATCAATTAGTAATTGGAAGGACTTAATTTCTCATAACGAGAAGAGTTATTTCGAATATTTTGAAATCCTTAAAAATTACTATGTAACACAAGCCAGGGAAAATGGACTTACGCAAATAAAAGTATTTGACCGACCAACTAAAAAATGGCACACAGTGAATTTTGGGCAAGATGCCTATGTAGCTTCCATGTATACGGCAACAGATGATTTGACAAGTGACAGCATCAGGTATTATTATACCTCACTTACTACTCCGGGATCTGATTATTTATACAATCTAAAAACACGACAAAAGAAATTACTGAAACAACAAAAAGTTGGAGAGGCTTTTAACCCGGCTTTGTATGAAACCAAACGCATCTGGGCTGCTGCAACTGATGGCACAAAAGTGCCTGTTTCTGTTGTTTACAGGAAAGACAAGTTTAAAAAGAATGGAACTAACCCTATGCTTTTGTATGCGTATGGTTCTTATGGTGCAAGTTCAGATCCTTACTTTAATTCATCAATCATCAGTTTGCTTGACAGGGGAATAAGCTTTGCAATTGCGCATATCAGGGGCGGACAGGAAATGGGCCGTGAATGGTACGAAGCAGGTAAGGTCTTAACAAAGAAAAACACTTTTACTGATTTTATAGATGCAGCTGAATTTCTGGTTAAAGAGAAATATACATCACCGGATAAGCTCTTTGCAAATGGTGTAAGTGCAGGAGGAATGTTGATGGGCGCTGTTACTAATATGCGTCCAGATCTGTTTAAAGGAATTATTGCAGAAGTGCCATGGATGGATGTGATTACTGATATGTTTAATTCTGATCTTCCATTGACAACTTTGGAATATGACGAGTGGGGTGATCCTAATCAAAAGCAGTATTATGATTATATGCTGTCCTGGTCGCCACTTGATAATATAAAGCCGGCAAAATACCCGGCTATTTTTGCTACAGGAGGTCTCCACGATACCCAGGTGCCGTATTTTTCACCGGCAAAGTGGGTAGCTAAAGTTCGTGAGAATAACATTGGAACGAACCCTGTATTGTTTAGGGTAGAAATGGGTGCCGGACATGGAGGGCAATCTGGCAGGTTTGAAAGACAGAAACTTACAGCACTTAAATACGCCTTCATTTTAGATCAACTGGGTTGGAATGAACAAACAAAGAGTTTTGCAAACGGTTGAATAGCCCAGACCTATAAGGTTTCTGAAACCTTATAGGTCTTTTATTTCACTCGATTATAATAGCTTCCTTTAAAGAAATCGGCTGCCGGTGGTACTGAAGAAACCCTTCAACACCATCAAATAAATTCAAGACTTCACTTGTATTCTCAAGAGAGTTCGGAATTGCATATTCATTATAAGATGACCACTGCCATTCTTCAATGTTCTTAACTAACCCATGGTGTACCGGATTTTTATGAATGTAAAAGACTGTTGATAGCAACTGACTGTTTGAAGTTACTTCCACTCTTCGCATATAATCAATAAATAAGCTTCCCTTTCGATGATATACTTTATTAAACGCTTTAGCATAACTATTCAGCCAGTTAGAAAACCTCTCCATTAGAAAATCGGAAATAATATTGAAGTTGAATTCCTTTCCACTTTTAATCAAACCAAACTGCTCCTTAATTGATTCTTCCGATCTTATATTAATCAAGAAATGAAAATGATTAGGCAGCAAACACCAGGCGAATGTGTCTGCAATTGGTGAAGTGTGCTGGTGATATTTCTGTAAAAAGAACTGATAATTCTTCTCTTCACGAAACAATACCTCATTGCCAATAGCACGACTGAAAATGTGATATGAGCTATTTGGAAGTAGAGGAGCATTATACTGCATATCCATTCAAGATATGAATTCTGTACTTTTTGCTCTATTTTAGACCATAAGGTCTCAAAAACCTTAATAGGTCTGTATGTTTTACGAATTCAACGGGATAAAGCCTGTAGTGCATCCCAGCTCATTTGTACATCCGCAAGCAGTAGTTACAGGTAATGTAGTTATTGGAGCAAATGTATATATTGGTCCCGGTGCAGCAATACGCGGAGACTGGGGTAAAATAATTATTGAAGATGGTTGTAATGTACAGGAGAATTGCACCATTCACATGTTCCCCGGGATTACTGTTTTGCTTAAAGAAGCTGCACATATAGGGCATGGAGCTATAATCCATGGAGCTACTATAGGCCGCAATTGCCTGGTTGGAATGAATGCTGTAATTATGGATGAGGTAGAATTAGGAGACGAGTGCATAGTTGGAGCATTAGCATTTATAAAACAAGGAGAAAAGATCCCATCACGTTCTTTGCTGGCCGGAAACCCTGCAAAAGTTATTAAGCAGGTGAGCGATGAAATGATTACCTGGAAAACAGAAGGTACAAAGCTTTATCAACGATTGCCAAAAGATTGCTTTAATACTTTAAAACTTTGCGAACCATTACAAGAAATGAAAGAACAACCTGCTGTTTTTGAATACAATTACAAACCCTTTAAAAAAAATTCACCAGGGAGTCCCTAAAAAAATTTCTCTGGTCTAAATAGTTCGTAACTTCAAATTGTTATCACTAAAACCTACTTTATGAAATCTGCTTTACACTTAATTTTTCTTTTTTGTTTTTCTCTTTTTCTTTCCGCTTCAGCCAATGCACAAAAGGACAGGTTCGCTTATGCTGTTACGGACCTTACTAAAGAAGGTGCATCGTGGAATGCGTTACGTAAACTAGATCTCCAAACAGGTGAATACAGCCCTGTATTGCTAAATGGTGTTGAACCGAAAGTTATTGTTTATGATGCTGTTACTAAGGAACCAATCACTATAAAGGCTGATGTAAAGCATGGAAATATGTTGTATGCACCGTTTGCAACAGGTGTTGCTGCAATGGCTCTTGATAAAAAGCACAACAGACTTTATTATACTCCAATGTACATTGATCAGCTTCGATATATTGATTTAAAAACAATGAAAGCCTATTATGTAACCGATCAGCCATTCACTAATCATGGTGATATGCATAATGATGGTGGAAAAATAATTACAAGGATGGTTATTGCACCCGACGGAAACGGTTATGCAATATCTAATGACGGTAAAACTTTTGTTCAATTTACCACTGGTAAAAAAATAAAAATCACTCAGCTCGGTGCATTAGTGGATGATCCTGCTAACAATGGTTTGTCTATTCATAATAGCTGTAGTAGTTATGGCGGTGATATGATAGCTGATGATAAAGGAAATCTATTTATCCTTTCTGCTAACAACCAGGTTTTTAAAGTGAATACTTCAACTAAAATAGCTAAGCACTTAGGTTCCGTTAAGGGCTTACCTTCAGGATTCACTATTAATGGAGCAGTAGTTGATGCAGGTGGATCTTTACTGGTTAGCAGTGCTGTTTACGCGAATGCCTATTATGTAATTAATTCCAAAGACTGGTCAGCTTTACCGTATCAATCTGCTACCGGCGTTTACCGCAGTTCAGACCTCGCTAACAGCAACTATCTTTCTACTGCAAGTCCAAATAAAACAACCGAAATCGCCACCATACTTCGTCCTGAACCTAAATCAAATCACCACATACAGGTATATCCAAACCCTGTAACAGAGAATCAATTCACTATTCAATTTAATAAAGTACCATCCGGAGATTATACAATTGAAGTGACTGATGTACTTGGGCGCAGGGTAGTTCAAAAACAAGTAACAGTGGTAGCTGAAGACCAAACTCAGCAAATACCTCTATCATCAAGTAATGCAAAGGGTGTTTACCTGGTAAAGGTTGTAGACAGGTCGAATAAATCTTTTTTTGAACAAAAAGTAATGGTGCAATAGAGTTAATAAAGTAGTACTTATTTAAAATTTAATCCCAGGTAAAGTATATCTGGGATTTTTTTATTTAGATGATAAACACTTCTTCCCTGTACCAGAGCATAAATGATGTATTTATCTTTCATCTTTCCAAACCAGCTTTACTTGTTTGGCATTCTCATTAAAGTCCGTGCATTTCATATCTCCGCTTCCAGTTATACCACCTGAAGGCGCACATATATAATTACAGTCAGCATCAATTAAACTATTGTATTGATCGCAACAATCGCTGCTAAACAGATAAACGGTTTTGTTGTTGTAGTTATACTCATACACCTGCGCCGGAGGATTCCACTTTTGCTGAGCTTTTATTTGATTTATTTTATCCTGGATACAAGGTGGAATGGTGCTTACTCTTTGCCTCTGACAATTTTGAACTAATGAGATTAAGGCAACGAAACATATGCTGAATAGTTTCATAAATAAAGTTGTATTAGCATGACGATATCTTTGTAAGGTAGCAAAAACAATATTTTGGAGAAAAGCAATTTTGTAGATCAGATAAGGGTGTTTTGTAAAAGTGGACATGGCGGTGCCGGATTAAAACATTTCATGCGAAATAAATTAACTGCTTTTGGTGGCCCCGACGGTGGTGACGGCGGTCGTGGAGGACATATAATATTAAAAGGCAACAGAAATCTTTGGACATTGTTGCATTTAAGATATCATAAGAATGTTCTGGCTGAAGATGGTGAAAAAGGAGGTCATAATAATCGCTCCGGCAGAAACGGAAAAGACATCATTTTAGAAGTTCCGTTAGGTACCATTGCAAGGGATGAAGAAACGGGTGAAAAAGAAGCTGAGATCTTAACTGATGGACAAGAAGTTATTTGGTTACCCGGCGGAAAAGGAGGATTAGGAAACTCACATTTCAAAACCGCTACTAACCAGGCGCCGGAATATGCGCAACCAGGTTTACCGGGAATAGAAGGGTGGAAAGTTTTGGAATTAAAAGTGCTTGCTGATGTTGGCTTAGTTGGATTTCCCAATGCAGGAAAATCTACTTTGCTTTCTGTGATTACGGCTGCAAAACCTAAGATTGCTGACTATGCTTTTACAACCATTACTCCTAATTTAGGTATTGTAGAATACCGCGATGGAAAAAGCTTTTGTATTGCTGATCTTCCCGGGATTATTGAAGGTGCTGCTGAAGGAAAGGGATTAGGTCATCGTTTTTTACGACATATAGAAAGGAATTCTGTTTTATTATTTCTTATTCCTGCTGACAGCAAAGATCACAAGAAAGAATTTGAAGTTTTGTATAATGAATTAGAAGAATACAACCCTGAACTGTTGCAAAAAAAATTCATTATAGCAATAAGTAAGTCTGATATGCTGGATAATGAACTTGTCCAGGCAATAAAAAAAGAATTACCAAAAGAGTATCCAAATATTTTTATTTCATCAATAACACAAAAAAATCTTGATGAACTTAAAGATCTTTTGTGGGAAACGTTAACTGAAGACTAGAAATCTATGTTTGAAATGTCCTTCTCAATAAAACAGATGAGGCAGGACTGTCAGCAGAATTAAAATGCGCAAGTATTTACTAAACTTCTATCTATTCTTCAGTAGAATTGTTTCAGTTTTGAACGATAATGTCTGGCGACCAATGGAAGCTAAATAGTCTGGAATGGATCTTTTAATTAGCAACTTAGCTGAATCCATAATTACTCAAACAAACTCATTTCAATAGAATCTTTACCAAGTGGAGGAAGGTTTTCCCATTCGTATGGATCAAGTTTATTTTTCTGATCAGGTCGTTCTTTCGTGGTTCGTATACTGTAAACCGGGTAATACTCTAATTCTTCAGAAGGTATTTCAAAATATAAGATCTCCTGTAATTCATCATCAGTAAGTTCCTCATCAAGCCATTTTAATTCGAGGTGTTTCGGCAACATCAATGGCATGCGTCCGGCATTCGGTCCACCATTATGGATTTGTGCCATTACTGAATTAGCTGCACGAGTAACAACAGAAAATGTTCCTCTTACTTCACCAGTTTCCACATCCGGCACAGGAGCGTATGTATAAATACCCATTAATGCAAATACAGGTCTGTTTTTTTGTCTTATGAAGTACGGAACCTTATTTTTCCAACCTTTCACCTCCCTGTGTTCCATGAAACCTTCTGCAAGCAACAGGCATCTTTTTTTTCTAAGCCGATACCAATACGACTTCTTGTCAAGGATTTTTTCACTTTTTGCATTGCACATCGATTGCCTGTTCTTTTTAACCTGCTCAGGTGTTTTCATGTATTCTGCAATTACACCCCATTCAAATTCTTTCATGTAATTCTTCCCATCCTCCCGGTAGATCACAGGCTTTTTTTGATATGACTGTGCCACCACATGTACAAATGTGTCGTAGTCAAATTCAATTTGCGGATCAATAATCAGATCCGGTACATAATCAGTAATTATTTCATAACGTGTACTGAATGAAATATCGTAACACATCAGGTTATGTTTTCTATTTCATCAAATTTAACCCTTACTTCCCTTCCACGGTATTTAAGGCATACATACACTTCGCCAAAATGAGGGTAAAAAACCGGGTGAATGGCTTCTTCCCTGGCAGGCTTCCACCCCAACTTTTGTATGTATGCCCTGATCTTTAATTTAATACGGTCAGTTAAATGGTTTTCCCAATCAGGTAAAAATGTATTTGTGTAAATTTTGTATCCTTCAGGTTGTGACGCGGCAACCTTTAACTTCTCCCTATCTTCTCCATTATTCCAATTATACAAGTAACGGTACAGATCTGTGGCAAGAGCATCAAAATGCTCTTTAGCAGAAAAATAATTATCATAGTGGCAAAAAAGAAAACTACCCTTTAAGTTATTAAAAAATGGATCTTTCGCCCGGTGAAATGTTTGCCTGACGAAAAACTTATATCCTTTCTTCAGAAAACCATCCAGCGCCTGCTGTGAAAATGGAGCTAACGGGTTAAACATATCACATTGCTTTTGGTAACTGATCCCATCTTGTGGTATAGCATGGTGACAAATTATTTTGCCTCAGCTTCCATTTATTGCCATAAGCATGAACACCATAACGAACAACATCCTTACCAAAAGATTTATTTACTTCATCCAAAGTTTGCATAAGTTGTTTGTCCCTTCTCCTATTCTGTGTGTCAAACAAACCCAATTGTATTTCACCTCCAGAAATAAGGTCAAGCATCATAACTCCAGCTTTTTGATAATTATAACCTGGACGGAAGATCATATTCAACCCTGACATAGAATACCGCATAAGCTCATTTGTGCTGTTAGTTGGCACCGGAAGTTCCATTG
>MWVY01000428.1_pt1 | contig 10036 bp, 12 predicted proteins | sample 1047251 | NCBI WGS metagenome assembly MWVY01 (sample SAMN06349983, study PRJNA376086) | soil metagenome | isolation source: MS7-5 sample Antarctic (ecotone) soil | place: Antarctica | collected 2015-01-13
TCGAATAAAAGACGCGCCCGGCTTTGGCTTCGATGTTGCCCCGGCGCATGGTGAGTAATTCCCGGCGCCGCAGTCCGGTCAGCACAAGCGTAATGATCGCGGCCCTATCCCGTGCCCCGGCCGGCGTGCGTGGTGTGGCCGCGAGCAAGGCCTTGAGTTCGTCGGCAGAGAGGCCCCGTGGCTTTGCCTCACGCGCTTTGGGGCGTTCCACGTCGTCAACGGGATTATCGGCAATCACCCGCGAGCGGCGGGCCAGGTCGTAGAGACTCCGCAGCGCCGCGAGGCGCACGGTGATGGTTGAGGGACTGGGCGGCTTGCCGCTTACCCCCGTGCGGTAGGCAAAGTCGTAGACGGCGCCAGGGGTTGCGGCCCCCGGATCGTTGCCGATGCCCGCAAGGAAGTCACGCACGTAGCGCAGGTATTCCGCTTTGGTGCGTGGGCTCTTGCGGTCAAGCGTCTGTTCCCAGCGCAGGGCGACGCGCTGCCAGGCACCCGGCGCGGTGGCCAGGGCACCGGGGTTCGTGATCTCGACGGCGTGCGTGGGCGTCATGTCCCTCTGCCTCTTTTCTGGCGCGTTCCCGATGCCCGGACGGCGCGGGAATATTCGTTCTTATTGTACCACCCTAATAACGGTTAGAGTTAGTCGCTGTCCAATGTATGCACCCCGGCGTATCCTAGGCAGTCGCAGGGCGCACGCATACAGAGGGGGTGGGATTGCATATGGAACTGACCATCAGGGACGCTGCGGAGCGCCTGGGCGTCTCGAGCGACACGATCCGGCGCCGGCTCAAGGCGGGGGAGCTCGACGGCCGGCAGGAACCGCAGGGCAAGCAGGGGTATCGCTGGATTGTGCAGCTGCCAGATGATGCCCAGGATACGCCTACGGCAGTCGGGACCGCTGCCCCCGGCATGCCCACGGCCATGGCCTACGAACTTGCAGACAGCCGGGCCCGGATCGAAGGGCTTGAGCGGCTGATCGATGAGATCGGGTCGCAGCGGGAAAAGCTCGAGCGGGAACGTGACGACTGGAAAGACGCGGCCCAGCGTGAGGGGGAGGCATCTCGGGAGCTGCGCCACTTGCTCAAGCAGTCGCAGGATCTCGCCTTACCCGCCCAGGCATCGCCACAGGCGCGCACAGAGCCGCTCGAGCTTACACACGGCCCGCAGCACCCGGAAGATGTGCCACAAGAGTCAGAGCATGCCGTGAGTGCGTGGGAGCGGATCCGGCGGCTCTTCATGGGCGGATAGGGCATCGCTTTCTTTATAGACAGTCGCCACGTTTCAACCGACATGACAGATAACCTACCGTTGAGGTGTCAGCTTTGTTTTGGTACGATTAGTGTATGGATGAAGAGGAACTAAAAAACAACGAACATAGGCCCATTGTACGCATAGGCGACACTGTTCATCGCCCCGCTCACTGGTGGACGCCTGCCGTACACGACGTACTGAACTATCTAGAGTCAGTTGGCTTTGAACCTTCACCTCGTGTACTGGGTTTTGATGATGAGGGTAGAGAAGTATTAAGTTATATCGAAGGCGAATCCGGAAGAGAGGGCTGGCTGAAGATAACTTCTGACGATGGTCTTCGAAAATTTGCAAAACTACTACGCCGCTACCATGACGCTATTGCGGGCTACACACCACCCGAAGATGTAAAATGGGCCTACAGCCCAAGCACGTTTAATCCCGAAGAAATCATCTGTCATGGTGATTTTGGGCCTTGGAATATTGCTTGGCAGGGTGATGAACCGGTGGGAATTTTGGACTGGGATTTTGTATTGCCAGCCAAGCCGGAGTATGACATCTTTTACGCCCTAGAATATGCTGCTCCATTCCGGGACGACGAAACTACATTAACATGGCACCACTTCTCTACACTTCCCGACAGGAAGCATCGCATCGAAGTGTTTTTGAACGCCTACAGTACAAAGCTTGATGGCATCGTTGATGGTGTCGCAGCTGTGCAGCGTGCCGGGATTGAGCACGTTAAGCTTCTGGCAGATAAAGGTTTACACCCACAAGTAGATTGGGTACAAGAGGGTTCATTGGAGGCGACTGAGAAGCAGGCTCAGTGGTCCGAAGCCAATAGACAGCTCTTCGAATGAGCTGAGGTTGTCATGTTTGCCATTCATCCCGGCGCTCGAGCTCTTCGATCCGGCGCATCGTGGCACTCATGGCAATTCCTCAAGGCTCATACCAATGATGAGGTATTCCCGTTGGATCGGCCGGCCACATGCAGGGCACCCCCCGGCCGGCATGGTGGCGCCGGTTTCCGCCCCCGTCTCAGCATCAATGGAGACCACACGCGAGGGGCGCCCGTGGCACGTCTGGCAAGTGCGTGTGCCCAGGGCATGCTCAAGGGCAATCAGCCGGCCCTCTGGGCTCTGTGTATTCATAGTTTCCATCCTTCCTAGATTCGATACGCTGCGGATGGCGACACGTCAAAAAGAGCCAATGCGTCGACGCTGTGCGGTCAGCGCGGCGTCCATGCGATCCTGCTCGCCGAGCCGGTGGCGGTGCAAGAGGCCAGGAAGCGCCGCTTTCGCCTCGGCCTCGGTAACACCGGGGCCAGCCGCGATGTACGCGGACATGAGCCGTGCTTCCAGTTGCTCACGTGCTTCCTGCTCGCGGCGGGCGTGGTCGGCTTCGCGCTGCTGCTCGTGTCGCGCGTGCACGTCGTGATCGCGCCGGAGCTGCCGCACACGCTCATCTCCGTCCGCGATGTCCAGTTCCAGGATGCGGTCGCCGGGGGTGCGGCGGAGCTGCTCGCGCTGCCCCGCGAGGCGTGCCTCGATGCGGTCGGCTTCATTTTGAAAAACAGTGGTCATGGTCTGGAACCTTTCGGGTTCAGGTTGACAATACGGAGGCCCTGTACGGCCCTGTGCGGGCGTGGAATCATCGAGGACGAGCTGGTACCTCGTCGCCCGGACCATCACGGCAGCGGCTGCCGGTGCGCCAGTCGCCGCGTCGGAACGCATCCGCATCCGCATCTGGCGCCGCGTGACGCTTCGCCTCGAGCCGGTCAAGACGACGGGCTGGATTGCTCATGGGGTGGTTCCCTTATCAAGCCGTTGCAGTAATGCCGCGCCGCGGGCGGCCCTTTCCGGCGATACCCGGAACCGATCGATCCGGCCCGTATCGTCAAGCACCGCCTCAAGAATGGCCTCGAGCTCGAGCCGCTCATTGGTTGGCAGGGCCATGAATGATGGCCACAAGAGGTCAAATCTTGCCCGGTCGGTGAGCGTTTCGAGGCGGGCAATCTCGTGTGCCTCAAGGGCCGCGAGGCGGCGTGTCGTGGTGCTCATGCGGCATCGCCCCCGGGCGTGTGGCCAGCACGCGCCCGCTCACGTAACGACAGGCGACGGGCCAGGTCGATCACGTTGGTCTGAGGTGAGGCGGGGAGGGGGAAGAGCGCGGGCACCCGTTCGGCAATCGCCTGGGCATCGGCTGGGGCCACGCTCTGAATGCGGAAACAGTTTCCAGTAATCCGTACTTTGGCCTGGGTACTGGGGCTCTCTCGGACGGCTGCGGCGCCCAGGCGGGTGAGGCGTTCCCAGACGGCCGGCGCCGGGGGCGCGGCCAGGGGGCTGCAATCAATCAGGAGATAGGCATAGTCCGGCGTGCGGGTGAGGACGATATAGGGCCGCTGTTCGGCCCGGCAACAGGCAAGCCATTCGAGATCCCGCTCGCGGCGATCCGGACGTGACAGGTAGCCGCTCTTGACGGCTGCGGCGTACCGCTCGGACGGCCTCACGCGGCGCCCTGGATACCGGCCCGTTGCTCAAGGGCGCTGAGCCGATCCTCAAGGTCCGTTGCCTGGGAGACGGCCACGATCGCCCGCGCAATCGTCGCCATGCTGTTGCCGACGCCGGGCTCGAGGTCGCCACTTTCGACGCGCTTGAGGGCATGGAAGAGCGTGCCCCTGAGTGAGCCCATATCGACGGCGAGCCTTTTGAGTTCACGGCTCGCGGTGTTGCGGTGGGAGCGGGCTTTCCCCCCCTGGGAGCGCCATTGCGCCCGTTCGGTTTCGCGGGCCGGGTCGTGCCATTGGCAGAAATGAAGCCCAGGCTGGGCCCGGGCGGAGCACGGTTTCCCCGCGCTATTCGTGGCCCGGCACTGGGCTGGATTATCGGCCGGTTTCGGCATTGCGCACCCCTTGCATACTGCCTACGCAAGGGTAGGCATCTGCCTACCATTCTACCATAGGTATGCCCCTAGCAGTGCGTATGCAATCCGCTATTTCATGGGGTTTTCATACGTAGGGGAGAGGGGATCATGCCCTAGGCAGGCTGTTACTCAAGGGGGTCCGGTTCGGGCCAGGCGACGGTAGCGCACCGGATTGCGTGCCAGGCGGCGCAGCGATCCTCAGCGGCAAGCGTGTGCTCGCGTTGCAAGAGCTCTGCCATAAACCGGAGCGCCTCTTCCGGATCGGCCGCGAGGTCGGTGCCTAGGGTTTCGGCCTCTGCCCGGATATCGGCCGGCAGATCGTCAACAGAGAGGCGGGTGTATCGTTCGGCCTCTGCGGTACGGGCCTGGAGTTCGGCTAGGGTGGGGCCCAGCCATGCCGGCGCCGGGGCGGCTGGTTCGGCCTGGGCTGGTTCCGGATCGCTCGGGGATATGTCTGGTTGCGATGATGCAGCGGTAATCAGGGCAGCCGGCAGCCGGCCATGCGTTTGCCAGAATCCCGCAACATCCTTGCACCCCTCGAGGGCGTCTGGATCGAAGGATGTGGCATGCACGGGCACGGTACGCCGGTAGCGGGAAACGGCGGCCCGCCCGGCGTCGTCAGCATCGTTCGCCAGGAACACGCGGGGAATGCCGGCGAACCATTCCGGGCGGGCCGTGGCGCCACTGAGGGCCACCACGTAGGGCATACCACCCGCCAGGCAGGCGGCTGCGTCAAACGGCCCCTCTACCACCACAAGGGGCATGCGGGCCGCTCGGGCCTGGGCAATGGCACCCCCGTTGACAAGGGTTTTGCGGTAGCCGTCACGATTGCGCAAGGTGAGGTATTTCGGTGTGGTGGTGGTGTCGAGGGCCCGCCCAGCCCCCCCGGTTAGTTGCCCGCCCGGATCGGTGCAGGGAACGAAAAGACGGTGGGCGCGTAGGTACTGGTTGTCAGTGACGTACCCCCAGCCAAGCGCGGCGGCGGTATCGTCGGGAATGCCGCGAGCTCGCACGTATTCCGCAGCGGGTGAGCCGGCATAGGCCGCTGCCCATGCCTGCGAGAGGGCCGCAAGCCGCTCAAGGGCAGCCGGGTTGGACTCTGCGGTATCCGTAGCCGTTTTGGGCGATTCCGTTCGTCCTGGGGCATTCTGGGGCGTTTGCGCCGGGGATACACGGCGACCGGCCCGTCGTAGCACCCCTTTGGGAGTATCGGTCGCCAGGGCGCCGGCCTGGGGCGGCTCGCCTACCCGGATACTGAACGCATCGCCACACGCAAAGCACCCGGCCCAGCCGGTATCCCAGTCAATTGACAACGCGCTGGGGTTGTCGCCGGCATGAACGGGGCAACAGGCCCGGGCCTTGTGGCGGTTGCCCCGGTAGCCGGGCAGCCGCTCGAGCTCTTCCCGCGAGGCGTACCAGATCGTGTTGCCGGCGCGGCTGGTGTATTCGATCATCTAGAGATCCCCTCTCATGGGTAAATCCCATCCTGCGATGCCTTGCGCACAATCCCAAACGAATGAGGGAAGGTCCGGTCGTTCCCAAATCGCATACGGGGTACTGCGAGATTTGAGCATGAGTCGAAATGTGTAGTTGTTCGTGACGAACAATTTAAGTGAGCAATGGTCAGTGAGCGATGGCCGGCCGAATCGCGGCAAATCGAGCGGGGCCATAGCATCTATTTCCAAGTAGTAATGCCCCTCATAGTGGGCGATGTTGAGACAGACACATCCCGGCCAAGGCGAGAAAATGTCAAGGCCCCATTCATCATCAATCGCCCAGTCATAGTGCTTCTGCATGGCTAGAGATCCCCTACCGGAAACACGTGCCCAGCGGCCGGCGCCCAAACGTAGGGCACGGCGCTGGGGCGGGCCGCGTGGAAGAGCACGAGCGGGGGCCCGTCTCCCCCGTCGTGATAGACGGTCGGCATGTAGCCCAGCCGCTTGAGCTCGAGAAAGAGCTCGCCTGGTACCACGATTTCATAGAATCCGGTGGCGACGCGGTTATTCGTCAGCCAGGCGATTGACTGCCCATCGACGGCCGAAACCGTCAGCTGCCAGCCGGCCAAAAGGGGCACGATGTACCCGTCTGTGTCCGGTTGCATCGCTACCGCCCCCCGTTGGCTCGCACCCGATCGCCCAGTCCTGTCGAGAGGTTTGGCCCGCGATTATCGACTTCCGCAATCCGCAACGTCGTGCGATCCCGGCCCAGGGTGAGCCCGCCCAACGGGCCGAAACGGTTTTTCACAAGGCCCAGGGAGAGGCAATCCGTATTGCTATCCGGGGGCTGGTTCTTTTCGTCAACGTTGAGGGCCAGGACGTGCGCGGCGTCGTATTCCAGATCGCCCGATCCCTTGCCAGAGGCGAGCCCGTTTTTGGCGGCGGCGTTCTTGTAACTCTCGCGGTTCATTGAGCTGATTGCCCAGACGTGGGCCCGGATATCGGGATCATTGGCAAGGCTCGAGAGGTGTCCGGATACGCGGCTGACCTGCGAAAAGAGATCCTCACCCCGGCCGGCGCCGGTTGTGGCGCGGGCCAGCTGTTGCAGGTAGTCGATCACCACAAGGGGATAGCCGGCGTCCGGATGCGTGCGCATGATCGTGCGCAGCGTGCCCCGGATCGCCTCGATCGTGGTGGCCGCGTTGCCCGCCTGGTAGTAGAGACTGCCGGCCCGGGCCTCGAAGAGCCGCGCTGCCTCTCCCAGCTTTTCCGGTTGAATCAGGCCCTTGGAGGCGTGCGAAACGCTCACCCCGGCGAGCCGGCACAACGTCTTGAGCGTCAAGTCTTGCGGGCCATTCTCGAATGAGAGGTAGAGCACGGGAGCGCCATGACTTGCAACGTGATACGCAATCTGATTTGCGAGCGTCGTTTTGCCGGTGCCTGGGGCCGCTTGGAGGATCGTCACCCGGCCGGGCTCGAGGCCGCCCAGGAGGTCGTCAAGGCGGGGGAGGCCGGTCGCGTAGCCCATGATCGTAGAGCCCGTTTGCTCGAAATGGGCGACGCGCTTTTCCACGTCGGCGAGCACGGCGGCCAGGAATGAGGGGGCGGCCGCGAGGGGCGCCGGTTCGGTGGCCGCCTCAGTCAGCTCACGAACGGCGGTGCTGAGTTCGGAGAGAATCGCGGCCGGGTCGTCTACCCCCAGGCGGGCGTACACATCCCGGCAAAGGTCGGCGAGGGCCTCTTCGGCCGCGGTGTGGAGGTGTTCAGCGGTCGCCATTTGCGGCTATCCTTTCGGACGATCGGCGCCGGGGCGGTTTAGCGGCTTGCACCCGGGCCGGATACGGATGAGGGGCGGGGATTGTATCCCCGCCCCTCTGTCTTATCACATCGCATTGGGCCGCGTCAGCGTGCCCAAATGCGCAGTAGATCTAATAGATCTATTAAGCATTGAGTTTCCGCGCCATGACTGGGAATCTGGGAACATTTGCAACCGTCAGGGGTGCTTTTTGCAACCGTCAGGGGTGCTTTTTGCAACCGTCAGGGGTGCGGAGTGCTCGCATTCTTCGCTGCGAGCTTTGGCGGTTTTGTCCGTCTCTGGTTCCGTTCGATCTTCGCGTGCCTGTTTTCTTGGATCGTGGCATACCCCTTTGTGAGCTCTGCCGTAGGCACAAACCGGACCCGCGCCCCTCGCCACTTCTCGAGCATGCCATGCCCCCCTTTGGGCACTTGGTCTACGTAGTGCCATGATTTGATAATGGGCGGATCGAGTGTTTTGAGGGCATCGAATGCCGCCTCAACACGCGAGCGAAACCGGCCCGGATTCTTTTTGTCGATAGGCAGGCAGGCGCCCTCGAGCAAGGTTTCGATATAGAACGGCTTGGTAAATGTTCCGTAGGATGATCGGATCTTGAATTGCTCGAGGATGTAGAGGGCGAGCTGTTTGGGTAGGTGCTGATTCTTATTGTTGAGTTGCAGCACAGAGCGCATGGTTATGGCAAATTGCGGCGCCATATCCTGCATTTCTGCGGCCCAGTCACCCGGCCGCACATAGCACGCGATGTGTTTCTCTGTGCCGTCTAGCCGCGGCTGTGTCACCCATTGCGTGATTTCCACGCTGTGCGCACTTACCTTGAGCGGCGGTTGCTTACTCCTCTTGTGAGGCGGGGGCACATTTCCGGATACCATGAGGTGCTCGAGGGCGCGGAGTTGGCTTACCACATCTTCGATATTTTCAGGTTTGTGATAGCCGTTCTTGTGACGGGCTACCCCGCGATCATCAAGGAATTGCTCAAACCCGAAATAGACACCATCAAAGGGCCCGCGGCGGTCTTTATCCCTGTTTTCGAGCCACAATTGCAGGATGTAATGGAACACGTCGAGGTGCCCCAGTCCATAGCGGCGCACGACGGCGAACGCATCCTCAGGCGTAGGGAAGATCGCACTATCTATCATGTAGTGCGCGTAGCCGCCCTCTTTCCCGAGCGGATGGGCCATTTCCGGCCGGAGTGTGCCAGGCACTGGTCGCCAGAGGGTTGCCCCGCCCAGGATCGCCCGGCGATGGCCGATCGTGATTCCGTCAGAGGGCAGGCGGCTATACCCCTCATCATCGTACAGACGACGCATACCCTGGGCCGGCACAAGCGCGTGTCTACGCTTGCGCACGGCGGCCCGCGCCTTTTCCTCGAGTCTCTCTGCAAAGCCTAGGCCGCCCTCTTCGCGGCTTGTGCTAAGTCCTGCGGTGATGATCTCTAGGGCGTATTGCCCCCAGATTGGGCTAAGCAATAGAACAGAGCCCGCGAGGTATGGCCCGCCCCGCCATCGCTTGAGCATTTCTGCATCGAATGCGTCGTCTGAGATACTCTCAGGATCTGGATATTTGGCTCTAACCTCCGCGAATACCTCAGACCATGCCTGCGTGAGGATGTCACGAGCCATATCGGCCCAAAACCCTCCGCCCTCGAAAAACCCCTCAATGATCGCGGCCCGCTTTTCTCGAATCATCGTTGTGAGCTCGAGACTTGCCTCACTTGCCTCTTTGATCCCTTCTGGTGTATCGGGATCTGGATGAATGGTTGCGCTCGCGGTTCCGAGATGATCCTCAATGATTGAGCGCAACCATTGTCCATAGGGGCCGTTCAACAAACTGTTTACGACGCCGGCGACAGCTTCCTCAGTGATCTGAGATTTGATATGTTCTGCTGTCTGGTAAAACTCCCAGGCGGTTGCGAGTACCGCATCTTCCGAGGGCTGATTATCTGGATCATAGTGAACGTTGACGGTGCCCAGGGGATTGCCCGCATCGTCTTTCAATTTCACGATGACCATTTTCCCCTCTGTCCGGACAAAATCATGCCCGGCTAGGGTAATGACGTTGGCTGTTTCGTCTATTGGCGCTGGTTCGTTTGGCACGCTCTACCCCTCTTCCGTCAGATCGACGCCCAGCGCCGCGGCCACGCCATACCATCCGGTGTCGTGCTCACCCTCGAGCCGGGCCAGGTACCGGCTTGTGGTGTGCAAGCTGCGATGTCCCAAGAATGTACCGATATCCTCAATCGTGGCCCCGGTGTCGCGTCTGAGTTTTGCCGCGGAATGTCTGAGGGTGTGGGGAGAGACGCCCGCGAGCCCGGCCTTTGCGGCGGCGCGTCGCAAGTTGTCATAGAACGAGATCTCACGAATGGGCTCACCCGCCTGCCCAGGGAAGAGCGGCGCGTCCGGGGCCAGCGTCTCAAAGGGTGTTCCCAGTTCCTTGAGGGCGGTTCGGATCGCCTGATAGGCCGGCGCCGGCAGTTCCCGGTATCGCTCACGGCCGCCTTTCGTGGTCGTCGAATAAAAGACGCGCCCGGCTTTGGCTTCGATGTTGCCCCGGCGCATGGTGAGTAATTCCCGGCGCCGCAGTCCGGTCAGCACAAGCGTAATGATCGCGGCCCTAT
>MWVY01000429.1_pt1 | contig 10025 bp, 8 predicted proteins | sample 1047251 | NCBI WGS metagenome assembly MWVY01 (sample SAMN06349983, study PRJNA376086) | soil metagenome | isolation source: MS7-5 sample Antarctic (ecotone) soil | place: Antarctica | collected 2015-01-13
AAATTTAATGACAGGCGAAAGCAATAATGAAGCATTATTAATTGTAGTAATGATTTCTTCCAGCTTTTGTCTTCTTTCTGTTAAAGGCTTTTCTCTCCAATCTTCACCATTGTACTCTAACAGGTCATAAGCAATAAAAACCACTGGCGCTGTGGAAAGCTGCTTTTTTGTAATAGTTTTCCTTCCAATCCTGGTTTGCAAATTTGCAAATGGAAGGATAGTAAATGGCAAATTATTTTGTGCAACAGCAGTCTGAACACCACATATAATTTCACCATCAATTGCTACACCATTAGGAAGAGAATTTTTCAGTAGATGATATTCCGGAAACCTGTCAGTCATTAACTCTTCACCGCGGCTCCACACGAATAATTCGCCATTGCGCTTTATGATTTCTCCACGAATACCATCCCATTTCCATTCAGCCTGCCATTCATCCGGATCCCCTAATGCAGTTACATCATCTTCTATTGCATATGCAAGAAAGAACGGATAAGGTTTTGAAATATCTGTTGTAGTGGTATGTTCGCTGAGTAGTTCTTCAAAGCTAATAGTAGAAGGATCCCAGCTTCCACTAATGCGATGTGCTATAACTGATGGCGGAAGATCAACGGTTTTTGCTAATGCATTTACTATCAGTTTTTGTGATACGCCAATTCTGAAACCGCCTGTAAAAAACTTGTTGAATACAAACTGTTCCGCCTGGTTCATTTCATCCCATGATTCTAAAATGAATTGTTTTTTTACCTGCTCTGTTTCTTTTTCAATCGCTATCATTTTTTCCATATAATAATGCAGCGATTTTGATAACCTATTTTTTGTTACTTCTTCATGATGTGGTAATAATAGAGAAATTGTTTCTGCGAAATCTCCAACTACATGATAGCTTTCATCAAATAGCCACCATGGCAAAACTGCCAATTCAGTACACCAAACTGCTAGTAAACCGGAATTTACAGGTCGTTTAGGTTTTCTATCACTGAATAATGCAATTACCCAAACCTTGTCTTTGTTTTCTGCTATAGAAAAATATTCTACCAGTGCGTCAAGTTTGTCATTTGTTTTAGTGCTTGTACCTAACCTTACTACCAAATCAGCAAAGCCTGAAAATCCTTTATAAATGACTTTTTCAGTTGTACCTATGTTTAATTTGTTTTCAAACATGTAATTACTAAAACTCTTCTTCAGTTGTTATTGTAGTTTCTTCTTCATCTCCATATTCTGTTTTTATTTCAGCAGCTGATATTCCATTTTCATTTAAGTATCGGGAAAACGCTGACTTGAAACCATGTGTTACATAAACTTTTTCAGCTTCTGTTGCCTTAACACTTTTGAGTAAGCCATCCCAATCTGCATGATCGCTTAACACAAATCCTGCATCGGCATTTTTTCTCCGTACATTTCCCCTAACCTGCATCCATCCACTGCAAATGCCTATTTCATAAGGTGCAAACTTCCTGATCCATGGAGAACCTTCTGCACCAGAGGGTGCAATGACAACATTACCCTTCAAAAGATCTTTGGGTGTTTCAGGTGTTACACGCATTACCTGTGGTAGTTTTATACCAGCATTTTCTATAGCCATATGAATTTTGTAAACAGCACCATGTAATAAAATTATATCAGTAACTTCCGAAATGCACGGGAGTAATCTTTGTGCTTTACCGAGACTATATGCTATTAGCACGGATGTTATTCCATGGGCTTGATTGTTTCTTATCCATGTTTGAATGTTCCGGAATATTTCTGATTGTTTTTTCCATTTATAAATTGGTAAACCAAAGGTTGACTCAGTAATGAATGTATGACAAACAACAGGTTCAAATTCGCCACTAATACCATCATTCTCTGTTTTATAATCACCACTTATTACCCATACTTCACCATTATACTCAACTCTAATTTGTGAGGAACCAATTATATGCCCTGCCGGATGTAAGGTTATGCGAACACCATTTATGTAGATAGTTTCATTCCAGCCAATACTTTGAACATCGGTGGTGCCCAGCCGTAGTTGTATAATGGGTTTTGTAAGATGATGACATAGATAAAAATTACTTCCCCACCTGGCGTGATCACTGTGCGCATGTGTTATTACAGCCTTATTAACAGGTTTCCAGGGATCAATATAAAAATCACCTGCACGGCAGAACAATCCACAATCAGTAAATTCTATCAGTGGCATAAGGAATGTAACATTATTCCATTTGATGCTACTCTCAGGAGGTTTGGAATCAGTAAGTGAAACTATTGAATACTTTTAATTCCATTGATGTACCTGGCAAAGTACAGTTTTTTATTTTCAAAATAATCCAGCGTCATACTCTGATTATTAAGAAATACAGGTTGGATATCGAAGTTGGTAAACACATAATTTCCTTTACGGGTTAAATTGGCTGCCACATCATTTTTAGTATCCAGTAGTAGCAAAAGAAACCGGAGTGTTACTTCGTACCCACGGTAAAACATGTCTGTTGGTCTTCCGTTTGTTATTGAGGTAAACGTGGTTGTTATATTATTCATTAATCTATCTGGTCTGCTATAGTTGAATGGAGTGCTGTAAACTATTTCCATATTCCTGTATTCTGGTTTAGTAAAAACATTTAAATCTTCCCAGGTAGGCATTCCAAATAAAGTGATGGGATAAGTGTTACTTACGGTAGCAAGTTGTTGTGAAAGCTTCAAACCAAAATCCAGATTTAAACTTCCTGCAATGCAAATGTTTCGGCGAGTACTATCCAGCTTACGCGTTAATCTATCAGAAGTAAAATCACTCCCTATATTTTCAAATTCTAACTTCAGTGGTGTTGTGTTTGTTGCTTTAGAATAATTCAGCAGGTAGTTTTTTATATCGTTCTCTTGTGTGCCATTTCTGGTATAAACAATTATACGATCCTGCTTATGATATTTCTGTAAATACTGGTAAATACCTTCACAATGAGCCCGTAAGGTTGAATTCAATACAACAAAATAAGGGTTTGCAGTAATGCCTGCATCATTTGGTAGAGTAGCAGAGATAAAAGGTATTTTTCTTTTTAAAGCTGCATCAGCCAACAGGCGAACTTCCTGAGCAGATCCTTGGGCAATGATCATTTCAACATTGGCTAATTCGGGACTATTTAACAGCTGTGATATTGGTTTGCGTCTTGACCTGGAGTCGTAGATAAATACTTCGAGTGCAGCTCCTGCATTTTCTAATGAATCTATAGCTAGTTGAGCTCCCTGGTAAAAGTCGAGACCAGCATGTAAAAATTTAGGAAAAGAGTTAGCATACCTATAGGAGTAACTTGCAGTAAAAACCGAGTCGAGGTATAACGGTGTAAAAACAGCAACCTTATGTTTAACAGGGGGTGTGTTTTGTCCACTTATTTGAAAAGAAAAGATTAGGATAAGGATTAGAGGAACAAGGATTTTTTTCATATTATAAGATTATAGCAAAAGGCTTGCCTACAGGAGGCAAATTATTCCCATTCAATAGTAGCCGGTGGTTTACTGCTGATATCATACACTACCCTGTTGATACCTTTTACGTTATTTATAATTTTGTTTGATACTGATGCTAAAAAATCATGAGGTAAATGTGCCCAATCAGCTGTCATTCCATCAACACTTGTTACAGCCCTCAATGCAATGCAATGTTCATAAGTTCTTTCGTCACCCATTACACCAACACTTTGAATTGGCAATAAGATAGCAGCTGCCTGCCACACCGTTGCATATAAGTTATGTTCTATAAGGGATTTAACATAAACGTCATCTGCGTCCTGTAGCAACTTAACCCTTTCCTTTGTTACTTCTCCCAAAATGCGAATGGCCAGTCCCGGTCCGGGGAAAGGATGACGATTGATCAGGGTTTCCATTATACCCAATTCTTTACCTACTTTCCTTACTTCATCCTTAAAAAGACTGCGCAATGGTTCTAAAAGCTTTAGGTGCATTTTTTTAGGAAGACCGCCAACATTGTGATGCGATTTTATAGTAACTGATGGACCATGTACAGATACGCTTTCAATAACGTCAGGGTATATAGTTCCCTGGCCAAGCATGGTTGCTCCCTTAATATTTTTTGCATGCTTCTGAAATACGTCTATAAAAATTTTCCCAATACGTTTTCTTTTTTCTTCAGGATCTTTTATGCCTTTTAATTTTTTATAAAACTGCTTTTTTGCATCAATTCCTTTTACGTTTAACCCTAATTCTTTATAACTGGAAAGAACTGCTTCATATTCATTCTTGCGCAATACACCATTGTCTATAAAAATACCGTAGAGGTTTTTACCAATCGCCTGATGAATTAACATTGCAGCCACAGTAGAATCAACACCACCACTTAATCCCATAATTACTTTATCATTCCCAATTTTTTGCTTTAGTTCAGCAACAGTATCGCTAATGAAATGTGCCGGTGTCCAATCCTGGCTACAACCACAAATATTTACAAGAAAATTTTGTAATATTTTTTTTCCTTCTATTGTATGATATACTTCCGGATGAAATTGTAATCCGTATAAAGGTTGAACTCCATTTTTGCTATGCTTAAAAGCTGCTACAGGAATTGAATCTGTTGTCGCCAGTAGTTCAAATGGCAACGGTAATTCTAAAATACTATCTCCATGGCTCATCCAAACTTGTGAAGAAGGAGTAAGATTTTTTAAGAGACCTTCGTCTTCCTGAATATGCAATACGGCCCTTCCATATTCACGTTTATTACTTTTTTCAACTTTTCCTCCAAACTGTTTTGCTATCAATTGCGCACCATAACAAATACCCAAAATGGGTGTTTTCTGCGCCAGCTTCTTAACGTCAGTTTCCGGAGCTTTCTTATCATTTACTGAAAATGGAGAACCGGAGAGAATTATTCCTTTAACCGAAGAGTCAAAATCTATTTTTTTTGAAAAAGGGATTATCTCACAATAAACATTTGCTTCACGAACGGCCCGGGCAATTAGTTGTGTATATTGGGAGCCAAAATCAAGAATGATAATCTTTTCCGTCATGTGAGTGTGAAGTTAATAAAAGCCATCAATGCTTTTTTACAATAAACTAACAGCAGCATTTTCGTTGTAAATACAATATGAAATTTGTAACTGAAGAATAAATTTTGTAGTCTTAATAATAAAAACAGCATGAGAAAGCTACTTTTTGTTATCATTTCATTATCAATATTAACTACCTCCTGCATGCACATAGGAGGGAAAAAGGTGAGAGGCAATGGAGTTACTTCTTCACAAGAACGTAATGTTGGGAGTTTTAATCGGATAAATGTTAGTGGCCCAATAGAGGTATTAATAACTCAAAGCAATACAACTTCTGTAAAAATAGAAGGAGATGAAAATTTGTTGAAATATGTTGAGGTTGAAAATGATGGTGGCGAATTAAATATACAACCCAAAAAGAGGTACAATTTACGTCCAAGATCTGCCTTAAGAGTTCATATAAGTGCTCCTCAATATGAATTCTTTGGAGTGGCTGGTAGCGGAAAAATAAAGTCACTTACACAGATCAATAATAATAACGAGCTTAGAATTGATATTGCAGGTAGTGGAACTATTGAATTAAATATTGATGTTCCTTCTATTGATTCTGAAATTTCCGGAAGCGGAACTGTTATTTTGAATGGAACAACCAGGAATTTTAAGAATGAAATAAATGGTAGTGGCGATGTACGTGCCTTTAATCTACTCAGCGAAAACACAGAAGTAGAAATTGCCGGCAGTGGAGATGCGGAAGTTTATGCGAGTAAACAATTGAATGTAAAAATTTCAGGATCAGGTGATGTTGCATTTAAGGGCAATCCAGTAGTGAAGCAATCTACCTCAGGATCAGGAAACATCAAAAAAGTAGATTAACTATTTGGATAAGAAGCAATTCAGTTTAATACTTATATATTGAGAACCGTTTACTAGGAATACTTGATACAAATCTACCAAACTGCTTTTCTTTTATGGGGTAATGGCTCTGTTCTGTTTACAAACATTTTAACCAGTATTAACCCTGCAATAAATCCCCCAATGTGAGCTGCGTATGCTATTCCACCGGCTTCTTCACCACCTAACATTCCCATACCATTGATTACCTGGAAAACAATCCATAATCCTAATGCAACAAATGCAGGTACTGACATAATACCCCATAATAACCAAACATGCACACTTCGGCTCGGAAACAAAAGAAGATAACCACCTAAGACACCAGAGATAGCACCAGAGGCACCAAGGCTTGGAATTAATCCACTCTGATTTGTATATGCTGTAATAAATACATGGCTAAGACTTGCAATAACGCCACAGATCAAATAAAATAAAAGATATTTCTTATGACCCATTTATAATCGCAAAAACGAAACGTCCTAAAAAAAAAAACGAAACGTCCTAATTTTGCCCACTTTCAAAAATAGCTTAAGTGCCGCTCAACAGGCACTTTTTTGTTACTTATCTGAGATTTTAAAAGGTTCTTTTGCTTGGCCTCTCAAATTCAATAAAGGCCCCTGTAGACACAGGGGCCGCATCTAAAAACAACTGCTTATGAGAAAAGAGTTATTACTCTTCTGATACAACTAAACTGTTCGCTGCAAACTCAGGTGTAATGCCGTTTGAAACCGAAAGGTTAGCGGACATCGCTCCTTTGTAAAGTAGCTTACCAGCGCCGCTGTTGCTGGTGCCAATTCCAAAGTGAGTAATTGTAGCTCCTGTAGCACCGCATTGCGGGAAGGTAATTGCAGCTACGTTCTTCGCTTCATTTACACCTGCTGTGTCCGTTACTGACCATCCTCCTAAAGACCGGTCTATACCTACTCTTACATAACCAGTGTATGCGGTTTCACTGGAGCTTTGTGTTCCAGCTTCTCCCGGATCAGCTGTGTGTAAACTCACAAACAACTGACCGGCGCCAGCGCTTGCAGGAAGACCTGTAGCGTCGCCAACTAAGGGGATAGCAAGGTTCTGGAAAATGTGCTTTAATAGTTCGTTTTCAAAGGTGTTTGATTTTGCGCTCATTTATATATGTTTTAAAAAGTGACGAGATACTATTTTGCCAAAGCCTTTGCGGCCACCAAACTCCACATAAGCTTGGAACTGCCACAGGCCCGTTTGATCAATGTCTCCTGGTGCAACGTCATACATCAGGCTTCTACCATCGGCACTGGCGAGCCATTCAACTTTTGACCTGTCTGGCCGCAACACAAGTATTTTAGTAACTGATGCACCGGCTAAGTCTAAGTCAGTGTTCAGTCGTATTGTTAACAGCGATTGTTCGTTAAAAAGATCACCCATTGATTTCTGTTGTTATAATGCCTTCAAATTTTACCTGAGTTGCGATGACGCTGTGAAACTCAAATATTCTCCTGCTTACTTTACTCTCCAGGTACGCAATTGAGCCGCCGCTTACGCTGCCCGCAATCTGTGCCAGCGCCCGCAGTTGACCTTGTGAATACCCGGAGCTTGTTACTGTACTCACAATAGCGCCGGTGCCACTTAGTGCCCCGACAATAACGCTACTACCAATTGTATTTCCAGCAACATTTAAACGCCCTTTAAGTACCCCCGCAATTGCTGAAACACCTACGGCACTCCCGGTTCTTTGCGATAGCTGCCCACCAACCATTGAACCAGTTGTAGTTGATACACCGTTCGCACTTCCTAAGAGTTGTGCTTTAGCTTTCAATGTTGCCGCCACATTCGCAGAACCAGCAATGCCGCCAGACACTTGTTGCCTGCCTATTAATGTACCCTGAATAGATGTAGTTCCGGTTGTAGCTCCTTGTACTTGTGTTTTTCCTGAGAGATTTGCTGCTGCGGATGCCGAAGCATTTCCGCTACCATTCATTGCTGCAATAGCTCTTAGTAATGCACTGGTGGAGGATGCCGCCGACGCTGTACCATTTCTTGAAACCTTTCCAGTTATTATTGCACCGGCAGTAGCTGCGCCTTGCGAGTTTCCGGTAATCTGTTGAATAATGCTCAGACCTCCTGACATTGAAGTCGCTCCGGTTGCATTAGCCTGCAATGATCCCTTGGCCTTTATAGCTCCGGCGATTGACGCAATACCGGCAGCGTTGATTGTTGCACGTGCCTTGCCCGTCAATGCTCCAGATGAGTTTGCTACAGCATTTACCGAAGCAATGCCATTTAGTTTACCTCTTAACAGCGCTGATGTTGAAGCCGCACCTCCTGTACTTGCCTGTCCTTGTATCCTACCACTGATGGTAACAGATGTTGATGCTGCAGCACTTGCATTAGCATTTAGTGCAGCACGTGCCTTCAAAAATGCACTTGCACTGGCCGTACCAGGAGAATTAGCGGCTGCGCTGCCCTTTGCCTGTATGGTTGCATTAATGGTTGTAGCACCAGCGCCATTGGCAGCTATCGCTGAAGGCTGAGCACGGAGGTTTCCTGTTATCGTGCCAGCAGCAAGTAAAGAACCTAACAATGCTGCTTTAGCAATCATTCCTGCTGTAGCAAGTCCTACCCCTGCTGTTGAACCTGAGAGACCTCCGGCAGCAGTGGTTTCCATAAATGCCAAATACATGTTGGCATTATCAGCTGAATTAATCGTAGGGTCTGTTGTGTCGCCGGTGCCGGTTAAGATTCTATACTCAGACCATTGGCAAATGTTACTTGCAGCACCGCCACCAGAGGTTGCGTTACTGCTGTTTAAAGTATAACCCGACGACACCGTATAAGTGGATGGGGAGGCTGATTCAATCCCAATCGCCCTGATAAAGAGATATTCTTTATTCGGCAAACTACTTAATGTCATTGCCGCCGGGTCAGCATTTGTGCCAGTAAGGTCACTGGCTGTATTTAACTCCAACGACGCACCAGATCTCACAGTAAACCGCCTACACACAAAAGCTTTTGCTGTAATTGACCCCGAAAAATTAAACGTAATTACCCCGTGGGAGGCGGTTAACTTACATGTCCAAACTGAAATAGTAACTCCGTTCGCCGCACCTCCTTGCGCATTGGTGAATTCCCGAACTTTTGTCCAAACATTTCCGCTGGAATCTTCTGTAATTGATGTATGGTTACTGGTGTTCCCATTTGCTGTAGCAAGATTATCTGTAGCAAGGCACAGCACAGCAACCTCGCCAGCAACGCCGACATTATACTCGGAAATATCATAAAGCCACGAGGAACCTGCGGTCTTATTGGTTGACTGGAATGCATTAATGTTACTTGTTGCTAATGCTATTGCCATTACTATAGCCCTAAATAAATTTTACATACAACCCACGTACCCGGCGTTCCGCCTGCTGTACATTTATATCCTAAAATATCTGTAGCTGTACCATCATAGTGTAAGAAATCGTTTTTCAACCACGATCCTATTGTCGGTATTTCGGATGCAAACCCTATTTGCTTATACGTAACACCGTCTGCCGTTAAACCAATCCTTTTAGAAAAAGGAATTGCGTTAACCTCATCAAATGTTGACCGACCAAAGCCCTCAGGTGGTGTGTAGTAATTACCGAAATAAGGACCGTTGGTATACAGGCTCGGCTGGAAGGTGGTGTCGTTCAAACCACCCGCACCCTGTGTTATGGCATCACCGAACATTGCCGCTTTCTTTACGCTGTCAAACATAAGTGTAGCGCCTTGGTTTGTATTGTTCTTTTCGCCCATTCTAATGCCCATCCAGTTTAATGTGGCCGAACCATTCTTTGTCGCCGCCCTAAAGGCTGCAGACGCTGTGCTTCCGTTTTGCCCACTAACAACAGCCGCATTTCCCCTAATAAAACAAACTTGCGCATGTACCACAAGTACGTTGATACCAAAGGCGCTTGGCGGTTGGTCGCACTCTGTATATCCGCCCATAACAACTGCGGTATTTACACTTGCGGTTTCGGCTGCTATATTGAACGCTCCACCAGTTAGGTAAACCCGTGAGGCATCGTAGGCTTCCACTATTGTGTTAGTAAGTACCGATGTATATATAAATTGGTATTCTCCCTTCCACCAATGTCTCATATCAACCCAATCTGCGCTACCCTCTACGGGTGTGCCAAGTACTCCACTTCTGAGTGC
>MWVY01000430.1_pt1 | contig 10018 bp, 12 predicted proteins | sample 1047251 | NCBI WGS metagenome assembly MWVY01 (sample SAMN06349983, study PRJNA376086) | soil metagenome | isolation source: MS7-5 sample Antarctic (ecotone) soil | place: Antarctica | collected 2015-01-13
CGGGCCCTGAAGCCCCACCCGATCAGCCACAGAAGCACCTATCCATCCAATGCGCAAAACTCATGTCGCGGCCGGTCTTGGGGAGGGGGGTCCGGAGCGGGTGTTTCTGGCCCCATAGGACCGGGGCTATGTCAACTTCCGAGAACCCTCAAAAGGCGAACTTCACTTTGCGGACTTTCTCTAATCGTCATTAAGCGAACTTCGCATGTACAGAATTCTCCGAAGTTCATTACCTGGGGGATGCACGGCGCATACAGCGCTATATCTAGTAACTGGGCGTAAGGGTGTTGTTCGAACTTCGCTTGTGTGGAATTCTCAGAACTTCATCTTTATCGGGTCCTGTGAACTTCGCGTTGAGGGGGTTATGCGAAGTTCGTCTCCCAAATAGGGCGCCCGCGACCGCTCGACGTTGCGCGAACGTAACGATGGTGTTCCATTCTTGTTCCGTTCTATGTCCCAAAACACAATTCGCGCCCTTTCGGGGTCGCGTGTCGTCCCCGCACTGTTTAGAATGGCTTCGTCAAGGAAGGGGAAGCACGCATCGGCTGCTCCTCGATAAAGGCAAACCCGCCGCGAGGCGGGGACGCAAAGCTTACGGGTCTCCTAGGAGGAGGCGGCCGGGCTACCGAAAAGGGGGGGCGGGGATGCCGTCGATCTAACGCCAATACGATCTAACGCCAATACGATCACACGCATCATGCGCCGAGCCGCTCCGGAGTGCCGGAGGCACGCGCAAGCATAGCATCGAGGGGGGACACAAATGGAGGGAACAACGCGCGCCGATTTCTTGCGCGGCACGGCGCTCACCGCGGGGCTTCTGGCCGTCGGGTTGGGGGCTAATCCGAAAAGGGTCGATGCCCTTGGGCAAGCGGGCCACCCACGGGTCATAGCCAACTCCGCAAGATTTAAGGCAATCAACGCAAGCCGTGCCAACGACACGAACGTTCGTAGAGACTATGACAGGCTTATGTACCTGGCGGAAAAAGAGATACTACCTTCGCCACTGGTAGGGTATGAGGCCACCGGCGCCGGTGAACAGCACAAGACCGCCCGTGAGTTGGTGGAGCGTTTATTTACCTTGGGTTTGCTATACAGGCTCGACCCCGCAAGGAACGGGAAGTTCGCAGACAGGGCCGTAAAGGAGATGCTGAACGCTGCGGGTTACCCTAACTGGCAGCCGCAAAGCCGTCTCGATCTGGGCGAGATTACCACCGCCGTGTCGGTCGGATACGACTGGTGCTTCGACAGGATGACGGCCAACGAAAAGACGAGGGTCCGCGAGGCCATTCTCAGGTTAGGCATCGGGGACTACATGAGCCTCCCGAACGTTAATCACGAAGGCAACTGGAACCAGGTCATACACTCAGGCATAGGGATCGGGTGCATGGCCATCAAGGGCGAAACCGATAACGAGCGGATGGTGGCGGAGGCCAGGAAACGCGTGGAAACCAACCTCCCTACCGGCCTCGCGGCGCTTGGGCCGTACGGAGGTACCGAGGAGGGCGTGGGTTACTGGTCGTACGGTTGGCGGTACCTGACCTACTTCTTCCAAACCACTCTCACGGCCGAGGGCGCCTACTCCCCGCTGGTCAACAGTAGGGGCCTCAGCGGCAGCGGCTACTTCCCCATGTACTGCACAGGTCCGACGAATGAACTCTGGCAGTTCGCCGACAGCGCTCGGCCCCTCCTGAAACGCGACATCACCGAGTGGGCCTTGTGGCAAGGCGAGAAGTACGACGACGACGTCCTGCGCTGGTTCGGGAACCGGGGGTACGCGCTCCACCCAACCGCCGAAGGCAAGGATCATGCCACTTCCCTCCTGTATAACACTTCGGCGGGTAAGCGTCCCACGCAGCTCGACAGGAACTTCGACGGCGTGGGGGTGGTCTCCTTCCGCAGTGCCTGGGAAGACCCGAACGCCCTTTTCGTCGGCTTCAAGTGGGGCGGCCGCGCCGCGGGAGGCCACACCCACCTGGACAGGGGTGGCTTCGTCATAACCGCCTCGGGGCACCGGTGGAGCAAAGACCTGGGTCCGGACAGCTACTCGCTGCCCGGGTACTTCGACTTCGACTCTCAAAGGTGGGACTACTACCGTTGCCGCGCGGAGGGACACAATACCCTGGTGATCAATCCCTCCGCCCGAGAAGACCAAGACCGCTTGGCGATTCCGGCCCGCGCCAAGATATCGTTGAACTCCGCCAGCCCGTTCCTCATCGCCGACCTCACCCCGGTCTACAAAGTTGGCAGCGTCAAGAGGGGGATAAAGCTACCCGGCCGCAGCAAGGTCATCGTCCAGGACGAGATAAGGTCTGATGCGGCAGCCGCTGTGTGGTGGTTCATGCACACCACGGCCAACATTGCCTTGAGCGCTGACGGCAAATCCGCCACGCTAAGCAACGGCAGCGGCAAGCGGCTCTGGCTTACGATACAGTCTCCCTCGGCGGCCAGGTTTACGGTAAGGAGCGCCGTTCCCCTACCATCTTCACCCAACCCCGCCAGGCAAGACCGCAACGACGGGGTAAAGAAGCTCACCATAAGGCTCGAGCGAGTTACGGAGCAACGGCTAACCGTGCTGGCTGTTCCCTTGGATGGCGACGATCCCATACCTGCATCCTTGCCCCCAGTGATACCCCTGAGTGCTTGGTAGCGAACCGACCGATCTTGCCACGCTGTTAGGGTACACGCATCACCGGAACTAACGAGCCGGACTTCCTCCGCCGAGCCGGGGTCCTTCGGGGCCCCGGCCCTTCCCTATGCCTATATTCACTCAACCTCGTGGAAGGAAGATTCTGCGAAGTCCGCATCCACGATCCCGCATAACCCCGGTCCAAAGGGAGGGTTCGGCCTACCACGGTCGCGTGGTAGGCAAGGTAGTCAACACTACATATGGTAGCCCTGGATAGATATGCGCGTATGTGGATGCGCGGGGGCGACTATCCCGGCACCACGGACACGACCTCTTCGGCGCCAAGCACCCCGAGCGCCACCAGGTCGCGCCCCGCGGCCTCTTGCCCTCGGTCGTCTGTCCCAGGGTGGACGCGCAGGGAGTACCCGCCCCCGCTCTGCACGCTCAGCGTTAGGGTGCCCCGGCCCGGCAACTCCACCACCGCCTCGATGCCCTCGGCGTCCTTGAGGAGCTTGGAGCTGCGGCCCGAGGCCGAGCGTAGCTGCGCCGCCAGGCGTCCGGTGTTCTTGGGCAACTCGGCGCTCCTTCCGTGACTGCCCCCCCAGGCCAATCCCATCTACCTCTTATAGACGCGGTGGGAACCACGACGGTTACGGTTTTTCTTCGCCATACTGGAGCGGGGGAACGGCACAAACTCAGCCAAAAATGGCGCACCGTATGGCTGCAGCAAGGGTTGGCAGAATGCCTTTCCGCGGTGAAAAGGCGGGAAACCGCGGAACTGGCCGCAAACCCCAACTCATGGCATTCTTCCCGTCCCACACATCGCTCTCCGGAGGGAGGGAAGCATGGGAAGGCGGAGGAGGAGTCGCCCTCCGGTCAGGGGGACAGGCGGCTGCCTTTGCGGCGCCGTCCGATACGAGGTGCGCGGGCCGCTGCGAGCAGTGGTCGATTGCCACTGCACGCAGTGCCGCCGCACCAGCGGCCATTTCGCGGCGTTCACGGCGGCGCGCCCGGAAGACCTGGTCCTGATCGAGTCGGGGGGGCTGCGCTGGTACCGCTCGTCGGCGACCGCCGCACGGGGGTTCTGCGGGGTCTGCGGATCGAGCCTGTTCTGGAAGCCCGCTTCCGGCGGGCGGGTTTCGATCGCCGCCGGCACGTTGGACCCGCCGACGGGGCTCGCCACGGCGGCGCACGTGTTCGTCGGGGATGCGGGCGACTACTACGAGATCGGCGACGGTCTGCCCCAAAGAGCGGACGGCGATCATGGCATCGCGATCCCCGACGATTGATCCTTCGCCCTACCCTCGCTAGACGCCTGAGCATTAGCCGGATCACCTTCTAAGACCCCCGCCTAAACGCGACCGCGTAGGTTCTGCCAGTCCCCGCTGCAGCCCGGCGGGGCGCCATTCTTGGCCGAGTTTGGAACGGCAACCCTTCGTAAGGTCTCGGGACCAACTTCCGAGAAGCCCGATAATCGGAACTTCGCCTTGTAAGGGTTCTCGGAAGTCGGGGCGGCATTACGCAGAGCAGGGCATGCGACTTCCCGCATATCCATCCATCGCGCAAATTCCTGTCGCGGCCAGTCCTATGCGGGGAGGGTAGTGGGGGCGCTTCTGGATGTGGACTTCGGAGAATCTTCCTTCTACGAGGTTGGGTGAATAAGGGACCACGCCCGCCGCGTTCTAGCAGCCCCCCGCCCCGCGGCCGGCCCGCACCGACTCGCCCGTCTGGTCGAGGACGCTCAGGAGTACTTCCATGCCGGGGTTCACCACCTCCCTGCGCCGTCCGCCCACGCAGACCTCCGAGGGTGCGTCCGGCTCGGGGGCGATCCGCTTGGGCGGGATGCTACACTGGGCGGGATATTAAATGCCGGTTAAACGCCCCCCGGGGTGCTTGGACCGCGCAGGCGTCGGGGGGGGGGGGTACAAAGCCGTGACCCAGATACCCGTTGACCCGAGGGGCGTCGCCCGGCTCATGGCCGTCGTCGTGGCGTCGATAGCCTCTTTGAGCCTCGCGGGGCAGTTCTTCAAGCACATGCTGGGCTACGACTACGTCATGGGTTTCGTGCCCCTGTTCGACCTCAACGGCGAGAGGAACGTCCCCGCGTGGTTCTCGTCCTCCATGCTCTTGCTCTGTTGCGTCCTGCTCGCGGCGGTCGCCCACTCGGAGGGCAGGGGCGGGGGTCGCGACGTGCTTCGCTGGAGGCTGTTGTCGGCTATCTTCCTGTTCATGTCCGTCGACGAGGCGGTGCAGATCCACGAGCAGACGATCGGCCCGTTGAGGTCCGTCTTCGGGACCGGGGGCATCTTCCACTACGCCTGGAGCGTCCTCGGCCTCGCCTTCGTGCTCGCCTTCGCCGTGGTGTACTTCCCCTTCGTCGCGCGCCTGGACGCCAGGACGAGGCGGTTGTTCGTGGTCTCGGGGGCCCTCTTCGTCGGCGGGGCGCTCGGGATGGAGTTCGTCCAGGGGTGGCACGACGGCCTCTACGGGATGGACGGCACCACGGCGCTGATAACGACCGTCGAGGAGGTCCTCGAGATGTCGGGCGTGGTCGTCTTCGTCTACGCGCTGCTCTCGCGCCTGGGCTCCCACGGAAGCGTCGTGCGGTTCTGCGCGGGGGAGGAGGCCGCCTCTCATCAAAGAAGACGCTGACAGCGATTGCGCGACCGGACCAGATTTCTCCAACAACTATTCAACTTCCACGTCTCTTGTAGTAAGGTTCCCCAAACTCTGAGAAGAGGAGGTGCATCTTGCCAGCCACAATCCCAAGACCGAACGCAGCAACGGTCCGGTACTTCAGGGCGCGGCTGGGGCTCTCTCAGATCGATCTGGCCGAGCGCGCAGAGGTGGCCCCGGGCAGCATAGTCAACATGGAAGACGCAGACGGCCGCGTACCCCGCCCACTCACCTTGCGACGCGTAGCGCGAGCCCTGGGAGTGGAGGTGACGAAGCTATTTGAGGGTCCGCCCGGTGAAGGCGCTCCGGCTGTAGACCTCACCGGTGAAGGAGTAGCCGTGCCAGACGACGCCATCGCCGAGGCCCAGGAGGAGGCCGCTGATGCCGCGCTAGGACTCTCCAAACTCGACCCAGACGAACTCGCCGTCGCCTTGCGCCAACGTGAAGCGGAGTACCGAGAAGCCCTGGTTGCGGGGGGGGCCGAAAGGGACACGAGTGCAGCGCGTGGACGCTACACTCGGGCAATTGCAGCGTTGGTCCAGCAGAGCGCAGTCGAGGGCAACGTAGAGCTCGTCTTGCGTCAGGCGGTAGGAAAGGCGCTACAGGCCGCAGAAGAAGCCTCGCAAATGAGACGAGCTGGATGATCGACTACGCCTCAAAGAGGTACTTAAAACACAAAAAAGGGGCGGTAGCAGCCGCCCCCGATACACAACCTCCACCCAGCAAAAGGAAGGAGTTGCAACGATATGATACCTGACGCTGCGACCGGTCGCGGCCCCTATTCCTCGACTTCACCCCGGAGAAGCACGCGAACAGATAGGCTTCGGGCCGCCCTGGACTACGCGAAGCAGGGGATTCCGGTTTTCCCGATCCATTCGGTGGACGAGCGCGGCGTCTGCACGTGCGGGGGACCGAAAGCCAACCCGAAATGCACGCCCGGCAAGCATCCCCTCACCCCACGCGGGCACCTCGACGCCAGCGATGACCCCAAACGGATAAACGCGTGGTGGACCGCCCACCCGGACGCCAACATCGGCGTCCCTACGGGGGCCCGCAGCGGCATCCTCGTCCTGGACGTGGACACCTACAAGGGGGGAGCCGGTAGGGATGCCATCACCCTCGACACCATCGAAGCCCGGCGTGGGCCCATACCGCCGACGAAGACGGTCAAGACGGGGCGCGGCGGCCTGCAACTCCTCTACCGGTATCCCAAAGGAGAGGAGATCAAGAGCACCCGAGAAGGCGACATCGGACCGGGGATGTGCGTAAAGGCCGCAGGAGGCTATGTAGTCGCCCCTCCCAGCTTCACGGAGGGCCCCTATGAGGTCCTCAAAGAGCTGCCCCTAGCAGACCCCCCGGCGTGGCTGCTGGAGGCCCTGAGACGACCACAAAGCCCCCGGCCCGGGAACATCGCGAGGAGCAAGGCGCAGGCCAGCGCGATCGACCCGATTGGCGAGCCCATACCCGAGGGGACGCGAGACACAACGCTCGCCAGTATCGCGGGCCGGCTGCACGACGGGACCCGCGACCTCAAGGAGCTGGCCGGCGAGCTGCTGCAGATAAACGCAAACAGATGTCTGCCACCTCTACCCGAAGCACAGGTGCTCAAGGTGGCGCACTCGATCCACAAGAAGCCGCCGTGCAGGCGAACGAGGCCAGAGCAGGCCCCGGGGGTAGATGAGGTTTTAGAGGCGGCGGGGAACTACTGGTACGAACGTCTTCTAAGAGGCGGCGGCAGGAGCAAGATACGAGACGTGTTCCGCTCGCTCATGGAACTCGCCGCCCGGCACGGCGAGCTCATCATGGTAAGGATCGCTGGCAAGGAGCGAAGGGCGGTGAGGTTCTCTGCCTCCCTCCGACAGGTGGCGCCCGGAGCGGGAACATCCCCGACATCGGTCTCGCGTAACACCAGACGACTGCGGGAGTTAGGAGCCTTGCGCAAAGACGACGCAGATAGGAACGACGTTCATGGCGGAACGTTCCTCATCATCGAACCCGCGCACTACCGGTACACCCCCTCCAGCTCTTCGCCACTCGGGGGGGGGAAAGTGGGTGAGGGGTGTAACACCAGCGCGCGCCCGCTGCGCCCCGACCGATTGAGCACTCCCGCTCCGCGCTGGGGCGACCAGGTTGGCAATTCCCCGGCCGGTTCTCTCTACGCGCTGGAGGCCTTCGGGCCCCAGACCGAGGATGAGCTGGCCGAAAGGGTCGGTATCTCCCGCCCCCGCGATCTGGTGCGTCGGCACCTGTTGCCACTCTCCAAGTTGGGCCTGGTCGAAAAAAGGGGGGGTGTTTGGTATCTGTCCGAGAACCATCGTCACAGAACCGGGGAGCTCCGTAGAGCTCCCTACAGCACCGTCCGCCGCGTGCGCCGACGCCGGCGCACGCCGGAAGGCCGTATCCTGACCGAGGTCGCGGAGGTGGGCGTGGTGGCGAGCGCTGAGGAGAGGGATCGCGCCGACCGCGCGCGCTACGCCGCCGAGACGGCCGCCTACCGCGACCGCGGCCGTCATTCCCGCGTGGCACGGCCCGAGCCATTGCCCCTCGCCCGCAGGGTTGCCACCGAAGCCAACCCGCCATCCGGGGAAATCGGCGAGCTGTCGCCGGCGCTTTCGCCACTGGCTGAGGCCATAGACGCTTATCTTGAGCGTAACCCTCGCGACGCGCATCAGCGGCCCGGGTGGATATCCGCAACACTGTGGGCCTACGACCTCTACCCCGGCAGGGCAGCGTCGCAAGATATAGAGGCTGCTATCGAGGAGCTCGGCGGCGAGGCCTACCGACGATCGCTGCTTTCGCGTGGGAGTGCCGCGTGATGGCGCTGGCGACCGTGGGTTTCGGCAGGCTACGACGGGCCCCTAGGCGAGGTGGTAGCCCCCGGCGGAGACCGAGAGGAGGGAAACCTGACCCTTTACGAGGAGCCCAAGTTCGACGAGAAGGGGCAGCGGGTCTACGCCGTCCGGCACGAGGACGGCAGGCCCGCGTGCGGCTCGCCCAAGAGGCACGGCGGATACTGCGGGAGCCCGGTGCTCTACGGAAATGGCAGGTGCCGACTCCATGGGGGGCCCGCGGCCAAGGGCGCGGCGAGCGGTACGTTCAAGCACGGCCGGCGCTCCAGGTACGCGTCGATGCCCCTGCACCTCCGGCAGAAGTACGAGCAGGCGCTGCGCGACCCGGAGCTCACCCACCACCGCGGCCAGATCGCTATGGTGGACGCGCAAATCGACTCGTTCTTTGAGGACTACCAGGAGGGGGCGAACCCCGAGACCTGGAAGTCGGTCAAGGCCGACTACCGCAAGCTGACCGTCGCCAACAACGCCGGCGACACCCGCAAGGCCCGCGAGCACTTCGAGGCTTTAGGGCAGCTCGTCGAGGAGGGCCACACCCACGCCCAAGCGTCGCTCACGCTGATACGCCTCCTGGAGGCCCGCAGGAAGCACGCTGAGAGCGAGACCAAGCGGTGGCTCTCGGAGAGCATGACGTTCTCCTACGAGATGGCGTACACCTACTACACGGCGCTGGGCAGCGCCGCCCGGCGGTGGTTCGGGCATGACCAGGAAAGGTTGACGGGGTTTCTCAATGAGATCGTCGCAATCAGCGGGGAATCCGGGGTTGATGCTGAGGGGTATGACCAGCCCAAAGGAGGAGGAGGCGGACGGCTTCCTCCTGCACTCGGCTAACCCCGACGCCTACAAGCCGCCCGACATCATCGAGCGGGTCGCCAGGTACAAGGCGAACCTCCGCGAGTTCGTGGTGGCCGCCTGGCCAGAGAAGGACCCGACGCCGTTTCCATGAACCTGGCACGGCGGCGCGATCCGCGACAAGTTGGAGGCTCCGCAGATAGTGGAGGAGTCCGTATCGCAGTGGACCCCGGCTTAACGTCGGGGGTCCTTTCGTTGTGCATCATTCCCTCACGACCCCCACATCTCGTGGCCGAATACGCCTTTGCTCGCTGCGGTCTACCATGCCCGTGACACCGAGCGGACGCGGGGAGGGACATGTCCGAACACGCGGGGCAGGACAACGGGACGCTGCGAGTCACGATCAGGGAGGCGGCCACCCGCCTCGGCGTGACCGAGGCCGCCGTCAGGAAGCGTATACAGCGGGGCTCCCTGGGCAAGGAGCTGGGGCAGGACGGGAGGGTGTACGTGTACCTGGACCTGTCGCGAGACACGTCTCACCCTGAGTCACAGGTACACCGTGATCCTATAGTCGAGGAACTCGTGGAGGAGCTACGCGACCGGGTGGCGTTTCTGGAGCGCTCGCTGGAGCGGAGGAGCATCGAGGCCGAGCGCTACCAGCAGATCGTCGCGGGACTTACGCAGACCAACAACAACCTCTCCGCCCGTGTGCTTGAGCTTGAGGCTCCTGTCGAAACCCCAGCGCCTTATCAGCCCGGCGATACGGCTGCTGAGGAGGCTGCGAACGGTGCGCCTGGCCCCCGGCCCTCGGCGAACGATACGGGGGCTCAGAACGGCTCTGGGCGCGTGTCGTGGTGGCGCAGGGTATTCGGCGGGTAGGAGGCGGGATCATGTTAGAGAACCCCGACCGCGCCCTTGAGGAGCTCCCCGGTCGGCCGGAGAACTCGCCGGAGGACGCGCAGGAACAGGCGAACGAAGAGGGAGGCGGACTTCGGGCGGTGAGCGTCATCGTGGCGGTCGTCTCTTCGTGCACGTTGGTCGGCGGCGGTGCCGGGATGCTGGCCGGCGTCGCGCT
>MWVY01000431.1_pt1 | contig 10009 bp, 5 predicted proteins | sample 1047251 | NCBI WGS metagenome assembly MWVY01 (sample SAMN06349983, study PRJNA376086) | soil metagenome | isolation source: MS7-5 sample Antarctic (ecotone) soil | place: Antarctica | collected 2015-01-13
GGGGGGGGCAGCAGCAATTTTAAATATTACAGTTCGTTGTCTTTGCTTGATGTAAAAGGTATAGCCCTTAATGATGACTTCAAACGTTTGTCCAGCCGTATAAACGTTGAAGCGACTATTACCAACTGGCTCACTTTCGGCTCCAATACTCAATTATCTTATAATGACAGGAGTGGTTTGGCACCCACTTTTAGTGGCGATTACGGAGCTTACTTGTTCAATCCGCTTACCACTCCTTTCGACTCTTTGGGTAAGCCTACTATTTATCCCTGGCCGGAAGATGTATTTTTTGAAAACCCCTTAGCTCCTACACTGGCAAGCAACAGAGACAATACCTATAAAATTTTTACTACTAATTACCTGGAGGTAAAGTTTCCGTTTATAGAAGGATTGAGCTACCGTTTTAATACCGGTGTGGAATACGATGGCAGAAACATAGACACTTATTTTGGAAGAAATACAAGAAGAGGGGTTCTTGCAAAGGGAATTCTGACACAAAGTAATAGCGTTACAAGAAATTATACGCTGGAAAACATTGTGACGTACGACCGTACTTTTAAGAAACATACAATAGGGTTTACTGGCTTATATAGCTTCCAGGAATCCCTGGCAAACTCACGGAGTTTATCAGCAGAAAATTTTCCGAATGATGTGCTTACTTTTTACCAGGCTAATGTGGCGCTGTTGGTAAGGCCAACGGCATCTTTGGGGAAGGAAACTTTCTTATCTCAAATGGCCCGTATCAATTATAATTACGATAGCCGGTATTTGCTTACGCTAACCGCACGCAGGGATGGCTATTCGGGTTTTGGTGAAGACAATAAATTTGGTTTTTTCCCTTCGGTTGCTCTTGGCTGGAATATTACCAACGAAAATTTTTTAGCTGATAACAAAACGCTGACTAATTTAAAACTCAGATTATCCTACGGCAGCAACGGCAACACGGCTGTAAGTCCTTATCAAACCCTTGCAAGGCTTTCTACCCGTTCTTATGTAGATGGATCAACCACAGCAGCAGGATATGTGCCTACGAGTTTTGCTAATCCTTTATTGCATTGGGAAACTTCTACTACCGCTAATATTGGTTTTGATTTTACTTTATGGAAGAACCGCATACAAGGTACCCTTGATTACTATAAAACAAATACACATGACCTCTTATTAAGGAGAAGTGTTTCATCAGTTCAGGGTATAGATGAGATAACCCAAAATATAGGCAAAACAAGTAACCAGGGTTTTGAATTGGGTTTGACAACAACCAATTTTACATCAAAAGATTTTTCCTGGACGTCTAATGCCAATCTTACAATAAACAGGAACAAGATAGTTGACCTTTATGGAGACGGTAAAAGTGATACACTGAACCAATGGTTTATAGGAATGCCTATAGATGTAAGCTTTGATTATGTTTACGGCGGTGTATGGCAATTAAACGATGATACCTCAAATACACCACAAGGCAGAGTTCGGCCCGGTGATGCAAAAATCGTAGATATTAATGGAGATAAAATAATCAATGCTTTCGATAGAACCATTATCGGCAATATTCAACCCGCCTTTATATGGGGGTTAGGCAATACCATCCGGTATAAAAATCTTACGTTGTACGTTTTTGCTCACGGGGTGCAGGGCAGGCACCAGGCAAACGGTTTCCTGGCAGACAACGTTCAGGGAGGCGTACGCTATACTACCGTAGTGAAAAACTGGTGGACGCCTACCAACCCTACCAACGACTTTTATGCGAACAGGCTTAATACCAATCCTCGGGGTGTAAATATAGTGGAGAACAGTAGCTTTATAAGAATAAAAGATATTTCGTTGTCCTATGACTTTAAGGGAAAACTACTGGAGAAAACCGGATTAAGCAGGCTTCGCATTTATATTGAAACAAGAAATCCATTCACCTTCACCAAATGGACAGCTCTTGATCCTGAATTCACCAGTCAACAAACGGTTCCGCTGCAAAGAGAATATTTGTTTGGTCTGAATGTTAGTTTATAAAACTGTTTAAATAAATAATCGTTATGAAACGCTATAATAAAATTATCCCGGTATTTGCACTTATTATGCTAGTAAGTATTAGCTGTTCTAAAGACAGGCTTAAAGAAGACTCTTCAGGCGTTCTTACGGCCGATCTTCTTTTCACCAATAAAGCCGGTTTTGAAAATGCATTGAACGGCCTGCACGATGAAGTGCGCCGCTACCATTCAGGCAATGAGTACAACACTATTGGTGGCTATATGGCTACGCAGGCAGTTATAGGTGTAGATAATGCTTACGGCAACTGGAATGATCCTACTACTTCTATATACAATGAATGGGGATCCTTAAATCATCCTTCCGTTACTGCCTACCGGCAGGTATGGGGATGGCTATATGAAACCATCAATGCGGCCAATACAATTATCGGCCGTTCAAACAATAGCGGCATTGGCTGGACAGAAGCTGACAAAAACAGGATACTTGCTGAAGCAAAATGTATAAGAGCATGGTGTTACAGGCATCTTACTTATTTATGGGGAGATGTACCGTTAACATTAGAAGAGTCAAGAGGAGATAGGATCAGAGAAGATTGGGAGCGAACACCTGTAGCAGAAGTAAGAAAAGCGATGGAAGAGGATTTGCTTTTTGCAGAGCAGCATTTGCCGGTGGTTTCAGGAAGTGATTTGCGAATGATAAAAGGAGTGGCACAGCATTTACTCGCCGAATTGTATTTGTCAACAGGCCAGTACGATAAAGCTAAAATTGAGGCAACAAAAGTTACCACGAATGCTAATTACAAATTGGTAACGGCACGCTACGGCGTAAACAAGGCACTTCCGGGTACGGCTTTTACGGATTGTTTATTCGGTTATGGCTAACTGGGGGGCAAATCATGGTGCAATTACTTATGGTCATATAGGTGCAGATTTAATTACACTTGCATCCATGTTGCGCATTCCTGTTTGTATGCATAATGTAAAACCTGAGCAGCTTTTCAGGCCATCGGCCTGGAATGCATTTGGGATGAATGCAGAAGGAGCCGATTACAGGGCATGTGAAACTTACGGGCCACTTTATAAATAATATATACCATGTTCCGCTTGAATATTACACAACCCCTAACTTTTAAGCCAAATAATGAAACTAAAAAAATCAACTTCCCTATTTAGAAACGAACAAGGTGTTAATTACCTGTTGCCTTTTATATTTATTTGCAGTTTGTTTCTGTTATGGGGTTTTGCACATGGCTTTCTCGATGTGTTAGACAAGCATTTTCAGGATCTACTTCATGTGTCAAAAGCACAATCTGGTTTTGTGCAGTTTTCTTTATATATAGGCTATCTGGCAATGGCTATCCCCGCAGGGTTATTTATAAAAAAGTATGGTTACCAACGGGGAATTATATTTGGACTCGTCTTATTCGCAACCGGCGCTTTTCTTTTTTATCCTGCTGCAAAGTTAGAAGCGTTTATTCCTTTTTTAGTGGCACTATTTATTCTTGCCTGCGGACTTGCTTTTTTAGAGACAGCTGCAAATCCATATTCTATAGTATTAGGCCCAAAAGATGGCGCTGCCCGGCGTATCAATATTTCACAATCGTTTAATGGGTTAGGATGGATACTTGGTCCGCTGATTGGAGGGCTATTCATTTTTGGAACACAAGCCACAGGCGAACATGATAGATTCGATTCTCTGGTTAAACCCTATATGATGATAGGTTGTATAGTTGTTGTGGTAGCTATTGTTTTCCTCATTATAAAGCTCCCCGAAATAAAGGAAGAAAAAAACGACACAGAAACCAGTGAAGACCCGCCTATGCGTAATCTGTTAAGACACCCAGCTTTTATATTAGCAGTGATTGCACAATTTCTTTATGTGGCAGCGCAAACAGGCACCAATTCATTTTTTATCAATTATGTTATTGATGCAATACCTGATTTGAAAACGCCAATTAGCAGCCTTATGGTTGGCTTAGGTTATTTTGGAGAGATTTTCATGCCTAAAAATAATGAGCAGGCTGCATCTTTAATTTTGGCAATCGGAGGTATGGGAGCATTTTGGATTGGCAGGTTAACAGGTTCATATATAATGAAGTTTGTAGCGCCCCAACGCCTTCTAACTATATATGCTCTTGTAAATACCTTCTTGGTTTTTGTAGTCATCATAGATATAGGCTGGGTATCTGTAATTGCTCTTTTTACTACCTATTTTTTTATGTCAGTAATGTTTCCAACCATATTTGCCTTAGGTGTAGCTGATTTAGGTACCCTTACCAAAAAAGGGTCGGCGTTCCTCGTAATGGCTGTAGCCGGGGGTGCATTTTGCCCTCCAATAATGGGTCTTATTGCTGATAATTCAACAATGGCAACGGCATTTATTATACCCATTTTCTGCTTTGCCTTTATTGCATGGTATGCTAAATGGGGTGTTGGGAAAAAAGTCGTAATTAAAGAGTTTACACAGCATCATTAAATGGTATTAATGAATAATCAAAGCTATTGCATAGGGGTAGATTATGGTACAGACTCGGTGCGTTCAATTATTGTAAATGCATATACCGGGCAGGAGGCAGCTTCTTCGGTTTTTTTCTATCCCCGGTGGCGGGATGGACTGTTTTGCAATGCATCCCAAAACCAGTTCAGGCAACATCCTTTAGATTATATTGAAGGGCTTGAACAAACCATAAAAAAATGCCTTATTCAGGCGGGCCCCACTGTACGATCAAACATTAAAGCAATTTCAATTGATACCACCGGTTCAACACCTGCAGCGGTTAACGAATCAGGTACACCTTTGGCGCTTCTTCCTGCATTTGAAGCAAATCCCAATGCAATGTTTGTTTTATGGAAAGATCATACTGCCGTTAAAGAAGCTTCAGAAATTAACCGGCATGCGCAAACATTCGATATAAACTATTTACAGTTTGTAGGAGGAATTTATTCTTCTGAGTGGTTCTGGGCCAAGCTTCTTCATGTTTTACGCAATGATGAGCAGGTAAGAAAAGCATGCTATTCATGGGTTGAACATTGCGACTGGATTTCGTTTATGCTTACAGGCGGTCATCATGCATCAGAAATAAAACGCAGTGTTTGTACAGCAGGACATAAGGCCTTATGGGCGCCGGAATTTGGTGGCTTGCCGCCTGATAATTTCTTTTCTTCATTAGATCCTTTACTTGCAGGGTATACCGGCAGATTATACTCGAAAGTTTATACTTCAGATAAAGCTGCAGGTCGGCTTAGTGAAGAATGGTCCGGCCGTTTGGGTTTATCAACAGATGTTCTAATTGGAATTGGTGCGATGGATGCACACATGGGAGCTGTAGGCGGACAGATTGAGCCTTATTATTTAAGTAAGGTGATCGGGACATCAACCTGCGATATGCTTGTTGTTCCTAAAGATAATATGAAAGATACTTTAGTGAAAGGTATTTGCGGACAGGTAGACGGCTCTATAATTCCCGGAATGATTGGCCTTGAAGCCGGTCAATCTGCCTTTGGAGATACTTATGCATGGTTTAGAAATCTTTTATCGTGGCCTTTGCAAAATATCCTGGTACAATCTGAAATTATTGATGCCGGTACTGCAAAGAAAATAGTTACTGATGTTTCAGAAAAAATCCTCACAGAACTGGGAAAACTGGCAGCCCAACTGCCAATTGAAGAAAGCAGCGAACTGGCTATAGACTGGTTTAATGGAAGAAGAACCCCGGATGCTAATCAAATGCTTAAAGGGGCAATAAGCGAACTTAGTCTTGCAAGCGACGCACCACGCATATACAGGGCGCTTGTTGAAGCTACCTGCTTTGGAGCTAAAAAAATTACTGACAGATTTAAGGACGAAGGAATACCGATAAAGGGATTAATTGGAGTAGGAGGAATAGCACAGAAATCGCCCTTTGTTATGCAAATGCTGGCTGATGTTATGAACATGCCAATACGCATTCATTCTTCAGAACAAACCTGTGCTTTAGGCGCTGCAATGTTTGCAGCCACGGTGGCAGGAATATATCCTAAAATAGAAAATGCTATGGAAGCTATGGGGCCAGGTTTTAATAAGCAATATGTTCCTGATAAAAACAATGCCGCATTGTACAGTACCCGTTACCTGAAGTACGAAAAATTAGGCGTTTGCTTAGAAGACGACTAATGAACAGATATGAAAAAAATTTCTTATCAATAATTGCCCAAAGAAAATATATCATGAAAGAAAAAAATAACCGGCGATCCTTCCTTAAAAATTTAACCATAAGCGGCCTTGGCGTTACTGCCATGCCTGGTGCTCTGCTGGCTAATGCAGGCAAATCTGAATTACAGAAGGATTTGAACTCCGCCTCAATTCAAAAAAAAGACAAGCTTCAAAAACCAGGTAAAAAGCGGGCATACAACGGAGTGTACAGCGGCGAATACCTGAAAAGAGTCGCTTTTCCCATTGGAGGTATTGGCGCCGGAATGTTTTGCCTTGAAGGAACAGGAGCTATATCGCACATGTCTGTACGGCATAGACCGGAAATTTTTCATGAACCGGCCATGTTTGCTGCAATTGCAATAAAAGGAGAAAAAACGGTTGCAAAAGTAATTGAAGGTCCCGTGCCCGAATGGAAGATGTTTGGACAGCGGGGGGCAGGTAACGGTTCAGCAGGTTCGGTATTTGGTTTACCCCGGTTCAGCAATGTTGAGTTCACACCGCGTTTTCCATTTGGGTATATCAATCTTAAAGATGAAGATCTGCCTCTTGCAGTTCAGATAACCGGATGGAGCCCGTTCATTCCAACCGATGAAGATAGTGCAAGCCTTCCTTTAGGCGCATTGGAATATAAATTTGTGAACAAGGGAAATAAGGCGGTTGATGCAGTCTTCTCTTATAACTCCCGCAATTTTATTGTAAAGGATGATAAGGCAACTGCTAAAAAAATATCGGGTAAATCAAAAATTGAAAAGATAGTCAATGGTTTTGTGCTGTCGCAGGAAGGAACAACAGAAAGACCAGATATGCAGGGCCACTTTGCCATTTTTACTGATAACCCTGATACTGCAGTTGACCATTGCTGGTTCCGTGGCGCCTGGTGGGATCCGCTTACTATGGCCTGGAATACCATTAAGGAAGGTAATATAAAAACCAACCCACCTGTTGAATCGGGTGCACCCGGCGCCTCTTTATTTGTGCCCTTTAAGCTTCAACCCGGTATGGAAAAAACAATTCGTTTGATGATGGCCTGGTATGTGCCGGATTCTGATTTGCATGTAGGCGAGAAGGTAAAAGATGAAAAGCAAAATTGTGGTACCGGTTGCTGCTCCACTCCTTCAGAGCTTGGCATCGAAAATAAATCCAATTTTAATTCAGCTAACTATAAACCCTGGTACAGCAGTAAGTTTAATGATATTTATGAAGTGGCCCGTTACTGGGAAGAAAACTACAACGACCTTAAAAAGAAATCAGGGCTTTTCAGGGATGCATTTTATTCCAGTACACTTCCTCCGGAAGTAACTGAAGCTGTTGCCGCCAACCTTACCATTCTTAAATCGCCTACAGTAATGAGGCAGTACGATGGCCGTTTATGGAATTGGGAAGGATGCGGCGACGATGCAGGATGTTGCCATGGAACCTGTACACACGTATGGAATTATGCTCAGGCACTCCCTCATCTTTTTCCATCCTTAGAAAGAAGTCTTCGACATACCGAGTTTTGTGAAAACCAGGGTATGGAAGGACATCAGGGTTTTAGAGCTAATATGCCTATCAGCCCGGTTAAGCACGATTTTCATTCAGCAGCCGACGGGCAGCTTGGCGGAATTATGAAAGTTTATCGTGAGTGGCGCATTAGTGGTGATAACGACTGGCTTAAAAAGATGTATCCTATGGCGAAAAGCAGTATGGACTACTGTATAAAAACATGGGATCCCAAAAGTAAAGGGATTGTAGAAGAGCCGCATCATAATACCTACGACATTGAGTTTTGGGGACCTGACGGCATGTGTACCAGCTTTTACCTCGGCGCATTAAGCGCTATTTCTGAAATGGGTAAATTCCTGAAAAAAGATGTTTCCCGGTATATGGAACTTTACACCAAAGGGAAAAAGTACATGGAAGACAAGTTGTATAATGGAGAGTACTTTATGCAGCAGATTCAATGGACTGGTTTAAATGCTCCTGACCCTGTTAATGCACAATCTTTTAATACTAAGTATACCGAAGAGGCGCTTGAAGTTTTGAAAAAGGAAGGTCCAAAATATCAGTATGGTACAGGGTGTTTATCAGATGGCGTTTTGGGAGGATGGATAGCCCGGATGTGCGGACTTGAAGATCCTGCAGACTCAGCAAAAACTAAAAGTCATTTATTGGCAGTTCATAAATATAATTTAAAGAAAGACCTGAGCGATCATCCCAATCCACAACGTCCTGGTTATGCATTGGGCAGTGAAGGAGGATTGCTTTTATGTACCTGGCCAAAAGGAGGAAAACTGTCGTTGCCTTTTGTTTACAGTGATGAGGTGTGGACAGGTATTGAATACCAGGTAGCATCACACTTAATGCTAATGGGGCAGGTTGAGGAAGGACTTGAAATTGTACGTAAGTGCCGCGACCGGTACGATGGGCGCATTCGTAATCCTTTTAATGAGTATGAATGCGGGCACTGGTATGCACGTGCCATGTCAAGTTACGGTTGTTTACAAGGGCTTACAGGTGTGCGTTATGATGCAGTAGATCAAATTTTGTATATAGACTCTAAAGTTGGAGACTTTACAAGTTTTATTTCTGCAGAATCAGGATTTGGAACAGTAAGTCTTAAAAAAGGTAAACCTGCGCTTAATATAGTTTATGGAAAGTTGCCGGTTAAAAAAGCGATTGTTTCAGGAAAGGAGATAGTATTAGATAAAGCTTAGACTAATTTATATTATGAAATTAAATCTGAATGCTGTTAACATTTTAGCAGAGAGTTTTGATAAAATTGGATACCTGCCTGCTAATGCAAAGCAATATTTCTCAAAAATGGCAGATGATGATTTTGTCTTCAGCAAGCAGTTAGCAGCCGCAGACAGCATTCATTTACATATTAAAGTTGCTGATGTGAATGAGCTGCCTCATACATATATAAGAAGAAAAGGCGGAGAACCTCAAAATGTAAAAGACGGCTATATTAAATATGCTTTTGCAGATGGATACAACTTCATATTTTCTTCTATTCCTTTTTCTCAGGAGGAAAAGTCAGGATTAGTCTCCTTTCAATTCCCCTACCTCGATCATATTGGAATAGATATTAGGAATGAGAGCGATAAAGCTTACGCAATATATAATGAAATACCTTCTTTAGCCGGGTTAAAAGAATGGACAGTTGTAAAACAGGGAGGCGGTGGTAAAAAAGTATATTGCTGCCATGTGCAGGTTAATGAAAAGTATTGGGTATATCCTCCTGATAGTATTTATTGGGAATTTGCTTTCGGAAATCTTATCGTGAGTGATACTGTATTTGGGTGTGATTTACGACCAGCTAATCCGGCGTTAGGTTTGCCAACGCAAGACACGCAAGGCTGCTGCGGAACTGATGAGAATATATCAAATCATGATAAGTTCTGGTGTAAAATTCCTGAAGGACAAAATACCGCTACTTCCATTGTTTGGAATCCGGGTAATGAAGCTTTGGTGATTAAGATAAAAGTGAACGATTTGGCTGAAGTCAGCAAGACAATAAATGCAGGCGATAGAATGTCAATTGAAACACCTGTAAACAACAGCAATGTAAACATTACTTATACCGGAGACAGGCGTTTGGTGATTCTGGAAACGGTTTTTAGCAGGAGGAATTAAATGTGGTATGTTGAACATTTCACTAACCCGGAACTTATGCCTGCTCAGAGCAGCTATGCCTTACCCAAATTTTGAGAGGGTAAAAAATATTTAAGTTCTTTGACATAAACATTTACATGCATAAGATCACTGTTAAGGATTTTCCGCATTTAAACTTTGGCGATGTGCGACGTAATGAACGCTTTGTGACCATCATTAATAATGTGAGTAGCCAACCCGG
>MWVY01000432.1_pt1 | contig 10001 bp, 14 predicted proteins | sample 1047251 | NCBI WGS metagenome assembly MWVY01 (sample SAMN06349983, study PRJNA376086) | soil metagenome | isolation source: MS7-5 sample Antarctic (ecotone) soil | place: Antarctica | collected 2015-01-13
CTCCGTCAGGACAGAGGACGAACCGATCACGGAAGAGTCCTTGTCTCAGATGTCGCGGGAAGAGCGCCTGTCCAACTTCCACCGTATCATCGACGCATTTAGGTAGAGGCTTCACGCCGGCGTGAAGGCTCAATCGCGGGTAGAGGCTTCACGGCGCCGTGAAGCCTCAACTGGTGGTTGCAACACACATACGGCTTAGCGTATAATACACGCGCCCTCTCGGTGGGGTTCACCGGGCACGCCGCTCACGGGCGTATTTGAAGCAGTGGGTCATCCGTAGATAACCCTTGCTTTGAATAGGAGTGCCAGATGGCATTAACAACAGTATTCCCCACAGTGTGGGCCGATCAGACCTACGCCAAGCTACAGAAATCTCTCGTCTTCGGCCAGTCCGGCGTGATCAACACGGCGTATGAAGGCGAACTCTCCGCCCACGGTGACAGGGTCAGGATACCGTCGGTCAACGACCCCTCGGTCGTCACCTACGTGCCTGATACAACGACCCTGACTTACCCCGCTCTTACCGACACTTCCCAGGATCTCGTGATCAATCAGTTCCGCGATGTGGACTATCGCATCGATAAGGTTCACCAGCGGCAGCTCAAGGGCAACATCATCGAAGAAGCTGGTAGGCGCAGCGCTTACATACTGGCCGACACGGTTGACTCCTACATCGCTGGCCTGTATGCCGGCAGCTCCACTGCCAACACGAGCATTGGCTCGCTGGCAACTGGCGACATCTACGACGAGCTCGTGGATCTCTCGGTCGTGATGGACAACGCGGACGTCCCTCAGGATGGGCGCTTTCTCATCACGTCGCCCGCCGTGGTTGGCGCCCTGAGGAAGAACTCGAAGTTCCTTAGCGCGCAGCCTTCCACCGTCCTGAATAACTTTGTCGGTGAGGTTGCTGGGATCAGGATCTTCAAGTCCCGCAACGTCATCGCCAACGGCCTGCCGGTCGCTGGTACTACCCACAGCATTGCGGGCCATCCGTCGGCATGGTCGTTCGTCAGCCAGCTTCAGGACGCTGAGTCCCTGCCGGATCCGAACCGCCACGCGACGCTGTACCGGATGCTCTACATCTACGGGGCTAAGGTCCTGGATAGCGCCAGGCTCTTCGACGTACAGCACCAGGTTTAGTTAACGATGCGATGGTGTCCTGGATACCGTAAGGACCAGGCGGGGCCACTTCTCCCTGTGCTCGCACCATCACTCCGGCCGGCGTGCGTTCTATCCTTCGTGCGCCGGCCTCCCCTAGCCATCAATAGATGGGGCGGGAGTCCGGTAGCCGCGAGGCCCGGTGGGTCTTTCATGCCCATTCCACTCCCGTTACCACTCAGGGTGGGGGGCGCTGCTCGGGTAGCGAACGGACATGGGCTTTTGTTCTGGGCCCCCGTCCCCCCACCTATTCACTACACCACCCCCGGGGAGGCGGTGAGTGCTGATGCAGTGCAAGGCGACTAACAAGGCCGGAGAGGCGTGTAAGAAGCCCGCTGTGCTGCCGGAAGGCCTGTGCTGGGCCCACGACCCCAAGAACCACGCGGCGCGTGTCAGAACGGCGTCTCGTGGCGGCGCGTCAAAAGGCAACCCTGAGACGCAGGCTGTGAAGAAGCTGATGAAGGATCTCACCACCAAGGTGCTGGCCGGAGATCTCGATCCCAAACTACTCTACGCCGCCGTGCAGGCACAGAACACATTGTTAAAAGCCATCGAAATCGAACGCCGTCTGGATGAGTCAGACGTCAGGCACGAGTTCGAGGAGTTGAAACGTGAGCTTGGCATTAGTTAAGGAGATACGTAGGGTACGAGACACGTACCAAAGCGCGTCGCCGATGGCCGTCATCGGCGACAACCCGGTAGAGTTCGCGGCCTCGGTCGGGCTCACCCCTGATCCCTACCAAGCTGACATGCTGACAAGCCAGCACCCACGCAAGATCCTGCTGTGGTCTAGGCAGTCAGGCAAGTCCACGGTCGGCGCGCTGCTGGCCACGCACAAGGCCCTCGTCTCCGCGGGAACGACGACCCTGGTCGTCGCACCTAGCGAAGATCAGGCCAAGGAGCTGTTCAGGAAGTGCCGCCAGTTCGTCGCCGAGGCGCGGATCGTGAACCGCAGTGAGACACAGACGGGGCTCGAGCTGGTGAACGGCTCGAGGATCGTGGTGCGTGCAGCGATCGAACGCACGACCCGTGGCTACGCGGTTGATCTCTTGATAGTCGACGAGGCTGCGCAAGTAGACGACCAGGCTTACTTCGCCCTACGCCCCAGCCTGATGCGCACGCGTGGTGATCAGATCCTACTCAGCACGCCCCGGGGTCGACGGGGGTTCTTCTCCGATCTGTGGCATGGGGACAATGAGTGGGAGAAGAGCAGGATCACGGCCGACGATGCTAGCGTTGATCGTGATCTGCTCGACCGAGAGAGAGAAGAGCTTCACCCACAGTGGTTCTTGCAGGAGTACTACTGCCAGTTCATGAACCGAGAGAACCAGGTGTTCACCGACGAGATCGTGCACGGTGCTATGCGTGGCAGCCACGCGCCCGCGGATCTAGGAGGTATTTGGCTATGAAGTACATGGTGAGTGCCGACCTTGGCCAGGCTGGGGATCCCACCGCCGTCTGCGTGACGGAGATGAGTTTGCCCGTGGCGGGGGAGATCTCCCACCCCCACCCCTATGAAATACGCCTCTCCTTCATGAAGGCGTTGCCACCACACGAGGACTACGAGGAGGTGGCCGAGCGGCTCGTTACTACCGTGTACTCCCTCGGCGAGGGCAGAGATAGGCTCTTCGGGCGGGGGCCGGCGACCGTCGGCCTGGCACTCGACTGCACCGGCGTCGGTCGTGGCGTCAGGGACATGGTAGAGCGCGAGCTACGAGAACGCGCGCTCCTGCTGAAAGGGCCCAAGGTGAGGCTCTACCCCATCCAAGTCACTTCCGGGCGCTCAGTGGGCCGTACAGGGCGCTTCCTGAACGTCCCAAAAAGAGATCTCGTGCACGCGGGTTACACGGAGCTGCGTGCAGGGCGGATGGTGTTCGGCGATGACGTGGCCGGGGTCAGGGAAGTGAACGCGCTGGCCCGTGAGCTGAAGAACTTCACCATGAAGCTTTCAGAGAGTGGACACGACCGCTACGAACCCTGGCGCTCCACCGATCACGACGACAGGGTCGATGCGTTATGCCTAAACTGCTGGTCCTGGCAGTGGCAAAGGAAGGAAAGCCTATCTTGACGAGTACGGGGCCGCTCGAGGCCGTTTGACCTCGAGGGGAACTAGTATGCCTATTCCCAGCCACGAGGATTGCTTCTAAGGGCCTTGCGCCCCGTCCCGAATGGCCCAGTACCCCACGTGTGGGTGCTAAACCGATCAATTGATCACTTTCTTCAAGCTTTGCAGCAAAAAGTGGGTGCTAAAATGGGGAATTCCCCACTTTGGCCAGAAATGTTAGCCGCTAACATTTCTGGCCAAATCAGTAATGGTTCTTTGTTGGCAATGAACTTCCGAGAATGGTAATTTCACGAAGTTCGCGCCGTCAGGGACTATATTGCAAGACTATATTGCAAGAAAGTCCTGATCGGGCCGGCCCGATCAGGGCAGGTACCTGGAAGGGCCAACCCTTCCGTCGGGCATTATGTTTCTTATGTACAGCTTTTAGGGGGGCCTAGTTGTGTACATAAGAAAACCCCGGCCCCACACCGCGGTAACGGTATAGGGCCGGGGCGATGGGGGGTTTGCTAGTCGCCGTTCACCCAAGGCGGAGGTTCGCTGCTCTCACACCGAGCGCGCACAAAGGCCCGCACCTTCTCGCGGCGCAGGCGGTGAATCGTGGCCTCGGCCTGCTCGAGTTTCTCGGCGAGCCTGAAGGCCGAAAACATCGCGACGAGCATGGACGTGAAGCACGCGAGGGCCACAGACGCCAGCGCGGCTATCATGCGGCCTCCTCGGTGCAGCGGCGGCAGGGATAGGCGGAGATCTCCTCCACCTCTTCGCCGTCGACGTCGACCAGGTGGCCGATGTAGACCTTTCCATCCCAACAACAACAGGGGTTTACACTCTCCTTGTCCACAGTTTGTCGTCCTTTCTGTGGTCCGGCTCCGGGGTGTCTCACCACCGCCGGAGCATCTCTACTACGACTTGTCTTTTCGCCCGAACACCTCCCCAAAGCCGCCACGGCGGCGGATGTACTCGATCACGCGCTTGGGGTCTTCGCGGCACTTCCAGCACTTCTCACTGGGTTCCCCAAAGGACGCAAGCTCCTCCTCGGGCGTGATCTCCTCAAGGCAGATGAAGCACTTCACTGGGCCAACCTCCTGACCTCGTCGGCTACCTCAGGCCAGCGCAGACCGTCGCCCAAGACCTCGGCCGCCACGGCTGCGCACAACGGCTCGAAGTGTAGCGCTGGGTTCTCGCGGTACTTCCCAAGGGATGTGGGCCACCACGACGGTGGGTTGGCGAAGAAGCCGGCCACGGTCGAGGGATCGATGGGCAGGGTTTCGTCCTGCTGTGGGCGCGGGTGACTCGGTGACTTTTCCCTATATAGGGGAGTCACCAAGTCAACCTGCTCAAACTGCCCCCGAACCTCGCCGGTGGGCTCCACGCGCCCCGACTTCTTGAGGGCGCCTAACGTGTTCCTGACCGTGCTGCGCGCCAAGCCTGTGGCTTCCTGGATATCATCTGGGTAGGCCGCGCCGTCCTCAAGCACAGCAATGACGCGCTCACTGGCGTTCAGCGTGGCCTCCTGTGCGCGATCTGCGGACGTGAGATCACGCGCCGTGGTGACGATCATCTCGTCGGAGAACGACAGGGACACGTCGAAGGGTTCGACCAGCACACCGAAGTTTGCCTTCTTGTGCCTGAGACGCACGTTCATGACGCCCTGTTCGGCACTGCGATCCCCCGCCTCGACCTGGATCAGGCTGCGGCTGAGGTGCTCCTTGTAGGCCGAACCAAACGCACCCTTGCTCTGATAGCCCTCACCACCCTGCTGGCGTGCCTGGTGGTCGACCAGGATCGGTGTGACGCCGATCGCCTTGAACGGCGCTATGTAGCAGTTATGAAACTCGATCACATCTTTTGCCGCTGACATGTCGCCCACCATGGCAGGGCCTAGAGAGTCGAGCACCACCATCACAGCCTCGTGTTCTTTGCACTGCGCCAGGGCGAACTCAACCGCGTCGTGTGTCCTGAAGCCTAAAGTAGAGACGTACAGGAGATCCTCAGGGACGCCCGCGTTCATACCACAGGCGAGCCGCTCGACACGGTTGTGCTGTACGTCGGCGTCGAGCTCGAAGTCTAAGTAGAGTACGGGACCGTGTACCGCGACCTCGCGGCCGAAGAACTCGCCGCGCCCCCCCGCGACGCTCAGGGCGAGCAGCATGGCCAAAAGGCTCTTTGCCGTACCACCCCAACCGTATAGCGTGGTGTGGTGGTGGCGCGGTATGAGATCAGAGATCACGAACTCCGGGGGGGGCGGCGTAGGGCGCCCGGCGAAGCGTACTAGGCTTAGCGCGGGCTCCTGGTCGGGGGTGACTTGCTGACTTGCTATATAAGGGGAAGTCACCGAGTCACCCCCGCTCTTTCCTATCGGACGGCTCCTTTCCCGGCCACCCCCATACGTCTCGCCTGGTTCGGCGAGGGCCTTCTCGATTGTCCTAGTGCGGTAGTCCGCACGGCGCCGCCACTTGTCTCGCTGGCCGAGTGCTGAAGCCGAGAAGAGACTCTCAAGCTGTCCAGGATCCCGTGTGTAGAACTTCAGTATGCTGAGTAGACCGAGATCGGCGGCCGAGTCGTCGCCACCGTGGTGGGCGTCTACGTCGCCGTGGTCGAAGAGGTCTTCGAACTTTGGTGCGTTCTTCGCGCTGCGGCACCTCTCGATTATGGCCTCGTCGTCCAGAGGTGATGAAACCGAGTCAAAATTTTGACTCGGTTTCACGTGTCCGTTGGTCTTGGCCTTCGCCTCGTCGGCGGCCTGCATCCTGCCCATGAGCCAGTCCACGAGCTCCTGGCCGTCGCCGATCACAGGGGGCGTCCTGTGATCGCGAAGTAGCGGGCGCGGCTGTACATCTCGACCTTGTCCCGCCTCATCCCACCGCCGCGCACGCTGGCGCGGATGATTATGTGGATGCCGGTCCCTGACGGCGAGACTTCGGTGTAGGCGTCGTCCCCGACGCGATCCAGGATCTCGAAGGCCCACGGCGCGATGTCGCCAGTCTCAGGATCGAGGCACTTATCAAGGTCGATCCCGCAGTACGGATCGTCGTCGCTGAAGACGAAGCCGATGCCGTCACAACGTCCGCGTGCATAGGCCGAGTGTGCCTCGAAGAACGGCCTCCACGTTGTGGAGTCGACAGCGGAAGCGCGAAAGCTCGTGTGTGGCGTGTAGGGAACCTTCGTCGGCTTGCCGTCGCGCTCCTCGTAGCGCCAGGTTACCCACTGCGGCCTTTCGCGCAGTTCTTCGGGGATGTTCTCGGCGATTATCGCCGGTGTGGTTTCCTTGAGCATTGTGTATACTCCTTTTCAGGTGTAGTGAGAGAGGGCCGAGATCTCGGCCCTCTCTTCTTGTTTACTCAGAACGGGATGTCTTCCCAGTCCGCGTCTTCTTCGGCAGCCACTGCGGCCACCGCGGCCACCGTGGGCACAGCCTTCATAGACTCCCAGTCGATCATGGAGCCCAAGACCTTCCCGGAGTCAGGATTGGTTTTCGGCTTGACCTGGCAGATCATCTCGAAACCGTCGAGGTCGGGGGCTGTGAGCTCCGGTATGGACTCGTCGTCGAAGTAGTTCGGCTTGACGACCTTGGTGAGCATGCCGAGCTTGGAGTTCTCCTTGTTGATCCACTCACCGGACTTATCCTTCTGGGTGTTCTTGTACTTGAAGGATTCGAAGAACTTCTCTCCGTTGTCAGTGCCATCCTCGGAGTCGTGCACTATCTCCACGGTAGCTTTGAACTGTGGATCGAGCGTGAACGTGGCGCCATCGCTCTTGCGGGTAACGGTGAAGGGCTCGGTGTACTCCTCAACGTCCGTGAGCCGGACGTGTGCCCGAAGGATGTTCAGGACGGGAGCTCCGTTGGAGCCGTCGTCTTTGCTGCGCGGTAAAGGCATGTATCTCGCCTTCCTTTCGCTACTGGTTGGCACTATGTGCCGGATTAGCTACACGAGGCGTATGCGGCTTGATCTTGCCGCCAGTGTTATAGTGATCGATTGAGGGCAATCACCCTGCCTTCCTATATCTTGAGCCTCCGATCTGTCTGCCAAAACGTCTCGGGGGCTCTACTCTTGAATCAGCACCTACAAGATATCACGGCTGGTTCTCTACTACAACCCCTTGTAATACACACACAGGGGGTGTACCATGCAGCTATGACAATTGTGTCGACAAAGAACGCCGAGGAGAGGAGAGGTGCATGGCTACAATGTTGGTCGAACCGAAAGTGAGGAGGCCTCAGATGGAGCGGAGGGATCTCGCAAGCCGTCTACGCGTAGCCCGCGCTGAGAAGAATTGGGGCCTTGTGGAGGCTGCAAAGAAGATCGGGATCTCGGCGACCACGCTGGGCGACGCCGAGAGTGGCAAGCGCATGCCGCTGGCGGAGACGGTCATGAAGATAGCCGAGGGCTACGGCGTGCCGTTCACCAGGCTCTTCACCGACGCACCGGTGACCCTCGAAGAGCGCGGCGGCCAGATGCATCTCGACGTGCCCAGCGAGGAGTACATCGACATTGCCGTCACCGTCGCCCTACAGGCACACGAGATCTTCACGCAGGAGGTTCTGTCCAAAGAAAAGTCCGAGGAGTTCCGCAAGATCTTGGGCGCCGCGCTCAGACGAAGCTTCGAGGAGTCCGCCGAATGAGTTGGGAGCGTCCACGGGAGACCGACGCTCTACAAGTTCTTCTCGCGGACATTCCTGTCGAGGTGGAGAAGATAGATATATGGGACGACATCCTGGACGACGGCAAGATCAAGTACAGGACCCTTCGTGAAGCGTACGAGGCCTTCCGCGACGAGCAGGAAGAAATGGAGTAGAGATGCATATATCTGAGATAGACGCCATAATGAAGGGGCGGGTGGATGATCAACCCTTCCCGCCCCGCAACGAACAGTCCCGCATCGCCAAGGTACGCCTGTACCGCCGCTACCTGGTAAACGACGCCGACGACATGTTCGCCCACAGGCCTGAGTTGCACGTCGAGGGCGACGCCGAGCGCACCCAGAAGAAGTCAGAGTACTTCACGCCGGTGCCGCTAGCACGAAGCATCTTCCGTACCTCAGCCCAATTGATGTTCACGGTGGCCCCGAAACTCTCATACGGCGAGGGCCGCGAGATCGAACAGCGTCATCTAGATGAGTGGAGCGCGTTCAACGACTTAAGAAAGTTCTTGTTCAAGTCAGCACAGCAGGTTGCCGCTGAAGGCACTGGCGCGCTAAGGGTGGTCAGAGACGACAACGTCTCCGAGCGGTTCCCACTGGTTGACTTCCAACCGGCTGACTGCGTCTTCTGGGTGGAGCGCTACGGCAGGTTCACGGATGGTGGCGTGGTGCTGGTCGAGATCAAGCACGACACCAACGAGGTTTGGAGACTCTTTGAGCACCACGGGTCTGGGTTTGTAAGACGCGTCCTCTACAAAGGCACCAGCACGCACACCGGCAAGGCCGTGTCTCTCGCGGCAGGGCCGCCCCAGTTCAGAGAGCTGGCCCCGCACTCGGAGACGGGGATCAACCGGCCAACCCTGATCAAGTGGGATAACAACTCCGACGCAGTCTCAGATATCGCGGGTTCGGAGACGCTGGTGGACGAACTCAACGACGGCGAGACCATTGGGCGCAAGAAACTCGAGCGCTCGCAATCAACCACGTTCATGCATCGCGCGTTCGTCAACAGCGACGGCGACGAGGCACCCTTTGATCTCTCCGGCGTCTACCACACGGGCGGAAGGGGCGAGTTAGACAACCCCGTGGACACTTTGGGGGACCCGCCGCTCACTCACGTCCAACCACGCTTCGACTCCGAGGACCAGATCCGCTACCTCGACCACGTCAGGGAGCTGATAGTGACTCTCTCAGGCTACAGTATGTCCTCGTGGGGACTCTCTGAAGGCGGCCGGGTGGATAGTGGCCGGGCGCTCGAGCTGCGGATGGTCTCGACCCTGCTCACCAAACTAGGTAAGGACGCCGAAGCAAAAGAAGCTATCAGTGCAGCAGCAGGTATCAGCATGGCGCTCATGCTTGGCCGCTCCGAGATCGAACCCTTCATCCCTGAGGTCGAGCTAGGTGACGGTATGCCAGTGGACGAGGTCGAGCAGGCACAGACACTCAAGACGCTGAAGGATGCCGGGGCGATCTCCCAAGAGGAGATGATCCGCACGCTGCACCCTGATTGGGACGACGCTCGGATTCAGGCAGAGGTTGCGGCGATCGGCGCGGGCGGCTCGCGAGCCGGTCGTAGTCTATTGGACCGTATCAACGAACAGAAAGAGGTTAGCTGATGGAGTTCCCCGTAACGTTTTCCAACCAGGAAGAAGTCGACGCCTTCTACGCAAAACGCGTGGCTAAGGATATAAAGAGGGCGGACCGCGACATTCGCGCCAAGATAGAGGACGAGTTCGCAGCGAGCAACTCGGGTGCTGAGGAGTACCGCAAGCGCGCTGAAGAAGCTGAGACGGCGCTGCTACGGCGTGACGCCAAAGACGTACTCAGGGAGATGGGCGTCGACGAGACGCGCCACGACCTGATCCTCAAGCACGCCGAGATGGAGGACGTGCCTGACGCAGGAGATCCGGCCAACCGCACCCACGCCATAAGGCGGCGGATCAAGGACACCCACGGCGTTGTCCCTGAACTCTTTGGCGAGGAGTCCAGGGTTGCCGAGAAAGGCCTTGATACCTCCGTCAGGACAGAGGACGAACCGATCACGGAAGAGTCCTTGTCTCAGATGTCGCGGGAAGAGCGCCTGTCCAACTTCCACCGTATCATCGACGCATTTAGGTAGAGGCTTCACGCCGGCGTGAAG
>MWVY01000433.1_pt1 | contig 9996 bp, 10 predicted proteins | sample 1047251 | NCBI WGS metagenome assembly MWVY01 (sample SAMN06349983, study PRJNA376086) | soil metagenome | isolation source: MS7-5 sample Antarctic (ecotone) soil | place: Antarctica | collected 2015-01-13
GGAAAAGGCGCAACGCTCGCGTATAAGCTAAATAAGGGTCTTTTGCCCGTAAAACGGCAATATCTTTGCGTTCGATTTTTTCTTTTTCGTTAAGGAAAATCGCGCTCGCTCGTGTTTCTTTAATCTGCGGCGTGTATTTCGGATTTGCCAAAAACGTAATCGCGCCTTGTTCGGCAATCTCTAAACCTGCCGCGTTGCTTATTTCTAAATTTTCATCGCCTTGCCCGATGCTTGAAAAAGTTTTTTCTGCTAAAATTGATAATTGCATAAAATTTCGTTAAAGAATTTGAAACTTTAGTTAAAAAATTGTGTGAAATAGAAAAGTCTGACTTTCCCCATTAATAAAAATTTTGACAGCTTGGATTTGCAAACGCCGCTTTGTGCAAAAATCCTGCCTTAGATACAAATTACCAAATTATTAAAATAGAAGCATTATGAATGAAAAAAATTTATCCCAAAACGAAAAAGATTACACCGTCGAAGAGTATTTAAATAGCGAACACAACAGCGCGAAAAAAAGCGAATTTTTAAACGGCAAGGTTTTGACAACAAACAATTCAAACCGGACGCATAATTTAATTGTTAGTAATATCACGATTGCCGTCGGAAGCCGTTTGAGCGGAAATAAAGCCGAAATTTATGTCAGCAATATGCGCGTTCAAATCAACCCCAACCGCTTTTCGTATCCAAGCGTCGTTATCGTCAGTGGCGAGCCGTCTTTTATCGACAATAAATCGGATGTTTTACTAAATCCAACGGTGGTTGTGGAAATTTACTCAAAAGACACGAGTTTCCACGATAAAACCGAAAAGCTCGAATCTTATCTGGCGATGGAGAGCATTCGTGAATATCTGCTGGTCAAAGAAGACGAAATGCGTGATTGAAAACGATGTCGAAATCGGCGCAAACACAGCGATTGATTGCGCTTCGGTTGGTGAAACAAGAATAAAAAGCGGCGCAAAAATTGATAATCTCGTGCAAATCGGGCATTCCTGTACAATTGAGGAAGATGCTTTGATTTGCGCTCAAACCGGACTTGCCGGAAGTTCGGTTATTGGCAAAAGAGTTATTTTGGCGGGGCAAGTCGGCATCGCCGGACACTTAAAAGTCGGCGACGACGTGGTAATAACGGCAAAATCGGCAACCAGCCACGATGTCGAAAACGGCAAAATTCTTTCGGGAATTCCGGCGTTTGACAACCGTGATTGGCTGCGCTCGATTGCGGCGTTTCGGCGTTTGGGCGAGATGGCGCAAACGGTTCGGAAATTAGAAAAACGCATTGCCGAATTGAAAATCAGGTAATGAACTAAAAGTAATGCTTTCACCGCAGAGGCGCAGAGAATCTCCGCGAAACTCGGCGAATCCTCTGCGGTAATATTTCTTTTAGCATTACTTTTAGTTCGCCGCCAAAAATCAATCTCTAATTTTTTTTATATTTGTCCGTTTGAATTTCTCATCTCCGCTGCTCCTTTTCCCTGCAAACGTCCGCTTGCGAATTTGGTTGGCACATGAGTTTTTTCAGCGCGTCTATTTGTTGCTGCTGTCGAAGTTGTTCTTGCTGCGCTTTGATTTGTACTTGTTGTTCTTTAAACCAGTTTTTCCAAATCTTCATTTTTGATATTGCCTTTCGGGACAATTACCACTTCCCTGTCGTTGATTGATGCTTTTTCGCGGTCGTCAAAAACAGATTCGAGTTTTTGGATAGCAGCGTTACGTCGTCAATCGTTCCGGTTTCGATTTTGTTCACACTCGATTTTCCGTCTTCGGTAGCCTCAATGACCAGCATCAACGGATTCGGCTTTTTGTCGGACGAAAATACGGTATCTCGGTCAACAAAAGCAACCGGATAATTTTTTACCGAACTCTTACAATCGAGAAAAGACAGGCTCGTTACAAAAATTGAAATGAGCAGGATTTTTTTCAAGGTGTTCTGCATTCTTTCTCCTTTTGATTTTTAATTTGTTTTGTGTTTTACTGTCAGAAAAACACCGGCAAACCTCGCCGCGAAAAATACCGAATTATCACCGTCATTCCGGGTCGTTCGGGTTGTTGAACAACACCGGAAGCCTGATACTGCCGTGTCCGTATTGCGGAAAGCCCGGCGTATTCCGATTTCCGGGGTCGAGATTGGATGCCGTGTCTTCGGGCGGAAACAGGACGAGCGAATTGAGAAACTCAATCAAACGTCTTTGATTATTTGCCGAAAGTCTGGCAAATTCCGCGCGCGGAATTTGCGCTTCGCCGCCGTGCCGCAAGATGACATCCTTCAAGGTGATGCTGCGTCCGTCGTGTCCGTAGGGCGAAGTCGAACCGACTACCCCACAGCGGCGTGGTCATAAACATTGTCCGAATTGTTCCGTCGTAATCTCGTTCATGAAAATTCGGTCCGAGGTCGTGGCGTTTGAAATCGGTGAAAATGTTTTCGGCTAAGAACGGCTGCAACTTCGGACGTTTGAAGGAAGGATAACCGGTTGTATCGCTCACCTGATTAAAAAGCGGAGTCGCCGTCGCAAAAAGATTGTTGAAGATGCCGCGCTCTTCGTCATAGACGGTTTCGACATCCGCCACGCGGCGGTCGCGGTTGATTTGCAAATCGGAAATGTGGCATTGAGCGCAGCCGATTTGTTGAAAAATTCTGCGTCCCTGCCGCGTTTCGTTTGTTTGTTCATAAGTTGCAGGTTTGAAATAGTTGAGCAGGTAAAACTCCATATGGTCAACCAACGCGGCGGGAATTTCATTGCTGATGCCGTCGCTGTCGAGGTCGGCGTTCGGATTGTCGGTCGGCTGCGGTTTTACGGTGTCTTTCGAGCCGTCCAAACTCATTCCCGAAGGCGTAACGATTCGTGCGCCGTCATGTGCGCTCATCAGTTCGGCATCAACTGCCTGTAATCCCATCTCGTCATTAAACGCGCCGACGACGAACTCACGGATAGAAGTCGTGTCGCCGTGATAGAAAAATGGTCTGACACGCAAATCCGCATTAACGCCGCTGATGTTTGAAGCGTCAATCGTTCCGTTCGGACGGGCAATGATGTTCCCATAGTTGATGCCTTTGCTCGTCAGCGGGCGGCTGACGTTTTGATTCGTTTGCTGTGCCTGCGCGACTGCGTCGGCGCGGATGGCTCTGAGGTCGGCAGTGATTTCGTCCGCCAGCATTTCCTTGATGCCCAGCCCGAACAGATGGGGCGCATCGCGGCTGTCGGGGCGCGTCGTAACATCGCCGCCGAAACCGGCAGAACCGCGAGGTCGCCCATGACACGACGCGCAACTGTCTGTTAAACCCGCGCCGAATGCCAGATTAGTGTTGATGTCGCCGATGCTGTCGTTGGTTAAAGGTCCTATGCCCTGACTTCGCAGAAATTTTCGTTGAAAAATCTGCCGCCCGCGCCGGATTGAGCGAAACGGGTCGCGCGAGATAATAAACGCCGACGAATCCGGTGTCATCGCGTCGCCGCGCCCCGTGCCGATTTGCTGATTCAAAGATTTGGCAATGCCGAAGTTTCCGATGTTCGGATTTTGTGTCCGGTCAATCAACTGCGCCAACGCCGGAAAACCGAAAGCTCCGGCGGCAACTGCCAAAAAAGCCAAAACCATTACACCTTTAATTTTTTCTTCTCGTTTCGTAATTTTATCTTCCTTTTTTATACTTTTTTGCTTAAAATCCTTTCTTACTTTACGAATGCCGCCTGACATGTTCCTTTTGAAAATTTTCAAAAGGAACATGTCAGAATTAGTAGATTTTCACTGAAAAAATTTTCTTTGCCGCTTGATTCGAGTCTTTGTATTTGGTTGGTTTGTATTAGCTTTTCATTTCCGCTTAACGGCGGAGTTGATGTCGGGCGAAATCGCCACCACGCAACACAGAGTTAAAAAGACAACGCCATTACAAAGTCGCTGCCCGCGCCCTCACGTCTAATGACTTTGTCGGCACGTTTTCCAATATAAGCCAACTGTTGCCAAACAGGTGATTAGGGTTTAGCCTCATATACCAAATTAAAAGGCGTTTCTGTTGCTCGGCGAAAATGTGAAAAACCGCCTTTCGTTATCACCTCTCGCATCCGCCCCTCGCCCGCTTGCGCTCCCAATGCCAATCCAACTTCCTGCGACAGCGAAGCCGGAGTGCAAATCAAGGTCGAAGCCGAATAAAAAGCGCGTCCGATTGGATTCAGATTGTCTTTCACATCATCGTGAGCAAAGGGCTCAACAATCATCCACGCTCCATCTGAAGCCAAAGATTCCCGGACGTGAGCGGCTGCGCCTACAGGATCGCCCATGTCGTGCAGGCAATCGAAATAAGTTACAAAATCGTAATCGTTTCCGGGGAAATCTTTTGCCTTGGCGACTTCAAACGAAACACGCTCGCCAACTCCGCCCTCTGCGGCTCGCTGACGCGCCGTTTCGATTGATTTGTCGTGATAATCAAAGCCGACGAAAGTTGAATTCGGATACGCTTGCGCCATCAAAACAGTCGAAGCACCTAGCCCGCAACCGATGTCAGCGACTTTCGCCCCAGCTTTCAACTTTTCTTCTACACCGTCCAGAGCCGGAATCCACGAATTTACGAGATTTGCGGCATAGCTGGGACGGAAAAATATTTCAGTTGCGCGAAAAAGCCCCGCGTCGTGTTCGTGCCAGCCCAAGCCTTCGCCCGTACGAAATCTCTCAGTCAGTTGCGGCACGGCTCGAACTGCGGAAACGGCGAGCAAAAACGCGCCTGGAAAATAAGCCGGACTCGTTTCGTCAGCCAGCACAAAGGCTTGTTCTTCCGAGAGGAAATAGGTTTGATTTTCCGCGTCGTAGGAAACGTAGCCGCCCGCCGCTTGTGCATTGAGCCACTCGCGCACGTAACGCTCGTTCGTTCCCGTTAGTTCGGCTAATTCGGCGGGCATCAGCGGTTTGCCCGCTTGTGCCATCGCTTTGTAAAGACCGAGACTTTCTCCGATAACGACCAATCCGGCGTGCATCGTCGCGCCGAAATCTGTAATACAACTTCCCAAAAACTGATTTAGTTTTTCTTCGTTAATAGCCATAACTACCTCCTTTCAAAGTTAGTTGAATTGCCAATGTTATCTAAAGTCTAAAAGAAAGAGAAGTGCCGAACTGCTTTTATAATCACGAGCAAAAACAGTTTAACCCTCAGCATCGCAAGCGCAGGTGTTGACTTCGCGGATAATTTCTTTTTCGCCGCCGTAGATGTGCGTCGTGCAGGGCATACACGGGTCGAAACTGCGGATTGCCCGCAACATATCAACGCCCGTAAAATCCGACGGTTTATCGAAATCTTCGAGAATCGGCGTGTTCAAAACCGCTTCTTCATAAGGTCCCGGATTGCCGAACGGGTCTCGCGGCGAAGCGTTGAAGGTTGACGGCGTGACGATTTGATAATTGACAATCGCGCCTTTGTCTAAAACTAAATGATGCGAGAGATAACCGCGTCCCGCGCCCCAAAAGCCGACGCCGATGCGCTCGCCTTTCGGTACTTCAAACTTCGTGCTGACCTTATCTTCGCCCTGCCGCAGAAGGTCAAACGCTTTTAGCACCATCGTATAACCAATCATTAGGTTATAGCCCATACAATAAGCCCGGGCGCGGTTGCGCTCGAAAGCATTCCAGATTTTCGGAATCTTCCACTCAAAATCCATTTCCGGCAGCATTGTTTTCGGCATATGGAATTTAAGGCTGTGTCCGGTGGATTCCATAAATTGATTCTTTGGCATCTTTCTGGCAGCGGCAGTCGTCCAGATTCGGGCGTAGCAGCCGGCTTCGACTACTTGCCTGTCCCAGCGCGGCGCGGTGTCCCAAGTGTAACGGTCTTTCCAACTCTCTTTCGACGGCTTCGGCATCGTTTCCTTGTTCCACGGATGATTCGGCGAAAGCGGCGAGCCAGCCGGGTCTGTCTGGAAGCGTATATTTCCGTTTTGAGTCCAATCTTCGTAGTAAGAATGTTCGACGAATTCCTCAAGTCCGAGATTGATTTGCTGTAATTTTGTCGTAACAAGTTCGCCGTTCATCACTACGCCCGGTGTTGCCCAACGCGCTTCGCCCCATTCGTTACACCGCGCATAACTCGCATCGTAAGAATACTCGTCGTCCCACATTCCGAGGTCAATCATGTTCGCGTCACGCGCTCCGACCTTTTTGTATTCGGGATTGTATTCGTAGAAAAATTCCGTTAAATCGTCCCACAGCAGAATCATCCGCTTTGTCCAATCCATCATCTTTTGCAGGCGCGTGTAGGTTTCGTTGAAGTCGGTGATGGTAACGGTCGAAGACATACCGCCGGGGACGACCGTTTGGGGGTGCGGATATTTACCGAAAAGAACCGAGTAGGCTTCACGCGGCACACGCGTCATTTTTAAACCGTCAAGATAAAGTTTGCCGGAAAGCGGATTCAAACCTTTCATAATGTCGCCGATGGTTTTGAATTGATGAACCTCGGCATTCGGAGCATCGGTTACCTGTGCTTTCTCCCACATCGCGGGATTGGTCGCCTGAACGACAACCTGCGAATAATCAGGTCCGGCAAGCAAAAACAGATGAAGCGGATGGTCATAGAGAAAATCGAGTGCCAGCGCGAGATTCCGCAAAACCGTGCCGAGCGGCGGCGGCGAAATGCCAAACGCCATTTCAATCGCTTCGCACGCGGCGGTCGAGTGAACGCCTCCGCAGACACCGCAAGCGCGACTCGAAATATAAATCGCATCGCGCGGGTCGCGCCCCTTTAGAATCACTTCGTAGCCGCGAAAAATAGTCGCCACCGAATTGGCTTCAAGAAATTTCTTTTCCTGTAAATCGGCAACCGCGTGGAATGAAAGCGCGCCAGCCACTCGCGTTACGGGCGAAATGCTGACATCTTTAATATGCCCGTTTCGCGCCATCAATTCTTCGAGTTTGTCGCGCTTAATTTCTCTTGGCTGATATGCGTATGGGTCGGCAACGCCGCCTTTGAGACTCGCAACGCCTTGCGCGTCAAATTCGATTGGTAAATTTTTGAAACACACTAGATTATTCTCCGTTTCTACGATTTAATTTATGTTTTTGCATTATGAAACAACTTCTCATTCATCTAGCCAAAGCTTTATACGCCCAGGCGGCAACCGCGCCGAATACTATGTGAGAAAAGATGCTCACCCAGTTTCGCGCCATGGCGAACCACGGGAAAATGGCTGTGAATCCGTAAAAATTTACGAGATAGAGCAGTAATCCGAAAATCGCGCCGATCAATACGGCGATTCCAAGCCCGAAACGACTAACGATAAAAGCCAGAATTATGGCGAAGATTATCGAAAGTATAAAATGAATGACCATCGCCACCATCAACGGCATAAGAGCGAATGTGGCGGGCGGCGGTAAAACGTCCTTTCCCATTCCGATGGCGGCAATCATTCGCGGCGGTCCCCAGGGGCTTCCGTCGGGCAAAAAGAGCGGCACCATAATCATCTCCAGCATCATAAAAATCGCGCCAGCGATAAGTCCGGCTAAAATCGCCGCTTTCCAGTTAATTGTCTCTCGAACTACGTTATTTGTTTCGTCCATTTTGTCTCCTTGGTTATTTGTTGTTTTTAGCTGCTTTTTCAGCCCGTTCTTCCGGCAAAACCTGATAATTTTCGCCGTAAACTTGCTTCGGCAGCGAACGGTAACCCGTCGGATATTTTTCTTCGGGCAGATCGCGCCCCGGTCTGTTACTACCGAGAAATTGCATCCTCTCGTAAAAAAATTCAAGTATCTTGTGCGTGATTGACGTATCGCCCTGCTCCATCGCCCAGCCGCTCGGAACGGTGTCGTGCCAGCGAATCTCGCGGTTGCGCTCGCGCTGGCTGATGCGGCGCAGAGGGCGAATGATCGAACCCATCAGACGCGAAGCATTGCTCGAAACCGTCGAGCCGGGCGGCGCTTTGTAGAACGGCGCGAATTTGTCGGGAAAGCCGGGCATCGTGCAGCCGATACAAGGTCCGCCCGCGTTCATACAGCCGCCCATATGCGAGATTGCGCCTTTCTCCGTGATATTGCATTGAACGACCGGACCCCAGCAGCCGACTTCGACGAGGCATTCTTTGTCTCCGTATTCGGTGGCAAATGTGCCTTCTTCATAATAACCGGCGCGCCCGCATTTGCGATGCACGGTTTCGCCGAACTGCCAGACGGGACGACCGAGTTCATCCATTTCGGGAAGCGGTCCCAAGCCTTGCAGGAAAAGCAAAATCGCTTGCACCGCATCGGTAAAATTGTCGCCGACCGGAGCGCAGCCCGGAATGTTGATGACGGGCAAACCCAACGCGCTGCGGTAATCTTTGCCGAGCCAATCCATCACGCTCATCGAGCCGGTAACGTTTCCGTAAGCCGCCGGAATGCCGCCCCAAGTCGCGCACGTTCCGATGGCAATGGTCGCCGCCGCGCCCGGCGCGAGCCGTTTTATCCATTCGGCAGTTGAGACTCTGCGACGCTCTTCGCTCGGCGCGAAAAGCGGAAGCGAGCCTTCGCCCGCAAACGGTTCGCCGCCGACGGTTAAATTTTCATCGGGAATCGAACCTTCGTAAGTGATGACATAAGGTCCGTCGAGTTTGCCTTGTTCAGCGAGTTCCAGCGTGCGCATATAATGGTCGCCCGCTTCAAGCTGCAAAACGTAGTGATGCAGAATGACGAGCGGAACGCCCGGAATCGAGCCGGTCAGCAAATCTTCCAGCGCAGGCTCGGTCGCGCCGCTTACCGAAACGGTACAGCCGTCGCAGCTCATTCCCGCCAGCCAAAAGACATAAACTTTTTCCAGCGGTCCGAGGCTTAATTGGGTTTTGCCCTGAGAGGCGCAAATGTCTTCAACCAGTTCTTCCATCGTGCGCCGCCCGACATTGCCGACTTGATCAGGCAAACTTGCTGTCGAAGATATATGTTGCTTATGACTTCCGGCTTCGCCGACATGTTTTTCCGGTATTTCGCCCATAATGTTTTCCTCAATCGTTTTTTCAATTGCCACTAGCTTTAGCTAGTGGAAAGAAATACTGAAATCAAGCGGCTTTAGCCGAATACAATCAAAAAGAATTTTCAGCTTTGCTTTAGCTAAAGCTATTCGGATTTTATTTTTTTGATTTTGGCTAAAGCCATTGTCATTTCCTTAAACCTCAACCACTAGCTAAAGCTAGTGGCAACTTATAAATGTCAACACAAATAAAAACTTAAATTGCTATCGCTTCAACAACGCTTCACCGACTGTGCCGACATTTTTATCTGCGTTCGTAAAATGCGCGGCGACTGATTCAAGCCCGCCCGCAAGCGCGCTCAATCCGCCGTTTAATGTTTCGACTCCGCCGAGCATCTCTGTTTCCTTTTCAATCGCCCGCACACCGTAGTTGATTTGTTCAAGGCTGCGGCGAATGGATTGCAGCGTGCGTAAAATTATAAAAAGCGCGACGACCAAAGCTGTCAGCAAAATTGCCCCGAGCAGCGCGGTAAAAATCGTCAATAACAGTTCCATTTTATAAACTCCTTTCTCTGAGAGCCTTTTCAACTCCCTGCAATTTTTGCTTGATTGAAGCCGCGCCTGTTTCAATCGCCATCGCCGCGCTAAGAATTTTACCCGCAACGCCTTTTGTCGCTTCAAGCCCGGAAATCAAAGCCGTATTCCGCTGAATACCGTGCGACGCGGTAAGCGTCGTCATAGCAAGTTTAATAATGTCTTTTTCGGTGCGCACAATCATAAAGACGAGCTTCAATATCCAAAGCGTCAAAATGAGCGCAACGACCAGCGTAACCGACCAGACGATAATAATTGCTGTTTCCATAGCTTTTTCTCCTTAACGAACTTGCGAACCGATTCCCAAACGTCCGGCGGTTGCGCCCAAACTTTCATTCGTTTCAAACAAATGCTCGTCAACCGCTTTCAATCCTTCGCCGACACTCACCAATCCGCCGTTGATTGTTTCCAGATGATTTTCTAACGGCGCGGTATTATTTTGCGCTTGAGCCAGCACGTCACGGACTGCCGCGAGCGCCGTACCGATG
>MWVY01000434.1_pt1 | contig 9993 bp, 5 predicted proteins | sample 1047251 | NCBI WGS metagenome assembly MWVY01 (sample SAMN06349983, study PRJNA376086) | soil metagenome | isolation source: MS7-5 sample Antarctic (ecotone) soil | place: Antarctica | collected 2015-01-13
CGGTAAGCGGTACCAAAGAAATTTTTATGTACGAGCCAGATTGCTTAAATTCCTCTTTTGAAATGTTAAGCAACTGCTTTGCTTGAGGAAACATGTATTTCTCATTTACCGCGTTAATGCTGATATAAATTTCGGAGGAACTGTACAAAAATTGGCGGTAGCTCCTGATCCGCTGGCATTCACAATGGTAAGAGAATATCCGCAAGTAGAGAATGCAGTACGCTTCCGCAATTATGGTTCTTCTGTAGTAAAGAAAGGTGATCAGAACATAAAAGAAGAAAGGATCATTTTCGTTGATTCTACACTGTTCGATGTATTTACATTGCTCATGATTAGTGGCAATCCGAAAACTGCTTTGGCTGAGCCAAATGCTGTTGTAATTACTAAAGAAATAGCTGAAAAGTATTTTGGAAGCACACAAGCTGTGGGTAAAGTACTAAGGTTTGATAATCAAACAGATTATAAGGTTACGGGTGTTATTGAAAACATACCAGCTAATTCACACTTCAATTTTGACTTTTTCATATCCATGGCAGGAAGTAATGAGAGTAAACAGAACAACTGGCTAAGCTACAATTTCAACACTTACCTGCTGCTTAAAGAGGGTGTAGATCCAAAAGTATTTGAAAAGAAGTTTGATGAGGTAAATGAGAAATACATGTTTCCTCAAGCAAAGCAGTTGCTTAACATTTCAAAAGAGGAATTTAAGCAATCTGGCTCGTACATAAAAATTTCTTTGGTACCGCTTACCGACATACATCTGCATTCAAATCAAGTTGCTGAGTTAGGACCAAACAGCGATATACAATTTGTTTACATCTTTTCCGTAGTGGCATTACTTATACTGACAATCGCCTGCGTTAACTTCATGAACCTTTCCACAGCGAAATCTGCTAGCAGAGCAAAAGAAGTCGGTGTTCGAAAAGTATTAGGCACCCGCAGGGTTGATCTTATAAATCAATTCCTGATTGAGTCAGTGCTGATGAGTCTTTTAGCATTTGTAATAGGCTATATCATAGCTGTTTTGCTGTTGCCTTTTTTTAATGCATTTGCCGGTAAAGAGCTGTCATTATCTATTTTCGAACATCCGATATTGCTTCCGGTTCTGATAGGTTGTTCGTTAATTGTAGGCACTCTCGCTGGTAGCTACCCGGCATTTTATTTATCCTCGTTCCAACCCATAAAAGTTTTAAAAGGCACAGTAGGTACAAAATTTAAAAGAAGTTCTTTTAGAAGTGCTATGGTGGTTTTCCAATTCTCTATTTCTATTATACTGATCATTGGAACAATTATTATTTATCGTCAGTTAAATTATATACAGAATAAGAAGTTAGGATTTAATAAAGAACAGGTTCTCATTCTTAAGGATACCTACGTTTTAGGGCAAAAGATTGAATCTTTTAAAAACGAAGTATTACGCCAACCCAATGTTGTATCAGCAACTATAAGCGGATACCTTCCTGTGCCATCAAGCCGAAGTGAAAATCTTCTATTTCCGGAGGGAGTAGTAGATCCGAAAAAGAGTATTTCCATGCAGACATGGAATGTAGATGCAGACTACATAAAAACATTGGGCATGGACATCCTGAAGGGAAGGGACTTTTCAAAAGACTTGAAACAAGACAGTAGTGCTGTTATTATTAATGAAGCTGCAGCTCGGATCATGGGCTTAACAGAGCCATTAGGAAAAACCATAGGAGAACTTCAGGACGTTAACGACCCCGGCAGCATGAGAAAATACACCATTATAGGTGTGGTAAAGGACTTTAATTATGAATCGCTCCGGGACAATATTGAAGCGCTTTGTATGAAGCTACAGCCATCCACTTCAAATATTTCCTTAAGAATTAAAACAACAGATGTTGCTGGTGTTGTGAAAAGCATAGAACAACTCTGGAAAAAGATGGCTCCCGGTGAAGCATTTAGCTTTTCTTTTTTAGATGAGGATTTCAACTCTATGTACCGGTCCGAGCAAAGAATGGGAAACCTTTTTATTGCTTTTGCCGCACTGGCAATTTTTATTGCTTGTCTCGGATTGTTTGGATTAGCAGCTTATGCAGCAGAACAACGCACCAAAGAAATAGGAATAAGAAAAGTATTAGGTGCCAACGTGAGCAACATTGTAAACATGCTTTCAATTGATTTTTTAAAACTTGTTTTTCTAGCATCAATTATAGCATTTCCGGTTGGTTGGTGGGCTATGAATAAATGGCTGCAGGACTTTGCCTATAGGATTGAAATAAGCTGGTGGGTATTTGCTTTTGCAGCTTTGGTTGCACTCACTATTGCAATGTTAACCGTGAGCTTCCAGGCAATAAAAGCCGCATTAACTAACCCGATAAAAAATCTACGAACAGAATAAAAATCATTAATAAAAAACAAAAAAATGAAGTTGTATATAACTACCGTTCTCCTTGCACTAAACTTATGTTACATATCAAACGCACAATTAAAAGAAACAGTTTTAAAAACTGTACATGATAATGGTAAAACAATGCAACTAAAAATACAGGTTGCTTTACATGATGCTTCTATTAATTATGACCAAACTTTTGATGTTACTAACATGAATAAAGAGCAAAAAGGTAATCTTATTAACCATGTTATTGATTCATTAGGAGCATCGAAATATTTTAAATCAGAACCTAAGAGCAGTACAGATAAACAGCAAATTGAAAGAGCTATCCTGAATTATGTAGAAGGAGTATATGAAGCTGATACGGCTAAAATATATGAAAGTGTTTCACCATTTCTAGCAAAGAGAGGATATTATTTACGTGACAATCAGCTCCGTGAAGCAACAATGACGTTTGACCAATTAGTTGCACTTACAAAAAGATGGAATCAAAATCAGGAGATCACAGCAGCTACTCCCAAAAAAATTACTGTATTCGATATTCTTGATAAAACAGCTTCAGCAAAAGTGGAGGCAAAATGGGGTATTGACTATTTCCACCTGGCTAAGATAAATGGTAAATGGACCATTGTTAATGTTTTGTGGCAGGACTATCCAGTAAAAAATTAAACCTATGATCAAAAATTATTTTAAAGTTGCCGTTAGGTATTTGTCAAAAAATAAAGGGTACACCTTCATCAATACTCTTGGGTTGGCTGTAGGCATTGCCTGCTGCATCCTCATCATGTTGTTTGTAAAAAGCGAATGGAGCTTTGACCGTTTTCATAGTAAATCTGAAAGGATTTATCGTGCATGGCTTCAGGAACATTACGAAGGAGAAATATTCAACAGCAGAGCTACTCCTATTCCATTATCTAATGTATTGCAGTCTAATTTACCTGAGGCAGAAAATATTTGCAGAGTCACAGATATGAGTACGTTCATTACGCACAACAACAACAGACTTAACGGTCAGTTTACTTTAGTGGACAGTACATTTTTTAATGTATTTGATTTCAAATTAAAACAAGGAAACATAGATAACCCTTTCCCTACATCACATTCTATAATTCTCACAGAAACTGAAGCAAAGCGCATATTTGGAAAAGAGCCTGCAATGGGTAAAAATATTCAGTTGAATGTGAGAGACAGTATTGTACTTTTTACAGTATCAGGTATTGCGGCTAATCCACCACTGGAATCTTCTATTCAATTTGAAATGCTAATTCCTTTCTCTAATGCTACTTATATATGGAGCGAACAAACCCGTACCAGTGCATGGTCCAATGTGGTTGTGCAAACTTTTGTTTTGTTAAAGCCAAACGCAAACTTATCGCAAGTACATTCAAAAATTGATGCGGCAATGCAGCCTTTGGTGGCAAAAACGTACAAGCCAGGTCAATACCTTGTACGCCTGCAACCTTTGAAAGATATATATTTCAATATCACACTACCTGAAGAAGTTGAATCAGCAAGTGATCCAAAGTATTCTTATATACTGGTTACAATAGGCATACTTATTCTGCTGATAGCCTGCATCAACTTTGTTACTCTTTCAGTTGGCAGATCAGTTACACGTGCACTTGAAGTAGGAGTAAGAAAGGTATTAGGTGCTGAACGCCGCCAGATTATGATGCAGTACTGGAGTGAAGCACTTTTACTCACTCTTATGTCTGTTATCATTGGAGTTGTTCTATCAATGCTCCTCCTGAAATCTTTCAACCAATTAGCTAATCGAGAACTTGTATTTACTTTCAGCTTTTTTACAGTTGCATTTATTTGTCTCCTTACAATAGTGATTGCCTTGTTAGCAGGCATATATCCTTCAATTGTACTGTCTAATTTCAAACCAATCCAGGTATTGAAGGGCAAATTACAAGTGGGTAGCCTTGGCATTTTCAGAAAAGCATTAGTTGTTGGGCAGTTTGTAGCATCTATTGTAATGATAATTGCAACAATTACAGTGGGACGGCAATTAGAATATCTAAGAACAAAAGATCTGGGATTTAACAGGGAACATGTAATAATAGTACCTACAAGTTTAAACATTGCAGAAGGTCGAACGTTTGCACAAAAATTTCAAGCGGAACTTCAGAAAAATCCTAATATAATCAGTAGCACGGCTTCTGTTTATACAATGCACAATTATGGTTGGATGACAATGGGTTTTAAAGATGACAATAAAATATTCAGGCAGTTCAAGTTCAATGCAATAGATCCGGAATTTGTGAACACAATGGATCTGAAGATTGTACAAGGACGAAACTTTGAAAAAGGGAATACTGCAGATTCGAATTACGTATTAATTAATGAAACTTTTGTAAAAGAATATGGGTGGAAACAACCTATTGGTCAAAAGTTACCCGGTAAATATGAGCAAACTGTTATAGGTGTAGTTAAAGATTTTAATGTAGAAGCACTTTATACACCTGTAAAACCAGTTGTGATGGCTCTTAACCCGAATAATATTTTTGAAAATTCTTCTGATGTCAGTTATGGAGTATCACCACGGCCAAGGGTATCAATACGTTTTAAAGCCGGTGATGCACAAGCGCACATTGAGCAATTGAAAGCCGCATGGAAATCTGTTGCAGGTGATAGAGAATTCGATTCAGCATTTCTTGATGAAGGATTGGCTTCAGCTTATCAACAGGAACAAAGATTGGGCAAAATTGTTCAGTATGCTTCTTACTTATCAATATTCATTTCCTGCCTGGGATTATTTGGTCTAGCAACATTGGTTGTTGTAAGGAGAACGAAAGAAATAGGCATCCGCAAAGTTTTGGGTGCAGATGTCAGCAGGATCGTGTCCCTGTTATCCAAGGACTTTATATTTCTTGTGGTTATAGCATCGCTGATTGCTTTCCCAATTGCATGGTGGGCATTAAGTAATTGGCTGCAGGATTTCGTTTACCGGATTAATATGCCATGGTGGGTATTTGTAGTAGCTGCAGTCCTTGCATTGGTAGTAGCTGTAGCAACAGTTAGCATGCAGGCCATAAAAGCTGCTTTGGCAAACCCGGTAAAGAGTTTAAGAACAGAATAAATCAAGAAAAACTAATTATTCAAAAAAGAGTGTTCATGCTCCTAATATTTTTAAAAACTGCATATCGCAATGTTATAAGATCTAAAACTTATAGCCTCATTAATATAACTGGTTTAGCTGTTGGTTTGGCAAGTTTTATCCTTATTTTACTTTATCTGAATTATGAATTAAGCTATGATAAATGGGATGTCTCACTGAAGAAAGTATATAAAATATCTGCACGGACAGATGAAGATATTCTTACCACAACACCTGCACCACTTGGGAGCTTTTTAAAACAAAATTCCTCCCAAATTGAAGCGGCAACTACTATTCAACCTGCTGGTGATTTTGAAGTTTTATTAAGTGTTGATGAAAAAAAAATATATCAAGAAGGTAGCATAGAAGCTGATTCTTCTTTTTTTGAAGTATTTCCCTATAAAACACTCTATGGAAATGCAGCAACAGCATTAAACAAACCTAACGCAATTGTAATAACCAGGGAATTGAGTGAAAAATTATTTGGAAACACTAATCCTGTTGGGAAAACGATAAAAATCTTCAATGCAATTGAAAATGAAGTAACCGCAGTAATTCAGACACTTGATAAACCCTCACATTTAAATGTACAATTTGTTTGGCGTTCTCCTTATGAAAAGCAAAATATGTCTTGGGAAAACCTTTCTTACCATACTTATGTAAAAACGAGACAGGTGATGCCTGTAGAAAAATTAGAGAATGAAGTTGATAGAATATATTATAATGAACGCCTTAAAAAAGATAATCAGTCATTCCAAAATTATCGCAGGGCTGGTCACGTTGCTGGATTATTTGTTGACGCAGTACAAAACCTGCACAACTTTCCCAAACATGGCAGCACCAATTTTTCAACTGTTTCTGAATTACTTGTATTGGCGATTTTGTTGCTTATAGCAGGCGCCATCAACTTTAGTAATCTTTCTATTGCAGTATCCATACGCCGAGCAAAAGAAGTAGGTGTAAGAAAAGTATTAGGTTCGACCCAAGGGCAGTTGCTTTGCCAGTTCATGAGCGAAATTGCATTTCAATGTTTTATTAGTTTAAGTTTAGCAGTGCTTTTGGTAAATTTTGCATTACCGTATTTCAACAGGGAATTCAATATCAACATTACATTCTTACAATCGGGGAATGCCTTGTCCATTTCAATGCAAATAGCATTGTGTTTATTGATTGTGATAATCCTTTCAGGTTTGTATCCATCTGTATTTTTATCTTACTTTAATACCACTAAGGTTTTGAAAGGTGATTATTCAAGAGGAACAAAAGGAATACGTTTTCGCAATGCTTTGATAATAGCACAATTCACATTGTCAGTAGTTTTTATTATCGGCACATTGGTAATAAGCAGGCAAATGCATTTTATGCAAACAAAAGATAAGGGATTTTCGGGTGAGCAGGTAATGCGTATACAGGTTACACAAAAAACAGGAGAAGATGGTTTTGCAACTGTAAGAAATACGTTGCTCCGCATTCCCGGTGTAGAATATGTTTCTAAAACAACCACAGTTCCAGGTGATAAGGTAACAGATACCTCAACCATTCCATTTAAATATGCCGGCAAAGAATACCGTATGGGTTCTGTAAAAGTAAGCAGTGATTATTTCAAGACTTTAAGTATTCAGTTTTTGAAGGGCAGGTTATTTAATAACAGTTATGCCGACCAAAATACCCGTAGCGCTATTATTAATGAAACTGCTGCAAGAAAATTGAATTTAACCAATCCCGTCGGTGCAACAATTTCACTTCCCTATTGCGATACGGTACCCATACAAATAGTGGGTGTAGTAAAAGATTTTAATGTAATGGGTTTTGAAAGCGAGGTGCAACCTGTGGTATATACTATTGGCAATAAAGCATGTATGTACCAATGGGGAGGTGCTATGCTTGTAAAGCTTAACAGCAAACACATGCAAAAATCTATCGCTTCCATTGAAAAAGCATGGAAAAATATTGAACCTGATTTTCCTATTCGTTATTCTTTTATTGATGATAATTTTCAAAAACTTTTTAGTGCTTATATACGTCTTCAAAAGATCATAAGCTTTTTTGCAGCTGCCGCAATATTAATTTCCGTAATGGGATTATTTGCACTAACTGCCTTTTTAACAGGGCAGCGGACAAAAGAAATAGGCATTCGTAAAGTATTGGGTGCAGATATAGTACATCTTGCCTCATTACTAGGTAAAGATTTCATCCGCCTTATTCTATGCGCTCTAATAATTGCTTTACCTATTGCTTGGTGGGCTTCAGATAAATGGCTTCAGAATTTTGCTTATCAAATCAATTTAAGCTGGTGGATTTTTATAATAGCTGCACTGATTGTTATAGCAATTGCCATTGTTATTATTAGTATACAAATAATAAAAGCAGCGTTATCCAATCCTGTAAAGAGTTTACGAGCTGAATAAACAATTGTTATGAAATATATATTGACATTATTGTTCATGAGCGTTTGTGTTAACAGCATAGCACAAGAGAAGCCTAAGAGCAATGTAAAAAGAACCATAGATAGCCTTAACAGAGAACTGGAGAAAGCCTTTAATGAAAATGATATGATGAAAGTAGCTGCTTTTTATTCGGACGATGCTGAAATAGCAGGTGAAGGTTATTCAGTAAAAGGAAGAAAAAACCTCGATAATTATTGGCTTTCTCTTAAAGACAAAGGAAGAGGTTGGAAGCTGGAAGTGATTGAAGTTGGCGGCTCCGGCGAGTTAGTTTACCAGCTTGGAAAATCAGATCTAAAACATATAAGAAGCAATGATCCTACCCCGGTTTCTTCTATTGTGAATTTTATTGTAATCTGGAAACTACAGGATGATGGCACCTATAAGATCTTTAAAGACTATATAACAAAAACGGAATTCAGGATGCCAGACAAGTAAATGGCCAGGTGGTATTGTGAATGACCTCTGATCAAAACCGCACTTTTAAAAACATATTGTATGCTGAAGAATCACTTAAAAATTGCTTTTCGGAGTTTAAGAAAGCAGAAAGTATTTTCTTTTATAAACTTGTTTGGATTAACAGTAGGCCTAACGAGCTTTTTGCTTATAGCATTGTATATTTTCGACGAGTTGACCTATGATACATTTCATAATAAAGCTGATGCGATATATAGAGTTGTAGAAACAAAAATTTCTCCGGACGGGAAGGAATCGAAAGTAGTTTCTGTTGCGGCAAATATAGCTGCAAGAATGAAAAAAGATTTTCCTGATGTAGCAGATGCTACTCGTTTCAGCATGCTTGGGCGGGTGAATATTTCAAACGCTGAGAATACCAATGTGTTTTATGAATCATATTACTTAGCAGATGCTTCTTTCCTGAACATATTTGATTTTCCCATTGTAGATGGCGATTTAAAAACAGCATTGTCTCAACCGCATTCAGTAGTCCTGACGGATGAAACAGCAAAGAAAATCTTCGGGCAAGAACATGTAGCTGGGAAAACAATCATCACTGACCGGGACAGTATTCCCTATCAAATTACGGCAGTGGTGTCCATACCGGATAATTCTCATTTGAAGTTCAATGCTCTTTTTTCTGAGGCTACGCTTTATTCTTCTCAACCATTTATGGATTTCATGAACAAAGATTGGAACTCAAACACCTTTGTCACATATCTGCTTCTTAATAATAATAGTGAACAACAAGCAACATCATCGCTTAACCAACTAGTTAGGAATAATAGAAAAGATGATCAGTCAACTGTTAGCCATTTCAACCTCCAGCCCCTGAAGAGGATACATTTTCATTCTGCAGGAATGGAGGGCAATATGGACAGGACAGGAAATATTACACACATCTATGTATTTGGCATTGTAGCTCTTTTTGTTCTGCTCATTGCCTGCATCAATTATATGAATTTAACTACAGCAAGATTCGCAGGACGTTCAAAAGAAATTGCTGTAAGAAAAGTGGCAGGCGCTTCCAGGCAAAGCCTTATTAAGCAGTTTTTGACGGAGGCATCTTTGCTTACTTTCATTGCCCTGGTTCTCTCTTTAGGCTTAGTAAAGTTATTTCTGTCTCGCTTCAACGCATTTACAGAGAAACAGTTATCGTTTGGATTTGATACAGATTACCGTATCTGGCTGATAATAATACTTGTTGCTGTTTTTGCGGGCTTATTATCAGGTCTTTATCCTGCAATGTTTCAATCAAAGTTGAAGCCTTACCTATTACTAAAAAACAAAATCAATATAGGCAAAGGCAATTTGTCTATCAGGAAAGCACTTGTTGTTTTTCAGTTTTCGCTTTCCATAATAATGATTTTTGCAACAGTTGTTGTATTTCAGCAAATGAAATATGTAGATACTGCCGACATGGGGTTTAATAAGGAACAACTACTGGTAGTTGATATTAACAGTGGTACGGTGCGCCAAAGTGCAGAAACCATCAAAACAGAATTCAGCAAAATACCAGGTGTAAAAAATGTAAGCGTAACATCCCGTGTGCCAGGCGAGTGGAAAGTTATTCCAAAGGTTAAGGTTAGAGTGCCCGGAAGGTACACAACACAAGGTGAGGACATATACTATAT
>MWVY01000435.1_pt1 | contig 9992 bp, 16 predicted proteins | sample 1047251 | NCBI WGS metagenome assembly MWVY01 (sample SAMN06349983, study PRJNA376086) | soil metagenome | isolation source: MS7-5 sample Antarctic (ecotone) soil | place: Antarctica | collected 2015-01-13
TGCGTTTGCCATGAGGGGTAACCTCCCTTTTGGTATGGCTCACCGGGCCTCGATCTCCCGGTGAGCCGCTTTTGTCTTGGGCCTATGCCGCCCGTCGGCTCGGGCGCTTCGTGACTTCCGTTCCGTCCTGCTTCCAGTAGATGACCTTGGCGACTGGCTTGCGGCTCAGCTCAAACTTGAAGTTCTGCGCGTCTTTGATGCTGTCGAACGATCCGACGACCTGGCCATTGCTTACGACGTTCCATGTGCCATTGTTCAGTTCGAGCTTTGCCATGTCCGTATCTCCTTGCTGTATGACAGTATCTTATCATACTACATGCTGTATGTCAATAGGTTTTTGAGCCATTTTTTGTAGCAATTTGGATGATGCTTGACAAGAGGTTTATGGTGCTGTAGGATACTGACATAGGACAGGGGGTAACGATGGAGGAAGAACTCCTCACAACTGGTGATGCTGCGAAATACCTAGGAATGTCGCGTCAACGCATCATCGAGCTCGCGGACAACGGAAAGATCCCGAGTCGGCGCGCTGGAAAGTTCTGGCTCTTTCACCAGGCGGATCTCGACCGTTGGAAGAAAGCGCCGAAGAGCAAGGGCGGCCGCCCAAAAGAGGAAGCCAGCCCGCTAGCCCGAACGGCTCTGGCGTAGCTGAATAAAAACACCCGGCCCTGATTGAGCTTCGACACACATCAGGAACCGGGCTTACCATAAAGGTAGGGCCATTATACATGTCACGTGACATAGTTCTCTCGCTAATCGACACGGACCCCGAGCAGCCGCGCAAGCACTTCGACACAACCCAGTTAGCCGAGCTGGCCCAGAGCATGGCAGCCAACGGTCTGGCCGTGCCGATCCTGGTGCGCCCCGCCGGCGAGCACTATACGATCGTGCATGGCGAGCGGCGCTACCGTGCTGCCCTGTCCCTCGGCTGGGAGACCATCGCGGCCGACGTGCGCGACGTCGCACCAGATGAGGCACCTTGGCTTGCCCTGATCGAGAATATCCAGCGCGCGGACCTCTCGCCAATCGAAGAGGCGCGAGCGTACCGGGCACGCCTTGACGCCGGCATAACCCAGCAGGCGCTGGGGGAGCGTATCGGCAAGTCCCAGAGCCACATAGCTACCAAGCTACGCTATCTCAAGCTCGAACCAGAGATACAGCAGGCGCTGGCCACTGGTGCTATCAGCGAGGGACATGCAAAGCAACTGCTACGGATTGAACACAGCGATCAGCGGCACGATCTCTTTCATTCCACAAGGGACATGCGGCTATCTGTCAAACGGCTGGCAGAGGCCGTAGACGCTCTTGATACCCATATGGCTGAAGACCAGCAACGCCTCGAATTGTTAGAGCAGCTTGACTCACGTCGAGAGGCGGCAAACACAGCGGCGGCAGAGGCAATAAGTGACGTGGCAATGGCATTCCAATACGTTGCAGCGAATCTCACCCCCGAGCAATTCGACCTCTGGGCGACAGACGAAATGAAGATGGGCAGTGAGACAGCCAAGGAGTTTGCCGCGTTCAACGGATCACTCGATACCGGTATGCCGGATCGCCTGGAGGAGTTCTTTGCGAGCTTTGGCACGTGGCGAATCCGCTACATGTCACAACCTCACCATCATACTTCTGCGCGTGAAATTGTGGCACGGTGGAAGACAGAACAGCGCTCCACAAGTTAGCCGACTGACACATGACAGACAGCCTGTCTGACAGGGTGACTGTCACACTGACGCCGGCTGAGGCTGCTGTCCGGCTGGGAGTGTCAGAGCGTACGATCTGGCGCCGGATCAAGGCGGGCAAGCTCGACACTGAGCACACAACCGACGGCGTGCGCGTACTGCTGACTGACGCGGTGTCAGTCAACGACCGTCAAGTGTCAGATAGGGCCACTGACAGCCCACAGCCTGAGCTTATGAAGGCGCTGGAGATGGTGAGTGAGTTGACACGAAGGAATGAGCAGCTCGCGGGGCAAGTGGGATTCCTTCAAGCCAAGATGCAAGACCAGGATCGCCAGATCGCCCTGCTGATGGCGCCGAAGGACGAACCAGCGCCCGAGCCGCCGGCAGAACCCGAGCGGCGGCCGTGGTGGAAGCGGTTATGGAGTTAGAAACGCGGTGAAATAGAAAACCCGGCGCTCGTCCTGCCTCGAAAACGAGACGAGCAACCGGGTTATCAATTGGAAACATGATGATTATACACGCTTGGCGCGCCACCGGATCAGGTGGAACGGTTCGCTCTACGATTGATGCACATACTACGCTTGACGCTAGAGCGCGCGCATGCTATGATCTGAGTTGTGGCCGTCACCTCACGGTGATTGCCATGCTAGAAGCAAAAACTGAGCTATATCCGGAAATGAGCAGCCCGGAGCGATTCCCACCAAGGGGAGTTGCTCCGGGCTTTTTGCGTTTCCGGCACGGAGGGTTGGGTCAATGTTTCGCACAGACACGTTCGGCTTTCGCGTAACGGATGAAGAGCGCGGTCTCATCAAGGCTGTGGCTGAGCGACTGCAGCGTGACGAGAGCGACACAATCCGCCTCCTCGTCCGCAACGTAGCCCAGGAGCTTGGAGTTGCCACTATCACTCAGCCTGATCAGCGCTCCGATCAGATGGAAAAACAGGCCGCTTAAATACAAAGCGCCTAACCGTGACCAGCGGTAGGCGCAGTGCGGGAATAAATAGCGACAGGCTATGCCTGAAGTATACACCCCGCGCTGATAGTTCGTAAAGGGGAATAAATAGATGACAGAGCAAGCAACCATCGCAGCCCCTGACCAGGGCACCACCGAAGACGGCCGCGCGCTCCTGGAGCGCTTCCCCAACGCCCGACGCTCCTACGTAGCAAATACGTTTCTGTACGCCTGCCGAGCCGGCGCGCGCACACCTGGCAAGGTACTCGCGGACGTTGAACACGAGCTGAGCGAAACGGCTCGACGGTCCCGGCGCTGGGGATTTTCTGACACCGTAGAACGCACCGAAATGGTGTATTCGATCCTGAACGAATTCCACGATGAAGCGCTCGCGTTCGCCGCGTGGGCGATTGCATGGGAGGCGCTGCCACCGGGCGAGCGGGAACGGCAGAAGCAGGCGAAGGGCGCGCCTCACCGGCAAGCCTACATGGAACAGCAGCCGGCTACCGAGAAACAAGTCGCCTATATTCGCGCGCTCGGCTACCACGGCCCGGTAACGTCGAAAGCGCATGCCAGCACGCTCATTGAGCAGCTCAAGCGCGGCGAGCCGGTGGAGGCGCTGCCATGACGAACGCAGCGCTCTTCGATACCCTGCCTGATGAAATGAAGGCCCTGCAACACTTCGTTGTGTGGCACCTTGAGGAAGTCACCAACGAGAAAGGCGAGACGCGCCTCACGAAGGTCCCGTACATTGCGCGGCGCGCCGCCTACGCCGAAGAGACCGCACGCAAAGCCTCATCAACAAAGTCCACGAGCTGGACTTCTTTCACCACGGCAGTTGAAACGTACCTCCAGGGTGGATGGGATGGCATTGGGTTTATGTTTCAAGGCTCCGGCTATACGGGCGGCGACGTCGATCACTGCATTGATGCCGAAACAGACGCCATTGATCAACGAGGCCGGCGCGTTATCGATCACCTCCAGAGCTACACCGAGCGGAGTTTTTCGGGTGATGGCATTCACACCATTATTAAGGCATCGATGCCAGAGACAGGCAGACGCTTTGGCCCGGTTGAGTTTTATTCGGACGGACGCTTCTTTGCCATGACCGGGCAACATATTCCCGGAACACTCGTAACAATTGAGGCTCGGCAAGAAGAACTGAACAGCCTGATCAAGGAACTCGACGCGGACTGGAAGGTTGAGACGCGGCTCAAGAAGGATGCCGCGTTACTCAAGCTCTGGAAGGGGGATACCAGCACCTACGATGGGGATGCTAGCCGCGCGGACCTGGCCCTGTGCAGCAAACTCGCGGTGCTATGCAGCCGCGACAAAGAACAAATCGATCGTCTGTTTCGTAGTTCGAAGCTCTACCGTGACAAGTGGGAGCGCGAGGACTACCGTGGTTGGACAATCGATAAAGCACTCACTAGCGACCGCGGCCCCAAGGCAAACAGCACGTCAAGCAAGAGTCAGGCGCCGGCACACCTTGACGCTCAAGCCTTCCTCACAGAAGCGCCAGCCAGCGACGCCGGCAATGCAGAATGCCTTGAGCTGCTCCAGGGTGATCAGTTCCGTTACTGCCACAGTCGTAAGAAGTGGCTCGCGTGGGATGACAACCGCTGGAAGCTTGATACTGATGGTGAAGCAGAGCGGGCAGCCCTCGCTACGGTTCGGGCCCGCCGCGTTGCTGCTGCCAAGATCGAAGACCCTGACAAGGCGCGAAAAGCCATTAACTGGGCGCTGGGGAGCGAGTCTGAAAGCAAGCGCAGCGCCATGCTGACTACCGCTCGCATCCTTAAATCCTTTGCAACGAATATCGATCAGTATGACCGCGATCCCATGATCGCCGGTGTCCCCAATGGCGCGCTTGACCTGGAGCGCGGGCTGCATCGGGAATCGCAGCGCGATGATTACATCACGGCCCAGCTTGGCACACGCTATGACCCTACAGCAACCTGCCCGCGATGGGACCAGTTCCTGAGCGAGATTTTCGCCGGTGATGCCGAATTGATCGCGTTCACTCAGCGCGCCGTTGGCTACTCGCTCACGGGTAACACAAGAGAGCAGCTCCTCTTTCTGTGTATTGGCGGGGGTGAGAATGGCAAGAGTAAGTTTCTGACTACCCTTACCAACCTGCTCGGCGACTATGCAGCGAATGCTGCCTTCGACACCTTCGACGCCGGCAGGCGCAACGAAGCAACCAACGATCTTGCCGCTTTGAAGGGGAAGCGTATTGTCACCGTGATTGAGACCGAAGATGATCGGAGACTTGCCGAGGCCCGCGTCAAGGCTGTGACGGGCCAGGATCTCATAACGTGCCGCTTTCTGTATGGTGAGTTCTTCTCATACCTGCCGCAGTTCAAGATCTGGATGGCTATGAACCACAAGCCGATTATTCGGGGGACGGATCACGCGATCTGGCGCCGTATCCGGATCATTCCGTTTAGCCAGTCATTCAAGGGACGGGCCGATCTCGCGCTCGGCGAGAAGCTGCTTGCGGAACTGCCCGGCATTCTCAACTGGGCATTGGCCGGCCTCCAGGCATGGCAACGTGACGGGCTCGGCACCGCGAAAGCGATTGACGAGGCGACGAACGCATACCGCCGCGAAAGCGACCTCGTCTCACAGTGGCTGCGGGAGTGCGTAGCGGTGGATCGTGGCGGTGTGATGTCTGCGAAAGCTGCATTCGAGTCCTACCGCGACTGGTGCAAGGATCGTGGCGAACGCGAGTCAACGTCACGAGCTCTCGGACGCCGGTTATCTGAACTGGGCTTCAAGAGTGATGCCTATGGACAAACTCGGACGATGCACCATTTTGGGCTGCGGCTCGGAGTCCCTGAGACACCAGATGAGAGTTATGAGAGTTACGAGTCCGTTTTGGGGAAAACGCTCTTAGTAACTTCTTCTCGCGTAAGAGTTCCTGAAAATAGCACTCATAACTCTCATAACTCTCATATCAGTCCGACAGTCAAGCAGAATGGCCATGTTCCAGCGAAGGAGAGTCAAGTCGTGATCGACCGTGAGATCGAGGCCCGGCTTGACGCATTCCTAGACGCCGGCAACTGGCAGGCAGCCAAGCATATTGTGGACGGTATTCAGGGCCGAAAGGACTGGGATCGCTGTATGGATAAGATCGACGCATGCAAAGACGCACAGGCGTTACCAGTATGACTGCCCAGACGCTACGCTCATTCAAGCGCACGCAGCGGCAAGTCAAGCACCTGACGGCTCGCGAGCGGCGGCTACTTGAGCTGTACGACCAGGCGCTGCTGCGTGATGAATGGAGGGCCGATGCAACAGATGTACGCGGACCTGTACGCAGCCGTGGCCCGTCAGGCCGTCCACGACCTGCATTCGGACTCTACCCATCCACGGCACATGGACGCAGAACGCTGGCTGGAAGTGGCCGGCCTGCTCGACCAGGCGCAGCGGAGCCCACCACGACGGACACACAGAACAAATGTTCCGAAAAGGAGTACGTATCATGGCACCCTTGAACCAAGACGAACAAGCCAAAGTTGACGCCCTTGCGGCGTTGGAACAGGCCAAATGGAACGGTGAGCGCTATGTCCCTGATGTGGAGCTCGCCACCGCTCGGCAGATGGTCGCCTATGCTGAGGCCAATGCGGAGGCACGCGAGCAGCGGGCAGCACACCTGAAGGCTGAGGAAGACACAAAGACTGCCGCACTCACGGCAGCGCGGGATGCGCTTGCACGAGCCGCCCAGGCTGAGTATATGCGCCGACGCCATGCCGCTTTCAAAGGGACGGCCGCGCAATGGGAGCAGATGAAGGGCGCGATCCTTTCAGACTTCTTGATGGGCCGCGATGAAGGGCACGATGAGGTCGTCGAGCGGAAGCGGGCCAGCATGGAGTATGGGTTCTGATGCACACGACCCCCACCCCGGTAACTCGGCAGACGTGCGCGGCGCTCAATGCCGCCGGCGAGCCCTGTCAGGCTGGGGTGAAAAACGGCGCGCTGTACTGTTTCCAGCATGACCCGGATCGGGCGCTTGAAGTGGCGGCCGCGCGGGCCAAAGGCGGCAAGAACCATAGCAAGCCCAAGCCAGCGCCGCCGATTGATCTCAGCACACCGGAGCTGCAGCGGCTGGCCATTCAGGAGACGATCAACCGGGTGCGGCGCGGCGATGAAAGTCTCAATATCGGGCGGTTCGTGGTGTATGCGATCAGTCTGGCGCGGCCGGTCCTGGAACTGGAAGGCATCACCGAACGGATCGCGGCGCTGGAAGCACGGATGGGAGAGAAGGTATGAGAAGTTATCGGGAGATGTCGAACCGACTGGCGGAACTTGAGGCCCAGGCCGCGCCCCTGATCGCTGAAGAGGAGATGACCCTCGAAGAGGCATGCGCGGCCGTGGCCGCAGAGTACTCGGACCTTGAACCGGCTGAGGTGCTTGCCCTCGATCCGGTCGCCTTCCTGGTGTTTCTGTATTGGACCGGGCAACTCTTCCTGCTGAAGGGCTGGAAGGGCGTCCCCGAGTTTGATGCTTGGATTGCGCAGATGCACGGCTGGCAGCCCACTGCGATGCTCCAGCGCATCATGGAGCAGCGTACCTTCATTGATGCCGTGTGCGCGCTCCCTGATGGCGTGGAGCGGGCACAGGCGGCTATTGCTGCCTTCCTCCCACGGTCGCATCGGAACCATCCGGATCATCTGACCTACCTCCAGAAGAGAATCAAGCAACCAGAGGGGTTATGTCAAGCAGCCTAAACCGACGCCTGGAGCGTCTTGAACAGCACCTGCCGGGACCTGATCGCCCATGGCGTGCTGACGACTATGCGCGATGGCGTCAGCAGCACATTGACGCCGGCGATCCTGACGGGTTGGTCGTACAGGCGCAAGCGCGGGTGCGCGCATGGGAAGCTCGGCGGCTTGCTGGTACGGCGAGCACCCGCCACTGAGCCGGAAGATCGTGCTGCATCGCCCCGGGGCACTGCGCTGATGCCACACATCGAAGTGTTGACGGGACTCGGGCGGCTGCGAAAAATCCAAGTCTTTGGAAAAATCGCAACGATGTGACTTGGCTGTCTTATGATCAACACCTATGCGCTAATCGTTGGATTCGGGTGGACTACTAAAATCAGGCATCTGCCTAAAAATGGTAAGCCAGTTCGAGACGGCCTGCTGTCCGAAAATAGGCAATTGTCCATTTTTCGGACACCCATGCGCTAATCGTTGGATGGAAGTTCCAGACATCGAAGTGTTGGCGAGACTCGGGCGGCTGATGCAAAATGGGCAGTTGCCCATTTTGCATATCTTTTAGCCACCGACTAACCGTTGCTTGGTAAAATCGGAATCTATTCGGATTTTACCAATCCAGTCAGACACCGTCTTATGAAGCGGGAACAGTGTAAAGTGGGGTGAGCGTCAATGCAAGATAAACACGATCTTATTTCATGACAAGCATATGGTAGTAGCTCCCCTCCTGAGCTGCCGAGTACCCATTACATAATTATGGTAGAAAAGCTAGTAATAATATAACGAGCTTTAGGTCTGGGCAGGAAGAGCGCAATAAAGCTTATATTATAAGCTTTATGCCGCGCGCGCTGTATGGGCGCTGTGAGCCTGCCCAGTGGCGTCAGGACGCACGAAGACGCCCCAGCCGAAGCCAGGGCGCCTGTACCGACCTCCGTCCACGCATGGACTTAGGTTATGGACGATCTGCCATCCGCACTGCCTCCTCAGCCTGATCCTGCTGAAACGCCCGCTCACCTTCCGTCATCCGGGCCGCGTTCTGCGCCTCCAAGAGCGCCACGACGGCCGGCGAGCGCAGAAACATGCCCAGGGCGTAGGCGTCGCGTGGCTCCATCCGTACCAGGCCCAGCGGCGTGCTGCTCAGGTCTAACGCGCCGTCGGGCCGCAACTCGCAGATCACGCCGTCGATGGTGTGGTTGACGGCCAGCGGTATTGTATTCGTGGTCATGATTGGTCTCCGTTGTGACTCGTGGCCCGCTGGGATGGTTGTAGCTCTCCAGCGGGCCGCTGTGTGATTCGGCGCATACCCGGCGCCGGCGGGCCGATGTACTAATCTCTCTACTAGCGACGTACTCATTTCCGCGTTTTTAGTAGTTCGCCGGCGGGCCGTCATACAGAACAAATTTGCTGTTACGAGACTCGCTCCTCGACCGCCGTTACCAGGGCTTCTAGTGCTTCGAGCACGTCTGCCCATGGCGTCTTCGGATACCGCTTCCTATAGCCGTCGATAGCCTTCGCAAGCACCTGCATGAGTTCGTCACTGTCGCCAGCGAGCTGAGGCTCTACTCCTGCATGGGCAAGTCGTAACCGCCGAAGCTCAATCACCCCCTCTCTCACCTTGGGACGCCGCTCACAGACCCAGAGCGCTGCCTCAAGGGCAGTCTCGCGATCTGGAAAGCGACCAAGTTCCTGCATGAGCGTTCGGCGCTTCCATTCACCCTGCGGTGTCTTCTCCATGAGCCAGGCACATGCCGTCTCATCCTTCAGCCAGCCGAAGGCCTCTATCAGATAAATCGTGTTCTGGAGCGACCGCGCACCATGCTCAGGGTACAGATTCCGGTACAGCGCCTCTGCCGTAGGATCAAGGCGTCGCGGCCGTCCGCGCTTCGGCTTTTCGGAAAAGTTTTCCATAAATACACCTCCAGCCTTGATCCTACGCTGCTTCAGAGCTTTCCCTTACGCCGTCTGTGCGACCCCGATCTGGTTCCATCGCGCATCGGCCGCGGACTGATTCCATTCGACGGCATAAACATACAGGCCGCGTAGCTCGACCGTGGCGCGCTCCAGGGCGACCGCCATGGGAATACGCTCACACGCTGCGATCTCTTTGGCCAGGTCAAGCAGCTCAACTTCATAGCGGCTCATGCGAACAACTCATCAGCGGCGGCCTGAAGCTCTTCCATCGTCGGGCGGGCCGGCGCATCCTGGTACCTGCTGGGCGCATCCTGGCCCATCTCAGCAGCCTTGCAGAGCAGACGTGCGCCAGCCCGATGCCAGCAGGGCTTGCCAGCCTTGCCGGCGTTGCAGGGGCAGGTTTCGACCGTCACGGTGTAGAAGTCGCCGCTGTTGGTCGCGCTCTCGACACGAAGCGTGTCGCCGTCGAACTGCCAACGCACGGCTTCAAGATTGAGTGCCGCGCGGTTGACGGCATTCAGCCAGCGATGGGACGCGGCGCACTTGGCGCGGGCGTCACGAAGGGCCAGGGCGACGGTCTGACGGTTGACGGCTTGTGCGATAGTTGCGTTTGCCATGAGGGGTAACCTCCCTTTTGGTATGGCTCACCGGGCCTCGATCTCCCGGTGAGCCGCTTTTGTCTTGGGCCTATGCCGCCCGTCGGCTCGGGCGCTTCGTGACTTCCGTTCCG
>MWVY01000436.1_pt1 | contig 9974 bp, 14 predicted proteins | sample 1047251 | NCBI WGS metagenome assembly MWVY01 (sample SAMN06349983, study PRJNA376086) | soil metagenome | isolation source: MS7-5 sample Antarctic (ecotone) soil | place: Antarctica | collected 2015-01-13
GTTCGCGTTCGACGCCTGCACCGTTGTGGCGCTGAACGGCGAAGAGGTGAGTTGCTAGGAGCTGTTAGGGCCAGGGCCCCACGCCCCGGCCCTTCTTTATGCCCTCTATTCACCTAAGTGCGTGGAAGGGGAGTTCTGCGAAGTTCGCCTTGAGGGGGTTCTCGGAAGTTCGCCGAAGGTGCGCCCTCCCGTGTAGGGGTGTACGATACCGCTGCGCATAGGGGCGGGGGTCTGTACACCTTTCTTCCTCCGCCCCGCTAAAGAAAGGTGTGGGGGATGATAAAGACCGTTTCACTGCTCGCTTCGGTGGCCTTAGGGGTACTGGTGGCTTGCGTGGCGGCTACGCTGACAGCCGGACCGAGCTCCGGGCAGACGGCGACGGCGACCCTCGTAGGAGCGGGGGACATAGCCAGCTGCTCCCAAAGCAACGACAGCGCCACGGCGAGACTACTGGGCAACATACCGGGGACCGTCTTCACCCTCGGGGACAACGTCTACCCCAGCGGCACCGCAGACCGGTTTAGAAACTGCTACGACCCCACCTGGGGGCGCTACAAGGCTCGCACGAAGCCCACGCTGGGCAACCACGACTACACCACCAACGGTGCGTCCGCCTACTTCGACTATTTTGGGGCGCGGGCGGGAGCCCGCGGAAAGGGCTACTACTCCTACGACCGCGGGGCCTGGCACATAGTGGCCCTCAACAGCAACTGCGGATATGTGAGCTGTGCTAGTGACTCTGCCCAGGCGAACTGGCTCCGGAAGGACCTCGAAGCCAACGACAAAACCTGTACCCTGGCCTACTGGCACGAACCACTCTACGCTTCCGGTACAGGCAGCAATGCCCCCGAGGTCAAGCCCTTCTGGAATATCCTCTACCGGCACGACGCCGAGGTAATACTCGCGGGGCATGCTCACCGCTACGAGCGCTACGCCAAGATAACCCCGGGCGGTGCGCGTTCGGCCAACGGTATCCGTCAGTTCATCGTAGGGACCGGGGGCGAGCCGGGCGGAGATTTCGACGGTCCCTACCATCCCGACATGCAGCGCTTCAAACGCAACACTCCCGGTGTGCTGAAGCTCAGCCTCCGGGCCGACTCTTATGCGTGGAGGTTCATCCCCATAGCAGGTGAGACGTTCACCGACTCCGGCACGGACCCGTGCCACTGACGCGCTGCTGACCCCTTATGCACCCTAGTACGTGGAAGGTAAATTCTCCGAAGTTCGTTTGCAGGATCCTGGATAAGACCACGTAATACCCCGGCCCGATTGCCCCGGTCCGCTTCTCACCACCTCGCCGGCGGCCGGTATTATCTGAGGTTGGATGCTTATGCAGGTTTCTGGATTCGAGTGTTGCTAGGCCCCGAGGCGAGAGTAGCCGACGACGTGAGCAGTGCCGTCTTCATCTATCCGGACGTCTACGAATCCAGGGCTCGTGCCGTCCTCGCGGGCGATCTCTAGATCTAGCAGGTGTCCGCCCTCGTATACGCCCGCTATCGTGCCCGGATCGCCGGCCTTAACGCCAAGCTCCGGGACGTCCTCGGGAATGGTGAAGATGCCCAGCTCCTTGTACTCATGGAACATGGGGAAATACGGCCTGCCGGGAGGCCCATCGGAATGGAAAGCTCTGCGTCCGGTTGTTGCTCTCTCTACCACACTCCCATTCTAACAAGGTCTGCAAGTTTCTAAGTGTGCACAATTGGGAAGGCGGTCGTCAGGTGCGGACGACTCTTTCCAACTTCGAGGGCCCAAGCAGTCCGCACGGGACCCTCCTTTCCATTAGGCCCCCGAAAGCGGGGCATGACGAGCTCCCAACGCCGGGTAGCTCTCGTCTTTTCCCTCTCCACGGGCTCTGCTTGGTAGAGTTGCTCTCGTATAAGTTGTTCCAGAAGCCTTCCATCTCCCTCGCTTATCCCAAAGACGCTGGACCACAGGCGGGCTTTATGGCGTCCCGTCGGGTGGGTCGGAGATAGCAAGTAGTCGTCTAGCTTGCGCGGGTCTACGGTTCCACCGGCGAACCACTCGGCCGAAAGTAGATTCTCGCTCACCCTCCGAACACTCTACGCCACCACGGGCGCTGTGCGTCCTCATGAGCGCCTGCCGTAGTGGGGCGGGGCTTTGCCCTATCCGGCGCCTCCTCAACCGTCTGGGCGGCGTCTGAGGGCTCCTGTGGGGCTTCTAGCTGCGGGATCCTCGAGGTGAGGGCGGCGATGATGCGCCGGTTCTCCCGGTTAGCCTCTTCGAGGGACCTAACGCGATCCTTAAGCTCGGCTATCAGGGCATCCGTTCGGTCGGTCGGTTGGCCGGCGGTCGTACGCGACTGGTCGTCGGTCGTACGGCCATGCGCCGTGGCGTCGAGTAGGACGTAGACCCTCCCACCTTCCCGTTCTACAGGAAGTGTGCCCCGGCGTATGCGGCCGCGTACGGCCTCGGCGCTGATGCCAAGGATCTCGGCGGCTTCGGTCACGGTCGTACGGCGGTTGGTTGGCGTACGGTCCTTTCCCACGGCCTCATACTCTACCCTTCGGAGGCCCCGCGCAAGCGCTTAGAGAGGCACTGAGGGCCTCTGAGGCGGGCATACCTTGCTTAGGTTCCCTATATTTGGCCGAAACGGCCAGGATGCCCGCTCCTGGCCTCGCCTGGGGCCGTCTGGCGAAGCCCCGTTACAAGCTACGTCCCGAGACGCTGCCGCCAATGGCTGCGCATGTACCCGCGGTATTCCTCTACGTCCGCCTCCTCGGCCTCTAGCTGGAGCCGCTCGCAGATCTGCCGGAACCATCCTACGTCCTCGAGTGCCGGCGGGAACGTGGCCCGGAGGAGCTTCTCGGGGGCGATCTCCATCTCCTCCTCGCAGAATAGAGAGTAGGCCTCCCACACGGCGAGGCCTTCGGCCGCGAGTTCCCGCTCGAGGCGCTCCAGGAGTTCGGGGATAAAGCGCCCGTCCTCCTTGATCTGGGCCTCGATCCTCTCCAGGTCCTTGTCCATTCTCCGAGTGTCGGCCCCCTTCCCGTCGAGGTAGGCCTCGACCGCGCTGTTCTGTGCGAGCTGCTCGGAGTACGGGAGCACCGCACGGAAGGCGTCTATCATCCGTAGCTTGGCGGTGGTCTGCCGGAGGTCCATAAGGGCCGCCATAGTGAGTGCTATGGCGCCGTCCCAGCGTCCCGAGAACCCCGCGTCCGTCATGGTGTAGGTGCCCCGCGGGCACGTGCTAGTGAGAAGCTCCGACTCCTCCTCATCCCCTCGGGCCATCGCCTCCACGTCCAGCCTGAATCTTTCCTCGGGTGTCAGACGGTCGTAGAGCTTGCCGACACCGTTGCTCTTGCTCATCCTGTTCTCGGCCTCGCTTTGAGTATGCGCTCGATGGCTTCGAGCCTCTCCTCTGTCTCCTCGGCCTCGCGGATCTTGCGTTCTACCTCTATGGCCCGAAGGCGCGTGTTTGTGAGCTGATTGGCCACGGCCGCTTTGCTGGTCTCGAGGTCGCCGGCGAGTACCTGCTCGGTGAGATCGGAGAGGAGCTTCTTTAGCTCGGGCAGTTCGGCTCTAGCCTTCGCTCTGCCGCCGCGAGACGCCCCTCTGCGCCTGCGCTCCGCGTTCTTTGGATCGTGTGCCCAACAAAGACCCTGCGGCCCGTTAGCGGGTAGCGTGCAAGGCTCTCCGTTCGCTTTAGTTGCCTTGCACGTGCTCACCTAAGTAAGGCCTCCCCCCTGGTGGAAGCGTGGCGGGCGCATGGCAGGGACCAAATACAAGCCCCGCGGTCGTTGCCGAGACGCGCACCCGCCACAGCATTAATCGTTCTCCTCAGTCTCTTCATCCTCGTTGCCGAGGCCGTGGCCTCCTCGAAGTCATCGCCAGCTTCGCCATCCCACGGTACGCGAGCCGGCTCCTCATCGGGCCGGCTCTCAGCAAAAGTGCGCCCGGCTGTACTTTTCGCGCGGTCGCCGCAGACGAGATCCCGCACGAGGGCGGCCCAGATGAAAAGGTCGTGAGTACCGCCGGCGTCCGGGTGCGTCCTGGCCAGAAGTCGGCGCCACATACTCCTATCGTCGGGCGCCGCCGTAAGGGTGCGGGGGCTCATGCCGCACCCTCAGCTTCGCTCGGGGCAAAGACGAACGGTTCATTGTCGAACTCCGCCAGCCTCTCGACGTGTAGTCCCAGCTCCTCGACGGCTCGTGGGACGTGGATGAAGTGATGGCCCTCTTCCGTGGCGATCCCGCGCAACAGACCCATCCGCAGCCGGCCGTTCTGCCGGACGAGGCGCGCGACGAACTCCAGCAGGGCGGGCGAGACGGGTGCGCGCCGGCGCTCCTCCTCTTCGCGGGCCTCTCTCATCCGCCGGTCTCGGAGATCGTGCGACCGGCGGACGGCCGCGGCGCTGGCCTCGGGTGTTCCGTTCTTCTCGCGCTCTAGAAACACCCGGTAGCGCTCGCTCTGACGGCGGTGTTTCTTGGCCTGGCGCTCGGCTTGCTCGATCTCGCCGTCGCTCTCTCGTCGCTCATCGAGACGCGCGAGCCATCCCCCTACGAGCCTGATAACGTCGCTCTCACATTCGATAATCCCGGCCTTTTCGAGAGGCTTCAGGATGCGCCGCCTCACGTCCCACGGCCTCTTGCGGTGCAGCATCTCGCACAGGTCCTTCAGGTGCATCTCACCGCCGGAGGCCTCCAGCGTGTCGAGCACCGCGCCCCTATGAGGCCCCAGCCGCTTTCCGTAGGGCCTGTGGTCGGGAGGCACGAAGATGTTCTCCCCGACCGCCTCGGTAACGGTGCGGCCGGTGGCACCCTCGACGGTCCGGACCAGGCGTCCCAGCTGCGCCGGCGACGACCAACGCAGGCGCGGTGCGGACGGATAGCGCAGCCCTTTACACCTACGGTCCCCGTCCTCTAACTCTGTCCCTGCAGCGTGTCTACTCTCCATACTGTAAAGGGCTGCGCTAGGCACCAGGAGCCGATACCTACGGGCTTTGCTTCTGTCTTCCGGAGGCAGTATCTCTAGCTGCCCATCCGCCTCCAGGTGCTTCATCGCGTCGCCCACGGACGGCGCCGACTTCGCGGCCAACCTAGACAGCTGCCTCAGCCCTACCCGGATCACGACCCCACGGCCGTCCACCTCGCCGCTCGACGTTGCGAGCTCTATCAGGGCCTCCATAGCGTCGCGGGCGGTGTGGCCCCTCTGCCAGTTGCCCTTATCCGCCGCGCCGACGAACCCCATCCAGTCGCCCTCTCGCCACTGGCGCCAGAGGTATCCAACCGCGGCCCGCAGCTTCTGATCTCGGGAGAGCCGTATCCGGCCCACGTCGGCGGGCTCGAACTCCCGCGCCAGCATGAACATCTCCCGGACGGTCCCGCCAGCTTCGCTAGCCAGGTAGTCGTCTACGCCTTGCTTAGTTCCGTCCCCAGCATCCGGTAGGTAAATAACCTTCACCACGGCGCCACGGTCCTTCAGGGCCGCCACGAGCGCCGTAAGCGCCTCCTGTACGCCCGCCTTGGTCATGCAATCCGAGTCGAAGGCGACCATGACCTCTCGGCCTTCGAGCCGGATATGGTCGAAGCACGGCTTCAAGCGGTAGGGCTTGGCCTTCGGAACGCACCACATCCAGACGCCGGCGAGCACCGCGGTGGGTATCCCTTGGGACGTGGCCGCGTCGCCTGTTTTCGCGCCCTCGGTTATCAGGAGCGGGCCATCGCCGCTCCTGGCCTCTTCGAGCATCCGCGGGTGCACGTCCACTACCGGTGAGATACCGCCCGGGGTCTCGTACTTCGGGCCGCCCTTACGCGGCCTGTCCGGTCGGAGCTGGTAGCCGGCCGTCTCCCCGTCCGGTGAGAACATCGGCACGACCAGGCCCGGCTTGCGCTGGTAATCCTTGAAGGCCTCCGGGACCTCCGAGCGCCGGCGGGCAGTGTAGTAGCCCCGCTCTTCGGCGACGGCCGGGTCGATGCCCGATTCCTCGAAGAGCATCCGGCGGTGCTCACGGGAGAGCCTCATGCCGCACCCCCGAACATGCTGCGCAAGGTCTCTCGTTCTTCCCGCTCGACCATCCTGAACTGCTTCAAGCGCCAGGGCTCCATGTGGCCATCTATGGCGTCCCTAACGAGCTTGCGCAGCTCGTCGGGGGGGATGGCGTCTAGCTCTACTGAGTCGGTGCCGTGGAGGCGCCGGAACTTCGCCGCCCGGGTGTCGCTGGACTTGGTGGGGCGCGTGGGTAAGCTCCACCTGTCTATCTGCTCCCGGTCAACCGCCAGCCTCTCGACGATGATCTCCGAGTCGGGGGCGCGGGCCTTCAACTCCTCCTCGACTTTCTCCGCGATCGAGACGCCCGAGGGGTCGAAGTCGGTCAAAACGTAGACGTAGGTGGGGCGCCCGTCGAGTTCGATATCTTCGGCCGCCTCTTGCAGGTAGGTGATAGACGCGAACCCGCGGGTGACGTGCAACCCCAACCCACACTCATTAACCACGGTGGGCACCAGCACGCCTTTGAGGGCGTCCTTCTCCAGCCACACCTCGACGTTGACCTCCGACGTGGACCAATAGTCCTTCCGGTAGAGCCCGGCTGCGTAGGTCGTGAACTCGTCGAGGTCGTGATACCGGCGATGGCCGTGAACGTAGCGCGTGCCGTCTACGATGTGACCGTGGGGAATGTCCCCCGATTCTCTGAGAGCGACGAGGCGTCGCTGCACGACCCTGTAGCCCTTGGTTTCGCTCTTGGGGACCAAGGCGCGGTTAACCGCCTGGTAGAAGACCTGGCGCACCGTGACGGGCCTGAACTGCTCGACGATCTCGCAGAGGGCGGTGTCCAGCGCCTCTATCTCGTTCCTGGTCCGCCTCGTTCGCTTTATGGTACTAGTACCGTTAACCGGGTAGACTGTCATAAGACCACCCTCGACTTTTGGTTAAGGCTGGTCGTGGTGCGGGGGTCCGGGCTGGCTTGGTGGCGGGTGCCGGGCTCCCCTCTATTCTGTATAATCACGTTAACAGGTCCTTTCTTTGCGGTAGGGGACTGTTTGATCTGGCCGGGCTGCGGGGCTCGGCCTTTCTCATGCTGCGGCTACGCACTGAGCCTCTCCGTGTGCGCCCGCATTTCTTCGCGTCGTATCGCGGCCTCTGCCTTCTGGGCTTCAGTCTCTGCGAGTTCGTCTGCCCTATCGGATATCCGCTCCAGGGTTTTGAACAACGCCCTGAGGGCTGCTGCTGCTTCGACGGCAGACCTCATCACCGCATCATCCGACCGGTCCTCAACGAACAGGTCTGGCAGGTCACCTGCCAGCAATGCACCGAGCTCGTCGTACTCTTCGAGGGCTTCGCCAAGCAGAATTAGACTCCCCTCATGCCCAGCAAAGAAGCCGCCCTCTTGAGCCTCTGCTAGGCGGCGTTCGTAGTGCTCGGCTCGGCGCTGGACGTACCGCCTACAACTCTGGTGAAAATCCCCGCGCCGCTCCTCTTCGAGCAGCCCATTTAAACTAGGCTGTTCGGGCGAGGGCGGCGCCTGCGCTTTTCCCGGTTCGACCTTTGCGTTCTCTAGGTACTCTGCCAGCGCCTCTTCGCTGATCCTGTAGGCGCCGCCGATAAAGACGGCGGGTAGGCTGCCCGACTTCACCATCCGGCGGGCCGTCTTCTCCGACACGTCCAGCCTGCGGGCCACCTCCGGCAGCTTTAGATAGTCTGCCACCACGCTCCTCTCTCTCGACTTCTCGGAGCATCTTACCAGAAAGTTCTTCCCTGGTATATACAAACCTGGACAATAATGGTAAGATGGTGCCACAGACATAGAAACGGCCCCGCGGAGTTCGCAGCTCCCGGGACCCGGCCAACACACAGGAGGTGTTGACAGCCATGACTATAGCGCAACCGCGCACCCGCCCCAACAGGAACACCCGCGAACTCAGGGCCCTCGAGCTCTACCGTACCCGCGGCCACGATATCCGCAAGGCTTCGCCAGGCGAGGACCTCTACCTCGTGCCGAGCTGCACGGGCCGGGGCTTCTACTCGGTCGACTACGGCGAGGAGACCTGCGACTGCCCCGACTTCCTGCGCCGCGGGGAGAACTGCAAACACATCCTGGCCGTCGGCGTGCTCGCGGCCAAGCGTCGCCGGGGCCCCCACGCCTGCAACGATGGCTGGATAACGCTAGGCCAGATCGCTCTCGACCCGGAGACGGGCGAGGAGACGGAGGAGTACGCGCTCTACCTCTGCCGCCGCTGCGCGGATAGCCGATAGCCCCGCCCCGATAAGCCATGAACCGAGCGAGGGGACCACCAGGACCCGCCGATTACGGAGACCACCAGAAAGCGAACTGAGGAGAGAGAGCATGATTATCGAGCTGTGGCGAAAGATGGTGGCGACTGAGTACTCGGGCTGCTCCTGCGCCATCTGCGGCAACGACTTCTACCGGGGCAACGTCTTCGCGGTGGCCGCCGGAGACCAGGGGGAGGAGCTCGGAGAGATGTGCCCCGTGTGCCTGGAGCACCTGAACCGGCGTAAGCGGGATGCGGAGGACCCCACGCTGGATAACTGGCCCGCGCGCGGTTGGCCGACGCCCCAGGACCTTGAGCAGGCGCGCCGGCGCTATCCGGAGCCCATGTTCGAGACCGAAGACGACCTGCTCGCGGCTGCTGAGGATCGCGCTGCGGACGCAGAGATTTACGAGGCGTCCTTCGTGTGGAAGATGAAACGGGAGAAGGTGCCGCGCTAGCTACCACTGAGCTTCGCTAGACCGGGCCGGGGTATCCTTACGGGGAGCCCCGGCCCCAGTCTTTGCCGGGTGAGGAGGTTATTAGGGTGGAAGACAAAAACCGCAAGAAAATCACCGTAACGGAAGCTGCCGAGTATCTCGGCCTCACTCGTACGACGGTCCAGGATATGGTGGAACGCGGGGTGCTCAAGGCTGACAAGTTCGCCGGCGCGGTCCACATCCCTCGCGAGGAGGTGGAGCGCATCGACCGCGAGACCGCCCCGTGAAAACTCAAAATGTTGGGGCGCTGCAAGTTTTCCCATGTGCGATACGTTCTCGCGTACCGCCAAATCCGGCCCTTTGTCTGCGCAACGCGAGGTTGGCGAGCCGCAGATAGGGGTAAACTTAAAGAAAGTTCACTAAAGAAGGGAAGTAATCGTGCCAAGCAGCAGGAAAGACAAGAACGAGGGGGCAATGGACAAGGCCAAGGGCCGTATGAAGGAGGCCGGAGGGTCCATAACCGGCAACAAGGATAAGAAGGCCGAGGGCCGCGCCGACCAGAATAAGGGCACTCTCAAGAAGAAGAAGGGCGCCGCAAAAGACCTGCTGAGCTAGCTGCAAGCTACCACTCTTACTACCGGGCCGGGGTCCTACGGGGTCCCGGCCTTTATACTGCTTCTATTGTTGGCCGCGTTGTTGCCCCACTGACACGACGCGGCCTTCGCTCTCCCCCGCCCCTATGCCGCTGTGTTTCTTATGTACAAGACAGGTTAATACCCGTCGGACATAAGAAACCGATAATACCCGTCGGACGTATTATGGCCGCTGGCAGGCAGAGAAGGGCCGGGTAAGGGTAAGATGCAGGCTGAAACCACGCGAGCAGGGAGGACGATTGTGGCCGAGGCTTCGCCAGAGGAGCAAGTACCCAATAGCTGGATAGGTGAGCAGATCCTCGTCATCACCATTAAGAGGGGAAGCCGAACTCTGTGCGAACTGAAAGGCGTGAATGACCGAGGCGTAGTGGTCGAGTACAGGGGCGCAACTCGCTTCCATCCGTGGAGTTGTATCTCTACGCTCCAACTCGGAGAAGTGGAATAGACAGTGCAACCAGGACCAGGGCTGTGCAGTGTTACAAGCGGGGGCCCGAACTTCGCCTTAGCAGAGTTCTACGAACTTCGCATGTACGGCGTTCTAAGAAGTTCGCGGCCAGAAGAAGTGTCCACCTGGCATATGTATCGCGCTTTGCGAGCCTCTGCTAGAGTGCCCTCGTTCGATGCACAGAGCGGTGGGGGACCTGCTCGGTCTCCAC
>MWVY01000437.1_pt1 | contig 9937 bp, 8 predicted proteins | sample 1047251 | NCBI WGS metagenome assembly MWVY01 (sample SAMN06349983, study PRJNA376086) | soil metagenome | isolation source: MS7-5 sample Antarctic (ecotone) soil | place: Antarctica | collected 2015-01-13
AGGTATTGCCGATGGCAGGTTATTCATTGAACGTTCAGCCCGGAACTACCGATGATTATATATATTTATTGATGAAGTTAACAACAAAAGCTGATAAGAATTCCGTTAGCCCGAACGCAAGATGATCAAAGAACTATAGACGAGGAAATGCACGTCAGACCTGCTATTGGCAATACCCTTGTAAGCTGCCGTTAAAGTCGTCGCCTACAGGTAATTGCCATTCCTAAAGTATTGTTGGGTGTCTCAAAGCTGTTAAGGTTCCAAGTTACCTTTGTGTAACGTGGCTTTTTATTTGAGATTAAATTCCAAGCACTCAAGAGCATTGTTGTTGTACCCAAACCAACATTAACCATTGCAAGTGTTTTCTTGCCTTCGTTCGTTGTATTAGTTCCGTAATAATCGGTGTTATTTTCAGGAAACATGGCTACTCCTAAAAAGGTTTGCCCTGCTCCTGTGATTAATCCAAGAATACCAACCGTTTTGTTGCTTGTTCCTTTAATGGTTTGCAGAAGGTTAATAGTATTGATTGATACATTTGCTCCACTAAAGACGGAAGATGAAATGCCTTCGCCTTTTGTGATACTGTTAGTTGAAGCAGTGGAACGAGTAGGATAAAGTCCGCCACCGCCGCCGTAGGACGGCTGTATCATTGCACATTCTTCTTTTGAAAGTCCGCTTGCATCAATCCACTCATCCACCACTTTATCATTCATTGCCAAGATTTCTTCATACTTATGACGGCTATTAATATTTTCTGCAATTTTTCGCCCTACTGATTTTTCTATCAGGTAACCCACTGCGCAAATCCTTCCGTCTTTGTCAATAAAGCAGGGTTTGCGGGTATTTCTGTAATCGTAATTGCGGGGAAAAATTCCGGCTTCCCAATAGTCATGAAGGAAGTCAAGAAATTGGCTGCGACGCTGTTGAAGCTCCGGAGATAAACCGGCAACTTCCTTACGTCTTAGCTGCTTTTCTACATATTCAAGATGTGTTTTTATCCGTAGGTTTTCATCGTTGATTAAATCCGGTGCATGCCCGAATTTCTCAAGAAAGCTAATGTCGCCAATAATTGCATTGACGGTTTGCTTGTTGTAAAATGCTTTTGGTGTGAAAAAACAAAAACATACTGTCAATACGGCTAAGAGGGAAACGAAAATTACCTTTCTCATAACTTTTTTAGAGTTGACAACAGTTTCAGCACGACCGTTGCATCGGCGGTGGCTCAATTAATAACAGCCACACATAAATTTATGCTATAGTCTGCTATTATACTTTCTATATTGTTATAGCGTCAATACAACATCGACAATACCCTCACCAAAACATTTACCTTTCTTTCATCAAACAAATGGAAGTGGCGGAAAACAGAAATGTTCTAAACGCCTGTTTGCTTTACTGCATCTTCTGAACAGGTATATTTTGTAGCTTTTCTTTTACCTGGCTTATCTCCTTCCCACTCCATTTTTCTTCTATAACACCATTATTCAGTAAATAGATCGTAGGATTTGTTCTGGCTGCAGTTCTAAAAGCAGTAACGTCACTTTTCATTATTGGCAAACTGACACCGGTTTTTTCGAAATGTTGTTGAAGTTTATCAGCTTGTGTAGTGGCAGCATAAGATGGTATGTTTTTTCGGTTTAATGCATTTACTAAATCGTTAATTCTTTTAGTTTCTTCATTATCATCCGGATTAAAAAAGTATAGAACTACATAACCTGGTTGGTTGATGATATATTGAGTTGAATCTTCATTACTGGTACTGACAAGGGAAAATCCTTTTAAAGCAGGTTCTGCATTTCCTTTTCGTATTAATTTATCTGTTCTGTCTACAAACGTATATGTATCCAGATCATCCGGAAGATTATCCGGCGAAAACTCGTGCTGTTTACCATCTTTCTCATAAACAAAACGTATAGCAAAGCTATCCGGCACCGCATTAGCCGGTATTTTCATTTGATCTGCTATTTTATTCCCTTTCTTAAAGGGAAGACAATCTGCAATAGGCATATAGTTTAATACATACCATTGTAACCCTAAGCTTATAAAAAGAAAAATGCTCAACACTGCAGCCTGAACGGTTCTATCAATTTGAAAAATATATCTTCTTCCAATAACCAGGAAAAGTATCAGGCCGAGCAATACAACATCCTTTAAGAAAGATGCTAATGGTGTTATAGGCAGGCAATCACCAAAACAACCGCAATTCTTAAACTTACCTGATAGGTATGCATAAGCTGTAAGAAAAGTAAAGAACACAATAAGCGCCAGTAATACATTTAATACCCATTTTTTTTGCCATCCAATTAACAGGGCCACTCCTGCCATAATTTCAAGAGCAATTATAAATATGGATAACCCAAGGGAATATTCATGAAAAAACGATATCAGACTTATTAATGCAGATTTTAAGAAAAAGCTGCTGTTTGTAAGATCAGCATTCCAAATTTCAAAGAACTCCTCCATTTTATAACTTAGCCCTAAAGGGTCATTAGCCTTAACTAATCCTGAGACAATAAATAGAAGTCCTACAAGTATTTGAATGATTGGTACAGCTATTCTCATTAAGAAGTTTCTGTTGAGTTTTGAGGGTTTTCAATCATGATGAGAGCAAACACTGCATAATTAATAATATCAAAGTAATTAGATTCAATTCCTTCACTCATTATGGTTCTGCCTTCATTTTTAATGATTTGCCTGATACGTTGAATTTTCATCATTATCAGATCTATGAAGCTTTCATTTGACATGTTACGCCATGCTTCCCCATAATCATGATTCTTATTACGCATTAACTCTTTTGCAGCAACAAGATGTGTTTTATATAACGCTATTGCCTGGTCTACTCCAAGTTCTTCCGGCGCCGAAGGATCCAAGCGTAACTGAATCAATCCAATAATTGCGTAATTAATAATGCCAATAAGTTCAGTAGGTGTATCATCAGTTATCTTTTGTTCTTCATTTTCTTGTATAGTCCTGATCCGTTGAGCTTTTATAAAGATCTGGTCAATGATAGAAATGGTGCGCAATACCCGCCATGCCGTTCCGTAATCCTGCGTTTTTTTTGAAAATACATCCGTGCATAATTCAACTACCTTGTCGTATTGCAGATCCGTATTGGGAGAAATAGTATCCATTGAAAACTTTACATTAGCTTCAAAAGTAACAAAGTCTTAAAAATGCTGTCAATCAATTGCAAAGGCAGGTTGTTAAACTTATCTGAACCTGTAGTGATGGGTATTATTAATGTAACACCTGATTCATTTTATACAGGCAGTCGCGGCAGTTCAATTGATGATATTTTGAAAATTACAGATGGAATGATCGCTAATGGGGCCTCCATAATAGATGTTGGTGGACAAAGTACAAGGCCTGGTAGCAGAAGAATTGAAGCAGATGAAGAATTGAAAAGAGTTATTCCGGCAATTGAAGGAATTCTAAAGCAATTCCCTCATACAATCATTTCTGTTGATACATTTTATTCCAGTGTTGCAGAACATGCTATAGATGCGGGAGCAGCTTTGGTTAATGACGTAAGTGCCGGTACAATTGATGAAGACCTAATTACAACTGTAGCAAAGTTGAATATTCCTTATGTTCTAATGCATATGAAAGGCACTCCTGAAAACATGCAACAGCATGCTGTTTATGAAAACGTTGTTTTGGAAGTTTTTGATTTTCTCAACTTCAGGATAAAACAGTTAAGTGATCTTGGAATTAAGGACATTATTATAGATCCTGGTTTTGGTTTTGCAAAAACAATTGAACACAACTTTAAATTACTGGCTAATCTCTCCTATTTCAGCCAATTAAATAAACCTGTTATGGTTGGATTATCCAGAAAAAGTACAGTATATAAAACCCTTGGAATAACAGCTGATGAAGCATTGAATGGAACTACAGTTCTACACACAATCAGCTTGTTGAATGGTGCTAATATTTTACGAGTGCACGATGTAACTGAGGCGATGCAGGCAATTAAATTAATCACCGCGTATAAAAATGAAAAAGAGCAGCTTTAACTGCTCTTTACTATAATTTATAAGTTATCGGGGTTGTTGTGGCTGACCTGGATTAGCGCCCCCTTGTGGCGGAAACTCAGGCTGTACCGGTCCTTTATCTTTTACGTCCACTACCTGAATATCAAAAATCAAATGCTCAAAAGGCTTAATGTCAGGTGAAGGAGACCTTGAGCCATACGCAAGCATTGATGGTATAAACAATCTTGCTTTTCCTCCTTTTCTTAACACACGAATACCTTCATCAAAACCGGCAATCATCTGCTGCTGCCCTACTACAAAACCAATAGGATCTGTATGGCCAAAAGTTGTATCTATATTGCTATCAAATCTTTTTCCTGAAAAAGTAGTTCCTGTGTACATTACAGTTACATACTTACCTGAATCTGCTTGTGGCCCCTGGCCCGGATCAAGAATTTGCACATAAGTACCCTTGCCGGTTTTTTGTGCTGTTATCTTTTGATTAGTAATGTATCTTTTTACCGCTTCATCTTCAGTTTTTAAGAAGGCAAGGTTTTCCTGTTGTTCATCTTTTGTAGCTTCCTCACTGCTGGTAAACACTTTTAAAACTTTTAAAGTGGTAATTATTTTATCACCTTTCTTAAATGGTGTTTGTTGTAAAATAGCTGGATTACGGGCTATAAAAGTATCCATGAGCTGAGTTGCATAAACGCTGTCCCCTTCCCTTAGTAATGGAATTACTTCTGTGATATCGTAGCTACCTGCTGCAGGAGTTACAGGTATATATACCGGCAGACTTCCGTGAGTAGTAAATACTACACTATCTTTTATTTTTTGTTGTAAGTGAAGTTTTAAAATATTTCCTTCTTCTGCTTTTTTTCCATTTTTATTGCTATACAATTTATAAGGCATACCGCCTTTTGTTTTCTTGAAGTCTACTTTATTACAACTTCCAAATAAAACTATTGCTGAAATAAAAAATATGAGTTTTGCTAATAATTGCATTTTGAATTCTTGTTTATTGTAAAATTGATTTGTTTTCGTTAATAGCACTTATGAATTTCTGAACAGTATTTTGCAGTGATTCATTATCCCTTCCGCCAGATGCATTATAATGACCGCCGCCGCTAAAATATTTTTTTGCAAACGTACTGCAATCAAAATTCCCCTTACTTCTAAACGACCATTTTCTTTCTTCATCTCTGTCAATAACACAGCCAACCAGTTTTATGCCCTGGATAGACAGAGGATAATTTACTAATCCTTCTGTATCACCTGTCTTAATCTGATATTTTAGAATGTCGAATTTAGGGATGCTTATTAATGCGGTATTAAGTTCATAAAAAATATCTAACCTGTTCGTTAATACATGTCCTAAGAAGCGTAACCTGTTTTCAAGAAAATTATCATATAAAGCTTCATGCACTTTTGTATGCTCAAGGCCCTGGTCTTTTAAATATGCTACCATATGATGTACACTGCCATGTGTAGATGAGTATCGAAATGAACCCGTATCAGCTACAACCCCCGCATATAAACTTTCACTAACATATTTATTTATTTTGTCACGATGGCCTGAGGCAATGATAAATTCATAAATCATTTCGCAAGTGGAGCTCTTTCCCGGGCTAGACATGCCATAATGAAACGCCTGAAGATCAGGTCTTTCGTGATGATCTATTACAATTTTTGTGCAGTTGATTGCCTCTAGCTTTTGAGTCATTGTTTTTGTTCTGCTTAACTGGTTGAAATCTAAACAAAACAACCATTCAGCCTTGTCCAGGCATTCATCAGCTTTTTCTTTATGCAATTCATAATCAAATATCTTATCTGCTCCGGGCATCCAGTCAAGGAACCTAGCCCAGTTTGTTGGAGAGATTATTTGTATGTTATGATCAAACTGATGAAGAAAATGATAAAGTCCTAAGGCAGAGCCCATAGCATCGGCATCAGGTTTTTGATGCATTGTGATGACAATGTTCTTTGACGAGGTAAGCTCAGAATAAATTTCGCTTATAGGATGCATAAAAATGGTGGCAAATGTAGGGAAGAAAGAGTTTATAGTTCAGAGTCTTGAGTTCAGATGTAGAGTTAAGAGTACTCTGAACTGTGAACTGTGAACTATATTTGCGGCTCAAAAAAATGGATATGAGCAACAGAACATTAACGATGATAAAGCCTGATGCAATGAGAAAAGGACATGCAGGAGGAGTATTGGATATGATTTTAAAAGCTGGTTTTAGAATTATTGCGCTAAAGCAAACAAAGCTTACCCGTGAAAAAGCCGGAGAGTTTTATGAGGTACATAAAGAGCGTCCCTTTTATGGTGAGTTAGTAGATTTTATGAGCAGTGGCCCCATTATCGCTGCTATTCTGGAAAAAGATAATGCTGTTGCTGATTTTCGGAAATTAATAGGAGCTACTGATCCTGCTAAAGCGGATGAAGGAACTATCAGGAAATTATATGCTTCTTCTGTTGGTGAAAATGCTGTGCATGGAAGTGACAGTGATGAAAACGCCAAAATAGAAGGTGACTTTTTCTTTTCTGCGCTGGAGAGGTTTTAGATTCAATGTGTCAAGGAGTGTGATTGTGTAATCTTTGGCTGGCGTTTAGAATTGTTAAACCAATAAGGTCATTTTATTCATAACGAAGTATGATTTCATCTTCGGTCATTGTTGACTCATCAGCATTATTCGGTTTTTTAAAATGCAGATATAATACATCTGCTTCACTGTCGTAAGAAGCCCATACAGTCTTGTGTTTTAAAAAATATGGCAATATTTTTTCAATTTCTTTTATTTCGGAAGTTTCCATACTATTTGCTTATTCTTAAATTCTGGTGATTTTTTAGAAAAATATGCAGTTATAACGAAACCGTCTTCTGTGCTAATTTCTTTATATACAACTATGACAAATTTATCGTTTCTTTCTTTTAATCTCCTTACTGCAATTTGTGCATCATTATCTCCCTGCTAAACCAAATCTCCCGTATTCATTAACATACTTGCCACGCATACCATCTTCAAGTGTAGGTAAACAGCCGTAAATTTGCGGCTCTAAAATATTTTATGAGCCTTTTTGAAGCACAAGCAACGGAATTTCAGCGTCGGCATATTGGTCCTAATGAAAATGAAACCCAAAAAATGTTACAGGTTTTGGGGATGAATACTGTTCAGGATTTGGTGGATAGAACAGTTCCTGCAGGTATAAGAATGAAGAAAGATCTAAAACTGCCTGCTCCAATGAACGAGTATGAATATTTACATCATATTAAAGAAGTATCGCTAAGGAATAAAGTTTTAAAAAATTACATCGGACAGGGTTATTATGATACCATTACACCGAGTGTTATTTTGAGAAATGTTTTTGAAAATCCAGGTTGGTACACCCAATACACTCCTTACCAGGCAGAAATTTCACAGGGACGATTGGAAAGCTTATTGAATTTTCAAACAATGGTCAGCGACTTAACGGGCTTACCTATTGCCAATGCATCATTGCTTGATGAAGCTACCGCCGCTGCAGAAGCAATGACAATGTTTTTTAATCTACAGAATCGCGCAGAAAACATAAGCCGCCCTAAGTTTTTTGTTGATAACGAAACATTTCCTCAGACAAAAGATGTTCTGCTTACACGTGCTATTCCCGTAGGAATTGAAGTTGTATTTGGAGACTACAAAACTGCTCAATTAGATCAATCGTTTTTTGGAGCATTAGTTCAATATCCCAACGATAAAGGCTCCATTGAAGATTACCGTGAATTCATCCAAAAAGTGCATTTGAATAATGGGTATGTTGCTATGGCTACTGACCTTTTAGCATTAACCATTATAACATCGCCTGGTGAATTGGGTGTTGATGTAGCCTGTGGATCTTCCCAGCGTTTTGGCGTTCCTCTTGGCTATGGCGGACCTCATGCGGGCTTTTTTGCTGCAAAGGACGAATTTAAGCGTAGCATACCGGGGCGTATAATCGGTGTTAGCGTAGATGCACAAGGTAACCGTGCATTGCGGATGGCACTGCAAACACGTGAGCAACATATTAAAAGAGAAAAGGCTACCTCCAATATTTGTACAGCACAGGCATTGCTGGCGAATATTGCAGCTATGTATGCTGTTTTTCATGGGCCTGGTGGTCTTAGAAATATTGCAAAACGAATTACTGTTTTTACCAGGGCGCTTGCACAGGAATTAAAAGGAGGAGATTATCAACTGGTTAGTAATAACTTCTTTGATACTATTGTCATTAAAGTTGATAATGGTAACCAGATCAGGGAAAAAGCAGAGGGTTCGGGAATGAACTTTAGATATTATGATAACAACTTAATTGGCATTTCTCTTGACGAGACCACCACATATTCTGATGTTCTTGATATCTTGTTGTTATTAAGCAACAAAGGTGAGTCTACTGTTACCGGTTTCACTGTTTCGGACGATGACACACTTGATCAAATTCCAACTTCTTTAACCCGCACATCAGAGTTTCTTACACATCCTGTTTTCAATTCCTATCACAGTGAAACCCGGATGATGCGATACATCTACATGCTGCAGAATAAGGATATTTCTCTTGTTCATAGCATGATCCCTTTAGGAAGTTGTACAATGAAACTTAATGCAGCTTCTGAAATGATTCCTTTAAGTTGGGCGCACTGGAGTAAAATACATCCATTTGCACCATTTGACCAGGTACTGGGTTATCAATTTATAATTGATGAGTTAAGTAATTATTTGTGCGAAATAACAGCGTTTGATGCGTGTAGTCTTCAACCTAATAGTGGTGCACAAGGTGAGTATGCAGGTTTGTTAACCATTAAGGCATTTCATGAGGCAAATAATGAAGGCCACCGAAAAGTGATGCTGATCCCTATATCAGCCCATGGAACAAACCCTGCATCAGCTGTAATGTGTGGAATGAAAGTAGTAGTTGTAAAGGCGCTGGAAAATGGCTACATCGATGTAGAAGATCTTAAAGCAAAGGCAACTCAACATTCTGACAATCTTGCCGGCATTATGATCACCTATCCCAGCACGTACGGTGTGTATGAGGAAACAATTATAGAAATTACTGACATCGTTCATCAGCATGGCGGACAGGTATATATGGATGGTGCTAATATGAATGCACAGGTTGGTTTAACAGCTCCGGGATTAATAGGTGCTGATGTTTGTCACCTAAACCTTCATAAAACATTTGCTATTCCTCATGGTGGCGGCGGACCCGGAATGGGACCAATTTGCGTTAAGAGTCATTTAGCTCCTTATTTACCAGGACATGTAAGCCTCCCCTTAACACCCTCCGGTAGAGGGGGAACAGCCAACACACAAACCATGCTTTCGCAAACTGATGAAGGAAATAAAAATATTACTAGAGGTCAGGTTCGCAGGTCTGACTTTCCTCCTTCGGGGGAGCCGGAGGGGGCTGTTTCCGCTGCACCGTATGGATCTGCGTCAATTTTATTGATCAGTTACGCATATATCCGAATGCTGGGAGCACAAGGTTGCCGTGCTGCAAGTGAATATGCTATTCTTAATGCTAATTACATGCGTGCAAGATTGCAGGATCATTTTGATATTTTGTACACCAATGATAACGGTGAATGTGCCCACGAGTTTATTGTTGACCTGCGGCCTTTTAAAAAGTCTGCCGAGATAGAAACCGAAGATGTGGCAAAAAGATTAATTGATTACGGGTTTCATGCACCTACAATGAGTTTTCCGGTACCGGGAACGATAATGATAGAGCCTACTGAAAGTGAAGATAAAGCAGAACTTGACAGGTTTTGTGATGCACTTTTAAGCATTCGCAGGGAGATAGCATTGATTGAAGAGAATGCATTGGACAGAAAAGACAATCCTCTAAAAAATGCGCCTCATACCCAGTATGAAATATGTAGTGATGAATGGAAAAAAACCATACAGCAGGGAAATGGCAGCGTTTCCTTTGGATTATGTAAAAG
>MWVY01000438.1_pt1 | contig 9923 bp, 13 predicted proteins | sample 1047251 | NCBI WGS metagenome assembly MWVY01 (sample SAMN06349983, study PRJNA376086) | soil metagenome | isolation source: MS7-5 sample Antarctic (ecotone) soil | place: Antarctica | collected 2015-01-13
CGCGGCGTCACGATCTGAATTTTCGGCGTTGCTCATATCGTTGGCGGGTCTGGTTGCTGGTTTTGCTCGTCGGCTCGTCGGTCTGCGCGAAGTGTCGCTAACACGTCATTAAATAAAGCCACTTCGACGCGCTCAAGCCATTCCGCTCTGTAAGTCGCCTCAGTTTCAAACTCCTGTCTGTTGTTCGTGACTTCCTGCAAAAGCGCGAAAAGCGGGTTAATCTGGGCATTTTCCCGCTCTATGTAGCTGGCCGCTACTGGGTCGTAATCGTCGGGAATTTTCATGTTGCTGGCGCGGGCACACGTTCGACGCAAAGGCAAAGCGCGGTCGTGATGGCGTCCAGTTCTTCGGGCGCCACTTCACCTAAACGGGCCTCGAATCTCACATAATCGAGCGCGCGCGTTTGGGCACAATCGGCGGTGCTTTCTTTGGTCAAGCCGTTGGCCGCGTCGGGCGAAAGTTCGACGCACCAAAACAGGGTTTGGTGAATGGGTAGGGCATTCATGACGGGCGCGCAAAGTCGCATCGTCGGGCGTCCGGTCGGTGGCTGCGAGAGAACCACGACGGGGCGGGTTTTGCCCTGCTCGCTGCCGCGTCCTGGGTCAAGCTGCGCGCGCCACACTTCGCCGCGTTTGGGATTGATGGGCGCCATTACCCTGCGGCGGCTTCGGCGCGGCGCTGGGTGTCGCGCTGCGCCCGAAACTGGGCCTCTTCCTCGGCTGAATAGTAGTCGCCTGCGTCGTCGTGGAACGGCTCGCCGTCAAGCGCGCGCCAATCGGCAAGCTCGGCCTCGCCTTCGGGTGTCGCATAATACGCGGCTGCGGCTGCGGCGCTGCGTTGCGCCACAATCGCGCGAACCTCTGCGGGCGCGTTGGCAAGGCGCAAAATGGCCGCGTTGTGGTCGCCCTTCTTGCCGGTCGTCATTTGCTGCCACACCGCTTCCGCTTCGCTGCTGGCAGGGAACGCGGGCGGGTATATAGTTGGCGCGGCCTGTAGCGCTTGTGCGGCGCCATTCGCCGCGATTCCCTGGCGCAAAATGCGCTCTAACTCTGATTGAGCCACTTTGACACGGCGCCCGATTTTCACGCCTTGGACACGCTTTTGTCGAATGAAAAGCCGGAGCGTGGCGGGTTTGAGGTTGAGACGCTGCGCGGCGTCGTCTACTGCGAAAAGAGTATCTGCCATGACTCCAATTATACTTGGTTTCTTTGGCGTCTATCGCTATGGGTAAACTTGCATCGCTCTAAAAGAGGCGAATTCAAGGCGCGTTTACATAGACGGTGTGCGGAAACTGCTCAGGCTTGAGCTAAAGCCAATCTCTTGAGCATGAGTCGGGTCATTCTCAGGTAAATCATCGCCTCGCTGCTTTGAGGCAGAAACTCGTAATCTTTGGACAGGCGACGGCACCTACCAAGCCAAGCAAAAGTGCGTTCGACAACCCAACGACGAGGCAAGACCTCAATGCCACGTCCCGACTTAAGTCCCGCCCACATCGCGACCACCGACGCACCTGTATTCCGACGTTTACGGGCCGTTTCCCACATCCGCTCTTTGTGCTCTTTTGCCTCGGTGCGCCGCACGACTTCTAAGCGCCATCCCAGTTTCTCTTGCATCCACGCCGCTAAATCGCCGCTATAACCTTGGTCAGCCCAGACGATTTGCAAGCGCGGAAACTGCTTGCCCAACGGTTCCAGCAGTTGACGGGCGCCGCTACGCTCAGGGCACTGAGCGCCAGTCACGTGAACTTTGAGCACCAGTCCTTGCGTATCCACTAAGAGGTGACGCTTGCGGCCATTGACCTTTTTGTGACCATCAAAGCCGATGCTGCCACATCCAGCAGCGCCCCCTTTTCCGTGGTCTTGACGCTCTGGCTGTCGAGAATGGCACCGCTGGGTTGGGCGTTGCGGCCTGATGCGACCCGCACCTGCTCTCGTAACTGAGCGTGGATTCGTTCCCACGTGCCATCTCTCCTCAAGTGACGGTAGAAGTCGTGAACCGTTGACCACGGAGGAAACTCGCGCGGCAGCATCCGCCATGCACAGCCACTGCGCACCAGGTAAAAAATGCCGTTGAGGATGAGGCGCAAATCCCACTTGCGCGGGCGTCCTGTGGCTTTGGGTGCGGGCAAAAGCGGTTGCAAGAGATGCCATTCCGCGTCAGTTAGTTCGCTCGGATAAGACATGACACCTTAGAAAAGCGGCCAGACTGAGAGTTTCCGCACACCCACATAAACATCATTATCGTATTAAGACGCTTCGCGCTAATGCCTGTCCCAAACTTTGGCCGCGTTTCGGGCGTTTGGGTGCCATTATCAATAACGGGCCGTTTTCGCGGTAGTTTTCGCGCTTAAACCTACCCAGTTTTGAGCGCCCGAAATAATAAATCGCGGCCCGCTTTTGGGCTATCTCTGACCGCGCTTTTTCGTCACGCCCTGGCCCGCGTTCTGGGCGATGGCGGCGATGGTGGCCGTCAAAAGAAGTCCGGCGATGGAAGGCGCGTTTTCATGGCTCACTGCTTGCGCGTGAAAAGCATCTCGGCGATTTGACCTAAGAGCAAAAAGAAGATTTCCATTGGTGTTTCGTGTAGTTTGCCACTGCTACCCCTACCCGTCATTTTTGAAAGGGGCACCCCCATTGACCGGCCTTCGGCTGTCCTCCGCGAAAAATTTTTGCGATTTCTCCAAAAATCTCAATTTTGGCCGTCTTCGAGCAATTCGCCTTCGATCATCTCGGCCTCGCTTTCGTCTCTGCGTCTCATGTAAACGATTTTCGGCGCGTCTTCCTCGGCTTTGGCTTCGAGCGCGGTCAATGGCTTGCTGTCCACAATATCGGCGAATAAATGGCCCTGCGGCGTTCGGTGGTTGATTTCCCTCAGCTTCGCGGTGAACAACTCGCCGATGCTGCTCGCGCTCTCCACGTCGCGCCGCTCGCTGATGCTGGTGGCGATTCCAGCGCGGTTGGCTCGCACGTTCAAAGCGCCCAAATAGAGGTTTCCCAGCTTAGCGAGCGAATCGGGCCGCATCGGTGTTACTGTCGCCTCGCCCTTGCGGTTGACGTGGCGGTTGACGTGGTTTTCCACGCCGGCAAAAATCATCGCTTCCAAGTGGTTAGCGAGTCGGGTTGTGCGCTCTAAATCGTTGGCGACGATTTGCGCCTGAATCTGCGCGAGTTCGATTTCTTCGGGCGCTTGCGGCGTTTCTTCCTGCTGCGCTGCTGCGTTCAAAATTCCCATAGCAAACACAAACCCCTTTTGGTCGGGTTGCTCTCCGCTCTCGACGCTGCGCGCGAAATTGGCCGCGCTTTCGATGGCCTCGGCCAAAAGTTCGGGCGCTCGGCGCAACTTCTCGGCGATGGTGCCGCGTTCGTTTTCGCTTCGATGTCTGACGCCCTGCGCGATTAGACAGCGCCGGCACGCGAAATTTTCCGGCCCGTCGTCCTGGCTATCTGGCCTCCTGAAAACCTCGCGCGCGCCCTGGCCGCACTCTGGGCAAAGTCCCATTTCGCGCGTCCCGCCGTCTGGCATCGCTTCTGTGCGCGTTCCAAAGTCGCGCGCGTCGCGGCGCTCCAAGTCCTCAAACGTCGGCTGTTTGGTTCGGCGGCGTCCGCTCGCGTGGTTTCCCATTTCGATAAATTCGAGCGAAAAAGACGAAAAAGACGGCTCACCGCGCCCGTATAAAGAAAAAAGCCGCCGTTTTTCGCGTTTTACTGGGGAAAATCACCCAAAACGGCGGCTTTCGATTTCCTGGGCGCTCTGAAGACTCAACGAGAAAAGGAACGCACTTCAACTTTCGACGGGTCGGCGTAAGCAGTTGGCGACGCGATTTCGTCGGCTTCAAGTTCGCGGCTAACGTCGTTGTGACCGCGCTGCTCGCGTTCGGACTGTTCGCGTGAACGCTTCTCGCTGGCTTCCATATCAAAGCGGGGTAGCGATTCCATCGGCGATAAGTCGGCGCGTCAAGCCGTCGCCGAAACTCGCGGCCAATGCTGGAAAGTTTTTCCGATTCCTTATCTCTGCGATTTCGAGCGTTTTTCCCTCGCGCTCTAAAGTTCGCGGCGCTTTTTGGCCTTCGTTTTCCATCGCATAACCGGCACTTTCAACGGCCATTTGCGCTCCTGCCGTTGCTCTGATTTCGGCGATGAGACGGCCTAAACGGGGTCACCTGTGGAAAGGGAAATCAAATGACCTTAGCGAATTGCAGAGAGTCGCAGTGGCCTAAAGTGTCCGGGTTTGGGGGATTTGCTGGTAATCCAGGAGTAGTCTCCAGTCAGGTTGATGTGTTCCCAGCCTAAGGGTGAGAGGTGAGCCATGAGTTGTGGTTCGTTGGCGCTGCGTGCGATGTCGGGATTGGGATGCGAACCCAGAGCATGAAGGGCGCGCTGCAGGTAGACGGTATTCCACAAGATGATGGCGGCGCAGAGCAGATTGAGTCCCGAGGCGCGGTGGCTTTGATTTTCGAAGGAACGATCACGTAATTCGCCTTGACGATGAAAGAAGACGGCCCGGGCCAGACCATTGCGCGCTTCTCCTTTGTTGAGTCCTACTTGAACGCGGCGGCGCAGGTCTGTGTCTTGGAGCCATTGCAACATAAAAAGAGAGCGTTCCAGGCGCCCCAGTTCACGCAGGGCCAAGGCCAATCCGTTTTGACGGGGGTAAGAACCAAGCTTTCTCAGTAGTAAGGATGCGGAGGTTTTTCCCACGGCGACCGAAGCGGCCAAACGAAGAATCTGTGCCCAGTGGCTTTGAATGAGGGGCAGATTGAGCGGCCCCGCGCACAGGGGGTCGAGGACACCATAGGAAGAGCGGGTGGGAAGATAGAGTTTTTTATCGGCCAGACCAGCGGCCTGCTGAAAGACAGACCAGGGCTCACCGAAATGAAAAAGGCGCTGCGGGCGGGCGATACCTTGGTGGTGTGGCGACTCGACCGCTTGGAACGCTCCTTGCCCGATCTGCTCGAATGGGTCGCCTTTCTCGAAGCCAAGGGCGTCGCGTTGCGCAGCCTGCACGAATCCATCGATACCTCGACCTCGACAGGAAAGCTGGTCTTTCATCTTTTCGCGTCCCTCGCAGAATTTGAGCGTAACCTCATTCGAGAACGGACTCTCACTGGCCTCGCCTCAGCACGGGCCAGGGGGCGCCTGGGCGGACGCCCTCCCTCCCTCACGCTCCAGCAACGACAGGCTCTGGTCACTCTCTACGAAAAAGGGGAACTAACCGTCAAACAGCTCTGTGAAATGTTCCACATCTCAAAGCCCACCCTCTACGCCTACCTCGATCAATACCATCAGCAAAAGCCGGACTGAAACCGCTTCTGCAACACGCTAAGGTCATTTAATTTCCCTTTCCACAGGTGACCCCTAAACCGCTCTCAAACTGCTCGGCAAACTCGCGGGCCTGAGATTCAAGGCTTGCGCGCTGCTCAGCGAAATCGAGCGCGGCGGCACACAATTTTGTTTCCTGCTCGGCGCGGTGCGCTGCGGTCTGGGCGCTCGCCAACTGCGCGCGCTTGAAAGACAAGCGAGATTCCATCATTTCGAGCGTGCTCGAAAACGCATTGGCGCGGGTTTGCGCTTCGACTACAGTTTCAAGCGCCGCACCGAAAATCGCGGCGTTTTTGGCCTTCTTGAGCGTGATTTGTGCGCTCTGGCACTCGCGCGCGATTTCCTCTCGGCGCGCTTCGAGCGTCGCCAGTTCTTCAACGATCTGCGCTACTTCCGGCGCGGTGGTCTGGGTTTGGTTTTCCATTTCGATTTCCTTTTGGCGGATTTGTCACGGTCAAACTCGCTCATTTGAGCCAGAGCGCGCTTTTAGGTGTGCGTTGCGCGGCTCAAATGAACGGGCTTAATTCGGGCCTTTTTGTGCCTCCTGGCGCGCCAAAATTTCGCGTTCAAGCGCGTCCGCCCAATTATCCAACGCTCTCACGGCGCCCGAAATATCGTCGGCAACGTCAACCATTTGCGCGCGGCTGGCATTTCCACGCGGAACGCTCTCGGCGGCTAAATGGGCGCTCGCGCGCGCGCGCCTCAAACGGTTGCGGACTTGTAAAACGAATCTGAGAACGTCGTTTGTATCAAATTCGCTTTTCATCAGTCGGCCTCCCTTTGCAACGAGTGAAGCGCGCGGCGCGCCCTGGCGACGCCCTGGCCGCACTCCTTGGCGATTTGAGCCGCCGTTAGAAGTTCGGGCCGGACATGGCGCAAAGCGCGCGACGCCATTGCCCGAATGGTCGGTGGGTTTGCTTCGTTGTCGCGCTCGGCTTTGTAGGCGCTCGGCTTTGTAGGCGCTCGCCTCCATTTCGTGCAATTCGGCTTGCACTGCGTATTGCTGCGCGGCGCCTTCCAGCATCTCGATCTGTCGCGCCCAAAATATCGCGCGCTGCACCTTCGGCAATTTTTCAAATGCGTTTTCCATCGGTTTTCTCCTCGGCTTCGATTTCTACATCTGCAAATGGGTCGTGTGCCTCGTCTGCTTGGAAAAGAGAACTCCGGCCATTTACTCCGGCCAACTCCGATTGCTCCGACTCTATAGAGTCGTCGGAGTAATCGGAGTAAATTTTTGGCTCCGATTGGCTCCGATTCGGAGTAATCGGAGTAATCGGAGTAACTTTGTAAACGCGGCCTTCTCTGGTCACTCGGTTGGCTTTTACCAGTGCATCTCGGTGGTCATAAAATCGGCTTGCTTTGATGCCTGATTGTTTTTCGCTGGCCTCCTGCCATTTCGATGCGCTCAAACCTTCCGGCGCGTTTTGGAGTGCTTGAAAAACCTGCTCGCGCGTTTGGTCGGCTTTGGGAATTTCAATGCTCGGAGCGTCGGTCGCCTCGAAAATGAGCGATGTTAGGGGCCGGTCGTGTTCGTCGGTTTCTTCCAATTCCTGAACGCGGCGGACAAGGGAAAGCGGCTCGAACTCGGCGGCGTCTTTCTGTTTGAGGCATCGAAGCGTTACGGTCGTGTTCTCGCGTTTGGCTTCGATGATGGTGTCAAAAGCGCCCGAAAAAGCCGTGCTGCCGCGCGTGTCGCCGTTCTTCCCGACGTGGTGAAGGGTTAGAATCGTCGCTCCGGTCGCTTTCCTCAATGCGTCCAAACCGTCAATGAAGGTGCCCGCGTCGCGCGCGCTGTTCTCGTCGCCGCCAACAAAGCACCGCGCCAACGTGTCGGCTACTATCAAACCTGGCTTCTCTTCCATCTGCTCCAATTCCCACACAAGCGCTTCGATGTGTTCGGGCCGGTGCATTTGAACAGATTCAGGAAGAAAAAGCACTTCCATTTCCTGTCCGTGTCTCAGTTCCCACGCTGCCACGCGCTGTTTAAGTCCGGCTGCGCCCTCGGCGGCGATATAAAGCACTTTGGCCCGTCGCGTCTGCTTTCCCTGCCACTGAACACCAGATGCAACGCACGCGGCCATATCGAGCGCGACGAAACTTTTAAAACTGGCATGGCCTCCGGCGATTTCGGCTAACGTGTTCTCAAAAATCACTCCGTTAATGAGCGCGGCTGGCGCTTGGCGGGCTTTGAGTTGCGCTGCTGAAAAGAAGGTGAAGCGGCGCCTCGGTTGGGCTGGCTCGCTTGGCTGCTCGGCGTCGGTCGCGGTCGCGGTCGCTTTGGCGCGGTCGGGCAATCCTTCGAGCGCGGTTTTAAAATCGCGGTTCTGGGCGCGGCACTCTTCCCAAAAATCTGAGGCGTCAAAGCCGATTTTCACGCCTTCGGGCCATTGCTTTGCGGTCGCTGGCAAGCCAACAACGGCGCGGGCGGCTTTCAGGGCGGTTTCGGTCGCACTCTGGCCGCGCTCGTCGGCGTCGAGCATCGAAACCAATTCTGCCGCTCCTTTGTCTTTGACGGCTTGAAAAATCGCGCGAAAAGATTGCTCGCTGCGGCCTTCTCCCAAAGGACAAATGGCGCGCTGGCCGTCCTGCCAAAAAAGCCACACTGCCAACTCGCTGTTGACCAAATAGACGGTTTCGCCCGCTTCGATGTGATTCAAGCCATAAGCGGGCGGCATTCCCTTGCCTTCTGTGGCTTTTTCCCAAAGGTTTTTCGCTTGGCGGCGCGGCTTGCCGGTGCGGTCGGTGGTAGGCTGGCGCGACGGGTCGCGGAATTTGCGACGGTGGCGCGCTTCGATGCCGTCCGCGTGAAACGTCGGGAACTGGCGATATTCGCCCCAAACGCTTTCAACATCGAGCGGAGCGGAGACACGGAAAAATTGGCGCGCTGCGGGCGTCAAACCGCGCTTTTCTAAGCTGCGGGTGTCGAACTCTTTGCCGTCTGTTTTTGCGCTCGGCTGGCTGGTTGGTGCGTTGATCGAGATGGGCGCGGAAAATCCGGCCAATTCGAGCATTTCGCGGCGCGACGGCGTAAATTTGCCTTCGCGGTCGGTGCCGTTGCACTCTGGGAAAAAGAAACAAAAGCCGTCTTTTCCCTCGCGTGTGAATGGGTTGGGGCCGCGCCGATTTTGCCCGTCTGGAATCGTCAAGTCTAAACGGTCGGCGATTGCCTCGAACTCGGCGCGCGTGATTTCGAGCGCGTGATAGCCGTTGCTGGCTGTGGGTTGCCCGCTACTGGCAGGTGGAGTAAATTGAGTCTTCATAAGGTCTTTTCGCGCTTCCTTCTGGAAAAAGGTGGTGCGGCTCAAAACGCTGCCTCGAATTTCGAGGTGGCGTTTTGTGCTTTCCGGCGCGGTTTGTCAAAAGTGCAAAATAAAAAGCGGGCGAAAAAGTGTTCGGCCACACTTTTTCGCCCGCTTTCGATTTAAATCGCCTAAAAAGAAACGAGGCTCGACAGTTGAAACCTCGCCTCTTTTCGGGCATCCTAATTGACGAAATACGGTGGAATGGGGGCCGAATCCCTTTCCGCTAACCTGGCGCCCCTTCCGTCTCCTCTTCCACAATTCGAGCGGTTGGGGCGCTTTCTTTATTACGGTTGCTTTATTACGGTTGCTTTCTCTTCATATAATCCTATTTTAAACTTGTGCAAAATTTTCTGCAATAGTTTTTTCACTCTGCTTTTTATTATGGTGCGTGGTTGACGTGTCAACTATAAGTGCAAAACAAAGTATCCAGTTGAGTTAAGGTTATAAATCACTTTATGAAAGTGTTCACATTCTTAATCTCCTTTGGGTATTTCATCGGATTCCCAAAATAACTTTCCAAAGCGGGCGCGGCTCTTTTATTAGAGCCGCGCCTTTTTGTTTTTGCGGGCCGATTTCAGGCCCGTTTGAGTGCGTCGGTGGGTGAAGTGTCGGCGTGGTGATTTGCGCGCTTTCTGTATGCAGATTAGGCGCGCGCTCCTCTCCTGTTGTGAGTTGCTTTGGCATCGCTTTAAGCGCCTCACGGAGCGCGGCGCGTAGCTCTGCCGCGTCTCGGTCGCGCTGCTCGACAAGACCGCGCAGAAAGCGGATTTCCTCGGCCTTGGCTTCGACCTCGCGCCGCGCCGCTTCCAACTGAAACGCCGTCAAATTAGCGTCGGTGCCCTGCGTCGGCGCTGTCGTTGGTGTCGGCGCCTCTGGCGTCGTTACTGTCGGAAGTGTCGGCGCTTTTGGTGTCGTCTCTGTCGTTTGGTGCGTCGTTGGTGTCGTTACCTCCCTGTTTTGGGTGTCGTCGGTGTCGTCGCTCTGGATGTCGTTAGTGTCGGCGCCGTCGTCGCTCTGGGTCGCTATATCGAGCGCGGCGCGGTCTATTTGCCACTGTTGGCCCGTTGGTGTGGGCACGCGCCGCGCCGCGATTTTTCCGCTTTTGCATCGGCGCTGCACGGCCCTTTCAGAGACGCCTAAAATCGCGGCTGCGGTCACTGTGTCTATCCACTGCGGCGCGGCGTCACGATCTGAATTTTCGGCGTTGCTCATATCGTTGGCGGGTCTGGTTGCTGGTTTTGCTCGTCGGCTCGTCGGTCTGCGCGAAGTGTCGCTAACACGTCATTAAATAAAGCCACTTCGA
>MWVY01000439.1_pt1 | contig 9918 bp, 6 predicted proteins | sample 1047251 | NCBI WGS metagenome assembly MWVY01 (sample SAMN06349983, study PRJNA376086) | soil metagenome | isolation source: MS7-5 sample Antarctic (ecotone) soil | place: Antarctica | collected 2015-01-13
GAGTTTACTGTGCGATTGGTCTGAAGGTCTTTTTCTGAAACTCCATACCATGCCTGGTATGTTTTCTCTTTCCCTGAGAAAGAAGTAAATCTCACGTTGCTTTTTAATCCCAACCATGCTGTTGAAAAATAATAAGAGTACAAGTCACTTGATGCCCTGTCTATATACCCATCACTGGTAATTCGTGACAGTCGTAGATCCGCAATGAAACGATCATTGATTAAACCAGTTCCTGCTTTAATGGTATTCTTAATTGTATTGAAAGAGCCAAAACTATTATTAAGCTCTACGTACTTGTTTTTATTTACCTCGTGGGTACTCAGGTTAATAGTTGCTCCAAATGCACCTGCTCCATTTGATGAAGTACCTACTCCACGTTGAATTTGAATGCTGTTAACAGATGATGCAAAGTCCGGCAGATCAACAAAGAATGTTCCACCACTTTCTGCATCATTAAATGGAATGCCATTAAGTGTTACATTGATACGTGTTGCATCTGAGCCACGGATTCGTATTCCGGTATAACCTACACCTGTGCCGGCATCAGAATTAACAACTACCGAAGGTGTAAAATTCAATATAAATGGCAGATCCTGACCTACATTAGCTTTTTGAATTTCAGTTTTACTGATATTCGTTTTTGCGAAAGGGGCAGTGTTACTTGCACGCAACGACCTTATTTCTACGGGAGCTAGCTCAAGAGTATCTTGTGCAAACAAGTAAGAATTAATACATACTATAAAAAAGAAAATACATATCCTTTTCATTATTTAATAGTTTAGATGAAAGGGAAATGCAAGGGGAGAGGAATAGATTGTTTAACCTCCCTGCGCAGGCATTACCCTGATCAGGTTCTACGGGTATAATCTCAGCCTAATGGCACCCCGGTAAACACTGAAAGTCCTTGCAAAAATAATCAATATTCTTTAGAGTAGCTGTAACTTATATGTTGATTGTACGTTTAATTCACAAACACTTTCCTATGCATAAAGTAATCTGTTCTCTTCTTATACTTATCACTTCAGTAGTATATGCGCAAAAAGTAGTATATGATCCTAATTTAGTTCAAAGAAGTACAACTTCCTTTAAAAGTATTCACTTGTCCGGTGGTATTGATCTCTATTTAACCAATGGAGATGAAGCTGTTGCTGTTAGTGCTTCTGAAGCTAAGTACAGGGACCAGATAAAAACACAGGTAGTAAACAATGTATTAAAGATCTGGTTTGATCATGATGAGAAAAATCTTTTTGTTTCCGGTAAAAGGTTGAAAGCTTATGTTGCATTTAAGAACTTGGAATCGCTATCAGCCTCTGGTGGCTCTGATATTATTGTTGAAGGGGCTATTAGAGGAGATAATTTAAATTTAAATGTATCAGGTGGTTCAGATTTTCAGGGAAAAGTGCAAGTAAAAAATTTGATAGTTAATCAAAGCGGTGGCAGTGATATAAAAATTTCAGGCGCTGTTCAATTAGTAAATCTTACTTCAAGTGGCGGCAGTGATTTTAAGGGCTATGATCTGTTTGCGGAATCATGCACTGTAAATGCAAGTGGCGGCAGTGATGTGGAAATTTCGGTAAATAAAGAATTAAGTGCTAATGCAAGTGGCGGCAGCGATATAAGCTATAAAGGCAACGCAATAATAAAAGAGAAAAAAACAACCAGCTCCAGCAGTGTTTCTCGTAAATCATAAATAAATTAAATGTTGCTATTGAACTCGTGAGTCGATTTCACTGGTAATCTTTTTTACTTTACATTTGCACCACATCGCGAAGTAGAGCAGCGGTAGCTCGTCGGGCTCATAACCCGAAGGTCGGGAGTTCGATCCTCCCCTTCGCAACAAATGAAGACCATCTAAAAGGATGGTCTTTTTTTTTATGTCTGCTATCGGTAAGTAACTTTTGTAATAAATGAAGGTGGGGTTTGTAAACATATTTGGAAGACCTAACGCAGGTAAGAGTACACTGCTTAATGCGTTAATAGGAGAGAAGCTGGCTATTACATCTCCAAAAGTGCAAACAACAAGACACCGGATAAAAGGAATATTAACCACAGATGAATACCAGATTGTTTTTTCTGATACTCCGGGAATAATTGAACCAAGGTATAAGTTGCAGGAAAAAATGATGCAGTCAGTAAAAAATTCATTAGAGGATGCTGATGTTGCATTGTTGATGGTAGATATAAACGATAATTGGGAAGAATGCGACCAGGTGTTCTCTTCATTAAAATTAAATGTCAGTGCTATTGTAGTAATTAATAAAATTGATGCAGCAGGTAGTGAAAAAATAGTAAATGCGGTGGAGTTTTTTAAATCAAAATCCTACTGTACAAACATGATCGCTATTTCAGCCTTAATTCAAAATAACTTATCAGAATTATTAGAGCTGATTACATGTTTATTACCAGAAGGGGAACCTTTTTATTCAGATGATGAAATGACAGATTTGTCAGAACGATTTTTTGTGGCAGAGCTTATACGCGAAAAAATATTCAATTCACTGGAAGATGAGCTTCCATATCACACAACCGTATTAGTGCATGAGTTCAAACAAAAATCAACCTTGTTGAAAATTGTTGCATACATAATTGTACAAAGGGAAACACAAAAGGGTATTGTACTGGGCGAAGTAGGACGTATGATCAAAGAAATTGGAAAGGAGGCCAGAAAAGACATTGAGAAATTTGTAGGGCAGAAGGTGTTTTTAGAATTATTTGTAAAGGTGCGGCCAAAGTGGCGTGAAAATGAAGTATTTCTTAAAGAGTACGGTTACTGATTAAAAATAATTATCTTTCAAGAAAGCCCACATGTACTTTAAATCCGTTTTCTCGATAATAACTATTGTATTTACTTTTTCTGCTTTTTGCCAAAGCATGAAATATGATGCGGTGACAGGTCAGATTACAAATTTGGCAGAAGCACAACATCGGCAAATAATATCTGAAATACGGTTTGATGGAGTAGATGGCACCAGCGGCCGCATACCCTATGAAAAAGTAAAGGGAAGCCCTTTTTGGCGAGATGAATTTATTCCTGCTAAAATTTATACCAAAACCGGGCAAATGTATTCTGCACCCATCCGGCTGAACTTAGCAACAAACGATATTCACTTTATAAAAAATGATGAGGAAAAAGTGTTAGTTGGGCTTAATGTTACTAAAATAGTTTTCAATACAGGAAAAGATTCCGTAGTACTTCTGGGTAACATTCCGCATTTGTTTATAAACAATAAAAAAGTAGATCATTACATGATGGTACTCACGCCTGGAGATTATCAGCTGTTAAAATATATGAACAGAAAAGTAGGTTCTGCGGATTCTCTGTTCAGAACACAAAAGAGATATTTCTTCACCGACGAAATTTATTATTTCCTGCATTTCAATGACCGTGTGGAAAGAATTAAAAAACTAAATAAAGATGCCATTCTTGAATATCTTCCATTAACATCCTCATTTACTGCCTTTGTTGAGCAGAATAAAATTGATTTTCGGAAAGAAGCAGATGTCATCCGCTTTTTGAATTATTACAACAGTACCCGAAACCAGAAAGCGCACTAACTGCTGTATAAGTAATTTGCGGTTTTAATTGAGCGTACTTATATGGCATATACAGTGGCAATAGCAGGCAGGCCTAACGTTGGAAAAAGTACATTGTTTAATCGATTACTGGAACAACGAAAGGCAATTGTAGATAATATTAGTGGTGTTACCCGCGACAGGCAGTATGGTGTTGCAGAATGGAACGGCAAAACTTTCAATGTGATTGATACCGGAGGGTTTGTGCCCGATAGCCAGGATGTATTTGAAAGAGAAATAAGGAAGCAGGTGAAAATAGCTGTTGAAGAAGCCAACGCAATATTATTTATGGTAGATGCTTCAACAGGCATTACCGACCTGGATGCTGCTATGGCTGATATTCTCAGGCGTTCTGCGAAACCTGTTTTGCTGGTGGTGAATAAGGTTGATAATAATACACGGATGTTAGAAGCATCTGAATTTTACAGTATGGGATTTGAAGATATTTTCTTTATTTCCTCCGTCAGCGGTAGCGGTACTGGGGAATTACTTGATGCCGTTACAGAACTAATACAAGAGGATACAAACTCTACAGAAGAAGACGACATTCCAAAATTTGCAATCATTGGTCAGCCAAACGTTGGTAAATCTTCTTTATTAAATGCATTAGTAGGTGAGGAAAGAACTATTGTAAGTGATATAGCGGGTACAACCCGTGATACAATCCATACCCGATACAATCTTTTTAATAATGATTTTATTTTAATAGATACAGCCGGTATCAGGCGTAAAGCCAAAGTTCACGAAGACCTTGAATTTTATTCTGTAATAAGAGCTATAAAGGCTTTAGATGAAGCAGATGTTTGCATGTTACTGGTTGATGCAGAAAAAGGTATTACTGCGCAGGATCTGAATATATTCAGTCTTGCTGCTAAAAAAGGCAAAGGCATTGCGGTTTTGGTAAACAAGTGGGATTTGGTTTCAAAAGAAACAAATACAGCCCGGGATTATGAAAAGTCACTAAAAGAAAGGCTTGCACCTTTTACTGATGTACCTATTTTATTTATTTCCGCAACGGAAAAGATTCGTATACATAAAGCAATTGAAACCGCATTACAGGTTTTTGAAATCCGAAAGCAGAAAATACCTACTTCTAAACTCAATGATGTTTTATTGAAAGCCATTGAAGGGTATCATCCGCCTGTAGTACGCGGCAATCCGATCAAAATTAAATACATAACCCAGTTGCCGACAGCTGTACCTTCTTTCGCTTTTTTTTGTAATTACCCGGATGATATTAAACAACCTTATCGTAATTATTTAGAAAATCAATTACGGCAGCATTTCAATTTCACCGGAGTGCCGGTACGGATTTTTTTTAGAAAGAAATAATGTCGTATGCTCTGCTGAAACTGACAATCTCTTTAGGCTGTGGCTTCTGCCGTAGTTCTTTTGCTAATGGGAGTCTCTTGTCTATCTGTTGTATTATCTTCAACATCTAACCCAAACAATTTCATCACAGAATTTACCTCTTCCTTTAATTTAATTAATTCCTGTTTTTGCTGATTTATAAAGACATTATCTTCAAGCTTGCCTAATACCTGTTCCATTTCTTCTTCATTATCATAAGCCATTTTACGGAACTCATTCTGATAATCTTTAGCTCTTGAATTTCGAATGTTTTTAACCATCCATTCTTTTGTATCTAAAGTTTGCTGTAGCAATTGTTTGAATAGTTGCAGGTTAAGCTCTTGTGGTGTTATTTGGTGTAGTTCTAATAATGATGCAAAAGCATGCTGAAGTTTCTGTTCATTATAAATTCTACTGTTCTCCTGGTAAAAATTATGTATTTCTTCCCAACTTTTTATTGAACCATCTTTGATATTGTTCTTAAGAGTTTCTACTGAAATATTTGGAAGAAGCTGTCCTCCAATGTTCATCCACTGTAAACGTTCAGGTTTAGAAGGTAAAGCAGCAACAAGGTCAACCAAAGAGGTTATTTGATGTGTTGATATATAATTAATCAACTGAGTAATGCTATAATATACAATCAATTGCTTATAGATGTGGTAAGCTTCTTTGACTTTAATTAGATGGGTTGGTCGGCCACTATTTTCAAATCCATTTGCAAGCACTTGAATATTAGTAACTGTTGGATTATTCAAAATACTTCTTCCTTCTTCAATTAATTCATTCGTATCAGCTTCTGTATCGTTTGGCCTTACAGACATCCCTGTAAATTTTTCAAGTAACTGCACCGCTTCAAATACTTCATTAATTGTATCCGGAGCAAGATAATTGTATTCAATATGTTGAATTTTATTTATACGCTTATCTCTATCAACATATTTGGCAGCATTTCTGGCCAGTGCGTACATATTGTACATGAACCAATAAGCCGGTAATATTACTAGCCTGTTATTTGTTTCATCATCTCTAACCAGGCTAAAAGGAAGCGGAATGTTGAGCTCACATTGATAATCTCCTTTAGCTAAAAGAGTAAAAGAAGCAAACTTGGAGTTGTGCTTTAGGCTTACGCACAGTGCCGGCCAGAATCCTCGCGAAGCAACTAACTCCCCATCTGCAGCCCGGCTGTTATGGTTTGAACCTATTGTAGCACCTGCTGCAATATTACTTTGGCCCATTACCAGGGCTGCGCATAAAAAAGAATTGTTATGATGTTGCTCGTGTGCGGGAAAGATCAAACTATTCAAAACCTCGCAACATGAAATGGTAGAATTATGACCTAAATAAGAATTGATAAGCCTGGCGCCATATTTTAATTGTGAATGCGATGCCATAATAAATCTAACAGCTTTTACACCATAAAATATGCGGCAGCCATATCCAATAATTCCATTAACTATTTCACAGCCTTCTCCAATTTGCGATGGAGCTTCATGCGAGGAATTGATAGTTAAGTTTTTAAGTTTGTTGGCTCCTTTTATGTATGCATCTGTGCCGATCCAAACATCTTTAATTATGCTGGTGTTTTTAATAACTGTTCTGTCCCCAATTTTTCCATAGTACCCTCTTTGTTTATCAAACTTTGTCTCTGTAAACTCTTTGAATTTTTCCATCAAAACCACATCATCACGGTACTTTGACCATAAGAATGCATCGCCAGGTAACATTCCATTAAAGGGTAAAATTTTCCGGCCAGCATTTTCATTACGTACTTCCAGCCATATACGCACTTCTTCTTCTTCTCCCTCTTTAATGATACCATTCCCGAATTTAGAATGTTCGGTTACATGCAATTCATGAACGTTGCAGATCATTACTTCATTTCCGATTACGTAATGTGATACATAGTTAACATTATTTATTACCACATTATCTCCAAAATCGCAACTGATAATAGTGCTGTTATACAATCCCACCGGCATGCAGATGTTGTGGTACTCCAGTGATATAGTTTCCAATTTACCAATACGAACTAAACCAAAGAATTTGCAGTGTTTTACCAGCTCTGGATTAAATTCATTTGACACCTGTATTTTGTTCCAGTCATCAGAGGTATTATTATTACGAACGAGAACTTCTATTTCATATGCAGATAGGTTCCTGTAATTGATACCATTCCTGTTTTGCAGATTTCTCAGGTGATACTCGTCCTTGCCTTCTGGCAAATACTCATCTGCTATAAATCCGTAACCTATGGATTTTAATGGTTTTTTTCTCAGTGTGTTCATAGAGGAAGTGTTTAACTGATCAACTATTCTACAGTAACGGATTTTGCAAGGTTTCGTGGCTTATCCACATCGCAACCCTTTGCAACTCCAATATAATACGCCAGTAACTGCAGAGGTATTACACTTAAAATTGGTGCCACAATTTCATCAGCTTCAGGTATAACAATTACATCGTCTGCTATAGAAGCACTTTGTTCATCTCCTTCGTTAATTACAGCAATAACTTTTCCTTTCCTGGCCTTTATTTCCTGCATATTGCTGATCACCTTTTCATGGTATGTGTCTTTTGTAGCAATGAAAACAACGGGTAAGTTTTCATCAACCAATGCAATGGGCCCATGTTTCATTTCAGCAGCCGGGTATCCTTCTGCATGTATGTAGGAGATCTCTTTCAATTTTAATGCGCCTTCCAAGGCTACAGGAAAATTATAGCCACGGCCCAGGTATAAGGCGTTACCGGCTTCTTTATATTTTTCTGCTAAACTCTTAATATGATCGTTTTGCTGAAGAACTGTAGAAACTTTATCAGGAATAGTATCTAACTCTCTCAATAATTGTAAGTACCGTTGCTGATCTAAAGTACCTTTCTCGTATCCGATCTTCAACGCAATCATTGTTAGGACAGCAAGTTGAGCAGTAAAAGCTTTCGTTGAAGCTACTCCAATCTCCGGCCCTGCATGGGTATAAGCTCCTGCATCAGACATACGGGCAATTGATGATCCAACCACATTTACAATTCCCAGTATTATAGCACCTTTTGCTTTAGCATTTTCAATTGCCACCAACGTGTCTGCAGTTTCACCGCTTTGCGAAATAGCAATGATAACATCTCCCTGGTTGATTACCGGATTTCTATACCTGAATTCAGAAGCATATTCCACTTCAACATTGATTCTGCATAGTTCTTCAAAAATATATTCCATAATCAGCCCTGCATGCCAGCTGGTACCACATGCCACCATAACTATGCGGTTAGCATTCATAATCTGTTCCACATATTTTTGAATACCGCTCATTGTAATGGTGCCTTTTTCAGCATCAAGTCGTCCCCTCAGGCAGTCGTGAATTGTTTGTGGTTGCTCGAAGATCTCTTTTAGCATGAAGTGTTCATAACCGCCTTTCTCAATGGCAGCCAGTTCCATATCAAGCTTTGTAATAAAAGGCGTTTGTCTTTCATTACCTAGATTTTTTAGAATTAATTCATCAGGTTTTATTATAGCAACTTCGTAATCATTTACATAAACAACTTCTTTTGTGTATTCAATTATAGGAGAAGCATCTGATGCCAGGAAGTGTTCATTTTTCCCGATACCTATTACAAGCGGGCTACCTTTCCTGGCGGCAATTAATGTATCAGGATTATCCTGGTCAATTACTACAATCACATAAGCACCAACAATTCTTTTTAAAGCAATCCGAACTGCTTCTTCAAGAGAGCAGTTGTTGTTTTTTTTAATGTCTTCAATAAAATTCAAAAGTACTTCAGTATCTGTATCACTGGTAAACGTGTACCCTTTTTTTGTAAGTTCTTGCTTTAGCTGGGCATAGTTTTCAATAATTCCATTGTGGATAATAGCAAGTTTCCCTTCGGAGGATAAGTGCGGATGAGCATTGCGGTCACTGGGTTCTCCATGTGTAGCCCAGCGGGTATGGCCAATTCCTACATTAGCGTGCATGTCTTTTCCCTGGAGTATTTCTTCCAGGTCAGCCACTTTACCTTTCTTTTTATAAACTTTAAGCCCGCTGTTGAGCAATGCTACCCCTGCGCTATCATAGCCTCTATATTCTAATCTTTTTAGTCCTTTTAATATTACAGGGTAAGCCTCACGGGTACCGATATATGCAACAATTCCACACATACGTAGTTTTCAAATAATCTGCGAAAATCCGGTAATTAGGGCAAAACTCAAAATCATGGCTGAAACCTTAACTATAATAAACTTCCGCTGAGAACAATTAGTGCAACAGTAAAATAAATTAGAAGCCCTGTAACATCAACCAGGGTTGCTACAAATGGAGTTGAAGATGCAGCAGGGTCAGCACCAAGGCGTTTTAAGATCAATGGCAGCATTGAACCAACTAAAGTGCCCCATAGTACCACTCCTGTAATTGAAATGCCAACGGTAAGTGCTATACGTAAATAATACGGTCCAAAAACATCGGAGAAAAAATGCCATATAAAAATTACCAAAATCCCTAGCACACTTAAAGTGACCCCTAATAAAAGGCCCGAAAAAATTTCCCGCTGCATTATTCTCCACCAATCTTTAATACTGATCTCTCCAAGTGCCATTGCCTGTATAATTAGAGTTGCCGCCTGTGAGCCACTGTTACCACCACTGGCTATGATTATAGGTATAAATGAAGCCAACAAAGCAACACGGGATATTGTGTCTTCAAACCTGTGCATAGCAGAAATAGTCATTAAGCCACCAATAAAAAGTATAAACAACCAGATAACTCTTTTTTTATATAACTTGATCAAAGGCATTTCAAGATACGGTTGCTCCAGTGCTTGTGTACCACCAATTTTCTGGATATCCTCACTAAATTCTTCATTGGCAACCCATAAAACATCATCAATTGTTACAATTCCTAATAACGTGTTGTTGTTGCTAACAACAGGTAAAGCAACCCTGTTGTTCATTTTAAAAGCTTCATTGGCAACTTCCTGGTCGTCGTATGCATTCAATGCAATAACTCTTTCATC
>MWVY01000440.1_pt1 | contig 9907 bp, 7 predicted proteins | sample 1047251 | NCBI WGS metagenome assembly MWVY01 (sample SAMN06349983, study PRJNA376086) | soil metagenome | isolation source: MS7-5 sample Antarctic (ecotone) soil | place: Antarctica | collected 2015-01-13
GATCTGTAGTTTTCTATCTGTTGTAGCAACTGCTCCATAGAACAAAGATATAGTCAGTGTTATTTAATTGAGGATTGCTGTGTTGGACAGATCCCATGAAATCTATATGAATCAGTGCCATCTGTTATTTATATTGCAGTTATGTCTGATTATTTGAATATCGCAGATTATTTACAACCGGTAACGAAACAAAGTATTAGGGATGATGATTTTAAAGATGGTCAGATAGGTAAATCCATCGATCTGTATGAAGATGTTTTTCCTGATGTTGATGAAGCAGATGTTATAATGATAGGATGCGATGAACAAAGAGGCAGCGGACAATCTAATGAAAAAGGCGCTGCGGATGTAATTAGGAAACAGTTCTATAAACTGTATCATTGGCACCAGGATGTAAAAGTTGTTGACCTGGGAAACATTCGGACAGGGAATAATTTGTCTGATACTTATGCAGCTTTAAAAGTAACAACAACCGAACTCCTGGAGATAGGCAAAACTGTTGTTATTCTTGGTGGTAGTCATGATCTTACATTAGCACAATATTATTCATATGCCGACAGACAAAAGGTGATAGATGCAGCAGGTGTTGATGCAATTATAAATATTGACATAAGTTCATCTATACGCAGCGATAACTTTTTAATGGAGATGCTTACTGCAGAACCTAATTACCTGCGCCATTATAATCATATAGCTTTTCAAAGCTATTTTGTTCATCCCCGCATGCTTGAAACACTCGATAAACTGCGTTTTGACTGCTTTAGATTGGGTGTAGTAAAGGAACATATCGAGGACATGGAACCTGTGATCAGGAATTGTCACCTGTTTACATTTGATGTTGCAGCGTTAGCTTCTTCCTTTGCTCCTGCCAATACACTTTCTCCCAATGGATTAACCGGAGAAGAGGCATGTTCCATAATGCAGTTTGCAGGAATGAGTTTTAATACAAAAAGCATAGGTATTTATGGTTACGAACCGGAAAAAGATATTAATGACCTTACCGCTAAACAAATAAGTCAGATGTTATGGTATTTGCTGGATGGTAAAAGCAAAGGGAATAAGGAAGCGGAGATGGATCATAAAGAATCTTTCAATGAATTTCATACTGCATTCGCGGAAGTTGAAACTGTTTTTCTGCAAAGTAAAAAAACGGGACGTTGGTGGATGCAGCTTCCGGATAAACAATTCATTGCCTGTTCTTATAAAGATTATTTACTGGCGAGCAGTAATGAAATCCCTGAACGGTGGTTGAGGGCACAGGAGAGATGATGGGGAAAATTGGCAGTGAGCAATTGGCAAGAAGCAAAAATTAAAAGTTGATAACGTGAAAATTAAAAGATTTATTACTTGTGCCTTGTACCTTTTTGCATGTGTCTTGTTTATCAGTTGTAGTGTACAAAAACAGCTCAGCCGATCTGCAGAAAAAACGATTATTAAGGATTCTTCATTACTGAATGGTCATGTAGGCATATCCATTTTTGATGCAGGAACCAGTAGATATTTATACAATTACCAGGGTGATAAATATTTTGTTCCGGCAAGCAATACTAAAATACCAACGTGTTATGCTGCCATGAAATATTTAGGTGATAGTTTGGTGGGAATGCGGTACTCAAGCAGGAATGAGGCTATTGTTGTTCAACCAACGGGAGACCCAACATTTTTACACCCAGATTTTATACAGCAGCCGGTGTATGAGCATCTGAAAAGATATTCTACTGTTATAATCGAAAACCCTTTGTTCACCGATTTCCTTGGCAGCGGCTGGAGTTGGAATGATTACAAAGAAGGCTACATGGCTCAGCGAAGCAATTTTCCCATTTATGGTAACGTGGTGAGATTTACGTGGAGAAATAAAGACAGTATTGTTTTAGTGCCTGCGGTATACAGAAATGAAACTGAAATACTGCATCCGTTGCCGAGAGGCTTTCGAATAGAAAAACCGTGGGAGCAAAATACGTTCATTGTTCTTCCTGGTTCCAGCAAAGTGCAAAGTGTGCCATTCCAGCCAAATGTTGGGACGATAACATTTTTATTAGAGGATACATTGAAAAAGCCTGTTCGTCCTGAGGTGTTTACATCAGCTTCACCTAAGCAAATAATTTTCTCGCAACCAACAGACTCTCTCCTAAAACCAATGATGCATCGCAGCGACAACTTTTTCGCCGAGCAATCTTTACTTATGGTGAGTAATGAATTGCTGGGAGTGATGAACGATGCAAAAATTATTGACACAATATTAAAAACTGATTTCAAAGACCTTCCTCAAAAACCGCGGTGGGCAGATGGATCAGGGCTGAGCCGATATAATTTATTTACACCTCAAGATTTTGTTGTAATACTCACCAAAATGAAAAATGAGTTTGGGATGGATCGTATAAAAGAAATTTTTCCAACAGGAGGAGAAGGCACATTAAGCAGCTACTACAAACATGATAGCACATTTATCTATGCAAAAACAGGAACTCTTTCCGGAGTAGTAGCATTGAGTGGTTATTTATTTACGAGAAAAGGTAAAATGCTGATCTTTTCAGTGCTTGTAAATAATCATAATTCATCCGCAACTGCAATAAGAAGAGCTGTTGAAAAATATCTGCAAGGGATTAGAAATAAATATTAAAAAGTTTTTTAATTGCCAGGTGATTGCAGTTTAAGTTAATTATTAAAAGATGTAGACCGTTTGGAAGCAGTGGAATTTATGCTAAATTGCATTAGAGGATAAAGGACTCCTGAAGTACTAATCAATTGTAAAGTGCCTGAAAAAGTAAAAAATACTTTCACCGAAGAAGAGATCAATTATGGCTATGAAAAAGCCGAGTTAGATCTTATTAGAGATGCTTTAAAACGAACACATACGGAACGCTTTCACATGATGATGAATCTGATTAAAATGGGTAGCATGTTGAAAAAAGCAAAACTCACGCTCAAGCCTTATACGCTTAATAAATAGATTCATGGATGTTTTCAATGCAGAGCTTCTGAGATTCTGGAACTGCCTCAATGAAAACAATGTAAGATATATTATGGTTGGTGGTGTTGCCACAAACCTGAACGGCTATCAACGAGCTACTGCCGATGCAAATTTATGGATCGACGACACAATTGAAAATAGAAAAAAACTGCGCAAAGCATTTCGTGAATGTGATATGGGTGATTTTGAAGCACTCGAAAGTGTACAGTTTGTTCCAGGTTGGACAACCTTTCAGTTGAACAATGGCTTACCGTTAGACATCATGACTTCTATGAAAGGACTTGAGCAATTTTCTTTCGAAGAATGTTTAGAAAATGCAGTTATTGGCGAAATAGAAAATACAAAAGTTCCTTTTTTACACATTAACCATCTCATCACCAATAAAAAAGCAGTAAACCGCCCGAAAGATCAAGTGGATGTTATCTATCTTGAAAAAGTAAAAAAACTAATGGAAGAAGAAAATCTTTGATTTTAATCTCAGCTACTTATTTCCCAAACATCTTCTCTAATTGCTCTTTTTTAAATTCTAAATAGGTGGGTTTGCCTGACGGTGTATAGTTTGGTTGAGAGCAATTGAATAGATCCTGAACCAGGTTTTGCATTTCTTTTTCTGTCAAAGTAGTTCCGGGTTTTATAGCTTGATGCCATGCCACCGATCTGATCAATATTTCTCTTTTTGAGGATTTTAGCTCACTGCTAAAGTGTTTAAATTGTTCTAATATTTTTTCAAACACCATCTTTTCATTACCTGTATCAACATCCGCAGGTGTTCCTTGTATTATATAAGTATTGCTTCCAAACGGCTCTACAATATATCCAAGCAGATTTAAATCAGGTAATAGTTCCTGTAACAATACTGCATCTGACGGATTAAGTTCAACATGAGCCGGAAAAAGACTCCGCTGAGTTGCAATTGGTTTCCCTTCTTCAGCGCGAAGCAAACGTTCATAGATGATTCTTTCATGTGCAGCTTGCTGATGAACTAATGAGAACTTATTGCCGGAAGGCAACAAAATATAAGTATTGAATAGCTGAATAAGGTTATTGTCTTCAGGTAGTGAAAACAACTGAGCACCTATATGCTGATTGAATCCTGATGGTTCAGTTTTAAAATGTAAGGCATCTTTTAATGAATGATTTTGGTTTATTTCAACATCAGCAATTTGTATTTCAGGATGGCTCAACTTAGTGAATTGCTTTAAACCAGTTTCAGGATCCCTTTCAATAAAGTGTGCCTGGTTAGCTTGAGTAAATGTTTGAAATATTGAGGTTGATTGGGTTGCTGATTGTTTATCTTTTGTAAAGGGTTGTTGAACAGAAGAAAGGTTTTGAATAGATGAATCTAATTCAAAATCCAAAGTTGGTGTAATACTAAATTGTGCTAATGCATGTTTTACAGCCGCCTGAACGAAAGCATACACGATCTTTTCATCTTCAAATTTTATCTCTTGTTTTGTTGGATGGACATTAACATCAACTTGTTCCGGGTTCAGGTCAATTAATAAAACATACATCGGGAAGCTATCCCTTGCAATCAGGTCATAATAGGCATTCAATACTGCATGATTCAGATAAGCACTTTTTATAAATCGGTTATTTACAAAAAAGTACTGGTCACCTCTTGTTTTTTTTGCCGTTTCAGGTTTACCTGCAAAACCATAAATATTCAGGTAATCGGTTTCTTCCTTTACTGTTACCAGTTTTGAATTATAGGAAGAGCCTAATAATTGCAAAATTCTTTGTTTCAGTGAACCTGCTTCTAAATGAAACAACTGTTGCCCGTTGCTGGTTAGTGAAAAGAAAATTTGTGGAAATGCTAATGCTACCCGGATAAACTCATCAACAATATGCCGCATTTCTGCTGTATTGCTCTTTAAAAAATTTCTACGTGCCGGCACATTGAAAAACAGGTTTTTCATGCTTATAGATGTGCCTGGTGGCATCGCAACAGGAGATTGTTTTAAAACAATGCTGTTCTCGATCTCTATACATGTTCCTAACTCTGCTTCTGGTTTTTTTGTTCTTAACTCCACCTGAGATACTGCAGCTATTGAAGCCAAAGCTTCTCCCCGAAAACCCATTGTTCTAATATGAAACAGGTCTTCAATTGATTGAATTTTTGAAGTTGCATGGCGCTCAAAACACATACGGGCATCCAATTCACTCATTCCTGCACCATTATCTATCACCTGGATTAATGCTTTCCCTGCACCATTTACAAATAATTTGATTTCTGTACCACCGGCATCTACAGCATTTTCCAGCAACTCTTTAACTGCACTGGCTGGTCTTTGTATGACCTCACCGGCAGCAATCTGATTAGCAATATTATCTGGGAGTAATAAAATCTGATCTGGCACCTCTTATCTGTTATTCATGTAAAAGTAATTTTTTAAAGATGGAAATTTACCCGAACTAAAGAAAGTTTTTAACAGCAGTTTATAGTACCTGCAAACACTCATCACCGTCTAAATTGATATAAATTTACCGGTTATAAATACGGATAACTACTGTTGTAGTGCTTAACCGTAATTCAATGTTCAGGTAGTGTAATTGTTTTAATTTGTGTTATGGTTTTATCTATTATGAAGAAGTTGATTGCATCTGTACTTTTCTTGTTTATTTCAATTTTTGTAACTGCCCAATATAATAGTTCTCTTTCTGAAAAAAGGTGGGTTGATAGTGTATATAAGTCGTTGAGTGACCGTGAAAAAATTGCTCAATTGATGGTAATCCGTGCTCACAGCAATTTAGGTGCGGATCATGTTAGAGGAGTTACAGATCTTATTAGAAAATATAATGTTGGAGCACTTTGTTTTTTCCAGGGCGGACCGGTAAGGCAAGCTAATCTTACTAATCTTTATCAATCCATTGCCACAACACCTTTAATGGTAACTATTGATGGAGAATGGGGTCTTGGAATGAGGCTGGACAGTGTTATAAAATTTCCTTATCAGCTGACACTCGGAGCTTTACAAGATGAAACGATAGTTTACAAAATGGGATTAGCAGTGGGTGAACAATGCAAACGTATTGGAGTTCATGTTAACTATGCTCCTGTAGTAGATATTAATAATAATCCGAATAATCCGGTTATTGGTTATCGTTCATTCGGGGAAGACAAATACAAGGTTGCAAATCTGGGTGTTGCATATACAAAGGGTATGCAGGATGCCGGAATTATGGCTTGCGCTAAACATTTCCCCGGACACGGAGATACAGAAGTTGACTCGCATTATGATTTACCTGTTATTAACAAAAGTATTTCAGAGTTAAATGCATTGGAGTTGTATCCTTTTGAGCAGCTTTTTGATGCGGGTGTTGGCAGTGTAATGATAGCGCACCTTTATATTCCTTCTATTGATAAGACTGCCAATCGTGCTACTTCTCTTTCTAAAAAAAATGTCACAGAACTATTAAAAGAAGACCTGAAATTTAAAGGTCTAACCTTTACCGATGCACTTGAAATGAAGGGTGTAACTAAGTTTTTTCCTGCCGGGGAAGCGGCTGTGCAAGCTGTGATTGCAGGAAATGATATGCTTTGCTTACCTGATGATGTACCTACTGCAATTAGCGCAATTGAAACAGCAATAAAAAAGAAGAGATTAAAGTGGAAAGACATTGATGAAAAAGTGAAAAAAATTTTACATGCTAAATACCAGCTAGGTTTGAATGAGTCACAGATAATAGATACAACGAATCTGCTTCAGGATCTAAACGAAAAAACAGATGATATAAAAAAGCTGGTTACCCGGAATGTTGTTACAGTTTTAAAAAATGAAGCTAATGCCTTCCCTTTCAAATCTTCTCAAAAAGTTGCTTATGTTGGTATTGGTGCAAATGAGATAACAACTTTTGGCAAAAGGTTACATCAGGATTTTAAAGCAGATTCCTTTCTATTTTCTTATAAAGATGATGCTGCAAAAGCATCTGCTATAATTCAGCAAATTAAGAATGGCCGGTATGATGCTGTTATAGTAGGAGTTCATAATTATAATCTACGTCCGGTAAATAATTACGGTATTTCACAAACTGCAATTAATTTATGGAATAATCTTCAGCAGTTGAATTCAATAACTTTCCTTTTTGGTAATGTGTATGCAGCCAAAAACTTTTGTACAGCAAAGACGCTTGTTGCAATGCACCAGGATGATATTCAATTTCAAGCGGCAGCTGCCGATTTTTTAAGAGGGTCCATTCAATCTGAAGGCAAGTTGCCAGTTTCCGTTTGTGACATACCTTTTGGAAAAGGTATTGCAATAAAAAATTTAACTCCTGTAGGCACTTCTGCTCCATGGCTACGAATTGATAGCATTGTACGCGATGCTATCAGCAGGAATGCATTTCCCGGAGCTTTAATTCTTGCAGCGCATAATGGTCAAATAGTATATCATAAAGCCTTTGGACGTTATGAATACAATTACACATCAAAACCCGTAACACTGGAAAGTATTTATGATGTTGCATCTGTAACAAAAATTTCCGCAACTACAGTTGCTGTAATGAAGTTGTTTGATGAAGGAAAACTTGATCTGAATAAAACACTTGCGGACTATTTACCGGCTACACGAGGCACTGATAAGGCTGCATTAACTATTCGTGATATTCTACTTCACCAGGCTGGGTTGGTACCATTTATTCCTTTTTATAAAGAAACTATAGACAGCGGAACAGGTGAGGCTTCTTATTTACTTTATAGTAATTCAAGAAATGATTCATTTAATATACCGGTAGCACGGAACCTTTATCTAAGAAAAGACTGGCAGGATACTATATTCCAGCGCATATTGCAAAGTCCTTTAACTGCTCAAGGAAAATACGTTTACAGCGATAATGATTTTATTTTTTTAGGTAAGATTGTTGAGCAGATCAGTGGGAGGTCGTTAGATGAATATGTAAGTGAGACTTTTTACCAGCCACTGGGAATGGAAACAACAACTTTCAATGCCGGAAAACGTTTCGGGGTGGAAAGAGTAGTTCCAACAGAAGAAGAAAAACATTTCCGCAAGCAATTATTGCGAGGTGATGTTCATGATGAAGGAGCTTCACTTTTTGGAGGTGTTGCCGGGCATGCAGGATTATTTTCTAATGCTTTTGATCTTTTTATTTTATATCAAATGCTTTTAAATGGTGGTGAATTTAATGATGAACAGTACTTGACACCTGAAACAATTAAACTATTCACATCTTACCAAAGTAATGTAAGCCGAAGAGGTTTAGGATTTGATAAGCCGGAAAAGGATAATGCTACAAGAAAGATTCCTTACCCATCAGAACTGGCATCCCCTGAGTCATTTGGGCACACAGGATTTACCGGTACTTGTGTTTGGGTAGATCCAAGGAATAATGTTGTATACATATTCCTTTCAAATAGAGTTCATCCTACACGAAACAATAATTTATTAAGCCAGTTGAACGTACGCGGAAAAATTCAAGATGCTATTTATAAGGCTATTCAAAGAGAAGAAACTCTGCTGGCTGATTCTGTTGTATCACCCGAAGTTGAACAGAAATCACAGCTTTCTAATTAACCCCGGGAGTTTGGGTCATTATTACGCCTCTTTTTATGCTGTTGTCTTTGTTGTTGATTAGGCCTGTTGTCTGGTTTTAATGGTTTACCGGGGTTTGCATTTTGCTGAGGCTGTACTCTTTGAGGACCTTTTGCCTGCCTTTGATTTTCTGCTTTTTGATGTCTTTTTTTATCTGCTTTTTCCAAATTTTTAAGACTAATATGACCAACAACATCTACAAATGCAGGCTCAACTTCCTTGGTTTTTGAAGTAGTAACTTCTACCGGGTCCAGTTCTTCAGGAATGATGTTTTGAGTATTAAGAGAACATATTTGTTTAACCCGTTCAATGGTTAACGGATATTGCTTGCTGCTTTCAGGTAAAACATACCACATTAAGTTCCTGAAAATATCTTTTTTTATAAGGGTAGCAGTACCTCGTGAGACCTGCAAAAGGTCTGCATTTTCCGGAAACCCCTGCAAGGCGTCTAAATAAGTATCCAACTCATAATTTAAGCAACACTTCAATCTACCACATTGACCGCTTAACTTAGTCTGGTTAATTGATAAATTCTGATAACGGGCAGCAGCAGTGTTAACAGATTTAAATTCTGTTAACCAGGTTGCACAGCATAATTCTCTTCCACAACTGCCTATTCCACCCACTTTACCTGCTTCCTGACGTGCACCAATCTGGCGCATTTCCACCTTTACTCTAAATTCTGAAGCATAGATTTTAATCAATTCTCTGAAATCCACACGATCATCTGCTATGTAAAAGAAAGTCCCCTTTTTACCATCTGCCTGGAACTCTACCTGGCTTATTTTCATATTCAGCTTTAGCTGGCGAGCAATAGCCCTGCTCCTTATCAGTGCTTCCTTTTCCCTTGATTTGTTTTGCTCACATAGTTCAAGGTCTCTTTCAGAAGCATACCTAAGCACTTTTTTGATATCGGGGCTGAATTCGTTTATTCCTTTCTTTTTTAATTGCAACCGAACAATCTCTCCTGTAAGTACTACTTCACCTACATCAAAACCGCTAACACCTTCAACAGCTATCAGGTCTCCTTTTTCAAACCATTGAAGTGTATTATTTCTGAAATAATCTTTTCGGCTACCCTGGTTAAAACTTACTTCTATAATTCTACAGGCAGATGCTGCATCAGAAATCGGAAGGTTTAATAACCAGTCATATGCATTCAGTCGATTACAACTATTAGTACCACAGCTGCCATTGCTTTTGCAACCGTTGGGTTTGCCAGATCCACAATTACCACATCCCATTGTTTAAAACAATTTGTTTGAGGCTGGCTGCAATAAATAACTATGAAAACTTTTCCTGAATAGCAGGATAAATCCTTTAAGGATAATATTATAGTTAGATCAGTAAAGTAGTATGCATTTGTTGTTTATACCTAAAACTGAAC